>Ga0209370_1000831_pt1 | contig 33200 bp, 24 predicted proteins | sample AgamicAtPrz_FD_187164 | JGI IMG/M metagenome (GOLD analysis project Ga0209370, IMG submission 187164) | Agave microbial communities from Guanajuato, Mexico - At.P.rz (SPAdes) (version 2) | ecosystem: Host-associated > Plants > Phyllosphere > Phylloplane/Leaf | place: Guanajuato, Mexico...
CTGGTGCACTGCAGCGGTCGTCGTGCTGTGCAGCCTCGGGCTGTTGCTGGAGGCATCGTTGGGCAGCCTGGTGGTGCTTTGCGCCAACATCCTGCTGCGCGACCTCGCGCAACGCCTAGACCGCCAGGACGTGCTGCCGGCGAGCGAAGTCGAGCAGCGCTACGAGGTGCGCATCGTCTGCCGCGCCGAGGACGAGATCCAGGTGCGCAGCCTGATGCTGCACAGCCTCAGCGACCCCGGTCTGCGCCTGCAGTCGCTGCACAGCGAAGACCTGGCCGACCCGGTGCGCCTGGAGGTACGCGCCGAACTGCTCGGCACGCCGCAGGCGCCAACCCAGCTGGAGCGCCTGGTCGGCCGGGTGAGCCTGGAGAAAGGCGTCAGCTCGGTGCGCTGGCAGTTGCAGACCCAGGGGCTGCCGTCTGACTAGACGTCGTCACGCACGTGCCGCTCGCGCAGTTCCTGGCGCTCCTTGGCCTCGACGCACAGGGTGGCGGTGGGTCGCAGCAGCAGGCGGCGCAGGCCGATCGGCTCGCCGGTTTCCTCGCACCAGCCGTAGTCGCCCCGGGCCAGGCGCTCCAGCGCCTGGTCGATCTTGTCCAGCAGCTTCTTTTCCCGCTCCAGCGAGCGCAGTTGCCAGTGGCGCTCTTCTTCGGCACTGCCGATGTCGGCGGGGTCGCTGTGCACCTCCTGCTCCCGCAGGGCGCGGAACTCCTCCTCGATACGGCCCTGCAGCTCGCCGCGCTGGGCCAGCAGCAGGTTACGGAAGAATTGCCGCTGCGGTTCGTTCATGTAGGCGGCGGCAGGTTGTTGCAACAATTGCTCTTCAGTCATGGCAAGGTTCCGAAATGCTGGGCGCGCGTCGCGCCCCTGGCTCAATCAACGGTCGAACATCAAGGGCAATCCCTGGCACGGGTCGCGCACCTGGCCCTGGTGCCAGGCCAGTTGCCCCGACACCACCGTGCTACGTACCACATGGTGAAAGGCGCGCTGCTGGAACGGCGTCCAGCCGCAGCGCGCCAGGACCAGGTCGTCCGCCACGGCCCGTGGCCTGGCCAGGCGCTCGACAATGGCGAAGTCCGCCCAGTACCCCTCACGCAGGAAACCGCGATCGCGAATGGCGAACAGCTCGGCCACCGCGTGGCTGGTCTTGGTCACCACCTGGGTCATGCTCAGCACCCCTTCGCTGACCAGCTCCAGCGCCGCCGGCAGGGCATGCTGAACCAGCGGCAGGCCCGATGGCACGCGTGCATAGACCCGCCGTTTTTCCTCCAGCGTATGCGGTGCATGGTCGGTACCGATGACATCGATACGGTCACCGGCCAAGGCCTCGCGCAAGGCATCGCGGTCGGTGACGGTCTTGATCGCCGGATTGCACTTGATCAAATGGCCGAGGCTGGCGTAGTCGCTGTCGTCGAACAGCAGGTGATGCAGGCACACCTCGGCGGTGATGCGCTTGCCGCTCACCGGGCCGGGCATGAACAACGCCAGCTCGCGCAGCGTCGTCAGGTGCAGCACATGCAGGCGAGTGCCAAAGCGTCGGGCCAGCTGCACGGCCAGGCTCGAGGAGTGGTAGCAGGCATCGGCATCGCGGATCAGCGGGTGCGCGGCCGGGGGAATGAACTCGCCGTGGCGCGCCCGCCAGCAAGCCTCGTTCTCGAGAATGCTCGGCGTGTGCTCGCAATGGGCCAGGACGATGGTCGGTGCATAGACGAAGAGTCTTTCCAGCACCTGCGGATCGTCCACCAGCATGTCGCCGGTGGAGGCGCCCATGAACACCTTGATCCCGGCCACTTCGCAGGGATCGAGGGCGGCGATGGTATCGAGGTTGTCGCGGCTAACGCCGAAATGAAAGCCATAGTTGGCCCGTGAGCCCGCCGCCGCCCGGCGCTTCTTGTCGGCCAGCGCCTCCAGGGTCAACGTCGGCGGGTTGGTGTTGGGCATGTCCATGTAGCTGGTGATGCCCCCCGCCACCGCTGCCCGCGACTCGCTGGCGATACTGCCCTTGTGCGGCGCGCCCGGTTCGCGAAAATGCACCTGGTCGTCGATCATCCCTGGCACCAGCCAGGCGCCCTTGGCATCGATCTCCAGTGTTGCCCGGGCGTTGTCGAGGCTGCCGGCGATCCGCTCTATGCGCCCATGGCGCACCAGCAGATCGGCTTCGAATTCACGCCCCTCGTTGACCAGCCGCGCATTGCGCACCAATAGCGTGTCCATGCTCAGAACTCGTTCTGCAAGGCCTTGTAGCCCTGGACCAGGTCGATGTTGGTGCGCGCCACGTCCTCGGAGAACTCCGAGGCCGACACGCTGACCGGCGGATAGCGCTCCAGGTCGGTATGCGGGCCGATGTGCTCGGTGGGCGGCACATAGAAGCGCGGCGGCAAGTCGCGGCCGTCGACCACCGAGTTGTGCCGCACCACGCTGCCATCACCGACCTTGCAGTTGAACAGCACGCTGTTGAAGCCGATGAACACCCGGTCGCCGACTTCGCACGGGCCGTGGACGATGGAACGGTGGGCGATCGAGCTGTACTGGCCGATGCGCACCGCCGCGCCGGACTTGGAATGGATCACCACGCCATCCTGGATATTGGAATTGGCGCCGATGACGATCGGCTGCATGTCGCCGCTGGCGTCCACTTCGTCGGCGCGGATTACCGCATAAGGGCCGACGAACACGTTGTCGTGGATGATCACCTTGCCGCAGATGATGGCGGTGTGGTCGATATAGGCCGATTCGGCGATTTGCGGGAGATGGCCGGAGGGGTTTCTGCGGATCACGGTGAGGGTCCTGCCTGGGAGGAAGAGTGCAAATGTTACGTTATAACAATTACATTGCAACACCTTCCCACATCGATCTGGCAAACTCCACCTCCCTGCGCAACGACGCCCCGCCCACAGGTCTTGTCCCCACCATGCTTGTCCGCCCCACCCGCATCGAGGATGTCCCCTTGCTCCCGGCCCTGGAACGCTCCGCCGCCCAGGCTTTCCGGCAGTTGCCGCACCTGGCCTGGCTGGCCGACAGCGACGTGATGGACCAAGCCGAACACCTGGCATTCGTGAGCGAAGGTTGCAGCTGGGTGGCCGTGGATGACCAGGACCAGGCACTGGGTTTTCTCTGCGCCAGCGTTGCCGACGATGCCCTGCACATCCACGAGCTGTCCGTGCGGCAGGAGGCCCAGGGCCAAGGCCTGGGCCGGCGCCTGCTGGACCAGGCACGGGATGCCGCACGCCTCAAGGGCCTGGCCTGGCTGACCCTGACCACCTTCGACGACGTGCCCTGGAATGCCCCGTTCTACACACGCTACGGCTTCGAACCCATCCCTGCTGCACGCATGGACGCCCGCCTGCGCGCAATTATCACCAGCGAGCTGACCCATGGCCTGGACCAGCGTTGCGCCATGCGCCTGCCGATCGGCGCCTGAGCCCTGTTTTCAACCCCCCGGCCACTCACGTAGAGTCTGAACACCCGCGGTAACGGACAACCCGATGGACAAGTACGCCCCCCGCCAGTGGCTGCCACACGAAAAGCCCAGCCTGCCCGGTTCGCCCTCGACGCCGCTGCACGCCCCGGCCAAGCGCCTGGCCTTCGGCGTGGTCGGTCTGCTGGTGGCCATCACCGGCGGCCTGGGCAATGCCCTGGTGGTGGCCAACCTGCCATTTCTGCAGGGCGCCCTCGGTGCCACCAGCGCGGAGATGGCCTGGCTGCCGGCGGCCTACGTGATGACCAACGTGTCGATGAACCTGTTGCTGGTGAAGTTTCGCCAGGAGTTCGGCCTGCGCGCCTTCACCGAAGTGTTCCTGGTGCTCTACGCGCTGGTCACCCTCGCCCACCTGTTCGTCAACGACCTCAACTCGGCCATCGCCGTGCGCGCCGCCCATGGCATGGTCGGTGCCGCGCTGAGCTCGCTGGGGCTTTACTACATGATCCAGGCCTTCCCCGCGCAGTGGCGGCTCAAGGCGATGGTCCTCGGCCTGGGCGCCTCGCAGTTGGCCGTACCCTTGGCCCGGGTATTTTCCGAAGACCTGCTGCAGATCGCCGAGTGGCGCGGGCTGTACCTGTTCGAGCTGGGCCTGGCCCTGGCGGCGCTGGGCTGCGTGTTGTTGCTCAAGCTGCCTCCGGGCGATCGCTTCAAGACCTTCGAGCCGCTGGACTTTCTCACCTTCACCCTGATGGCCAGCGGCACCGCCCTGCTCTGCGCGGCGCTGTCGCTGGGGCGCATCGACTGGTGGCTGGACGCGCCGTGGATCGGTGTCGCCCTGGCTTCCTCCATCGCCCTGATCCTCTCGGGCCTGGCCATCGAGCACAACCGCAGCAACCCGTTGCTGATGACCCGCTGGCTGGGTAGCGGCGCGATCGTTCGCCTGGCGCTGTGCGTGATCCTGATCCGCATGGTGATTTCCGAGCAGTCCACCGGCGCGGTGGGCTTTCTCCAGGTATTGAACATGGGCAACGAGCAGATGCGCGCGCTGTACGCGGTGATGCTGCTGGGCGCGATCACTGGCCTGGCCACCAGCGCGTTGACCATCAACCCCACGCACCTGGTACTGCCGCTGTTCATCTCCCTGGCCGCGATGGCCATCGGCGCGTTCATGGACAGCAGCTCCACCAACCTGACCCGCCCGGCACAGATGTACCTCAGCCAGTTCCTGCTGGCCTTCGGCAGCACCTTCTTCGTCGGCCCGTCGATGGCGCTGGGCATCAGCCATGTGCGCGCCAACCCGCGCAACCTGGTGAGCTTCTCGGTGTTGTTCGGCATCTGCAACAACCTCGGCGGGCTGATCGGCTCGGCGCTGCTGGGCACTTTCCAGACGGTGCGGGAGAAATTCCACTCCAGCCAACTGATGGACCGCCTGAGCGCCCTGGAACCCCTGGTCAGCGCCCGGGTCCAGGGTGGTGGCGCCGGTTATGCCGGGGTGCTGGCCGACCCTGCGCTGCGCAACGAGGCCGGCATGCGCCTGCTGGCCAACGCCGCGACCCGCGAGGCCAATGTGCTGGCCTACAACGATGTGTTCATGCTGATCGGCGCCATCGCTATCCTGACCATGATCTGGATCTCCATCCGCAGCCTCTACCTGCGCTACACCCACTCCACCAGCGGTGCCTCCAACCGATGACCCAGGAAACGCCAACGACCACCACCACCGCCATCGCCGAAACCCCGGAAGGCAGCGCGCCCCCGAGCGAGCCGACCAGCCCGACGCGTACCCGGCGAGTACGCCTGCTGTCATCGCTGAGCTTCGCCGCCGTGGCCCTGGCCGGTATCCTGCTGGTGCTCTACGCCTGGCGCCTGCCGCCGTTCAGCAGCGCCATCGAAAGCACCGAGAACGCGCTGGTGCGTGGCCAGGTGACGATCATCGGCCCTCAGTTGGGCGGCTACATCGTCGAGGTGCCGGTGCACGACTTCCAGTTCGTCAAACAGGGCGACCTGCTGGTGCGCCTGGACGACCGCATCTACACCCAGCGCCTGGCCCAGGCCGTTGCCCAGCTCAAGCAGCAACAGGCGGCGCTGGCCAACAACCTGCAGCAGCGCAACAGCGCCGAGGCCACCATTGCCCAGCGCCAGGCCGCGATCGCCGACGCCGCCGCCCAGGCCGACAAGGCCCGCGCCGACCTGCAACGCAACCAGGCGCTGGTAAGCGACGGCTCGGTATCACGCCGTGAACTGGACCTGAGCCGCGCCAGCCAGGCCGCCGCCGTCGCCAGCCTGGCCCAGGCCAGGGCCGCACTGGAAATCGCCCGCCAGGACCGCGAAACGGTGGTCGTCAATCGCGCAGCGCTTGAGGCTTCGGTGGAAAACGCCAAGGCTGCCGTGGAGCTGGCTCGCATCGACCTGGACAACACCCGGGTCAAGGCGCCGCGCGACGGCCAGCTGGGGCAGATCGGCACCCGCCTGGGCGCCTACGTCAACCCCGGCGCGCAGTTGATGGCGCTGGTGCCGGACACCCTGTGGGTGATCGCCAATCTGAAGGAAACGCAGATGGCCAACGTGCGTATCGGCCAGCCGGCGACCTTTACCGTCGATGCGCTCAATCATCTGAAATTGCGCGGTCAGGTGCAGCAGATCTCGCCGGCCACTGGCTCCGAGTTCGCCTTGTTGCAAGCCGACAACGCCACCGGCAACTTCGTCAAGATCGCCCAGCGCATCCCGGTGCGGATCACCGTCGATGGCGACCAGCCCGAGGCCAGGCAGCTGCGGCCAGGGATGTCGGTAGTGGTGAGCATCGATACCCGGGAGGCGCGGTAAGCGGCGGCCAGTGCCTGCCGATTCAGAACCGCTGCGCCACCATCTTGAACGGATACGGCTGCGCCTTGTATTTGCCGATCTTGCCGCGCTTGGGCAGCGACACCTTGTGCTCGCGGCTGAGGTCCTTGTACGGGATCTGCTGCAACAGGTGGCTGATGATGTTCAGCCGTGCCTTGCGCTTGTCTTCCGAGCGCGCCATGTACCAAGGCGCCCAGGACGAATCGGAGGCGGCGAACATGTCGTCGCGGGCGCGGGTGTAGTCGTCCCAGCGGGTGTAGGACTTGACGTCCATCGGCGACAGTTTCCACAACTTGCGTCCGTCACTGATGCGGTCCTGCAGACGGCGGGTCTGCTCCTCGGCACTGACCTCGAGCCAGTATTTGATGAGGATGATCCCGGACTCGACCATCATCCGCTCGAACATCGGCACCACGGTGAGGAACTTGTGGGCCTGCTCGTCGCTGCAGAAGCCCATCACCCGCTCCACGCCGGCGCGGTTGTACCAGCTGCGATCGAAGATCACCACCTCGCCGGCTGCCGGCAGATGGGCCAGGTAGCGCTGGGCGTACATCTGGGTCTTCTCGCGCTCGGTCGGCGCCGGCAGCGCCACCACGCGGAACACCCGCGGGCTGACGCGCTCGGTGATGGCCTTGATGGTGCCGCCCTTGCCCGCGCCGTCGCGGCCTTCGAAGACGATGCACACCTTCAGGCCTTTCTCCACCACCCACTGCTGGAGCTTGACCAGCTCCACATGCAGGCGCTTGAGTTCCGCCTCGTAGGTCTTGCGTCCAAGCTTCCCGTCGACCTCATCCTTGCGCTTGCCCTTGGCCATCGCCTGCTCCTCTCTGCCCGCTTCAGGTCGCCCCGACGGCGCCGGGACGGAACCAGCAGAGTATGGCTGAACACCCGCCGTTTGCCGGCTGGCCGCCGGTCGGTGCCACTGGCAGGCTTTGCCAAACAGCGCACAGCACGGGCGATATGTCGTCGTGCCACGATTGCGGCCGCTCTGGCGCGCGGGTTCTAATCCCGGCCAGCGCTCCACCCAGCAATTGGCAATACAAGGAAGCCTTACGATGGACAGGAAGATCATACCGCTGGCGCTGCTGGCGACCCTGGTCGGCTGCTCGGACAACCAGCAGCCCCATGAAGCCGACCTGCGCCAGGCTGCCCAAGCCTACCTCGACAGCCAGTACCCGCACTGTTTCGTGATCAGTGCCTTCCCCACCCGCACCCGTGACTTCGATGTCGAAGGGACCAACCAGGCCCTGCACGCCCTGGCCCAGGTCGGCGTGGTCAGCGAACGGGAGGTTGCCCGTACCGAAGTCCCTGAGCGCCTGTGGCAGCCAGCACGCACCGACATCTACTACGCCTACGACCTCACCGACGAGGGCCGCCGCTACTACAGGGCCGATGCAAGGCACAAGGCGAACGGCGCCAGTACCGGCGGGCTGTGCTTCGGCAAGGCCCAGGTCACCGCCATCAACAGCGTCGGCAAGCCTACCGAACACGACGGGCGCAAGCAGGCGCAGGTGAGCTACAGCTACCAGGTCAGCGAACTGCCGAGCTGGGCCAGCGACGCGGCGGTCCAGGCCGGTATCGCCGGCCTCGGCCAGGCGGCCGCCAGTGCCGCCAAGCCGCTGGAGGAAACCCGCGCCATGGTGCTCACGGACCAGGGATGGGTGCACGAACAACTGCTGGCCAACTGATCAAGGTGTTAATCCTGGGAAAATCCGCACACGCCATCCTTGCCTCAACCCGGCCGCCTGGCGGCCGTTTTTCAGGTCAATCGATGGAGACCCCAGTGATGAAAACCCTAGCCTGTGCACTCGCCCTGCTGGCAACGATCTCGGCCACCTCGGCCTTTGCCGAAGGCGGCGCCGACCGCCTCAAGGAACGCAGCGACCAATGGGCGCTGCAACGCCAGCAGGCCGAGCAGATCGCCAAGGGTGACGCCCAGTCACCCGCCCAGCAACAAGCCCAGCAGACCCAAGACGGCGTCAACACGCCCTCCAGCTGATAGGCCCCAATGGGCATTTTTGTTCAATACACGCGCCGCAGCCTCGGGCAGGATAGCCGCACTACCCTCGCCACAAGGAAACGCCCGATGAGCCTGACACTGTCCATGGCGGCCTTCGCCCTGGCCGCCTCCATCTCCCCCGGCCCGGTCAACATCGTCGCCCTCGGCAGCGGCGCGCGCCATGGCCTGCGGGCCAGCATCGGGCATGCGGCCGGCGCCACCCTGGGCTTCTGCCTGCTGCTGGTGCTGGTGGGGCTGGGCGTGCATGAGCTGCTGCTGCGCTGGCCGTTGCTGGGGCAGCTGTTGCATTGGGGCGGCGTGCTGTTCCTGCTGTACATGGCCTGGAAGCTGGCCAGCGACGACGGCGCGCTGGGCACCGAGGGCGGCAAGCGGGCGCCAAGCGCCTGGCACGGCGCGGCCATGCAGTGGCTGAGCCCCAAGGCCTGGCTGGCGGCCGTGGCCGGCATCGGCGCCTATACCGGCGGCGAGCAGCAGCTGTTGTGGCTGTTCACCTGGATCTATGGGCCGATCTGTTTCGTGTCGGTGGCCAGCTGGGCCTGGGCCGGCAGCGTGATCCGCCACTACCTGGCCGAGCCGTGGCGGATGCGTCTGCTCAATCGGGTGCTGGCGGGCTTGCTGGTGGCGAGCGCGGTGTACCTGTTGGTATGAGGTTGACGGTTCGGGCCCTATCGCGGGACGAGTCCGCTCCCACGGGCTGTTCAGCCATTGCGATAGTGCCCCGGCGTGGTCGCCAGGTGCCGCTTGAAAGCCCGCTGCAGATGCGCCTGGTCGGCGAAACCCGCTTCCAACGCCACCTCGGCGATGGCCCTGCCTGCGCGCAACTGCGCCCGGACATGCTGCACCCGCTGGTCGAGCAGGTAGGCGTGCGGCGATAGCCCGAAGCGCTTGCCGAATGCGCGGGTCAGGTAGGCCCGCGACAAGCCCGCCGCAGCGCAGATGTCCTCCAGTGTCAGCGGATCCAGACGGTGGGTGCGAATGAACGCGGCGGCCATTTCCAGGCGTGGGTGCGACTGCGGTTGACGCGCCGCGCCGCCCTCGAGATAACCGGGCAGCTCTGCGAAAAAGGTCGCCAGCCGCTCGGCCTTGTCCAGCGACTCGCTGTCGAGCAGCCCGGCGAACAGCTCGAGCAACCGCCCGTACAGCGCAGTCGACGTGCTCAATGTCGCTGCCGGCAGTTCGAACCCTCGAGCGTGCAGCCACGGCAAATCAACGAACAGCATCAGGTAGGACCAAGGTTCACCCTGGATCGGGTTGCAGGTGTGCACCACCCCTGGGTTCATGAGCACCGTGGACCCTACGGCCACCTCATGCCGTGCATCTCCGGTCAGGTAGGTGCTGCGCCCACCGGTGACCACGCCGATGGAAAAGCTCGCGTGGGAATGCGCGGTGTAGCACACCTGGCGCCCATCCCCGACCAGGCGGGCCTCGACGAAGGGCAATGCCGGATCACGCCAGAACCGCGAGACCTCGATCATCGCCCCGCCCTCACCCTTCGCCGCCCTGCACCACCACCAGCAACTGGGCCTGGCGCTCGCCGACCGAACGCAGGCGGTGCGGGGTCTGGGCATTGAAATGCAAGGCGTCGCCGGCCTCCAGCAGCACCCGCTCGCTCATGAAGTCGACCTCCACCTGCCCCTCGTGGACAAACAGGAACTCCTCGCCCTCGTGTTCCTTGAAGGTCGGGTCGCTGAACTCGGTCGGCGGCTGGATCAGGAACGGCAACAAGCTGCGCTGGCCAACCTGCGAGGTCAATACCGCATACCCCGGCCCCTCGCCACCGCCCACCAGCGCCTGGCGCTCGCCGCGGCGCACCAGGCTGTAGCGCGCCTGGCCGTCATGCTCGCCGTCGAACAGTTCCTCGACATTGACGTTCAACGCCCGCGCCAGTTTCAGCGCCGCAGCGATCGACGGCGTGTTGAGGCCACGCTCGACCTTGGACAGGTAGCTCTTGGTCATGCCGGACTTCTCGGCCAGCTGCTCAAGGGTGATGCCCAGTTTCTTTCTCAGCAGTTTCAGTCGGATAGACATGTGAAGCGGGTTTCCCGAACAAACGCACTTGCGCATGACACTTTGTGTCATATAGGATTATTTGTGTCATCTGATGGTTCGCCCCCTCACCGTCCAAAGCTCGGGGGCGAGCCAGCCCTGACATCCGTCATCACGCCACAGAGGAAAGATCCCCATGGCCAATACCCTTACCCTCAGCAAAGACCAGCTGGTGCAAAAGGCACTGACACAGATGCAAGGCTCGCTTGCCGATAATACGTGGACTGTGCGCGAAAAGCTGGCCCTGACCTGCCGAATTCTCTTCGATAACGGCCACGACTCGGGCCTGGCCGGGCAGATCAGCGCCCGTGGCCCGCAACCGGGCACCTTCTACACCCAGCAACTGGGCCTGGGTTTCGACGAGATCACCGCCACCAACCTGCTACTGGTCAACGAAGACCTCGAAGTGCTGGAGGGCGAAGGCATGCCCAATCCGGCCAACCGCTTCCACAGCTGGGTGTACCGCGTCCGCCCCGACGTCAACTGCATCATCCACACCCACCCTACCCATGTCGCCGCGCTGTCGATGCTGGAAGTGCCGCTGCAGGTCTCGCACATGGACCTCTGCCCACTCTACGAAGACTGCGCATTCCTCGAAGCCTGGCCAGGCGTGCCGGTGGGTAACGAGGAAGGCGAAATCATCAGCGCCGCCCTGGGCGACAAGCGCGCCATCCTGCTCTCGCACCACGGCCAGCTGTCCACCGGCACCAGCATCGAGCAGGCCTGCGTCTACGCCCAGCTGATCGAACGTGCCGCGCGCCTGCAACTGTTGGCGATGGCCGCCGGCACCATCAAGCCGATCGCCCCGGAGCTGGGCCGCGACGCCCACGACTGGATCGACCGGCCCAAGCGCCACGGCGCCGCCTTCAACTACTACGCCCGGCAGGCCCTGCGCAGCCACGCCGATTGCCTGAACTGATCCCTTTACGCCTTGCTTGCGGAGCCTTGCACAATGACTAATCAATTCCACGGCATCATCGGCTACACCATCACCCCGTTCAGCGCCGACGGCGAACAGCTCGACCTGCCCGCGCTGGGCCAGTCCATCGACCGCCTGATCGCAGACGGCTCCCACGCCATCGCCCCGCTGGGCAGCACCGGCGAAGGCGCTTATCTGGGCGACAGCGAATGGCAGCAGGTCGCCCAGTACAGCCTGGAGCGCATTGCCAAGCGCGTGCCGAGCATCGTCAGCGTCTCCGACCTGACCACCGCCGGCGCCGTGCGCCGCGCCCGCTTTGCCCAGCAGCACGGCGCCGACGCGGTAATGGTGCTGCCGGCCGCTTACTGGAAGCTCAGCGAAGCCGAGATCCTCCAGCACTACCGCGCCATTGGCGCGGCCATCGACATCCCGATCATGCTCTACAACAACCCGGCCACCAGCGGCACCGACATGCCGGTGGAGCTGATCCTGCGCATCGTGCGCAAGGTGGACAACGTGACCATGGTCAAGGAAAGCACTGGCGACATCCAGCGCATGCACAAGCTGCAACTGCTCGGCGAAGGCCAGGTGCCGTTCTACAACGGCTGCAACCCGCTGGCACTGGAAGCTTTCGTTGCCGGTGCCACGGGCTGGTGCACGGCTGCGGCCAACCTGATTCCCGAACTGAACCTGCGGCTGTACCAGGCGGTGCAGAACGGTGAGCTGGAACAGGCCAAGGCGCTGTTCTACCGCCAGTTGCCGTTGCTCGACTTCATTCTCAAGGGCGGCTTGCCGGCGACCATCAAGGCTGGCCTTGAGATGACCGGGCTACCGGTAGGCGAGCCACGGCGACCGGTGTTCGGGCTGGATGCCGAGGGCCGCGACAAACTGAAGACGCTGCTCGACGCTTTGCGTCAGGGTTGATGTAACAAACGCACCTGTGGGAGTTCGCTTCCACAGGTCATTGCACACACTTGAGAAGCCCACCCCAATCCCGGAGAATGCCCCCGACCCAAACGACCAGAAGCCATGGAAAAGGACCTTTCCAGTGAACCAGAAACAACGCGACACCCTCAGCAAGTTCCTCAGCTACGTACTGCGCCACGCCCCCGAATCCATCGAATTGTCCCTCGACCGCGACGGCTGGGCCGATGTCGATGCGCTGATCCACGGCGCCGGCAGGCAAGGTCACGCCTTCGACCTGCACGCCCTGCGTGAAGTGGTCGGGACCAATGACAAGCGCCGTTTCACCCTCTCCGACGATGGCCGCCGCATCCGCGCCGCCCAAGGCCACAGCAGCAACCAGGTCGAAGTGCGCCACGTCGCCAAGGCGCCACCCGCCCTGCTCTATCACGGCACCGCCAGCCGCTTCCTGGCCTCCATCGAAACACAGGGCCTGATCCCGGGCAGCCGTCATCATGTGCACCTGAGCGAGGATCCGCAGACTGCGTTGACTGTGGGTAAGCGCTATGGTCAGCCGGTGCTGCTCACGGTCGATACCCAGGCCATGTGCGCAGCGGGAGCCGTATTCTATCAAGCGGATAACGGTGTCTGGCTGGTAGACCAGGTGCCCCCGGCACACCTGTCACGCCAAGCCCTGTAGGAGCGGCCTTGTGCCGCGAAAGGGCTGCGAAGCGGCCCCGGCGAGATGAACATCAACAACCCTTCAGTGCTTCATATGCACACCAGATGCAATCGCGAACTTGCTCTGCGCCAAGATAGTAATCTGGATCGCTCTGAAGCAAACGCTCACTCTTCGTAAAAGCATCAAGATCGCCGAACAGCTTATCCAGCACGCCATAGGTCTCCTCTAAAAGAGGAGACTGCTCGCGCTTGAAGCGTTCAAAATATAATTCGGAGAAGTGCTCAAGCGAATATTCCCCATCCAAACACCCTTTGATCAGAATCATATCAAAGGGGCTCGACAGAATTAATCCATAACCGTTTCGCAAGGCAGGATTACCGCTGTGAAAGCGGGCGTGCTGCGCCCCAACTTCCCGTCCTCAGCACTGTGGGAGCCCATCAGCCAGCACCTCCCGTATCTTGCGCAGCCAACCAGCATAATCTAGACCTTCTGAATCTGGCGCAAAGAAGCAACCTATCTCCTGTACCAAGAGATGTTCAAGCGCCTTTTCAGAAAAATTGAAGCCCAGCACCTCATCAATCTCTCGCACGCCTGCTACATGCATTTCCCTTGGTTCATCCACAAGCATGTTGCGCAACGCTTCAGCGCTGTCGAAATATTCTTCTGGCCAGTCCTGATGAAAGTAACAGCCCAGCAAGTGAGAGAGCACGGGCAGCTTCATAAATACCTTAACTCGAAGAGGTGAAAGACAGACCCAAAATGGGAAAGATTTATTTTCCACACCCTAATTTTGACGCGTCCCGTTTCCAGCGTTTGACGTCCTCGCTGGTGCCTAAGCACTAGGCTTCGCCGCCGTCTTGGCCATACAACATCAGAATTTAGACCAAAACAATTAAATCCATCCCTTTTTTCGTACAACTTTACGCACGATAGCAAAACCAAAACAATACAAATAGATCTTCCCTTTTATACCACTTTCAAATCCTCTACCCTCTCAAGTCGCGCCGCGTGCAGCCTGGCAGCTCCAGAACCCGATAACTCTGAGCCTACATTTGTCGCCAGACACTCCAACAGCGCAACACTGTCACTCCCTTTCCTCAAGATAGGGCCAATACTCTCCTCCCCCATCCTTCGTCATCCAAACACGCCCACAAGCTGGGCAAACAATAACACCTCTGGCCACCGCATCTATACGCTCGAAAAACTCTTCAAAAGAAATCTTTCCTTTATCAGCCTTTTCCGCCAGCTCATACAAAAGCTTATTTGGAACCAGCGTAAATTCCTCTGAAACAGGAGATCTGACCAGACTAATTACATGAGTGCACCTGCATAGAAATTTAGCCACTTATCATCTCACATGAAATTTCGTTAGCCGGGCATCGAAACCATACCTTACATTGTTGCGCTGCAGGCCAGCCCAGCATGATATCCAGTCATCCGCGTGAATCTTGCCCATGGCGTTGATCAGCACTTCGCCCTGGGACACCAGTTCGCTCTGGCGCATGCACAGGTTTTTTCGCCTATAGAAGCAACCTCAGCTGCGCCTTTTGCACCAACTCGTCGAAAAAGGGGACAGATTTATTTTCCGTACTCTAGTGTCGACACACCGTCTTCCAATGCTCGACGTCCTCACTGGTGCCTGGGAACGTCATTCACGACAATTCTCCTCGGGTGCAGTGCTCCCTTGCACAGGCACCGGCAAGGTCTGTTCGACGGTTGCCAGGCGCACCAGCTTGCGTACTTCGAACACACACCGCCACTGCCCTGTGCCCTTGCTGTTCCAAGGTGTGTCGATACCCACCGTCACCTCATACTGCTGCCCTGCTTCCAGTCGATAGACCTTGCTCTGTTCCGGGCAGCTCACTGAGCTGATATTGCTGTCAGCAGCAACGGACCGGTTGGTGGAGAACATGAACGGCACCGATACAGGGACGCGATACTCAGTGATCACGGGCTGGTAAGGACCGGCTGCCGCCTGCCGGACACCACTGATAAACGGTAACGACGGCATCACAGGGGGCGACATGCCAACAGAAGCGCTCTGCCTGGGAAATGCCGGATAAGCCGAGCTGACCTTATCGAACCCACGACCCGCCATGGCCATCAGGTGCCTTACCTTGGGTACGCACGAACCTGCGACGGAGTCACCATGCACATCGGTATTAGTGGTTACACGTACCAACGCCATGTCGGCAGGCGGGGTCGGTTCAAGATAGGGGACAGAATCGAAGCCGGAGCAGCCAGCGAGTAAACAGGTCAACGAAAACAGAGTTCCGCGCGTCATGGAAAATCCTTGCCCACCTTATTAGTAGCACTCAACATACTCGAGGACTGCACTGAAATACCAACTTGGTAACTTTTAAATATTTAAAAACCGAGCCAAATAAAATTGACTTCAACGCCCCCTTCAGCGCTCGACGCCCTCACCAATGCCTTATGCACTAGACTTCGCCGTCATCTTGGCCATGCGCCACCAGAAATTAGAGCAGAATAAAAAATCGCCCCTTGCATCCTCTTTCTCTCTAACCCTCACTGCAAAAACCTGAATTTCCAAAAATCGCCAAACTTCATCCAGTATCGCTCTGCATCCGGTATCAAAAAGCTAAAATCCAAACACTTCGCATTCCAACCAGGATACACAAGATCCTCATGAAATCTCCCCGCATCCATGTGCAGGTAGATCTTTCTGTCAAAATTGACATAAAACATTGGCAGCCTTGCAACTACCTGCCCTGCATAATAGTATGACTCCGAACCCAGCCCTTCACCTGACACATAGTAACCCTCAATTTTTTTGAACAAAACTTTTACATCACAGCCCTCTATATCGAAAATTCTATCAAAATCCTCACGTAACAAAACGCCAGTCTCAAGCCAACTCACATATTGCAAAAAATTATCTGACGTCAGCCTCAGCACCCCTCCCCTAAAGTCCCTACACGCCTGCATATATTGCTCTTTAGTTATATCGCCCCGCTTGAGATAAGCCGCATAATCTTTTTCGGCATCAAGAGTAAAATTATACTTATAATCCAGAACCCAATAAAATCGCCCCTCAAAAATGAATAAGCATATGCTTTTTTCACCACTCCAGAGATCTTCTAACAATTCCGGGCTAAAAATCATTTGTTAAACTCCTTCAAGAACTCCGACTGTGTGTAGACCCTGGCATTACTTGAACCCTTCTCAAGCAGCACCTCCCACATCCTCGGTAGTTCCAGCGCAGTAGCCGGCTTACTTGGGTCCACAACCTTAGGTGCTGACGGGTCCCGTGGGATACCTGGCACCGGCCTTTGAGGAACTGCTTTTTCCATTATTTCTTTATGAAGCTTAGCGTCCACATCAAACACCACCACAGAACCATCAGGACGCTTACTTGTCAAATAATAAGTTGCATGATCTGCATTCCCGACGCTGACACAAAGCTGGCCAGCACAGCCCGGATTTATACTGATGCTTCCATCAGAGTTTGCGGTAATACGGTACTGGCTTGTTGCTGTGCCCGCTCCCCTAAACTCTAAAGTATTTCTCTTTTCCTGCGCCTCTACTTCGGTTCCTTCGACGCTTGGCCTGGATATAATAATGTCCCTTTCCGACGCCTCCAGCTCAGCAAGATCCCCCCCACCTTCGGCTTGAGCCCTGACCCCGTGTCGAAGTACAGCTTCCCATCCAAAGCAAGGTATTCAAAGCTGCCCGTCCTGCTGTTGAATACGGTCTGGTACCCATCCCGCTTGGCCACATTGGCGCCACCACCACTGGCATCGTAATACCAGGCAGGTAGCCCGGCTACCTCTCGACCTGCAGCGCCCGCACCGACCATGGTGCCCGCCTTCGCCGACTCCTCGCTGGCCGCCAGTGCCCTGGCAACCTGCCCCAGTTTGGCCACCCGATTGACCGCGACGCAGTTCATGTAGAACTGCATCTTCCAGTGCATCTCGAACCTTCGCTTCCTCGGGCTTGCCCTGCAGGCGCAGCAGCCGTGATTGCACTTGCGCATCCTGCTTGGCCTGCAGGAACGACTTGACGACCACCTACGGGTCGCGGGCCGAGGTCATCAGCTCATTCAGTATTCCTGTCGTAGTACGCTCAGGCTGCTTGACCAGTCCCTCAGCCAGCCCGGCAAGGTCCTTGAGGACGCCACTCAAGGCATCGCCTATACCTTTGCCTGCACCTAGGAAAATAAATCTGTCCCCTTTTCTCTAGCCCCCTTTTTTCTTCTTTTATAGCCTATAGCCCGCAAGCCTCATGTGTGCAAGCACCATTTCATCAAACACCTCATCAGATACTCCCCTCATTGATCTAACACTCTTCCAATTCCAAACAATCGGAAGAATTTTACTATCCAGAAGTTCACACTCCCCAAGAAAAATATTTGCCAAGTCATATTTGTCTAAACCCGGATTATCCTCCAGCACTTTGTTTAGCACATAGCTTGGCAGCATTCCGCCAAGAATTTTCGATAGCAAATCGTCACTTTCCGAAAGTGGCATGAATTACCCCATTAACATCTTCAACCTTTAAGACCTTGGTATATCCGTACTTCTGAGACATCCGACCAGTCCACGTATTCAAAGCAGCGTTTTCTTTTGTCATTCCACTCGCGATATTCTGTAAATACTGAGCAGTATTGACACTACCGGTACCCTCCATCCAGGTACCGCGAATTTGATTCACCTGAATGCCTTCTTTACTTAGGCGCTGCATGGCGCTAGCAAACATATCTGTCCCCGATGCATCATAAAAGGGATGATCAACTGCCGCACGGATGTCGAACCCCAGCAGTCCGTCCTTGTTCACATTAACAACCAGTCCTGCTACGCCATCAGGATTTCCATATCTGAGCATAGTTCCATCTTTAGTAACATTTAGCATAAAGTCGTCGGTAACATCAACTTTTGGAACAGGTAGTTCAACCCTGCTTGACCCTGGCCTTGAAATGACCACATTTTTTTCAGCGGTCACCAGTTCTGCAAGATTACCACCTACTTTTGGCTTGAGCCCTGACTCCGTATAGAAGTAAAGCTTTCCATCCGAAGCAAGGTATTCAAAGCTGCCCGTCTTGCTGTTGAATACGGTCTGGTATCCATCCAGCTTGGCCACATTGGCACCAACCCCACTGGCATCGTAATACCAGGCAGGTAGCCCGGCTACCTTTCGACTTGCGGCGCCCGCACCGGCCACGGTGCCCGCTCTCGCCGCCTCCTCGCTGGCGGCCAGTGCTCTGGCAACCTGCCCCAGTTTGGCCACCCGATTGACCGCGACGAAGTTCATGTAGAACTGCATCTGCCAGTCCATCTCGACCCTTGCCGCTTCCTCGGGCTTGCCCTGCAGGCGCAGCAGCCGTGATTGCACTTGCGCATCCTGCTTGGCCTGCAGGAACGACTTGACGACTGCCTGCGGGTCGCGGGCCGAGTTCATCAGCTCATTCAGTATTCCCGTCGTAGTACGCTCAGGTTGCTTGACCAGTCCCTCGGCCAGCCCGGCAAGGTCCTTGACGACGCCACTCAGGGCATCGCCAATCCCTTTGCCTGCACCTACGGCGTCCCCGCCCAAGTCGACTTTTTCGAAGTTCAGGTTCTTCTGGTAATAGTCGGCCCCCTTACCCTTCAGCATGAACTTGCCATACAACGTGGCATCATTGAAGTCGGCGCTGTGGTTGATCGCGTAGGCATTGAGCAAGCCGAGTGTCTGCTCCATGGTGTAATGCTTGTCCGGGCTCACGACTACAGGTACGTCACCCATGGACTCGGGCACGTCGTAGCGCTTGGCCAGTGGCGTCAGTGCCTGGGCCAGATACCTCATGGTGACGGGTTCGATGACCAGGCCTTCCTTGGTCAACATCTGCTGCCATTGTTTGTCGGTGAGGTAGGCGAATGCCCGGGCCATGCGTTGCTCGGCCTCTGCGGGGCTGATGCCCTGCGCCTTGGCCAACGCCTCGGCCTGACCCTTGATCAGGCGCATTTCGTCCGGGTGCGCCTGACGGTTGTACTGGTCGGCCATCTGCGCGACCCACGAACCCTTATCCATATCGCCCCCGGCCAAGCCAGCCGAGGTCATGCCGATCAGTTGGGCAAACGCTTCGCGTAACTCAGGCTTGGATGTGAAGCGCTCTTTGAGCACACCAGCCATGGCCTGGCTGGCCCCCGCCGCCACGGCACCCGTGGTGAAATCGCCTCCCGTCGCCGAAGAGATGGCACCACCGGCCAGTGCGTGCAGCGCCGTGCGGCCAATCCCACCCTCTTTCCAGATCGCCGCCGTACTGTTGTCCTTGGCTGACTCCGCCAGGCTGACCTGCTTGTCGGCATAGGTCCCGATGTTGTTGAAGGCCACGGCAGCCGCGACGTTGGCCGCTTGCGAGACCAGCCCCTGGAGCAGGTTGTCGCTGAGGCTGCCGCCATTGACCGCCGTCTTGACCAGTCCGGACGTCAGGCCGATGGCGCCGGCATGCAGGCTGAAGCCGCCGATACCTTCCAGGGTGCTCAGGTTGAAGCCATTGGTTTTGTTGAACACCGCATCAGTGCCGCGCAACGCCGGGGTGATGAACTTCTGCGCCAGCCCGGCGACCGCCATGGAGATCGCGGCATTCTTCAGGCTGTCCTTGCTGAACGTCTCCTTGAGCGCCTTGCCCAGGTTGCCTTTGTTGTTGATAGTGCTGACGGCACCGGTAGTGGCAAGGCTGGCGGCGCCAGCCAGTTCCATGCCCGACAGCCCCAGGCCGGCTGGGCCCATGGCCACGGCCATCAGGATGGCGATGGCCAGCTGGGCGGCCGGACCAAGCCCTGAGTTGTTGTACTTGAAGCTGGTATGGATCTCCTGCACCTGGCGCCAGTCGATGTCACCTCGCGCCTCTAGATCCTTGAGCCAGGCCAGCTTCGGATCGGCCTTGACCATCGCGTCGATGGACTCGTGTACCGACTGCTGGTTGACCTGCCGCACATCCGCATGAATCTTGCCCACGGCGTTGATCAGCACTTCGCCCTGGGCCACCAGTTCGCTCTGACGCAAGGTTTCGTCGGTACGCCCCTTGCCCTTCGTGCTGAACCAGGCCGCGTTGGACTTGCTCTTCTCGTGGCTTTCGTCGTGCAGGTCCTTGACCCCTTCGAAGGTGATGTCACCCCCGCTGTCCAGGGTCAGGTCGTTGCCGCTGGTGAGCTTGGCAACCTGGTAACGCTGGTCGCCGCCACTCTCGAGGGTGAGATCGCCGCCGGTGGTGATCTCGCTGCCGACATGGCGCACGTCGGTGACCTCGTCGCGGCGGGTCTTCTTCTTGCCCCAACTACCCTTGCTCTTCTTGTCGTACAGCGAGTAGTCGCTGTCGGTCTCGGCCAGCAGTTCCAGCTGGTCACCGGCATAGAGGTAGGCCTCGTCGCCGGCGCTGACGCGGCTGGAGATCAGCTTGAGGTCCTCGCCTGCGGTCAGCGAGATATCGCCTGCGGCATTGACCCGGGTGCCGACCTGGCGGACGTGGTCTTCCTGGCGGGTGACCTTCTTGGTCTTGGAGTAGAAATGCTCCTCGTTGGCCGCCGAGGACAGGGTCATGTCGTTGACGGCGCTGATGGCGATATTGCGCTTGGCGTCCAGCTCGCTGCCGATGGCCGCGAAGTCATGGCCGGCCTTCATGTCGATATCGCGCCCGGCGCTGATCTGCGAGCCGAACTGCTGTACCGAGCTGCTGCGGTTGTTATGACCGCTCTGGTAGCTGTAGGTCTGCTCGGCCGAGCCGATCAGCAAATCGCGACCGGTGCGCACGTCGACGTCGCGGCCGGCCTGGAGCATCCCGCCCACATTGAGGAAATCGCGGCCGATGCCCAGGGTCAGGTCATTGCCCGCTTCGATCCGCGCGGCATTGTCGAGCCGGCCTTCGGTGACGAACATGCCGCCCAGCATGGTCTGGGTGCGCTCGTTGATCAGGTCGCCCAACAACGTGTTGAGAGCCACGTCGCGCCCGCTGATGATGCCGCCGGCACCGTTGAACAGGGTGTCGCCGGCCAGCAGGTCGATCCGGCCACCGGCCTGGATCAGCCCGGCGTTGACCAGGTCCTTGCCGGCGCTGGCCGACAGGTTGTTGCTGGCGCGCAGGGTACCGCTGTTCCTCAGGCTTTCGCCGGCGACCAGGTTGATGTCCTTGCCTTCGATCAGCGCCCCGGTCGGCGCCAGGCGGTCATTGGCATGGGCCAGGTAGAGCACCGGCACCAGCACCTGCTCGCCGTTCACTTCATGCTTTTCGAGCCAGACGATGTCCTTGGTGAGCGCCGCCACCTGGGCGGAGGTCAGGGTGACGCCCACTGACAGGCCCAGTTGGTCGCGGCTGGCCACGGCATTGTCCATCAGGTGGCGATACAACGCCTCGTCGGAGATCTGGCCATCGATGAAGCGCTTGCCGGTGCGGGCGGTCACCGCCTGCTGGATCAGCTGCTGTTCGAAGTAGCCGTCGCCCAGGCGCTTCCAGCTCTGGTCCGGGTCGTAGCCGAGGTTGCCGAGCAGGTAGTCCGAGCTCATGAACTGCTTGAGGTCGGTGAGCACCGGGTCGGTCTCGACCAGGTACTTGTGCGGCTGCGGCGCGCGGCTGTTGGCCGGCAGGCCCTGGACCCGGGCGATGGTCTGCGGGCTGACCGCCGTGGTGGCGCTGGACACCGCCTGCGCCGCGGCCATGCGCACGTCTTGCAGCGCCGCAGCGGTGCCGGGCTGGATGATCGGGCTGGCGGTGTCGCGCTCGAGCGGGACAGCGGCATTGCCGGCGCCGGGCCGGGTGATCTCCAGTGCGCCGAGGCCGGGGCCGCTCACCTGGGTCGGTTGCAGCTGGGTGCCTGCGCTGACCTGCGTACGCCCTGGCAGGTTGTCCGGCCCCTGGGCCTGGCCTGCCGCGGCAACGCTGGCCACATCGGCACGGGTGTCCAGGCCAAGGCCCTGGCGCTGGTTGGCCGCGAGCTGGCGCTCGGTGCCCTGGATGGCGGTGATCGCGGCGATATCCACCGTACGGCCCTGGACCACCGGCAACGGCTGCTGGCGCTGGGCCAGGTCGATGCTGGCGCCGCCCAGGGTCCAATTGCTCGGCGCCGGCGCGGCGGTGCTGGCACCGGCCTGGCTGGCGGCCTCGGCGCTCAGGCGGAACAGCCCGGTGCCACCAGTGGGCAAGGTGAAGCCGGGCAAGGTCAGCGGGTTGACCTGGCGCTGGGCAAGGTCGGGTGGCAACTGGGCGTTGATCCTGACGACGTTGTTCCTGACCTGGCTGCCGGCCTGGGTGTCGGCGGTATTCAAGGCCTGGCCGGCGTAGCCGCTGCCACCACGGGTCACACCGTTGCCCAGGTTGCGGCTGGCACTGATGTTGACCGCGCCGACGGCCTGGATCACGGCGTTGGAACCGGCACCTGTGTTGGTTCGTGTTTCACGGTCATCAACGACCGAATAACTCTGGAAGATCGCCGGGATCGCAACGCCGGAGTTGGGCCGGTAGTAAGGGTTGGCCTTGCCTGTATTCTGCAAGTGTCGCGCTAACGGTATGTTGTAGCTACCATCGTTGCTATACACCTCCTCCTCATACACGAACTCGGTCTTGGCGTTGTTCTTGTTGTATTCGTAAATCCCACCACCTGGCCTGATCAGGCTCTCCCACACCCAGCTGCGCTCGCTGTCGTTGGGGTTGCGGAATTGGCGGGTGCGCACCACGGTTTCATTGGCGGCGCCTTGGTTGTTGAAATCACCGGTGGTGATGTCGATGGAGCCACCGGCACTGATCGCGCTATGGGTGTTTTCGAATGTGCCCGATTGCGCCTTGAACATGGTACCGGCGTTAATCGATGCCGCGGCCACGTCGGAGTGGAAAGTACGCTGGATCTCTTCGGTGACGTAGTAGTAAAAGTCGTAGTGGCGGCCCTTGCAGTTCAGGCACTGGTAGCTGATGTTGCCGGAGACCATCGTCTCGGGCGCCGAGAACGAGTCGCGGCGGTTCTTGATGGTTTCGGCGTACAAGTCCATCGCCCCGCCGCTCTGCAGCGTCGCGGAGCTGTTGTCGATCAGGATCGCCCGCCCCTGCGCGGCATTGGCCGCCACCATCAGCCCGCCGAGGCTGTACACCGTGGCGAAGCGGTTGGTGAAGCTGTTGGTCAGCAGGCGCATGTCGCCGCCGCTGGAAATCAGGCTCTGGCCTGCGGCGCTACCTTCGTTGCGCAGTACCTGGCTGACCAGGTCGAGCTTGCCGGCGCTGCCCACCGTGCCGCTGTTGCCGAAACTACCGGCATTCAGGGTCATGTCGCGGCCCGAGGTGATCCGCCCCTGGTTGATGAAGGCACCGCCACTGCTGACCCGCACATCACTGGCCCCGGCGATGCGCCCGCCGCCCAGCACCTGCACGCCGGCGGCGCTGAGGCCGAGGTTGCCCAGGCTGGTGGCCTGGCCGCTGCCGGTGTACTGGCCGGTGAGCACAAGGTCGAGCGTGCCGTTGCTGGCGATCAGGCCGTTGTTGGTCCAGTTGCCGCCACGGCCCACCAGGCTGGTGCTGGCCAGCAACTGGCCGCCGCCAGTCAGGTTCAGCTCACCCACGTTGACGGTCAGGCGCGCGGCCTGGACCGCGCTGCTGTTGGTCCAGCTGGCGGCGTTCAGGGTCAGGCCGCCCAGGGTGACGATGTCACCGCCGGCGTTGCCCAGGTTGGCCATGCCGATCTGCAGCTCGCCGGCCCCGCCGTGCAGCAGGCGCCCGCCGCCGTTGAGGAAGCTGGCGGCCTGCAGGGTGAAGTCCTGGCTGGCGACTTCCAGCACGCCGTTGCGGTTGTCCAGCACGCTGCCCAGTTGCAGCGTGGTGTTGCCGGCGCTGCCCAGGCTGCGCAACTGGCCGCCCTGGTTGTTCAGGCTCGCGGCGCTGAGGCCGATGCGGGTATCGCTCTCGACGATGCCGCCGACGTTGTCGAAGGCGCCACGCAGGGTGAAGTCCAGCGCCTGGCCGGCCAGTTGACCACCCGCGCCGTTGTCCAGGTCGTTGGCGTCGATGCTCACCTGACCCAGGCCGTACAGGCCGCCACCGCGGTTGTTCAGGTTGCCGGTACGAATCTCCAGCGCGCCGGCCTGCGCGGCCAGGCGGCCACCGCTGTTGTCCAGGCCGCCCAGGGCGATCAGCTTGAGCTGACGCGCCTGCAACGTGCCGCCCTGGCCGTTGCGCAGCAGGCCACCGACCTGGGCATCGAGCACTCCCTGCAGGCTGGCGATGATGCCACCACGGCTGTCGACACTGGCCGCCTTGAGCACCAGGTTGCCGTCCTGGGCGATCAGCTTGCCGCCCTGGTTGTCGATGGCGCCACCGCTGCTGAGGTCGATGGCGCCCTTGGCCTGCACGATGCCGGCCTGGTTGCCGAGGCTCGCGGCCTTCAGGGTGATGGCGCCAGCCTGGCTGTGCAGCAGCCCGTCGCGGTCGTTATGCAGTTCACCGCCGACATTCAGGCTCAGCGCCGCGTTGGCGGCCAGGGTGCCTTTGTCGCTGTTGTCGAGGCTGGCGCCATTGAGGTCGAGGTAGGTGCGGCTGATCAGGCTGCCACCCTGGTTGGTGATGGCCGCGTTGCCGCGGATCTGCAAGCCGCTGCTGGCCAGCAGGGTGCCCTGGGCATTGTCGAGCTGGCTGGCGAGGTCGAGGGTCAACGTATCCAGGCCGACCAGGGTGCCGGTGCGGTTGCTCAGGCCATTGGCCTGCAGGCTGAACGCGCCACCTGCATCCACGCGGCCGCCCTGGCTGTTGTCCAGGCTGCCACCGCGCAGGTCGAGCTGCTGGGCGCCGGTACTGGCCAGGTAGCCGCCACGGTTGTCCAGGCCCGCGGCCTTGATGCGCAGCTGACCCAGGCTGACCAAGGCGCCAGCGTTACGGTTGTCGAGGGCACCCGCCAGGGTGACGGCCAGGTCGCCGTCGCGGCTGGACAGGGTGCCGTTGTTGCGGTTGTCCAGGCTCGCGGCATTGACGCTCAAGCCCTGCCAGCCGGAAACCAGGCCGCCCTGGTTGATCAGCGACGCGGCACCCAGGGACAACTGTTGGCTGCTGATCAGCCGGCCGCCGCTGTTGTCCACGGCGCGGGCAGCGAGGTTGAAGCCCAGCGGGCTGGAGATCTCGCCCTGGCGGTTGTCCAGGTCGCGCAGGTTGCTCAGGGTCAGCTGGCCCTTGGTGTGAATCAGGCCTGCACGGTTGTCCACGTCGCCGCCGGCTATGCCCAGCAGCAGCGCCAGGCTGCTCTCGCCAACCAGGCGGCCGCCCTGCTGGCTCAAGCTGTGCGCAGTGACCTGCACGGCGCCCTTGGCGGAGATTTCACCGCCAACGTTGCGCAGCGCGGTCGCACCCAGGGTCAGGCTGTCGAGGCTGTTGATCAGGCCGTTGTCGCCGTTGTCCACCGCCCCGTCACTGGTCAATGCCAGGTGCGTGGCGGCGAGCAGTTTGCCGCCCTGGTTGTCCAGGCCGTTGCTGGTGACGTTCAGTTGCCGGCTGGCGCTGACCTGGCCGCCCTCGCGGTTGACCAGTTGCCCGGCGATGTCCAGGGTCAGGTCACCGCGGCTGGTCACTGCCCCACCGCTGTTGTCCAGGCGCTGCGCCTTGACCGACAGGCTGGCGGCGGCGATCTGCCCCTTGAGGCTGGTCAGCGCGCGCTCGACCACCAGGGTCAGGCCCTGCTGGCCGAGCAGCTTGCCGTTGCTGTTGTCCAGGGTCGTGGCGGCCAGGGCAAATGCATTGGCGCTGGAGATCTCGCCACCGCGGTTGTCGATAGTGGCGAGGCGCTTGAGCAGCAACTGGCCGGGGGTGTTGATCAGGCCGCCCTGGTTGTCGAGTTGCCCGTGGTTCAGGTCCAGTTCCACGCTGCCTTCGGCGAACAGCGTGCCGCCGTGCTGGCGCAGGCCATCGACATTGGCGACCAGCGTTTTTCCGGCGGTGATGCGCCCACCGCTGTTGTCCAGCAGGCCAGTGTCGATCCGCAGCAGGCTGCCGCTGGTCAGGCGTGCGCCGGCCTTGTTGTCGAGGCTCGTGGCGGAGACCAGCAAGTCACCCTTGGCACTGACCAGGCCTGCCTCGCTGTTGTCCAGCTGCGTGCCAGTCAAGGTGATCTTGCCGTCACCGAGCAGCTTGCCGCCCTGGTTGTTCAATGCGCCCTTGCTGGCAGCGACGAGGTCCCCGGCACTGGAGACCAGGCCTGCGGCATTGCTGATGCTGGCGGCATCGAGCGACAGCGCGCCCTCGCTGGCAAGGGAGCCTTTGTCGTTGATCAGCTCGGCGCTGAGCAGCGCCGAGACATCCGCCTCGCCGCGCACCTCGCCCTGGGTGTTGTCCAGGCGTTTTCCGCGCAGGGTCAACGCGCCATCGGCGGCGATCAGGCCAAGGCGGTTGAGCACCGCCTGGTGTTCCACCGTCAACGCGCCTTTGGCCTTCACCAGGCCGCCGTCGCCGTTGTCCAGCGTCAGGCCCGCGAGGTGGACGGCGCCCTGGCCGGAGATTTCCCCGTTGCGGTTGTCCAGTGTCGCGGCCTTGACGTCGAGCAGGCCGGTGGCGGCCAGCAGGCCCTTGGCGCGGTTGTCGAGCTGGTCGGCGGTCAGGTCCAGCACGCCGGAGGCCTCGACTTCACCGGCCTGGTTGTGCAATTCACCCAGGCGTGCGCGCAGGTCGGCCCTGGCAGATAGCTGGCCCTTGCCGTTGAGCACGGTGGCAGCTTCGAGCAGCAACAGGCCCTCGGCCGAGACCACGCCGGCCTGGTTGTCCAGCTGGCCGAGGACCTTCAGGTCGATATCGCCCAGGCTGTTGAGCGTGCCCTTGGCATTGTTCAAGGCATTGGCGCGCAACACCAGCTGGCGGGCGCTGACCATGCCGGCGACGTTGTCCAGCTGCTGGGCGATGCGCAGGGTCAGGCCCTGGCTGCCAAGCAGCTTGCCCGCGCTGTTGTCGAGGCTGTCGGCAACCAGTTCGTAGTTCTGGTTGCTGGTGATCTGGCCGCCACGGTTGAGCACTTCGCCGAGGTTGTTCAGCAGCAGCTGGCCGGGGCCGCGGATCAGGCCGTCGCTGTTGTCCAGCTTGCCGTGGTTGAGGTCGAGGCTGAGGCTCTCGAGGCTGAACAGCTCACCGCCCTGCTGGTCGAGACCCGTGACACTGGCCAGGACCTGACGCCCGGCAATGCTGCCACCGGCCTGGTTGCCGACGCTGGTTGCGCCGAGGTCCAGGCGCTGGCCACTGCTGAGCAGGCCACCCTGGCCGTTTTCCAGGATGCCGGTGCGCACCGTGCTGTTGCCTTCGGCGGTGATCCGGCCCTTGTTGCGGTTGTCCAGGCTGGCGGCGGCCAGCTGCAGGTGGCCGTCGGTCTCCAGGGTGCCGCCCTGGTTGTCCAGCGCCGTGGCGCTGGTAACGCTCAGGTCGCCCTTGCTGGTGACCTTGCCAGCCTGGTTGAGCAGCGTGACACCTTCGAACGTCAGGCTGCCGGCACTGTCGATCAGACCGTTGTGGTTGTCGACGACGGCATCGCGCAGCGGCTGGCCACGGTCCTGCAGCACCACCAGCAACGAATGTCCGGCACCCAGGCTGCCGCCCTGGTTGTCCAGGCGCGCTCCCCGCAGCTCGACGTCACGACCGGACACCAGGCCCTTGTTCTGGTTGACCAGGCGCGCCACCGTCAGGGCCAGGCGGTTGTCGGCGATCAGCCGGCCAGCGTCGCTGTTGTCCAGCTGCTCGGCCTGCACCAGCACCTGCGTCTGGCTGGCCAGGCGGCCACCTCTGTTGTCGATGTCGGTTACCTGCAGGTCGACACCGGTATTGCCGACCACTAGCCCTCCGGCGCGGTTGTCGAGCGCGGCGCCGCGCAGGGTCAGGCTGCCCTCGGCGACCAGCTCGCCGCCCTGCTGGCGCAGCGTGCCGACGCGGGCATCAAGGTTGCCGCGGCTGGCGATGCGCCCTTTGCCGTTGTCCACCTCGTCGGCCTCGAGGTCCAGGGCCGCGGTGGCACTGAGCAGGCCTTCGCGGTTGTCCAGCCGTGGGCCTTTGAAGGCCAGTACACCGTTGCTGCGCAGCACACCTTTGCGGTTGTCCAGTGCATCGACGAACAGTTGCAACTGGCGGTCGGCGTGGATGACGCCGTGCTGGTTGTCGGCGCTGGCGCTGCGCAGGGTGAGCAGGTCCTTGCCGGAAATCAGCCCGGCGCGGTTGTCCAGCCGGCCGAGTACCAGCTCGATCAGGCCCATGGCGCGGACTTCGCCGCCCTGGTTGTCGAGCAGGCCGCCGATATGCGCCTGGATCCGCCCATCGCTGGCCAGGTTGCCGCCTTCGCGGTTGTCCAGACTGGCAGCGCTTATCTGCAGGTCCTTCTGTGACAGCAGTGTGCCGTTGCGGTTGTCCAGTGCCCCTTGCACGGTGAGCAAGGCCGCCAGGTCGCCGATGATGCCGCCGTCGCGGTTGTCCAGGCTGCCCGCCTCTATTCGCGCGACCGCGCCGCTGGACAGCTCGCCGCCGACGTTGGCCAAGCCGCCGGTGACCTGCACGGTCAGGCCATGCTCGCCACTGAGGGTGCCGTCGTGGTTGTCGAGGCTGGCCGCGCTGGCGTCGAGCCGGCTGCCGCTGACCAGGCCATTGACGTTGCGCAGCACCTGGGCGATCCGCACTGCCAGGGCCTGGTCGCTGAGCAGGCTGCCATCACCGTTGTCCAGGCTCGTCGCGCTCAGCTCGTAGGCGCGGCTGCTGGAGATTTCGCCGCCCCGGTTGTCGACGCTGCCCAAGCGCTTGAGCAGCAGTTGGCCGGGGGCGCGGATCAGACCGCCCTGGTTGTCCAGGTGGCCGCCAGCCAGGTCCAGGGTCAGGTCGGCGTCACTGGACAGCTTGCCACCATCATGCTGGTCAAGACGCCCGACTTCGGCGAGCACCGCGCCCTGGGCGCCGATATGCCCGCGTTCGCTGTTGTCCAGCTGACCGGCCTTGAGGGTCAACGCCGCACCGCTGGTGAACTTGCCGTCCTGGCGATTGACCAGGGTGTCGGCCGTCAGCAACAGCGGGCCCTTGCCGGTGACCAGCCCCTTGCTGCTGTTGTCCAGGCGCTGGCCGCTGAAACTGACGGCCTGGCCGCCGCTGACCACGCCGGCCCGGTTGTCCAGTTCACGTGCCTGCAGGGTGATGTCGCCTTGCGCGGCCAGGCGGCCGAGACGGTTGTCCAGATCGCCGTCGAGCAACAGGGTCAGGCCCTGGCGGGCCTCGATAACACCCGCGTGGTTACCCAGGCTCGCCGCCTGGAAATCGAGCGCCTGCCCGGAGATACGCCCCTTGGCGTTGTCCAGTGCCTGGGCGATACGCAGGGTCAGCGACTGCTGCGAAAGCAGCTTGCCGCCCTGGTTGTCCAGGGCCACGGCGGTGAGGGTGTAAGCCTGGTCGCTGGAAATCTCGCCGCCACGGTTGTCGACCCGGGCCAGCTGCTGCAACAGCAGCACGCCGGGCGCGTTGATCAAGCCGCCCTGGTTGTCGAGTTGCCCGTGGTTCAGGTCCAGGCGCAGGTCCGCGCCGCTGGACAACTGGCCACCGTTGGCCTGGCGCAGGCCGTTGATGCGGGCGACCAACGACTGGCCGGCGTGGATACGCCCGGCGTCGGTGTTGTCCACCTGCCCGGCGTTCAACTCGAGCCCCTGTGCCGCGTAAATCTGCCCGCCGGCGTTGACCAGGCCGGCGCTGCTGACCTGAGCCTGGCCCTGGCTGCTGATCTGGCCGCGATCGTTGGTCAGCGCAGCTCTGCCCAGTTGCAGGCGCTCGGCGGCCACCACGGTACCGTCGCGATTATCCACGGCGCCCGTGCTGGCAATGGTCAGCTGCCGGTCGCCCTGCAGGCGCCCGGCTCGGTTGTCGACGCTGGCCGCGCTCAATTGCAGGTCGGCGGCGCTGATCTCGCCACGCTGGTTGTCCAGCGCGCCATCCAGGTGCAGCTGGGTTGCCCCACGCGCCTTCAGCTTGCCGTCGCTGTTCAGCAGGCTGCCTGCCCGCAGGTCGAGGCCTTCGGCCGAGACCAGACCACGGGTGTTGTCCAGTAACTGGGCGATACGCAGGGTCAGCCCCTGCTCGGCGAGCAGCTTGCCGTCCTGGTTGTCGAAGCTGTCGGCCTCCAGCACGAAGGCTTGCTGGCTGGAAATTTCACCGTGGCTGTTGCCGACCGTGGCCAGGTTGCGCAGCAGCAAGGCGCCCGGGCTTTGCAGCGTGCCGCCCCCGTTGTTCCAGTGGCCACGCGAGAGATCCAGTGTCAGCCCCTGGGCGGCGCTGATGCGCCCCTGGCGGTTATCCAGGCCGTTGCTGGTAAGCAGCACGCTGCCGTTGCCGGCGACCTGCCCTTGCAGGTTGACCAGGCTACCGGCCTGCAGCACCAGGTTCCGTTCGGCCAGCACCCGGCCACGGCTGTTGTCCAGTTGGCCGGCGACCTGCAATTGCAGGCCACCACGGGCCTGCAGGGTGCCGTCCTGGCTGAGCAGGGTCGCGGCGTTCAAGGTCAGGTCGTGGCCGGCGATCAGCCCGGCGGTGTTGGCCAGCTGCCCGGCGATGCGCACCTGCAGGTCGTTGCCGCCGAGCAGCTTGCCGGCGCTGTTGTCCAGCTGCCGCGCCACCAGCGCATAGGCCTGGCCGGCGGAAATCTCGCCGCGCTGGTTGTTGACAGTCCCCAGTCGTTGCAGGGTCAGTTGGCCCGGGGTGGTGAGCAGGCCACCTTCGCTGTTGTCCAGGTGGCCGTCCGTCATGTCCAGGGTCAGCGCCTTGGCGCCATGCAGCTGGCCGGCGCCGCGCTGGTCGAGCTGGCCAAGGCGCGCCGTGGCCAGGCCGTCGCTGGCGATGCGCCCGGCATTGCGGTTGTCGACACTGGCGGCCTGCAGTTGCAGGTCCTGCCCGGCTGCGATAGTGCCGCTGCGGTTGTCCACCTGCCCGGCTACGGCGATGTCCAGCGCCTGGCCGGCACTCAGCTTGCCGTTCTGGTTGTCCAGCTGATTGGCGCGCAGGGTGTTGCGCGCCTGGGCCGACAGCTCGCCATTGCGGTTGTCCAGGGTCTGCGTGGTGACGCTCTGGCTCTGGCCGGCACTGACCAGCCCGCCCTGGTTGCCCAGCGACTGGCTGGCCTGCACCACCTGGTTGCGCCCCGCCAGCGCCCTGCCCTGGGCGGTGTTGTCCAGATTGGCGGCGGCGATGTGGCTGTCCTGCCCGGCACTGAGGGTGCCGCTGCGGTTGTCCAGGCGCCCTTGCACCTGGACGGCCAGGTCGCGGCTGGCGACGATGCTCTTGCCGTTGTTGAGCAACTGCGCACTGGCGACACTCACATCACCCACGGTGTTGCGACTGCCGTCGGCATTCACCCCCGCCTCGATCACACCGAGGTTGGCCAAGGTGCCAGCCGCCTGAAGGCTGATCCGGTTGCCGGCGGTAATGGCCTGGCGCGAGGTCAGGTCAGCGCTGCTGCGCACCTCTACCTCGGCGGCGCCGTGTACCGGCCCTTGCAAGTCCATGCCTGCGGCCTGGAGCTTGACCGCACCACTGGCGCTGGCCTGGGCCATGGTCAATTGGCCGTTGGCGTCCAGGCGGATATCGCCGCCACTGGCTGCCACATCCCCCGCCAGCCGCACACCGACACCCGCCTCGGTGCCCACCAGGCGAATGGCCCCGGCGTACATGCCACCCAAAGCGCTGGAATCGATGGCCAGGGCCGGCGCGTCGGCGGCATTGCCGGCGCGCGGGGTCGCGGCCAGGGTCTGGGCGTCGACATCGTTGCGCCCGGTGATGACGTTCAGCTCACGGGCGCGCAACTGCGCATTCAGGCGCGCCGAGCGGGTGATGATGTCGAAGCGCTCGACGTTGTCGGCATTGAGCCCTGCGCCCTCCAGCGCAACGCTGCCGCCATCCACCTGATAGCCACTGACCGCGCCACGCCCATCGAACAGCGGTTTGCCGGTGCTCAGGGTCACCTGGGGCGTGTTGATGAAACCGCAACCATCGCAGGTGATGCCGTGAGGGTTGGCGACGATGACCTTGGCCGCATGCCCGGCCACTTCGGTGTAGCCGCGCAACTGGCTGGCGTTGGCGCCGTTGACCTCGTTGAGGATGACGTTGGCCGCGGTGCCCTGCAGGTTCGGGTTGCCGAGGATGATGCCGCCCAGCTGGGTGGCCTGGGTGCGCTCGGTGGCGTTGTTGAGGATCAGCCCCTGCTGGCCGACGTTGTAGTCGCTGAACTGGTTGTGCGACAGGCCGCTGCCGTTGGGCGCGGCGATGTTGACGATGGGCACGCCGTTGCCCGCCTGCCCCAGGCTGGTGCCCGGCCCGCTGACCACCACGCCTTCGGCGGCCTGTGCCCACAGCGGCTGCCAGAACATGGCGTTGGCCAGCAGGAACGCCAGGCCGCGCTTGGGCAGGCCGCAGAAGTGCTCACGGGGCTGAACTACGGCCGAGCGTTGGCGGGCCAGGAAGGCAAACAGGCGGACGTCCATGTCAAATCTCGCGGGTCAGGCATTCAAATGCACGCCCAGGTGCGAAGGCGCCGGGCGAGTCGTCTGGTTCAGCAAGTCGGTTGGGGCTCGGAGCGTGGCTGCACAAGCGCTGCAAACTGGCGCGGATACTATGTGGCCATCATTTTGGCGTCAATTTGCCATCATTGAATTTTTCGGGATTTTCTTGTCGGTCAAGCCAAGACCATTGAGATAGAGCGGCTGGGGCCGGAAAAAAATTTTCAGCACATTCGAATGGAGTGCGGCAGGGCCACGGAGTGGGAATTGCTGGCAATCCCACCCCACAGGAGCAAGCGACCCTTGCGGTCAGTGCGCCATCCCCAGTTCCGCATCATCCATCAGCGCCTTGGCCAGGGCACTGAGGTAGTGCGCAGCCCAGACCATTCGCGGGTCTTCATCCATCACCCCGACCAAGGTCAGGTGCCGCACGTAGTCCATCAGCTCCGACGCCTGTTCGCGGGCATGCTGGCAAGGGATGCCAGGCTCGATGCAGAACAGCGGCTGGGCATCCTTGCCCTCGCCCTGGTAGAAACGGGTCTTGCCCGGCGTGAGCTGGGTCTTGCCATTGTCTGTGGTCATGATCGATCTCCCTGAAAACGTCGTCGGCTAGTGCAGCGTACGGGGCCCGCTCGGCGCTTGGGCCGAGTGCTGTACCTGGGTCAGGGCGGACTCGAGCAACGTGCGCACCGCCTCCATCTCGTGGGCGGCCGCCAGCATCAGGATCGCGCCGGGCGACCTGGGCTTGAGCTGCACGGCCTGGTTGGCCACCGTGAGGGCGCAGAAGGCGTACTCGATAGCGCGTACCAAGGTGTCTTCGAGGAAGTGGGCGTGGTCTTGGGGGGAAGGTGGATCGGGGACAATCTTCAGCATGTCTTGACTCCAACGTGTGAAATGGAGCCGCCAAACTTTGCTGTCAAAC
>Ga0209370_1000833_pt1 | contig 33114 bp, 27 predicted proteins | sample AgamicAtPrz_FD_187164 | JGI IMG/M metagenome (GOLD analysis project Ga0209370, IMG submission 187164) | Agave microbial communities from Guanajuato, Mexico - At.P.rz (SPAdes) (version 2) | ecosystem: Host-associated > Plants > Phyllosphere > Phylloplane/Leaf | place: Guanajuato, Mexico...
TAGCCCGCTCTGTCGCCCTGGCATTTAACAATCTGCCTCGACCCCACCGCGTTATGCTGGGGTCGCTTACAGTTCTCACCTTAGCGGTCGCCGTCTGGCGGCCCTATGTTTACCACCCGAGTTCTGCTCCTATCATCAAAACCATCGAACTGGAGAAGAGCGAAATCCGCTCTCTGCTGCCCGAGGCCAGCGAGCCTATCGATCAGGCCGCTCAGGAAGATGAAGCGATTCCCCAGGACGAGCTGGATGACAAAATCCAGAATGAAGCCGGCATTCATGAATATGTGGTCTCGACGGGCGACACGCTGAGCAGCGTGCTGAACCAGTACGGTATCGACATGGGCAACATCAGCCAGCTTGCCGCTTCCGACAAAGAACTGCGTAACCTGAAAATTGGTCAGCAGCTTTCCTGGACCTTAACCCCCGAGGGCGATCTTCAACGTCTGACCTGGGAAATGTCCCGCCGTGAAACCCGCACCTACGATCGCACGGCAAACGGTTTCAAAATGACCAGTGAAATGCAGCAGGGCGACTGGGTGAATAGCGTCATGAAAGGGACCGTTGGCGGCAGCTTTGTTTCCAGTGCACGCGATGCCGGCCTGACCAGCGCTGAAATCAGCTCGGTGATCAAAGCCATGCAGTGGCAGATGGATTTCCGCAAACTGAAAAAAGGCGATCAGTTCTCTGTCCTGATGTCCCGCGAAATGCTGGACGGCAAGCGCGAGCAGAGCCAGCTGGTGGGCGTGCGTCTGCGTTCAGATGGCAAAGACTACTACGCCATTCGCGCGGAAGACGGTAAGTTCTATGACCGCAGCGGTACGGGCCTGGCAAAAGGCTTCCTGCGTTTCCCAACGGCTAAACAGTTCCGCGTCTCCTCCAACTTCAACCCGCGTCGTCTGAACCCGGTAACGGGCCGCGTAGCGCCGCACCGTGGCGTTGACTTCGCCATGCCGCAGGGTACGCCAGTGCTGGCGGTAGGGGATGGTGAAGTGGTGATGGCGAAACGCAGCGGCGCTGCTGGCTATTACGTTGCTATCCGTCACGGTCGTACGTACACCACCCGCTACATGCACCTGCGTAAACTGCTGGTCAAACCGGGCCAGAAAGTGAAACGCGGCGACCGCATCGCGCTGTCCGGGAACACCGGCCGTTCGACGGGCCCGCACCTGCACTACGAAGTGTGGATCAACCAGCAGGCGGTTAACCCGCTGACGGCGAAGCTGCCGCGCACCGAAGGGCTGACCGGGAAAGATCGCAAAGATTACCTGGCGCAGGTGAAAGAGGTGATGCCACAGCTGCGCTTCGACTAAGCTAACACCCTCAAAAATAAGCCGGCGTCAGTGTGCGCCGGCTTTTTCTTTTGTACGCGGACGGCTGCCTCGCTACACTATCTGAATATATTTTTGCGTCACCAGACCCTGGAACCCGCATGGAAACCAAAAAAAACAATATTGAGTACATTCCCGAGTTTGAAAAATCTTTTCGCCACCCGCGTAACTGGGGCGCCTGGCTTGGCGTATACGCGTTTGCTGGCATGGCGTTGCTACCTGCTTCCCTCCGCGATCCGGTGCTCGGCAAGGTCGGGCGACTGGCAGGCCGCTTAGGCAAAAGCGCGCGCCGTCGAGCGCAAATCAATCTTCTGTACTGCTTCCCGGATAAAACCGACGCCGAACGCGAAGCAATTATTGATGACATGTATACCACCGCGCCACAGGCGATGGCGATGATGGCGGAACTGGCGCTGAAAGGGCCGGAGAAGATTGTTGACCGTGTTGACTGGAAAGGGCTGGAGATCATCGACGAGATGCGTCGCAATGATGAAAAGGTGATTTTCCTGGTGCCGCACGGCTGGGGAGTCGACATTCCGGCGATGCTGATGGCCTCACAGGGCCAGAAAATGGCGGCGATGTTCCATAACCAGGGAAACAAAATCTACGATTTCGTCTGGAATACCGTACGCCGTCGCTTTGGCGGACGTTTGCACGCGCGTAACGATGGCATCAAGCCCTTCATTCAGTCCGTGCGTCAGGGCTACTGGGGCTACTATCTGCCCGATCAGGACCACGGCCCTGAGCACAGCGAGTTTGTTGATTTCTTCGCGACCTATAAAGCGACTCTACCCGCGATTGGTCGCCTGATGAAAGTCTGTCGCGCCCGCGTGATCCCGCTGTTCCCGGTGTATGACGGCAAAACGCATCGCCTGAGCATTGAGGTACGTCCGCCAATGGACGATCTGCTGACCGCAGACGATCGCACCATCGCGCGCCGTATGAATGAAGAGGTGGAAGTGCTGGTGGGGCCGCATAAGGAGCAATATACGTGGATCCTTAAGCTGCTCAAAACGCGTAAGCCTGGCGAAACGGAGCCGTACAAGCGTAAAGAGCTGTTCTCTAAGAAATAGGAAACCCTCTCCCTTAGGGGAGAGGGGATCGGGTCTTACTCTACGGTCAGTACGCGGGTGGTGTTGGTTGAGCCGATGGTGCTCATCACGTCACCCTGCGTCACGATAACGATATCGCCGGACACCAGGTAACCTTTGTCGCGCAGCAGATTTACCGCGTCGTGCGCAGCGGCCACGCCGTCGTTAGTGCTGTCGAAGTGCACCGGCGTCACGCCGCGATACAGCGCCGTCAGGTTCAGCGTACGCTCGTGACGGGACATGGCGAAGATCGGCAGCCCGGAACTGATGCGGGATGTCATCAGCGCGGTACGACCAGATTCGGTCATAGTGATGATTGCCGTGACCCCTTTCAGGTGGTTTGCGGCGTACATCGCGGACATCGCAATCGCTTCTTCCACATTATCGAACTGGATATCCAGGCGGTGCTTGGAGACGTTAATGCTTGGGATCTTCTCTGCGCCCAGGCAGACGCGCGCCATGGCGGCCACGGTTTCCGCCGGATACTGACCGGCAGCGGTTTCGGCTGACAGCATCACCGCATCGGTACCGTCCAGCACGGCGTTGGCCACGTCCATCACTTCCGCACGGGTCGGCATTGGGTTGGTGATCATGGATTCCATCATCTGGGTGGCGGTGATCACCGCACGGTTCAGCTGGCGTGCGCGACGGATCAGCGCTTTCTGGATGCCGACCAGCTCAGGATCGCCGATTTCTACACCCAGGTCACCACGGGCAACCATCACGACGTCAGACGCCAGGATCACATCATCCATCGCGTCCTGATCGCAGACTGCTTCCGCGCGTTCAACTTTCGCAACGATTTTCGCATCGCAGCCCGCGTCGCGCGCCAGACGGCGAGCATAGTTCAGATCTTCGCCGCAGCGCGGGAAGGAGACGGCCAGATAATCTACGTCGATCTGTGCTGCGGTCACGATATCCGCTTTGTCTTTATCGGTCAGCGCTTCGGCAGACAGGCCACCGCCGAGCTTGTTGATGCCTTTGTTGTTGGAGAGCGGGCCGCCGACGGTCACTTCCGTGAACACCTTCATACCCTGAACTTCCAGCACTTTCAGCTGTACGCGTCCGTCGTCCAGCAGCAGGATGTCGCCTGGCACAACGTCAGCAGGGAGACCTTTGTAGTCGATACCCACTTTCTCTTTATCGCCTTCACCTTTGCTCAGGTTGGCATCCAGCAGGAATTTGTCGCCGATGTTGAGGAAGACTTTGCCTTCTTTGAAGGTCGATACGCGAATTTTTGGACCCTGAAGATCGCCGAGGATAGCAACATGGCGGCCCAGTTTAGCTGCGATTTCACGCACTTTATCGGCACGTAATTTATGATCTTCTGGCGTACCGTGAGAGAAGTTCATACGCACCACGTTGGCACCCGCGGCGATAATCTTCTCGAGGTTATTATCGCGGTCAGTGGCCGGGCCTAAGGTGGTAACGATCTTGGTTCTGCGAAGCCTTCTGGACATGTAATACTCCGTTGACTGAAACAACTTTGGTGTTGCGTGAACATTGAATCGGACTTCATCTATTGCAAGGCAGTAGCGAGGGGACCGAATGCCGTAAATCGTACTTCGTCGTTATTAGGGAACATCGCTCTTTATAAGCAATTCTTTATCAAAACGCGATTCTTTCAGGGCTTCCTTGACCCGCTTCAAGTTATCCCGGAATTTTGCGCCCCGGCGTAAGGTAAAACCGGTCGCCAGCACGTCAATGACCGTCAACTGCGCCAGGCGGGAGACCATCGGCATGTAGACGTCGGTGTCCTCCGGTACGTCCAGGGTAATGGCGAGCGTCGCTTCCCGGGCCAGCGGCGTACCCGCCGTCGTCAGGGCGATGACCATCGCATCGTTGTCACGCGCGAGCTGCGCCAGCTCGACCTGGCTCTTGGTGCGGCCCGTGTGGGAGATGAGGACCACGACATCATCTTCGCTACAATTCATACAGCTCATGCGTTGCAGCACAATGTCATCGGAATAAATCACCGGCACGTTGAAGCGAAAGAATTTATTCATGGCGTCATGCGCCACGGCAGCCGACGAGCCAAGGCCAAAGAAGGCAATCCGTTTGGCCTGCGTGAGTAAATCAACCGCGCGGTTCACCGAACTCATATCCAGAGACTGGCGCACGTGGTCGAGCGTCGCCATAGCCGACTCAAATATTTTCGCAGTGTAAGCATCAACGCTGTCGTCTTCATCCACATTGCGATTAACATACGGGGTGCCGTTTGCCAGACTTTGGGCCAGATGCAGTTTAAAATCAGGAAAGCCGCGCGTGTCCAGACTACGACAGAATCGATTAACCGTCGGTTCGCTGACGCCCGATTCCTGTGCCAGAGCGGCGATGCTTGAATGAATCGCCTGAGCGGGGGCGGCGAGAATAACTTCAGCCACTTTGCGCTCGGATTTGCTAAGGTGTTCCAGTTGAAACTGGATTTTTTCCAGCATGTTCATTGTTAACAAGACGCTCATGAGGGCATAAACGATTTCATACAGAGATGAAACCCTGATTCGATTTAGCCGATATTACCCCCGGGACTTCCGAAAGGGTAACCGTCGACAAGAAATGTTGTTGTTTTTTTTCATTACTTGATCGACGTCGGGTTTTGCCCTGACTCCGTTGCGCAAAGAATCGACGTTTGTTGCGTCATTAGACGGGCTTAAAGGTCCGGACGACGAAAAATCGCCGTATCGCACGTGACGTTAAGCGCTAATGGTTTCAGGAAATGCGTAAAAGCAGTACAGTGCATTGTAATAAAATTACAACGATACCTGGCAGAGTACCAGGCGATCTAACTGAGGAGAATGACATGGCGGTAACGCAAACAGCCCAGGCATGTGACCTGGTCATTTTCGGCGCGAAAGGCGATCTTGCACGCCGAAAATTGCTGCCTTCCCTGTATCAGCTGGAAAAAGCGGGCCAGATCCATCCCGACACCCGAATCCTTGGGGTAGGGCGCGCCGACTGGGATAAAGAAGCTTATACCAAAGTCGTGCGCGAGGCGCTCGAAACGTTCATGAAAGAAAAAATCGATGAAAGCCTGTGGGATAAGCTGAGCGGGCGCCTCGATTTTTGTAACCTGGACGTCAATGATGTCAGCGCCTTTACCCGTCTGGGTGAAATGCTGGACCAGGAAAATCGTGTCACCATTAACTATTTCGCCATGCCGCCAAGCACCTTCGGCGCCATCTGCAAAGGTCTGGGCGAAGCGAAGCTGAACGCCAAACCGGCGCGCGTGGTGATGGAAAAGCCTCTGGGCACGTCGCTGGCAACCTCTCGTGAAATCAACGACCAGGTGGGCGAGTTCTTTGAGGAGTGCCAGGTTTACCGTATTGACCACTACCTGGGCAAAGAGACGGTTCTGAACCTGCTGGCACTGCGCTTTGCTAACTCCCTGTTTGTGAACAACTGGGACAACCGCACCATCGATCACGTGGAAATTACCGTGGCGGAAGAGGTGGGTATCGAAGGCCGCTGGGGTTACTTTGACCAGGCCGGCCAGATGCGCGACATGATCCAGAACCACCTGCTGCAAATTCTGTGCATGATTGCCATGTCTCCACCGTCGGATCTGACGGCCGACAGCATTCGTGACGCCAAAGTGAAAGTGCTGAAATCACTGCGCCGTATCGACCGCTCCAACGTGCGTGAGAAAACCGTTCGCGGTCAGTACACCGCAGGTTTTGCCCAGGGGAAAAAAGTCCCTGGCTATCTGGAAGAAGAGGGCGCGAACAAGTCCAGCAATACCGAGACGTTTGTGGCGATCCGCGTGGATATCGACGACTGGCGCTGGGCCGGCGTGCCGTTCTACCTGCGTACCGGTAAGCGTCTGCCGGCAAAATGCTCCGAAGTGGTGGTCTACTTCAAAAACCCGGAACTGAACCTGTTCAAAGAATCCTGGCAGGAGCTGCCGCAGAACAAACTGACCATCCGTCTGCAACCGGACGAGGGTGTGGATATTCAGATCCTGAACAAAGTGCCGGGACTTGATCACAAGCACAACCTGCAAACCACCAAGCTGGACCTGAGCTACTCTGAAACTTTCAACCAGACGCATCTGGCCGATGCTTACGAGCGTCTGCTGCTGGAAACCATGCGCGGTATCCAGGCGCTGTTCGTCCGTCGCGATGAAGTGGAAGAGGCGTGGAAATGGGTCGACTCCATTACCGAAGCGTGGGCTGCCGATCAGGATGCGCCAAAACCGTATCAGGCGGGAACATGGGGACCAGTTGCCTCCGTTGCGATGATCACCCGCGATGGCCGCTCCTGGAACGAGTTTGAGTAAAGCCCTCTAGCCCATAGGTGTTATTTTACCGGTAACATGATCTAACACAGCAAGTGGCATCATTTTTACTTTTTAAGCTCCGCGTGGATTCACCCGCGGAGCTTTTTTTATTACACTCCTCTTAGATATTTTGCCCCTGCGCTCCGGATAACAGGCGTTTCAGCGTTGTTAACAACCGTCAGAACCTGTGTAAACTCCCGAGCCCGGACAGATAAATTAGAGGAGCTTTTATGAATCCGACATTGTTACGCGTAACACAACGCATAATTGAGCGCTCGAAAGAGACCCGTTCTGCCTATCTCGCCCGCATTGAACAGGCGAAGAGCGAAACGGTCCACCGCTCGCAGCTGGCCTGCGGGAATCTGGCTCACGGCTTCGCCGCCTGTCAGCCTGGCGATAAAGACGCGCTGAAAAGCATGTTGCGTAACAACATCGCCATCATTACCTCCTATAACGACATGCTCTCTGCCCACCAGCCGTACGAGGTTTACCCGAACATCATTCGCAACGCACTGCATAGCGTAAACGCGGTGGGCCAGGTTGCGGGCGGCGTGCCGGCCATGTGCGACGGCGTCACCCAGGGGCAGGACGGCATGGAGCTGTCGCTGCTGAGCCGCGAAGTGATCGCCATGTCTGCGGCGGTTGGCCTCTCGCACAATATGTTTGATGGCGCGCTCTATCTGGGCGTGTGCGACAAAATCGTCCCGGGGCTGGTGATGGCCGCGCTGTCGTTTGGCCATCTGCCAGCGATTTTTGTGCCGTCAGGTCCGATGGCAAGCGGTCTGCCGAATAAAGAAAAAGTACGTATTCGCCAGCTGTATGCCGAAGGAAAAGCGGATCGTAAGGCGCTGCTGGAAGCGGAAGCTGCGTCCTACCACGCGCCGGGCACCTGTACGTTCTACGGTACGGCCAACACCAACCAGATGGTGGTGGAGTTTATGGGAATGCAGCTGCCGGGCTCCTCGTTCATTCAGCCGGACGCGCCGCTGCGTAAGGCGCTGACCGAAGCCGCAGCCGGTCAGGTCACGCGCCTGACCGGTAACGGCAACGAATGGATGCCGATGGGCAAAATGGTGGATGAAAAAGTCATCGTCAACGGTATCGTTGCCCTGCTGGCAACCGGCGGTTCAACCAACCACACCATGCACCTGGTCGCAATGGCGCGCGCGGCGGGCATTCTGATCAACTGGGATGACTTCTCCGATATCTCCTCCGTGGTGCCGCTGATGGCGCGTCTATACCCGAACGGTCCGGCGGACATCAACCACTTCCAGGCCGCGGGCGGCGTGCCGGTGCTGATGCGCGAGCTGCTGAAAGGCGGCCTGCTGCATGAGGATGTCAACACGGTGGCGGGCTTTGGCCTGCATCGCTATACCCTTGAGCCATGGCTGAACAACGGTGAGCTGGACTGGCGTGAAGGGGCGAGCGACTCGCTCGATCCGCAGGTCATTGCCACCTTCGAGAAACCGTTCTCTCCTCACGGCGGCACCAAAGTGCTGAGCGGAAACCTTGGGCGTGCGGTGATGAAAACCTCTGCCGTGCCGGAAGAGAATCAGGTGATTGAAGCCCCGGCCGTGGTGTTCGAAAGCCAGCACGACGTTTTACCTGCCTTTGACGCGGGTCTGCTGGATAAAGACTGCGTGGTCGTTGTGCGTCATCAGGGACCAAAAGCGAACGGGATGCCAGAATTACATAAACTTATGCCGCCGCTTGGTGTATTATTGGACCGCCGTTTCAAAATTGCGCTGGTCACCGATGGACGCCTCTCCGGGGCATCCGGTAAAGTGCCTTCAGCTATCCACGTCACCCCGGAAGCCTACGACGGTGGCCTGCTGGCGAAAGTCCGTGATGGTGACATGATCCGCGTTAACGGTCAGACAGGCGAGTTAACCCTGCTGGTGGATGAAGCAGAGCTGGCGGCACGTCAGCCACATATTCCTGACCTGAGCGCGTCGCGCGTGGGTACCGGGCGTGAAATGTTTGGTGCGTTGCGCGAGAAACTCTCCGGTGCGGAGCAGGGCGCAACCTGTATTACGTTTTAAGACGACTTGATTTTAACGATCTGGCGAGAGAAAACTCTGATGAAAAACTGGAAAACAAGTGCAGAAGCAATCCTGACCACTGGCCCTGTCGTGCCGGTTATTGTGGTAAATAAACTGGAGCACGCTGTTCCGATGGCGAAGGCGCTGGTTGCGGGTGGCGTTCGCGTTCTGGAAGTGACCCTGCGTACTGCCTGTGCGATGGATGCGATCCGCGCTATCGCCAAAGAAGTGCCGGACGCGATCGTTGGTGCAGGTACGGTTCTGAATGCGCAGCAGCTGGCGGAAGTGACCGAAGCGGGCGCACAGTTTGCCATCAGCCCGGGCCTGACCGAGCCGCTGCTGAAAGCCGCAACCGAAGGCACTATTCCTCTGATCCCGGGTATCAGCACCGTTTCTGAACTGATGCTGGGCATGGATTGCGGCCTGAAAGAGTTTAAATTCTTCCCGGCTGAAGCGAACGGCGGCACCAAAGCGTTGCAGGCGATTGCGGGTCCATTCTCGCAGGTGCGTTTCTGCCCAACGGGCGGCATCTCTCCGGCCAACTACCGCGACTACCTGGCGCTGAAAAGCGTGCTGTGCATCGGCGGCTCCTGGCTGGTTCCTGCGGATGCGCTGGAAGCGGGCGACTGGGATCGCATCACTAAACTGGCTCGCGAAGCGGTAGAAGGCGCGAAACAGTAATAAATGCGCAATGCATAAAGCAGGCCCTCTGACCTGATGCTGGTCACTTTATGTGACCAGCATGTATGGGTTCTTCTTTTCCCCATATACATTTTTAATATCCCTAACCCCCAGGCGTATCATTCTTCATTATTAAATCATCCCTCACGTATATATTTGATGAATAGATCATTCTTAATTTATCTGTGATAAGATTGCCTGGTCCTTTTTTATTTATTCTGTGAATAATTTTACTTCTCATGAATTAATTCAGCTTGAAGTTGGGTGTTTTAATAGGAGAACGATAGGTGTATTGTTTTTAATGAACGGAATGTTTGTTAAAAGGATAGATAATAATGTCAGGGGAATCTGAGGTAGCTCAACGGTGGGACACATTAAACAGATATTTATTGTATTTCCCGCGTAGCAAAAATGTTATTTGTGATGTTCATTCTTTTACAGGAAAAGAGATATTAAGCGAGCCTTATCGCTATACCATTCGCTTTACCAGTCCGGATCAAAACATTGCCATTAATGCCGTTCTGAATCAGAGGGCTGAGTTTATTCTGCGTGCACCGAATCTGGAAGCCTCATGGCATGGGCAAACCTCCTGGCTGCCGGTTCGCCAGATTAATGGCACGATCACCCAATTTTCCCGGCTGATGTCTTCTGGCGATGAAGCCCTTTATGAATGCGTGCTGGAGCATGAGCTGGCGCTGCTGGATCAAAACTACCGCTCTGCGGTGTACATGAACATGACAGTCCCGGAGCTCGTTACAAAGCTGATGAAGGACAGTGGTCACTTTGACGGCTACAATATTGATTTTGACCAACTGAGCCACAGTTATCCACGACGGGAAATGATCGTTCAGTGGAAAGAAACCGATTTGCGGTTCATCCGTCGGCTACTGGCAGAGATAGGGATCTGGTTCCGTTTTGAGAACCACAACAAAGTAAAAGCGGAAACCGTCGTTATTTTTGGAGATTCTGCGCGTCGTTACCGCTTCAGCGACAAGCAGATGCCTTATGTCCGACATTCAGGCATGACCAGTTATAGCGAATACATTACCGATCTGGAGGAGCAGCACGGCCTGATCCCAAAAAATGTGTTGGTTCGCACCTATAACTACCGTGACCCGCAATCGCCGCAGACGGACAGGACAATTCAGACGAGCGATATTCCCGACGATATCACGTCAGGCCAACACTACCACTATGCCGATCACTATCTTGCTGCGGGTGATTTTTACGGTGAAGAGGCGGAAACCGCAGCTTTTTACGCTCGTCTGCGTTATGAACGCCTGTTGAACGGACAGAGTGTTCTGGGGGCGACAACCAGCGATCCCGAGCTTCAGCCAGGCATTATGTTTTCTCCCTCAGGGCCTGTACCTGACGGGTTTAAGTCAGGGTTTGTGATAACTGCGATGACTATCCGCGGCAGCCGTGCTGAACACTATCGCGCCGTACTTTCTGGGATCCCCTATATCCACGGCTATAGCTTCCGTCCTGAATACATATCCCGGCCGGTGATATCCGGAACGGTGCCTGCCAGAGTGAAGGCTATCGGGGGAGATAAAACCTATGCCGGACTTGATGCGGTTGGGCGCTACCGGGTTAAGTTCGATTTTGACCTTGATGAAAAACGGGTCGGATTTGAAAGCGCCCTGGTACGCCTCGGCAGACCGTACGCCGGTGACACTTTTGGTATTCACTTTCCGTTGCTGGAGGGGACTGAAGTTGCCGTTGGTTTTGAAGGCGGCGACCCGGACAGACCTTTTATCGCCCATGTCATGCACGACGGCAGCCACCCGGATTTAGTCACAAACCGTAACGATACCCGAAATGTGATCCGCACAGCCGCGTTGAACAAGATCCGTCTTGAAGATCGTCGCGGGCAGGAACACATCAAAATCGCTACGGAGTACGGCAAAGGGCAAGTGAGTGTGGGCCACCTGGTTGATGCTGAAGGCAAAAAGCGCGGGGAAGGTCTGGAGGCTCGCACCGATGACTGGATGGCGCTGCGTGCTGCCAAAGGCGTGATGATCACCACGGAAGCCCAGCCCCGTGCGGGGGGTAAGCAACTGGATATGACAGCGGCTATTGCACAACTTGAAAAGGCGTTGTCGCTGGCGATGACCCTACAACAAAGTGCGCTTACGGCAGGCGCGAGTAATGTGGAAACCGATCGGCAAAATGCGCTCAGCCAGACGCTGAGTCATCTCGCGGAGCCCGGTATTTTGGCATATGGAAAAAGTGGAATTGCGCAGGTTACGCCGGACAGCCTGCAAATGTCCGCCGGGAAAGACCTGATTGCCACAGCGGGCGGGAATGCCAGCGTGAATGTGGTGAAAAAATTCTCGCTTGCCGTAGGGGAAAAACTGTCGCTGTTTGCCCGCAAACTCGGCATCCAGATGATTGCCGGTGCGGGGGATATTACGACGCAGGCGCAGCGGGGCGAAATGCACATGCTGTCGCAGCAGGATTTCACGCTGACGAGCACCGCCGGGAAAATGAACGGCAGTGCCAGAAAGGGAATGCAGTTTGTCTGCGGGGGCGGTGGGATCCGTATCAGCTCGACCGGATTGGTCACCATTTTCTCGCCGACGGGCATTGAGCTCAAAGCGCCGAGCCTGAAATACGACGGTCCGGAAAGTGTGTCGGTACCGACGCCATCCTTTGAGAAAGGCGCCTTTAAACTTCGCTACAAACTGCACGCTGGCGATGATCCGGAGCAAATTCTGGCAAACAAAAAATTCAGGCTGACCAGTGCATCCGGACAGGTGGTGGAAGGCGTGACGGACAGCTGCGGTCGTTCACCCCTACTCGATGCTGACGACCTCGACAGCTATAAAATGGAGATAATGGAATGACGGAGGCGAAGACAAAACCCTACGCTCCACGGGTGGTATCAGAAGGCGATATTCCGGTACACAAAACCCTGGGCGAAGTCGCCCAGACGTGCAACGTCGGGATACCGCGTCCGATGCCCGGCATTGTGATCCTCGTCCATGGCGTGAACGACGTGGGGGAAGCTTACCAGAATCAGGAGAAAGGAATACTTGTCGGGCTGGGTAAGCGACTCAACCGGCAGGATTTTTACGCCCACGAATGGAAAGACTACAGAATTATCACTCCCGGGCGTTCCCCCATCATCCCGTTTTACTGGGGATATAAACCGGTTACGCATGATGATTACTGGGCGGACCAGAAGCGCTACCGGGAGGAAGTCGGGAAGCTGAGTGACAAAGCGCATCTTCCCTATGATGCGTACCAGGAAGATAACGAGACGAATAAAAAGTCGCTGGGTAATGACGGAAAAGGGCCGTTTCAGTACCAGAACGATAACTTTAAGAACGCACTTGATACGAATTTTGCTAAGGAGGGCGGGACCTTTGCCAACGCGACGACGACGATCCCGGATATGCTGGGACCCGGCGCCGGTGGCTTCGGCGTTGCGGCTGCGGGATTTGCCTCGCTGCACTTCAATGATGGCGATTTTACCCATCCTATTTATGAAAACCCGCACCGCATTTATCAGTTTTTTGCCGCTCAACGGCTGGCGGATTTGATTATTCAGATTCGTCAGCCGTTAGTAACGCAAAACGATGTTATCAATATCGTCGCTCACAGTCAGGGCACGATTATTACTATGCTGGCAAATATGCTGGTGAAACAGGCAGGATACGATCCGGTAAACTGTGTGGTTCTTAATCACTCACCGTATTCTCTTGAGTCGCGCGTGGCTGAGAATATTCAGCCGGGTTATCAACAGACCGACGATGCCAGACAGCAGACATTTAAAAATTTCTGTCGCCTGATGCATACGCAATGGAAAGGTGGCGGGAAAATGGCAGAGAGCGAATTACTGGCTCTGGAGGCCTCCTGTACCTTGCGTAAACCTTCCGATAATCCGCTACGAACGGATGACAGATATTGCCGAAGCAACGACGGTAAAGTGTATAACTACTTTTGCCCGAATGATGGCGTCGTGTCGCTGGAGAATGTGCAGGGTTTTGGCTGGCGGGGCATTCCTCAGAATATTGCCAGTGATATACCGAATCTGTTTCAGCGCGTGTTTTACCAGCATGGTGAAGTAGGAAACATCCCTGACGCTAACCCCTTTGAGCTACCACCGCGAACTGAGGGGGATGCAAAATATGCCTTTCTCACGAACGCCAGTTACAGCGCTCGCGATGTGGTAATAAACGGTGAGGAGTTACCGGAACCTTTTATTTTCAAACTCCAGGGGGAGGATAATCACCCGGATAACGATCCTAAAACCAGTGATAAACCGTATACCTATTATGTCGATCCGGACAGCCCGGACGCCTACATTTCCTATTCCGCCAAAGCCAGCGCCATTAAGCGCACAGTAACGACAACCTTTGCTGTGAACCGCTATCAAAATATTGGCTGGCAGCCTGGTCACGTTTTATCTGCTTCAGAGCTTAAAGAAGAGAGTTTTGAACGCAAGCATGAAGTTATTTATGGTGAGGTGTCAGGTTCGCGTGATTTTCAGTTAGTTACCCTTACCTGGAAGAAAACACCGGAAGAACTGCAAGCGGAATGGCAGAAAATCGACCCGGTAGGCTACAGCCAGCACTCCTCTATTGTGATGAGCGAATTTGCACCATCGCACGCTATGGCGTTTGATTTGGCTATTGGGCAGTGCAAATCATTCGATTATCAGGCGGGGAAATTTTGGGAAGGGTTATTACATCGTGCGGACTGGCGCGATCCGCAGAACGGTTATCCTGCCGCTAAAGAATATTACCGTACAGGAATGCTAGATGAACAGCGTACGAAATGGTTTATGAATAGGCCTGATGAGGTGCTTCCAAAAGGGGAGTACGGTGTGGAAAACCACTTTAAAAATGCCTCGCCAGCCATGCCGTCACGCGAACTGTCCATCAGAAATCAGGATGTAGCAAATTTGCAATGGGATATGCCAAAGCCCATGAGTGATAGTCAACTGGCTTAAGGATAGAGCATGAAGATATTTTTTATCGGCCTGACGACCTTTGCTGTTTTGCTTGTGACCGGATGCCTGGCGAAAGAACCGCCGACGCAGGTAGTTTATCGATTCGATGATCATCGTTATCTCGAACTGAAAGGGTGGGATTGTGAAGGCGAACTCTGGTACACGGATACTAAACGAGGCATTCACACCGAACCCGTTAGTCAGTTTTATCGACTATTTACCCGTAAATTTATTCATCCATCAGAGCGATATATTGCACTGACGGGATGGGGAGTGAGTGGATTCATAGTATCTAAGGACTATGGGAAAACGTGGCGCTCTGTAGCGTTTTCACCAAATCATAATGAACCCAATGGTGATGACTACGCGCCGTATGAGGATATTATTTCTTTCACCGTCGTCAACGATCAGGGCTTTTTACTAACCAAACACCGACTGTATATGTCATCAAAGCCATTTGAAGACCCGCGCACTCTGCCCGGTGGGCCGGGGATTGCCTATACCGTGGATGACGGAATGGGAAATAAAGTAAGCGGGAAGCTGGACCCCCGTTCCCCTGGCTGGGCGTGGGGAATGGTCTATATGACTAAGCAGGGGCTCGAGGGCAGCACGCAGCAACTTAAGGCTAACTGGCAAGATTTACCCGACAGCGTACCCGACGTGAAAGGCTATACCGGCTGGAAGCACATGCAATGCAACATGGATGCCGGAAAATAGGGAGATAAAGTGATGAAAGGCGTCATTAGGTTAAACGATCCGCTGATAAGCGGAGGAAAAGTCACTAAGGCCTCTGGGGCAGACTTTATAGGTCAGCCCGTGGCCTTGAAAGATGATCTTGTGCAGTGTCCGCTCCATAAAGGGATGTTCCCAATCACTGAATGTCACCCAACCTGGACCATGCATGGCCGTGGGGTTGTGGTAGATGGCTGTCGCGCGGCGTGTGGATGTGAAATCAAAAGTACCTTACCTGTGGCGGGAGCTTCGTAATGCGCGCATGGTGGTTATACAAAAAACAGCCAGACCCGGAATCCACTGTGCCAGTCGCCATGATTGTTTTCATCTATGTGATAGCCGTCGCAATGGGCCTCGCGCTCCGGGCTCTCACCTGGCCTGAACAGGAACACGTTTCGGCTCTCTTTTTTGTACCTTCAGTTATTCTGCCCATCTGTGTTGTGTCGTTGTTAGTTTTTACAGGTTTTATATTTCATGACGCCAACATTCATTATGCTGAAACCCGAAAATTCATGGCAAAAGAGCAGGAGATTAATTTAAAGACGTATGCGCGGAAAAATATGGCTATCGCAGCATGGTCTTCAATCACCCCCCTGGAGCAACCCGCGCTGAATATGTTGAAACTGGAAGGCGAATTTCCGCTGGCACCGAAAACGCCGCTTAACATTCAGATGGAAGATCGCTTCGACCAGACCAGGAATGAACAGATGTTTTACCGCTTACTGGATCCGATGGCAGAGAAATTTAAGGACTATAACTACCGTATTTTTGAAACCGTTGTCTGGGATCACGGAGGGAGTGGATCCTGCATTGATGAACTGAGGCGCACTCTGGAGCGGTTGGGTATTGAAACGGCCAGCACGTGTAAAATTGAGTACAGCACAGAATGTCCTGACTACGCGATCGTTAGCCAATGGATGAACTTATCTGATTACAGAGTTGAAAACCGGTTAATTGTTATCGTTGATTTACATGAAGAAAGCGGCGAATCAAAGAGCATGGAAAATGCATGTGCGTTCCTGCTGACCAGTCATTATGTCCGGGAGGAGGGCGAAAAACCGGTATATTTATATCAGCCTATGTCTGACGTGACCGATGTAGAGGACAAAATGGCGGTCTTCCTGGAGAGTGGTTCGGTACTTTCGCCGAAAAATCTCTGGTATACCGGGCTGTCCCGTATTGAAAAATATCCATTAATGCAGGCACTGGACAACAAAGTGCTCACGGTTGAACGGCTGGATATCGATGCCTCTCTGGGCGCAAAGAGTGCCGGGTATCGATGGCTGGCTCTGGCATTTGCGGCGGATGCGGTAAAATATGCTCAGGGGGAGCAACTGGTAGCTTATTCAGACAAAAACAAATTTTGTATTACTGCGCTTTCCTCCATGAAGACAGCTATCCCAAAAAAACTTACCTGGTGTAACTGGAGTAATCCCCTTTATCCTGCGGGTATGGCGGCTTTATTCTGCGTGTTATCCCTCATTGCCTATCGTATCAGTTTCCCGGCGCAAAACGATCAGCCAGCAATCTGGGAACTGATTGCGAGCATCATTATTCCCTTCGTTATTTTTATAGGCCTCGGTAGCTTTATTTTCATCTCGAAAACGAATGAAGCCTACGAGGACATGGAATACGAATGGAAGCGATAGAACGAAAAACGTTTATCATGCAATGTGGCTGGTCGCTTAGTTGACCAGCCATTAGTTGTTTACCCTGTCACTTTCACCGCAGTGGCCGCTATTTTCGCTCTTGCAACGGCTTCGCCCACGTTATCCCCGGTTGCTAACGCCACGCCCAGACGACGGGTGCCGTCGATCTCCGGTTTGCCGAACAGTCGGACCTGCAAGCCTGCGCCAACCGCACCTTCGACGTTATCAAAAATGACATTCTGGCTGGTCAGCTGCGGCAGGATCACCGCGGAGGCAGCCGGGCCGTACTGACGAATGCCGCCAACCGGCAGGCCGAGGAAAGCGCGCACGTGCAGCGCAAACTCGGAGAGATCCTGTGAAATCAGCGTGACCATACCGGTATCGTGCGGGCGAGGGGAGACTTCGCTGAAGATCACCTCGTCGCCGCAAACAAACAGCTCCACCCCGAACAGGCCGTAGCCGCCCAGCGCCAGCACCGTCTTGCGGGCGATCTCCTGCGCGCGCGCCAGCGCCAGCGCGCTCATCTGCTGCGGCTGCCAGGATTCGCGATAATCGCCGTCTTCCTGACGATGACCAATCGGGTCGCAGAAATAAACGCCGTCCACGGCGCTGACGGTAAGCAGGGTAATTTCGAAATCAAACTTCACCACGCCTTCCACGATGACGCGCCCGGCACCGGCACGACCGCCCTGCTGGGCATAGTCCCAGGCCTTGTCCAGCGTGCTGCTGTCGCGGATAAAGCTCTGCCCTTTGCCGGAGGAGCTCATTACCGGCTTAATGATGCACGGGTAGCCAATCTCTTCGACGGCCTGGAGAAACGCAGCTTTATCCCCGGCAAAACGGTAGCTTGACGTCGGGAGCTGTAATTCTTCTGCGGCCAGGCGACGAATGCCTTCCCGGTTCATGGTCAGTTTTGCCGCTGTGGCGCAAGGCACTACGCGCTGGCCTTCCTGCTCAAGGGCCACCAACACCTCAGTGGCAATGGCCTCAATTTCAGGCACCACGAAATCCGGTTTTTCTTCGGCAATTAACGCCCGCAGGGCATTGCCGTCAAGCATATCGATGACGTGCGAGCGATGCGCGACGTGCATCGCTGGGGCGTTCGCGTAACGGTCCACCGCAATCACCTCCACGCCCAAACGCTGGCATTCAATGGCCACTTCTTTACCCAGTTCACCCGATCCCAACAGCATTACGCGCGTCGCGGCAGGGCGCAGCGCGGTTCCTAAACGAGTCATAAAATCCCCCTGAAAAAGTTGCGGGCAGTATAAACGAAAACGTTTGCGTCTGTCTTGTATAGGGATAGCCAGGGCAGGGGAGAAATTTGCGCTTCTTTAGCACTGACAGACATTTCCTGACACCTGCTCGCTTAGGCTGTGAAAGTACGCACCGTAACGTGAGGAAAAATATGTCAGGCTGGATGAATCAACTGCAATCCCTGTTGGGACAAAAAGGCTCGTCGTCCGGCGAGCAGGGTCTAAGCAAGCTGCTGGTGCCGGGAGCGCTCGGCGGGCTGGCCGGTTTGCTGGTTGCCAATAAATCATCGCGGAAGCTGCTGACGAAATATGGCACCGGCGCGCTGCTGGCGGGCGGAGGAGCCATTGCGGGCAGCGTTTTATGGAACAAATACAAGGACAAGGTGCGCAACGCGCATCAGGATGAACCGCAGTACGGGAAGCAGGCGACGTCGCTAGACGTACGCACCGAGCGCCTGATCCTCGCGCTGGTGTTCGCGGCCAAAAGCGACGGGCATATCGATGCCAGCGAACGCGCCGCGATCGAACAGCAAATGCGGGAAGCGGGCGTCGAGGAGCAGGGCAGGGCGCTGGTGGCGCAGGCCATTGAACAGCCGCTCGATCCGCAGCGCCTGGCGCAAAGCGTGAAAAACGAAGAAGAGGCGCTCGAACTCTATTTTCTGAGCTGTGCCGCTATTGATGTCGATCACTTTATGGAGCGCAGCTACCTGAACGCCCTTGGCGATGCGCTAAAGATCCCGCAGGACGTTCGTGAGGGGATCGAGCAGGATATTCAGCAGCAGAAACAGACCCTCGCGGGCTAGAAGGGCATGTTTCGCTTGCATCATACGCGCGTTTTGCCAACCTTATAGGATGTAAAACGAAAAAGTAAGAATGCCATGCCTCCAAAAGCCCGACGTACTCCTTATGCGATCGTCACGCATGGCGATACGCGTATAGATAACTACTACTGGCTGCGGGACGATTCTCGTTCCCGGCCAGAGGTGCTCGACTATCTGCACGAGGAAAACGACTATGGCCGAAAGGTCATGGCCAGCCAGCAGGCGCTTCAGGACAGGCTCCTGAGCGAAATGGTGCAGCGTATTCCCCAGCGCGATGTCTCAGCCCCGTGGTGCAAAAACGGCTATCGTTATCGCCATATTTACGAGCCGGGAAACGAATATCCCATCTATCAGCGCCAGTCGGTGCTGAGTGCCGAGTGGGACGAATGGGATATCCTGCTTGATGCTAATAAACGTGCGGCCCACAGTGAGTTTTACACGCTGGGCGGCATGTCGATTTCCCCTGATAACGCCATTATGGCGCTGGCGGAGGATTATCTTTCCCGCCGGCAGTACGGTTTGCGCTTCCGCAATCTTGAAACGGGGAACTGGTATCCCGAAATGCTTGATAATGTTTCCCCCGATTTTGTCTGGGGCAACGATTCAGAAACGGTCTACTACGTTAAAAAGCATGCCTCAACGCTGCTGCCTTATCAGGTCTGGCGCCACACGGTGGGGACCGATTCCGCCGACGACGAGCTGGTGTACGAGGAAAAAGACGAGACGTTCTACGTCAGCCTGCATAAAACCTCGTCTCGCCACTACGTGATTATCTTCCTTGCCAGCGCCACCACCTCTGAGGTGCTGCTGCTGGATGCCGAACTGCCGGATGCGCAGCCGCTGTGCTTCCTGCCGCGCCGTAAAGATCATGAGTACAGCCTGGATCACTTCCAGCACAGCTTTTACCTGCGTTCAAATCGCGAGGGCAAAAACTTTGGCCTTTATAAAACCAAAGTGCGCGATGAACGGAAGTGGGAAGTGTTAATTCCCGCGCGCGATCAGGTGATGCTGGAGGGGTTCACCCTGTTTACAGACTGGCTGGTGGTGGAGGAGCGTCAGCGCGGGCTGACCAGTATCCGCCAAATCAACCGCAAAACCCGCGAGGTGGTGGGTATTGCGTTTGATGACCCGGCTTACGTCACGTGGATTGGCTTTAACCCGGAACCGGAATCGTCCCGCCTGCGGTATGGCTATTCGTCGATGACCACCCCGGACACGTTGTTTGAACTGGATATGGACACCGGGCAGCGTCAGGTGATTAAGCAGGCGGAGGTCCGGGGATTTGAGTCGGAGAATTACCGCAGTGAGCACCTGTGGGTGACCGCGCGCGACGGCGTTGAAGTCCCCGTGTCTCTCGTCTACCACAAGGATCACTTCAACAAAGGCAAAAACCCCATCCTCGTCTACGGTTACGGTTCCTACGGATCCAGCATGGACGCCGATTTCAGCAGTAGCAGGCTGAGCCTGCTCGACCGCGGGTTTGTTTATGCGATTGCCCATATTCGCGGCGGCGGCGAGCTGGGTCAGCACTGGTATGAAGACGGTAAATTTCTCAAAAAGAAAAATACCTTTAATGATTACCTGGACGTCTGCGATGCGCTGCTCGCCCAGGGGTATGGCGATCCGCAGCTCTGCTTTGGCATGGGGGGCAGCGCCGGAGGCATGCTAATGGGCGCTGTGATTAACCAGCGGCCTGAGCTTTTCAAAGGCGTTATCGCCCAGGTGCCGTTTGTGGACGTGGTGACGACCATGCTGGATGAGTCTATTCCGCTGACCACCGGTGAGTTTGAGGAGTGGGGGAACCCGCAGGATGAAACCTATTACCGGTACATGAAAGAGTACAGCCCGTACGATAACGTCGAGGCGAAAGCCTATCCGCATATGCTGGTGACCACCGGCCTGCACGATTCCCAGGTGCAGTACTGGGAGCCAGCGAAATGGGTGGCGAAGCTGCGCGAGCTGAAAACAGACGATAATCTGCTGCTGCTGTGTACCGATATGGACTCGGGGCACGGGGGGAAATCAGGGCGATTTAAATCCTATGAAGGGGTAGCGCTGGAGTATGCCTTTTTGATTGGCCTGGCGCAGGATACGCTGCCAGGCCGCGCGGGAACTCAGGCTTCGCCTAAATAATGCTTCAGCGTCAGGCGCAGTTCCGGGCTCATTCTGTCGAGGTTGTTGTACAGCCAGCGCAGGTAGCCCGGATCGTTGTCCGCTACTTCCGCTACCGGTTTCCCCCGGTATTTACCGAACGTGAAGGTGGTCAGTAGTGCGGGGCGGCCGGTAATGGTCGCCATATCGTCTGGCGTCCAGCCGGATGTATTCATGATATCAATCAGGAGCGCCGCGGTGATGTAGCAGTCATACAGGGCGCGGTGATGGTGTAGCCCTTCCGGCGTCCGCACGCTGAGTTTGCGCGACTTATACAGCGCCATATTGCTGTATTTGATCCCCGGCCACAGGCGGCGCGCCAGCTTCATGGTGCAAATCCATTCGCCGGGCATCTCCGGCAGCACACGGCGGTCAAAACTGGCGTTATGCGCGACGTACCACTGGCTGCCGTGGTAGAGGGGGATGATCTCTTCAATCCACGGCTTGTCCGCCACCATCGATTCCGTAATGCGATGAATGGCCATCGCCTGCGCACTGATGGGGCGATCCGGGCGCACCAGGTGGCTCATTGGGTTGACTATCTTTCCGTCAATCACGTCGACAGAAGCGACTTCCACAATTCCGCCCTGCAAATCGCAAGTTTCGGTATCAATAACGCGTAGCATTGATCGCTCCTGATCCTAAAAGGCTTAGCCTAATGGAATGATATCGCCTTGCCAACCCTGTCGGCCTAAAGAACCGGTTAACAGCAATTCGCCCTTGTCGGCACGCACGATAAGCTGACCTTTTTCATCCCATAACGCGCTGCCGCTGCGCGCGTTCGCCATTAACACCGCGATGGCGTATTTGTGCGCGAAGCGTTGTAACGAACCGATGGACTGCCGCCAGCGGTGCTCGCCCACCGCCAGGCTGCTGGTGAACAGGGTTGCCTCCGGGTCCAGTTCCGGGGCGTCAGCCTGGTTATCAACGATGGATAGTCGTTTATCGCCAGGGATCACACCCGCACCGTTGCCCTGCGGATAACGGCGGATGGTCGACAGGCTGGGCGTGAAAAGCGCGAGTCCTTTCTGACGCTGGCCGTGTAGCTGGAGCGTAATACCGGCAATCACCGTGATGAAACGTGACTGCGCGGCGTGAAGGAGGGGAGCGAGCTGCAAATCGTCAGGCGGTGGGGGTAAAGTTGCCCCGCCAGGGCCGGTAAGGGAAAGCTCGGGAAAGACGACTAAATCGCACCCCTGGCAGGCCGCCTCGTCAATGAAGTGCAGGTGGTGTTTTACGTGCTCATCAACACAGTTGTGCCGCGGAGCATACTGGGCCGCGGCTATATTCCATCGTGACATCGTGACTTCCTTATACACTAAGTCGCTGGGATTTTAAGATTACACCTAAATTTATCAGGGTTTTCTTATCCTGCCACATAACGCGTAAGGAAGTGTAACGAGACGTTAAGCTTATTTAACTTTAGGTTCGTACGGCAGGCGCGAGAGGTTGACGGAAGCGAGGCGATGCGCGATCAGACGTTCGCGAAACCAGTCGCGCAGATGCGCAGGCTGTTCACGCTCTACCACTTCAGCCACGACGGGCATATTGTAACGCTCTTTGAATGCGACACCCGCGGCGGCGAGATCGACATTCACTTTGTCCATCTCGTCCTGAGGAAGGGCGGCCAGGTTAACGTTCATTTCCTTCTCCTTTTTCTGCGGCGGCAACGTTACCGCGATTGTTCAACGATGACAAGGGAGCAAAGGATGTTCCTCGACTCGTTAATTATACAGAGTTATTCTTTAGCATTCAGGCATAACGAAAAGGAATGATTGTGATGAACTTTACCCCTTCCCGCGTCGCGTGCGCGCTAGTTTTTCTGCTCTCTTCAGCAACCGCGCCCTCAGTTCTGGCCCATGCGCACCTTAAGCAACAATCCCCGCAGGAGAATACCGTCGCGACGGCACCCGACGTCATTACCCTGAATTTCTCGGAAGGCATTGAGCCAGCCTTTAGCGGCGTTGTGGTGACGGACGCGCAGAAGCACACGATCCAGACCGGTGCGGTGAAGCGTGACGAGAAAGATAACGCAAAGCTGATTGTTCCCCTTGAGAAACCGTTGCCGACCGGCACCTACACGGTGGACTGGCACGTGGTCTCCGTGGACGGTCACAAAACCAAGGGCAGCTATCACTTTAGCGTGAAATAGTATGCTGGCCCTGAGCTACGTAGCGTTACGCTTTATCCATTTTGCTGCGCTGATGCAGCTTTTCGGCAACGCGCTTTACAGCGTCTGGTTTGCACCGTCTTCGTTGCAGCGCCTCATGACGCAACGTTTCCAGCGCCAGCAGAAAATCGCGGCCTTAATCAGCCTGATGGCTGCTCTGCTGATGTTCGGCCTGCAAAGTGGGTTAATGGGTAACGGCTGGGGCGACGTCATTAGCCCGGCGGTCTGGCGCAGTGTGCTCGGAACGCAGTTTGGTGGCGTCTGGCTGTGGCAAATGGTTTTGGCCGCTGTGACCGCGGGCGCGGCATGGCTTACTCCACAGAAAGGCTCGCGGCTGTTACTGCTTGCCATGGGGCAACTTGTGCTGCTGGCGGGCGTCGGACATGCCGCAATGAACGGCGGCGCACCGGGAGCGTTGCATCGTCTGAACCATGCGCTTCATCTGCTGTGCGCCGCGACCTGGGTGGGCGGGTTACTGCCGCTGCTGTTCTGTATGCGTCTGGCGAAAGGCCGCTGGCAGCCAGCCGCTATCTTCACCATGATGCGCTTCTCCCGCGTGGGGCATTACGCCGTTGGCGGCGTGCTGCTGACCGGGATCATCAACACGCTCTTTATTGTGGGCATAGACGTGCCGTGGCAGGCGCCTTATGTACGGCTGTTGTTGTTCAAATGTGCGCTGGTCATCATGATGGTGGCAATTGCGCTGGCGAACCGGTATTTTCTTGTGCCACGCTTTCGCCCTGATGCCGGGCGGGAACAACAGATTTTTATCAGGATGACACAGGCAGAAGTGGTGCTGGGCGCGCTGGTACTGGCGGCCGTCAGCCTGTTCGCGACCTGGGAACCCTTCTGACAAGGTTAAATAACATATGAAAAAGACGCTGCTTTCTCTTTTACTTCTCACCTGTGCCAGCAGTGCGTTGGCCGCGCCGCAGGTCATCACCGTCAGCCGGTTCGAGGTGGGCAAGGACAACTGGGCTTTCAACCGTGAAGAGGTCATGCTCACCTGCCGTCCCGGCCACGCGCTGTACGTCATTAATCCCAGCACGCTCGTGCAGTATCCGTTAAATGACGTTGCGGAGCAGCAGGTTGCCAGCGGCAAAAGTAACGGACAGCCTGTCAGCGTGATCCAGGTCGACGATCCGGCAAACCCCGGGCAGAAGAAGAGCCTGGCACCGTTTATTGAGCGCGCTGAAAAACTCTGCTAACAGTCAGGTTTCCAATAAAAAAAACCGCAGGTGCTTGTAAAAGCTCTGCGGTTTTTCACATTTAGTGATGTTTTAACGCTTTTTTTCAGGCCACTTTTACTGTGGACTGGAAAACCTGACGTCGTCATCTATTCTTAAAGGGCAAGGCGATTGAGCCTGCATTAATGCCAACTTTTAGCGCACGGCTCTCTCCCAAGAGCCATTTCCCTGGACCGAATACAGGAATCGTATTCGGTCTCTTTTTATCTGCTTCATAGTAAACGATAAAATCCGGTTTTCGTCTCAGCAGAAGGTTCACTTCCTGTGCGCCTGCTTAAAACATACCACAACCCGGCAGGCGTAAGTCCAGTCCTTTTTGGCTGTTTTGTTAAATTTTTGTTTGTTTTTCGCCTGAGGTCGACAAGGGCTCAATCCGCGCATTGACGGAAGCCGCAATATTATCGAGAAGCGCAAAGCGGCGGCGGTATTCTGCGCGTTTCTTGCTGGCGATCTCATCCAGCGATTTGCGCGCTATCCGCAGCGGCAGCTGCCAGCAAAGAGGTGAGAGCTGTTTTCCGTTCAGGCTTTCCCAGAACTCGTCGTAGCTGGCGTGGAAATGTCGGCCTTTGCTCAGCCGGTAGCGCAGGGCGCGAAATACGTGCCCCTCATCGCTGACGGCAAAGATAGCGCTGATGTTCGAGTGTGAGGCGAGCTGGAAGATCACCTCCATCAGCACGCGCTTCGGGAACAGCCCGTGGCAGGCACGTGTGGCCTGCTTGATAACGTCCCGCGAGACGCTGCGGCGCGGGCCCTGAAGGCCGCCAATCACCAGCACAGAGCGCCCGTTGCTGCGCGCAACGCAAAATGTCAGGCTGGCGAGAAGGGTGTCTTCATGGTCGTGCAGCCACAGCGTGCTTTCGCCCTCGCGTTCGGCCTTGCCCGCGGAGGAGGCTGTAACGGTATAGATCACCCCATTTTTTGCCTCAAACTGCGCCACGGGCAACTCATTGGGGCTCGCGAGGGCGTGAGCGAGCATCCGGTCTTTCAGGCTGTCAATCCAGTGGTAGTGGCTGACGATGGCGTCGGCTCTGTCATTGGCGTTCAGGCCGCGCATCAGGTACTGACGGTGGGTTTTGCTCGGCAGCGTAATTTGTGCCGCCAGTAATCTGTCAAAATCATCGCGTCCGGATAGCGCCTCCAGCATACGATGGGTGGAAGACCAGAATAAAAGCGAGCGCAAAAGAAACTTCAGACGGTATTCACGTTTTTGCCATATAGGCCCTGGAACGCGTTTTCCCTTAATCAGTTCCGAAATAATATTTGTGCGATGCGGATAAAAAACATCATTTTGCAGGTGTAAGTTCGACACGTAAAAATCCCTCGTTTTATTGCGCTCTATTTTAGGGGGCAGGTAATAAAGGATTAATAGCGCGGCGGAGTTTATTTCCGGCTGGTTGAGGGTTTGTTGGGGTTTGTAATATCTGACTGGACATTTTCTGCTGCGGCTATACTTCAGAATGGAGGGCTTATGTATCAGAAAATAGAGGGTAAAGACTGGCGTCATGTCTGGGTTGTCAGCGATATTCATGGTTGCTATCAGCAGCTTTTAGATGCGCTGAAACGTCGGCATTTTAATCCTGATACGGATCTGCTGATCTCCGTGGGAGATATTATCGATCGCGGGCCTGACAGCGTAAAATGTTTACAGCTGATACAGGAAAACTGGTTTTATGCGGTGCGCGGCAATCACGAGCAAATGGCTTTAGATGCGCTGGAAAATAATGATTTTAGCCTGTGGTCGGTAAATGGCGGTATTTGGTTTAGCGCGCTTAAGGGTGAGCAACAAAAACAGGCGCTGACGTTACTCAACGCCTGCCGGACCTTACCGCACGTCATTGAAATAACCTGCATAAATGGCCTGAACGTTGTGGCTCATGCGGATTATCCCTCAGCCGAATATGTCTGGCAAAAGCCGGTTGATGCCAGGCGCGTGCTGTGGGACCGCGATCGTTTAAAGGGCTTTATGGTGGGTAAAGGCCAGGGCGTTAGCGGGGCGGATCACTTCTGGTTTGGACACACGCCCGTAGACAAGCGGTATGACTTTAACAATCTGCACTATATCGATACGGGGGCGGTGTTTGGGGGCTTCCTGACGCTGGTGCAGCTTCAGTAATAAATAACCCGCCTTCGGGCGGGTTCTCTTTGGGTCAGGCAAGACGCAGGACCCAGGCATCGGTTTTACTGTCGTAATGCTCACGGTACAGAACGGAATGTTCCCCATCAAGGATCGCCGGGACGCTGGTGTCTGCATCCCAGGCGTCCAGTTGCATGCACAAATCCGGATCGGATTTGCAGGGAATACTTAACGTTCGATCGCCTTGTGCTTCGCCGCGCAATTCAGCGTCGTCGATTTCAAAAGCGCCAATGCGTACGCTGGTTTTCGTCATAATGCTCTCCGGTTTGTTGCCCAAAATCTGGTATGACCAGTGCAGTCACCCATTTTTGATCCTAGACAAGGAGAGCGAAATCGCCAGTAAAAAAATGCGTTTTTTTCAGGCGGTGCGGCTGTTACCGGTAAACAGACGGCCATCGCGAACCAGTTCACGCGGATAACTGTTTTTCAGCCGCGAGCCGACTTTTTTCGCCAGACCCAGCGGAAAACCCTGATACGTCACGATCGTTTCATCCTGCGCCGGACCGTTTTCCGGATAAACGTCACGACCGCGATACCACTCTTCCGCTTCCTGATGCGTCAGGGCGAACGTGTTTTCATGACCAGCCAGCGCAATGACCGCTTCATGCTGCCAGCGATAGCCTTTGTTGTGGATCTCCGCCAGGCGAATACCAAGGCGGGAGAAACGCACTTTACCCATCAGCGGTTCGATATGGGTCGGGAACAGCCACAGCTCTTTGTCACGCATCCAGAGGTGCAGGCTCTCATCCCAGTGCAGTCCCACTTTGTTTGCAGCCGCCTCCACCTGTGCCGCTTCACGGCCTTTAACCGGCGTGAAGGGGAATTTACCGACCTTAAACGTCGGCGCGGGCAGGGGCTCTACGGCGCCGGTTTTACGCAGGCGCGCGACGAAGAAACCTTCGCAATCGTAAATCTGCGGGAAGACATGCAGGAAGCCTTCAGGCGTGGCGGCTTCACTGGCCGAGTCAAACAGCGTATCCAGCGGTAAAAACTCGACGGCGTCCGGATAGCGCGCCTTCAGCCACAGGCAGACGTCTTCGTTTTCATCGCGGTTCAGCGTGCAGGTGGAGTAAACCAGCGTCCCGCCGGGGCGCAGGGCATGGAACGCGCTGTCGATCAGTTCACGCTGCGTGGCGGCGATCTCAAGGTTGCTGTCAACAGACCAGTTTTTTAATGCATCAGGATCTTTTCGCACCACGCCTTCGCCGGAGCAGGGCGCATCAAGCAGGATGGCATCAAAGGCTTCCGGCAGGGCGGCCCCAAAAACGCGACCGTCAAAGTGCGTCAACGCGACGTTGTGGATCCCGCAGCGGCTGATATTGGCGTGGAGAACCTTCACGCGGCTGGCGGAAAATTCATTGGCGAGGATCGCGCCGCGGTTGTTCATCCGGGCGGCAATCTGCGTGGTTTTAGAGCCCGGCGCCGCGGCGACATCCATCACCCGTTCAGGCTGGTTATCATCGGCAAACAGCGCGGCAACCGGGAGCATGGAGCTGGCTTCCTGAATATAAAACAGCCCGCTCAGGTGCTCGGCGGTGCTGCCGAGGGGCAAGCTTTCCTCGTCATCCCGCTCGATCCAGAACCCTTCTTCACACCACGGCACCGGCGTCAGCTGCCAGCCGTAGGGGGAGACGAGATCCAGAAATGCCCCGACGCTGATTTTTAGCGTATTGACGCGAATACTCCGGCGCAAAGGGCGCTGGCAGGCGGCGATGAAATCGTCGAATGAGAGATGAGCAGGAAGCGCCTCGCGCATCTGCGCGAGGAATTGTTCGGGAAGAAATACGGAGTTTTGAGCCACGGGCACACCACAGGGAAACATTCAGGCGCGCAGTGTAACATAAAGGCTCCGGCGCGTTGACACCGGAGCCTGCGAGATTAACGCGGCAGCGCCGTTCCCCATTCGCGCCACTCTTTCGGTTCACTTTCCAGCAGCAGGAAGTGTTTACCTGCCTGCGCTTTAGGTGCCAGAGGCGTGCCAGGCGGCGTTGCGAAGGCAATGCCGCCGCGAATGAACTGGTTAAAGGTCCCCGTTTTCACCACGCCGCCGGTCAGGCCGAAGTCGAGGGAGTAACCTGAAGCCAGCCAGAACACCGAGTTATTGCGGACCAGATGCTGATAACGCTGGCTGATGCGCAGGCCGACCATCACGCGATCGGACAGATTACCCAGCGTCAGGCTGGTTACCGTCCCTACCTCAATGCCGCGGAACAGCACCGGCGTGCCGATGCCCAGCGAACCGGCTTCCGGCACTTCAACCACGATGCTCAGACCGTCCAGATAGCGGGAATCGGTGATGGTCGCCTCCTGCAACTCAAACTCACGACGCGCGTTGCCGCGACCCGGTTCAACGTTAATGTACGGCTGAAGTATAGTGTCGAGGTGCTCAACCCCTGCGGCAGAAATTTGCGGCGTAACCACCGAGAAGCGCGAGCCAGCGCGGGCAAACGTCTGCACATATTCCGGATAAAGCACGGCGGTGGCCTGGACTTCATTGCGCGCGGTGATGAGCTTCAGCTTCTGGACCTGCCCGATATCAATGCCGAGATAGCGGATTGGCATCCCCTCCGCCAGTTTACCGGCGTCAAAGGTATGTAGCGTGATCTGTCCCCCGACGGCGCGCGCTGCGGTTTCAGACGGGAAGAGGATCCGCTTGTCACCTTTACGCATGTTGCCGCCCGCGCCGCTCAGGTTGTCAAAGCTGATCGCACCGCGCAGGGCACGGGAGAGGGGAGACGCCTGTACGGTCAGGCCGCTGCCGTTAAGCTGCACCTTCGCGCCACCTTCCGCCCAGAACACGCTGTTTGGCGTGAGCAGCTTGCGGTACTCCGGCTTGATATGCAGTTCGATATCAAACGCGTCCGCGCGAGGGCGAACGGTGATCACTTCCCCGACCTCAAACTTGCGGTAGAGCACCACGGAGCCCGCCTGGACATCCGGCAGCGTTTCAGCACTTAAGGTCAGCGTGGTGGTCGGCAGGTCGCCCATGCTGTTTTCAATGGCTTTGTCCAGATTGGCGAACAGCGGATAGCTCTCGCGCAACGCACCTTTGCTGCCCGGCAGAATGCGGATCCCGCCGTTGACCCACTCGCTGGCGCTGGCGCCGAGGAACTCAACGCCGTCCAGGCCCACCTTCACGTCGACCCGGCTGTTGACCACAAATTTACTGTCGCCGTGAACCAGATTGCTGTACTGCGGATCGATGGCGGCGGAGAAGGAGACCCCTTTTTCTGTCAGCTTACGCTCGAGAACCTGGCCTACCTGCACACCGTGCAGGATCAGCGGCTGTCCGGCTTCGATGCCATAGCTCTCCGGTGCGTTCAGGGTAATCGTCTGCACGCCCGGCTTTTGCAGCAGCGCTTTATCCGCCGGGGCGATAATAAAGGTTTTATTCGGCTGGCCTTCTCCCGGGATCAGCTCGAAGGTACTGCCGGTCAGCAACGAGCTGATGCTGGCGTCGCTGAGCGACAGCTTCGGATTACGCAGCTCGATACGCGTCTTCTCCCGCAGGAGATCGACCACGCTTGGATCCACGGTCATTTCGCCGGTGACGGAGCCGCCCGCATTGAGGGTTAGTTTCGTCAGCTGGCCGACCTCTAATCCCTGGTACATCAGCGGGGTCGAGCCGGCTTTCAGTCCTTTTGCATCCGGCAGGGTCAGCTTGACGATGACGCCGCGCTGGCTGTGCGCCAGGTCAGCATACAGGCCAAACGTATCTTCAGCGGCGGCAGGGCTTGAGCCTTCCGGGGAATCGAAGGCGATAGCGCCATTCACCAGCGCCGCCAGGCTCTCAAGCTTCACTTTCGCACCGCTTAAGCTCAGATCGGCATCGACGCCGGAGACGTTCCAGAAGCGGCTGCCTTTTTTCACCAGGTTGGTAAAGCGCCGTTCGATCAGCACGTCGATGGTCACGCCGTCTTTGTTCGGGTTAATAGCGTAATCGTACACGCGGCCAACCGGAATTTTGCGGAAATAGACCAGAGAACCGCTGTTCAGCGATCCTAAATCCGGCGCGCGGAGATGGATCATCAAATCGCCGTTATTCAGCCGGTATTTCGGCTGCGTATCCAGCGCAACGAAGTGATCCTGCGGCTCACCTTTGCCGGGCATCATGCCGATATAGTTACCGCCCACGAGCGCATCCAGCCCGGAAACGCCGGCCAGCGAGGCTTTTGGCGTTACCAGCCAGAACTGCGTTTCGGCGCGCAGCGCGTCCTGCATATCGGACTTAATGCTCGCCCTCACCTGGATTTTGTTCAGCCCTTTGCCGAGAGAGATATCCTGCACGGTACCCACTTCCACCCCCTGGAAGCGAACGGGGGTTCGTCCGGCGACAATGCCGTCCGCAGACTGGAAATCAATCGTGATGGTACTTCCGCGATCTTCATAGCTCGTCCAGATAAGCCAGCCTGCGATCATCAGCGCGATGACAGGCAGCAGCCAGAATGGCGAAATACGACGTTTTGTTTTAATTCTCGCTTCAGTCGGCGAAGCGGGCGTTTCCTGACTCATGTGCGTCCCAAAGTAAGCGGCTGTCCAGCCATTCCACTGCAAGAATAGTCAATATCACCGCAGAGCCGAAATAAAAAGCTGCGGGTCCCATGGTAAAAGCAAGTAACTGATCGCGATTGATGAGCGACATCATCAGCGAAATCACGAACAGATCCAACATCGACCAGCGACCGATCCAGGTCACGAATCGCAGAAGCAGGATGCGGGTGCGGAGTCCTTGTTCGCATTTAAAGTGAATGCTGATAAGAAGCGTAAACATCACCACCACTTTGGTAAAGGGCACCAGAATACTGGCGATAAAAACAATCGCGGCGACCCCCACGTTACTGTGCGCCAGAGAAATAATCCCGGAGAGGATCGTATCTTCCTGGCGGGCGCCGTTCACGTAAATCACCGAGATGGGCAGCATGTTGGCCGGGAACAAAAATACCAGAGAGGCGATCAGCGCCGCCCAGCATTTTTGCAGGCTATTGTTGCGCCGCAATCTTAGCGGAATATGGCAGCGCGGGCACCTGCCGCGTTTATCCGGAAAACCTGTGTAATGACATCCCAGGCAGACGCGCAGGTTTTCATCGGGCCGTGTCGCGGGGCGCTGGGGGTAAAAGCGCTCCCAGAGCTGTTCAACGTTCAGATGGATCATGGTCAAAATGCTCAGCAGGACCAGCGATATGAACGCAAAAAGGCCAATGCCGGGCTGTAAAAACGCGTAGTCCTGCACCTTGATGGAGGCCACGCCGACGCCCACCAGATAGATATCCAGCATGACCCACTCTTTGAGCTTATCCAGCATCAGCAGAACCGGGCGCAGGTTCATCCCCAGAATATTGCCAAACCACAGGTAGGCAATCGCCGCGACCAGCACCAGCGGCGCGCCGACGACGCAGAACAGCACCATCGCGCCGGTGAGCGGATCACCCTCGCGCGTCATCTGCCAGATCCCCTGAAATACGTTGGCGTCGATGCGCACGCCCAGAAGATAGAGCTTCAGCAGCGGTTCGGTCCAGGCAAACGGCATCAGCAGCAGCATGGTGACCGCCATTGCGGCCAGACGCGTTAGCGACCAGTCTCGTCCATCGCGAATTTTGGCATCGCAGCGAGGACAAAAGGCGCTTTGGTGCGATTTCATCTTCGGCAACATAAAAAGCGTATCGCACTGGGGGCAACGCTGATAATGTGCACGAGGCAAAGCTTCGCTTACCGTATGGATAACGATCTTTCCTGTCGGCGTAATTTTGGGTGTTTTTATGGCCATGAGTCGCGCACGGTTTAGTATTGTTGAAAGTTATAATAACTCATGTACGGATTCATCTTGAGCATGAGCGCATTTAATGCTTATTTTAATAGGCTATGCGGTAAATTTGTAAGTTAACTAAGTGATTGAAGAATGAACAAAACAGAATTCTACGCGGATCTGAATCGCGATTTTAAAGCATTAATGGCAGGGGAAACCAGTTTCTTAGCCACTCTGGCAAATACCAGCGCGTTACTCTTCGAGCGCCTCTCTGACGTGAACTGGGCCGGCTTTTATCTTCTGGAAGACGACACGCTGGTGCTTGGGCCGTTTCAGGGTAAGCTGGCCTGCGTTCGCATTCCGGTAGGGCGCGGCGTGTGCGGTACCGCCGTGGCAACGCGTGAGGTTCAGCGTGTTGAAGACGTCCACGCGTTTGACGGCCATATTGCCTGCGATGCCGCAAGCAACGCTGAAATCGTACTGCCGCTGGTGGTAAAAAATCAGATTATTGGCGTTCTGGATATCGACAGCACGGTCTTCAGCCGCTTCACTGCCGAGGACGAACAGGGGCTGCGCACGCTTGCGGCGAACCTGGAAAATGTTCTTGCAGAGACCGATTATCATAAATTCTTTGCGAGCGTCGCAGGATAATCAACGGATAACGTAGCATTTACTGATAGCGTCATTATAATGTCGCCTGTTCATGCCTGCGCTTGTTGGCAACGTCCGTTGTAATCAGGAAATTTCATGGAAAATCAACCTAAGTTGAATAGCAGTAAAGAAGTTATCGCATTTCTGGCCGAGCGTTTCCCACAGTGCTTCAGCGCTGAAGG
>Ga0209370_1000834_pt1 | contig 33109 bp, 32 predicted proteins | sample AgamicAtPrz_FD_187164 | JGI IMG/M metagenome (GOLD analysis project Ga0209370, IMG submission 187164) | Agave microbial communities from Guanajuato, Mexico - At.P.rz (SPAdes) (version 2) | ecosystem: Host-associated > Plants > Phyllosphere > Phylloplane/Leaf | place: Guanajuato, Mexico...
ATAGTGCAACAGGTTTAACGTAGCCTCTGGCACTTAACGCAAATTTCCGTACTGCCGCTGCGCTTGACGTTGCTGCAGAAAAACGCTAGCCATCAAGGGTTTTGTGCGCCATCAGGTGGTGGCGGCTCCTGTTACAGCGCGACAGAGCGGGGGTCTCAGATAATAATGTGCGACAAGTCGACCACTGTTTAAAAATGGCTTGCCATTATTTAGCGGATATGTGATAACCATCAGCGGGTCAAACGAGGTACAGTTCTGTTTATGCATGGCATCTTCAGTAAAGAAGTTTTGAGTAAAGACGTTGACGTTGAATACCGCTTCCTTGCCGAACCTTAAATTAGTGCCTCATTCAGTAACGTCTCTGTTTCTCTGCAATACTGCCTTCGGGCAAAATTAACATTTAAAGGAATTTGCAAAATGGCAAAGATTAAAGGTCAGGTTAAGTGGTTCAACGAGTCTAAAGGTTTTGGTTTCATTACTCCTGCTGACGGCAGCAAAGATGTGTTCGTACACTTCTCTGCTATCCAGGGTAACGGCTTCAAAACTCTGGCTGAAGGCCAGCAGGTTGAGTTTGAAATTCAGGATGGCCAGAAAGGTCCTGCAGCGGTTAACGTTACCGCTATCTGATTTTCCGCTCAGCCCGGGTCACTGTACCTGCTGAAACGAATCGTAAGCCCTGCTCTCTGAGCGGGGCTTTTCTTTATGCTTTTTGTTACTCCTGCTTCAGGGTAAACTGCGCCGCTTATCGTTGAACCGGAGTCCGCTATGTCCCTGATCTGTCCCCTCTGCCGCCAGCCATTAACCCAGCAGCCGGGCGTGTTTCGCTGTGACGCTGGTCATCAGTTTGATCGGGCCAGAGAAGGGTATGTCAATCTTCTGCCGGTGCAGCATAAGGGGTCGCGAGAGCCGGGCGACAGTCTGGAGATGCTGCAGGCGCGCCGTGCTTTCCTGGATGCCGGGCACTATCAGCCGCTGCGCGATCGCGTGGCGGCCATACTGGCGCAACGCCTGACGCGGCCCGCGGCTCAGGTTCTGGATATTGGCTGCGGTGAGGGGTATTACACCAGCGCCATGGCCAGCGCGCTGCCTGACGCTGAAATCTATGGGCTGGACGTTGCCAAACCGGCTATCCGGATGGCGGCAAAACGCTATACGCAGGTACGCTTTTGCGTTGCCTCCAGCCAGCGGCTGCCGTTTGCCAGCGCGGTGCTGGATGCGGTGGTGCGCATCTATGCGCCCTGCAATGAAGAGGAGCTTAGCCGGGTGGTAAAGTCAGGCGGTTATCTGCTGACCGTTACGCCGGGTCCGCACCATCTGCAGCAGTTTAAGGCGCTAATCTATTCGCAGGTGCAGCTGCATGCTGCAGAAGAGAAAACCTATACCGGCTTTACGCTCTGTGAGTCGCAGTCTCTCAGCTATGACCTGACGCTAAGCGGCGCTGAAGCGGTAAGCCTGCTGCAGATGACGCCCTTTGCCTGGCGTGCAACAGAAGCGGTATGGCAGACGCTGGCAGCGGCAGAGCAGTTCCGCTGTGACGCTGACTTTACACTCTCTCTGTGGCAGCGCGATTAGCGGGCGATGAGGAGCGTATGCCAGATACGCTCCAGGTCATCCAGCGTATGAACAGCAATAAGCAGCCGGCGCCGCTCCAGCTGCATCAGTAAAACCCCTTCCGGCGAGAGATTAATCGCGGCAATGCGCGCATAGCGGATCCAGATACCGTTATCAAACAGGCCCTCCTGCTTCATCAGCAGCACCGGACGGCGCAGCCAGAATACCCAGAGTGTCAGGGCGCACAGCACCATGATAAGCGTTGTCGTCAGCACCGGCCCTACATTGCTGATATTTTTCCACAGCAGAATCAGCAGCAGTCCGATAAAAATCGCGCTATCGGGCAGGTGACGTCGTCGCAGTGCGACCCGCAGCAGGGTGACGCCTTTACGGCGCGGCAACACCACATCATGGTAAATAGCAAACAGCAGCAGAGCGGCGATGCAGAACATCAGCAGCAGATCGGTCAGCGCCATTATCGCTCCTTTTTACACTCTGCCCATATTACGCGCCCGGCCGGAAAGCGGCTTACAGTCCCAGCAGGCCAATCGAGTAACCAATAATCCCGATCGCAAAGAAACCGATGATGATCCACAGCGCGTTAACTTTACGACGCAGCAGCCACATACAGCCAAATGTCAGCAGCAACGGGATCAGGCCGGGCATAAGCTGGTCAAGAATAGACTGAACGGTGGTTACCGTGGTTTTACCGGTCTGGTCGGTAATACTCGATACCACCAGCGGCACGTTAACGTGGGTCCATTTATTGACCAGTGCGCCCATCACAAACAGGCCGAGGATCGAGGCGCCTTCGGTGAGCTTCTGCAGAAAACCGCCGCCCATATCGCTGACGATATCAACGCCTTTGCGATAGCCGTAAGCAACGCCGTAGTAGCGGGTCAGCAGGCGCACAACGTTAAACAGCACAAAAAACAGCAGGGGTCCCAGCAGGCTGCCGCTCATGGCAATCCCTGCACCAAGCGCGGCAAATACCGGCCGTACGGTGCCCCAGAAGATAGGATCGCCTACGCCTGCCAGCGGCCCCATCAGACCCACTTTAATGCCGTTAATGGCACCATCATCAATGGCGGCGCCGTTTGCCCGCTGCTCCTCCATCGCCATAGTGACGCCCAGTACCGGCGCGGCGACATAGGGCTGCGTGTTGAAAAACTCCAGATGACGCCGGATCGCCTGTTTACGTGCGTCGTCGTTTTCCGGGTAGAGGCGACGGATCACCGGCACCATGGAAAAACAGAAACCGAGCGCCTGCATACGTTCAAAGTTCCATGACCCCTGAAGCAGGTTAGATCGTATGAACACGGCGCGGACGTCACCGGAGGTGAGCTTTTTAGCTATTCGCGTGCTGTCAGCCATAGTGGCACTGCTCCTAGTCAAGTTCATTATCAAGGTCGTTTTGCGAGGCACCTGCCGGCGCTGCGCCTGCGACCCGGTTATATTTCGGGGCGAGCTGGATATAGAGAATCGCCATCACGACGCCGATAACGCCCAGCGCAACCAGATTGAAATCAGTAAACGCGGCGGTGACAAACCCGAGATAGAAGAACGGCATCAGATAACCGGCGCGCATCATATTGATGACCATTGCGTATCCGACTACCACAATCATGCCGCCGGCGATGTTAAGGCCGTTAGTGACCACCTCCGGAATGGAACTCAGCAGCGTATGCACGGCGCTGGTGCCGACAGAGATAGCGACAATCAGCGCCGGGATGGCAATGCGCATCGCCTGCAGCAGCAGGGCAGAGACATGGATCCAGGAGATAGCGGTGAGGTTACCTTTTGCGGCCGCGTTATCTGCCGCATGCTGAAACGCCACGGTCAGCGTTCGCACAATAATGGTCAGCACCTGACCTGCTGCGGCCAGCGGGATCGCCAGAGCGATTCCGGCACCGACGCTCTGGCCGCCGGCAATCACCAGAATGGTGGATATAATGGAGGCGAGGGCCGCATCGGGCGCTACCGCCGCCCCGATATTCATCCAGCCCAGCGCGATCATCTCCAGCGTGCCGCCGATAATAATGCCGGTTTTCATGTCACCCAGCACGGCACCAATCAGGGTGCAGGCCACCAGCGGACGGTGAAACTGAAATTCATCCAGGATAGAACCCATACCGGCAATACAGGCCACGATAAATATCAGCACAATCTGTAGCGTGGTTATTTCCATTTTGCTTCTCCTCAGCACGCCCGCCGTAATGGCCGGGCGGTAGCAAGTCAGGCGGTGGCCTTCGCAATCAGGTCCATCATGGTGAGTTTTTGATCGGTGGAGACTTTGCGTACCTCAAGCTCAATCCCGCGGGCGTTGAGCTGACGAAAAGCGGCAATATCTTTCTCATCTACTGAAACCGCATTATTGACCTGCGTTTTACCCTGACGAAACGCCATGCCGCCGATATTCACAGAGGTAATATCGACGCCCTGCGCAACCACGCGCTCAACGTCGGTGGGATTAGTAAACAGCAGCATGACGCGTTCGCCCGCATATTTAGGGTTATTCCAGACGCGGATCATTTTTGCGATATCGACCACGTGTGCGGTAACACCCGGCGGCGCCACCTGGGTGAGCAGGGTTTTGCGCACGTGATCGTTTGCCACTTCATCACTGATCACAATAATGCGACTGACGCCGGTCTCTTTAGTCCAGCGGGTCGCTACCTGGCCATGGATCAGACGATCGTCTATGCGCGCCAGCCCGATTTTCATATGCTGGCCCGGCGCCAGCGGTGGCGGCGGCGGCGCAGCAGATTTAGCCGGCGCTGCGGCAGCGGCAACAGGGTTCGCCTTTAGCGCTTTAACGCCCTGACGGCCGGCGTCGGTTGCGACCTGCACCAGCGCCGCCAGTTCAGGATTGTCATCGCGGGCCATCAGCGTTTCGACCAGCATCGGAATATTCACACCAGCAATGACCTCCTGATCCGGGCGATCCGTGACGAGACGGCTGGCGGCATTAAACGGGCTGCCTCCCCATGTGTCGACCAGAAACAGGACACCCTGAGTGGTATCGAGCTCTGCCAGCCGGGCACGATACTTATCCATCAGGGTTTCGGCGTTTTCACCGGGTGCAAAATCGATACAGGCGACATTGTGCTGTTCGCCCAGCAGCATCTCTGCTGTTTTCAGGAGCGGCTCTGCTGCCCAGCCGTGTGTACCAATGACTAATGCGATGGTCACCTGCTACCTCCGTTTATAACGAAATCCTGTCATTAAAGGATGTAGACAGGAATAAAGGATGCGGCCGGGCCCGTCAGGCAATATAAGCCTGAGCCGCTACGATGGAGCGCCCATCGGTTTGCGTTGAGGTCGCCGTTTATTTTAGTTAGCGAAAGAAGAAAGAGTGTGACGCCTGTCGGTTATCTGGTGTAACGGCGGTTCAGCGGACTTTTTTATGCCGTTTTTATGCGCCAGCGCAGCTATGTGTAAATGTAAGAAAATTTTTTGATCTTGTTGAGGTAACTGATACATTAACTTTCTGTTTATTACTCAGGAGTACCGGGCTCAAGCTCACCTTTATGGACCGTCACCGACGTCGCTTCTTATCCTTACTGTGCCAGCCGGCGCAGATCGCCACGCCGTTCAGCGTTATTTCGCCTTCGACTCTTCAGCTGTCTCACTTACCGGTGCAGGCTGATTTTCGTGCGTCTACTTTCTTAGCAAGGAGTCACTAATGGAGTTTCTCTTGGATCCCTCGATCTGGGCGGGGCTGTTAACGCTGATCGTGCTGGAAATTGTGCTGGGTATCGATAACCTGGTCTTTATCGCCATTCTTGCTGACAAACTGCCGCCAAAGCAGCGCGATAAAGCGCGACTGATCGGTCTGTCGCTGGCGCTGGTGATGCGCCTCGGCCTGCTCTCCCTGATCTCGTGGATGGTCACGCTGACCCGTCCGCTGTTCAGCGTGATGGATTTCAGCTTTTCCGGTCGCGATCTGATCCTGCTGTTTGGTGGCCTGTTCCTGCTTTTCAAGGCCACGATGGAGCTGCACGAGCGTCTGGAAAATAAAGGCATGGAGCAGCAGGGTAATCGCAACTATGCCAGCTTCTGGGCGGTGGTCGCACAAATCGTGGTGCTGGATGCCGTCTTCTCACTGGATGCCGTGATTACCGCAGTAGGTATGGTTAACCACCTGCCGGTGATGATGACTGCGGTAGTGATCGCAATGGGCGTAATGCTGCTGGCATCGAAGCCGCTGACTAATTTTGTCAACGCTCATCCGACGGTTGTGGTGCTCTGCCTGAGCTTCCTGCTGATGATCGGTTTGTCGCTGGTAGCGGAAGGGTTCGGTTTCCATATTCCGAAAGGTTATCTCTATGCGGCGATCGGCTTCTCCATTTTGATTGAGCTGTTTAATCAGATCGCGCGCCGTAATTTTATGCGCCATCAGGCGCGCCGGCCAATGCGTGAGCGCACGGCAGAAGCTATTTTACGCCTGATGGGCGGGCGCAATCGTCAGCAGCAGCCTTCAACGGATGAGCATACGCTGAATAACGCTATGCCGCAGGAAGCGTTTAAGGATGAAGAGCGCTATATGATTAACGGCGTACTGACGCTGTCGCAGCGCTCTATTCGCAGCATCATGACGCCGCGTGGCGATATCTCATGGGTTGATGTGACGCGTCCGCTGGATGAGATCCGTATGCAGCTGCTGGATACGCCACACAGTCTGTTTCCGGTGTGCCGCGGTGAGCTGGATGAGATTATTGGCGTGGTGCGCGCAAAAGAGCTGCTGGTGGCGCTGGAGCACGGTATGGATGTGACCACGTTCGCATCAGGCTCGCCGGCGATTGTTGTCCCTGAGACGCTGGATCCTATTAATCTGCTGGGCGTGCTGCGCCGGGCGAAAGGCAGCTTTGTTATCGTAACCAACGAATTTGGTATGGTGCAGGGTCTGATTACGCCGCTGGACGTGCTGGAAGCGATTGCCGGTGAGTTCCCGGATGAAGATGAGACGCCGGATGTGATCGCCGATGGTGATGGCTGGCTGGTCAAAGGCGGCACCGACCTGCATTCGCTTCAGCAGCTGCTCGACTACCATGAGCTGGTTAAACAGGAGGACGATCACGCTTCGCTGGCGGGCCTGCTGATTGAGCAGAAAGGTCAGCTGCCGCAGCCTGGTGAGGTGATCGATCTGCCGCCGCTGCACTTTGAAATTGTTGAGGCGACAGATTACCGTATCGACCTGGTACGGGTGACCAAAGATGCGCCTCACGATGAAGATGAAGAAAACGCGTAATTGCGCATAGCTGTTCAACCAGGGCCGTCGTGAAGACGGCCTTTTTTTTAACCCGCTGTTTCCTGATGCTGAGCCAGCCATGCCGGAAAATCTTCGATCGGCATGGGGCGCGCATAGAAGTAACCCTGCAGATGATCTACCCCGCGCTCGCGCAGATAGGAAGCCTGTTCAGCGGTCTCTACGCCTTCGGCCACCAGCGCAATCTTCAGCCGCTGCGCCAGTGAAATCACCATATCGGTTACCGTGGCGTTTATCGCGTCAGTGCCGATCGCCGCGGTAAAAATCTTGTCAATTTTCAGCACATCCGGCTGCAGATCTTTCAGGTAGGCCAGCGAACTGTGCCCGGTGCCGAAATCGTCTATCGCCAGGCGTACGCCAATGTTATGCAGCTGCGCCACGACCGACTGATCGATAACCGGTAAGGCGTCACGCTCTGTCAGCTCCACAACCAGCTGCGGATGGGGGTTAGCGGGCCACCAGATCTGCTGCAGATCTTCCACAATGGCGCGATCGTGAAAATGGCTGGCGGCGACGTTAATCGCAATATGGAAGGCGCTGCTTTGCGGCAGCTGCGGCAGCGCCTCTACGGCCCGGGCAATCACAAAGCGGGTAAGGGGAGCGATCAGGTTTTGCCGTTCCGCCAGAGGGATAAAGACGTCAGGCGCAATCCATCCCTGACGCGGATTATGCCAGCGCAGCAGAAGCTCAATACCTTCACACTGTTCGCTGCGGGCATTGATCAGCGGCTGACAGTAAACCATAAACTCACTGGCGGTGATGCCGTAGCTGATCTGCCAGCTGAGGCTCATGCGATTGGCCGTAGCCAGCCAGACAATATAGCCAATCAGCAGGCTCAGCATCACCGCCAGCGGCAGCTGGGAAGGCAGCGTATTTAACGCCAGGCGCGCCGGCGAAGGACCGTAGAGCGTAATGGTGAACGGGTAGCGTAAAGATGCCTGATCGTAAGCGACCTCGTCATCCGAGGGCACCGTATGTTCAATCATCGGATTACCATACTCAAGGCTCTGACCGCCCACGTTGAAAATAGCCCGCTCTACCCACGGCAGCTGAGGCTCAAGCAGATAATTGCTCATCAGTTCAACATTCACCACCTGCAGCAAGCCATCGCGATTATCCAGCGACTTTGGCGTCCAGAGCAGCAGCACCGGCGAGCCTTTAAGCAGATAATCATCTGTGGTCAGCAGCATGCGCTGATTATTGAGCGCCAGCTCCGGATAGGTCTGACTAAAAGAGATATCGCGGGCGCCATAGATGCTGGAGCAGTAGATGGTGTCGTTTTGCACCAGCAGCACGGTGCGTACCGTCTGCAGCGCAGCGATCTTTTCAATCAGCGGATAACGCACCAGCGAACAGGGCAGGCCCACCAGCCCCAGCGTATTATTGGCGGAGACGTCCAGCGGCGAGAACATACGGTCAAAGCGCTCAATGGCGCGGCTGGCAAAGTTAAGAGACTGCTGCTCAATACGTGACTTCTCTTCGATATAACGAAAAGTCAGGGTAAGGATCAAAACCAGCGTCGCGATCACTAACGCAATAAGCAGCCGCTTACGGCGAAATTGACCCACAAATTGCTGGGGAATGAGCATCAGTAACCACCTTGTTAAGACACAGACCAGGAGCAAATTAACGTGAAGGTTATCGGCATCGGGACGGCCAGGTTTAGCGCTGCCCGGTAAAAAAGCGGGCAATAAAAATTGCGTCCTGCCGGATCCGCGCAGGAAAATTACAATATCTGGTTTGGCAACGCCGAGGTAGGTAAAAAAGCAGAAATCAGTATGAGTGCGCTGTTTTTAACCAGCGCACTCCGGACAGGTATCAGTCACACTGAACTTTGATGGCCAGACCGCCACGCGAGGTTTCGCGATATTTAGCGTTCATATCTTTACCGGTCTCATACATGGTCTCAATGACTTTATCCAGCGAGACGCGCGGGGCGCTGGTCCGGCGCAGCGCCATGCGCGCTGAGTTGATGGCTTTGACCGATGCAATAGCATTGCGCTCAATACAGGGCACCTGCACCTGACCGGCAACCGGATCGCAGGTCAGACCCAGGTTATGCTCCATGCCAATTTCCGCGGCCACGCAGACCTGCTCCGGGCTGGCGCCCAGCAGCTCCGCCAGACCCGCCGCCGCCATAGAGCAGGCCACGCCCACTTCACCCTGACAGCCCACTTCGGCACCGGAGATAGAAGCGTTCATTTTATAGAGAATACCGATAGCGCCTGACGCGAGAAAATAACGGATAAAGATATCGGGCGTGACGCTTTCGATAAAGTGATCGTAATAGGCAAGCACCGCCGGCACGATGCCGCAGGCTCCGTTAGTCGGGGCCGTTACCACGCGTCCGCCTGCCGCATTCTCTTCGTTTACCGCCAGGGCAAACATATTGACCCAGTCGATGACGTTCATTGGATCATTGGAGTGCTTGGTCGATGAGACCAGCAGGCGACGCAAAGAGGCGGCACGGCGCGGAACGCGCAGCGGCCCCGGCAGCACGCCTTCAGTGTTCAGACCGCGGTCAATACACGCCTGCATGGTCTGCCAGACATCGGTAAAATAGCGGGTGATCTCTTCACGGCTGTGCAGCGCCAGCTCATTTTGCATCACCAGCCCCGAAAGCGACATGCCGGTCTCGCTGCAGTGGCTGAGCAGCTCTTTTGCCGAGTGAAATGCATAAGGTACCGCGACTTCATCCAGCACCGGCTGGCCAAAATGCGCTTCATCCACGATAAACCCGCCGCCAATTGAGTAGTAGGTTTTCGTCAGGATCAGCAGATCGCCGGCAAACGCATACAGCGTCATACCGTTTTCATGCAGTGAAAGATTCTCACTACGGAACACCATGCCGCCTTCGCGTGGAAAGTCGACCTCATGCGCGCTCTTAGCCAGCAGCAGGCGCTCACGCGTTTCCGTATCTTTAATAAATGCCGGGATCGCATCAATATCCACGGTCGCAGGTTCATAACCCGCCAGACCCATAATGATAGCGATATCCGTATGGTGACCTTTGCCGGTCAGCGAGAGAGAGCCATACACATCCACCGCTACGCGCGTGACATCCTGCAGTTTGCCCTGCTCAGCCAGCAGATCCACAAACTGTTTGCCCGCTTTCATCGGACCTACGGTATGTGAACTGGATGGGCCGATGCCCACTTTGAACATGTCAAAAACACTAATCAACGGTAACGCTCCTCACAAATACGGGGTTCTGCGGCCTGAGCCGTAATTGCGGCTAATAGTAATCGCCACGGCGGGCGAAAGAACAGCTTTTCGCATGAAATAATCTAATTATAAACCGCAGAAATAGTTATCAATCCATACCTTTGTGAAGTGGATCGATTTTTCAGCCACGAGTTTACACACGGCATTCAGGGCAGCGCGATCTGCTGACCAAGGGCGCGAATAATTCCGGCCGTCATGCCCCAGATAAAATAATCGTTATACCAGGAGAGCCATATCCGGTGCTGACGCTGGCCGCGATATAACGTCAGCGGATGATAGCGGGCCAGATGCAGTGCTTCACGCAGCGGCATGGTAAAGGCGCTTTCGACTTCATCCGGGTTCAGGCGGAGCGGCATGGCTGGCAGGATCCCCACCACCGGCGTGACGGCAAAACCGGTACTGCTGGTGACCGCCGGCAGTACACCGGCTATCTGCACATGACGGGGATCGATCCCGACCTCTTCCTGCGCTTCACGCAGCGCGGTATCGATCAATGACGTATCGCTGGCATCCTGCATGCCGCCCGGAAAAGCGACCTGGCCGGCATGTTTACGCAGCAGCGCTGAGCGCCGCGTCAGCAGTAGTGCCGGCTCGGCGCTGTTGATAATCGGCACCAGCACTGCCGCATGACGTCCGGCATGGGCCGGCAGGCGTGCGGGTGGCGGAGGCTGCAGCATAAAACGCGTCAGAAACTGGCTGAGTTCGGCAGTCATATTACTTCTCATCGCTGAGGCAGGGCAGAATGCGGTTAACCTTATGGAAGGTCTCTTCATATTCAGATTGCAGATCGCTGTCAGCCACCAGTCCGCCACCGGCGGCGCAGTAGAGGGTGTTGTTTTCAGCGATCAGCGTACGAATGGTAATACTGCTGTCCATACGGCCACACAGGCTGATATAGCCTATGCTGCCGCACCAGGCGTTGCGACGATGCGGCTCCAGCTCTTCGATAATCTCCATCGCACGGATTTTTGGCGCTCCGGTGATCGAGCCGCCCGGAAAGCAGGCGCGCAGCAGATCGGTGGCGCGCAGCGCAGCGGGCAGGCGGGCCCGCACGGTGCTCACCAGATGATGCACTGCCGGAAAAGGTTCAACCACAAACAGCTCAGGCACGCTCACGCTGCCGGGTTCAGCCACCCGACCAATATCATTACGCATCAGATCAACAATCATCAGATTCTCCGCACGATCTTTCGCGGAGTGCGCCAGCTTTTCCGCCTGCAGACGATCGGCCTCCGCATCGGCCAGACGCGGCAGCGTGCCTTTAATCGGGCGCGTTTCAATAACGTTTTGCTGCAGAGAGAGAAAACGTTCCGGCGACAGGCTGAGCAGCGCGCTGTCCGGCAGACGCAGAAAGGCGCTAAAGGGCGCGCGATTGGCGCGCGTAAGGCGCAGAAACGCCTGCCACTCATCCCCGCTATAGCGCGCCTCGAAACGCTGAGCAAGATTGACCTGATAGCAGTCGCCTGCCTGAATATACGCCTGTACGGCATTGAAGCGGGCTGCATAGGCCTCGCGCGTCAGGTCAGAGCGCCACGCGCTGGTTAAGTGAAACGCCCGCGGCAGCGGGAGCGCCTGCGCCTGCAGCCAGCGCCAGCGCGCGTCAGCATCGCTGAGAGAGACCAGCGTGAGCCGCTGCAGGTGATGATCGGCAATCAGCGCCCAGTCATAAAGGCCCACTGCCATGTCAGGTGTCTGCAGATCCTGCTGCGCCACCGCCGGCAGCTGTTCAAACCGGCGGCCGAGATCGTAGCCAAACAGCCCCAGCGCACCGCCCTGAAAAGGCAGGTCGGGATGGGAGACGGGCTGCAGGCCCAGCCGGTCAATCTGCCGCTGCAGCAGCTGCAGCGGATCCTCCTCAGAGCGCTGAATGCCGGTGCCATCATCGGTTTCGGTATACCCGCCGCGCGTGGTGAGCGTGACGCGTGGATCGGCGGTCAGAATATCAAAGCGGTTATCGGCGTGATCGGCCTGACCTGAGGTCAGCAGCATGGCCCACGGGCGATGCGCCAGCGTGGCGAAGCGGTTCAACAGGGCATCGGGACTATAGGTAAGCGTGAGGGTTTTCGCGATCATGGGTTCAGCAGCATTCAACAGGCAGAGGCGTAGCCTGGCATATTTTTTTGCCACTGGCACCTGTTTGTTCCGCGTGGGATAATGCCCGTCCGATTTAATCTGGAGTAACGTATGTTTACAGGGCTTCCGGCACTATCTCATGAGCAGCAGCAGCAGGCGGTTGAGCGAATTCAGGAACTGATGGCGGGCGGCATGGCCAGCGGCCAGGCGATTGCGCAGGTGGCGCAGGAAATTCGTGAAACCTTTACCGGAGAGGCAATCAGGGCACGCTTCGAAGATGAAGATGAAAACGAATAGTGCCCGTGCCGCTTAACGTGCGGCGATAATTTTTATTTCTACTTTATATTTCGGGTTCATCAGTCCGGCCTGTACGGTGCAGCGTACCGGCGCGTTGCCCGGTGATACCCATGCGTCCCAGGCGCGATTCATCGCCGCAAAATCCGCTTTATCCACCAAAAAAACCGTGGCGTCGAGAATATTGCTCTTGTCCGATCCGGCGCACGCCAGAATACGATCGATGACTGCCAGCGCGTTAGCCGTCTGCGCCTCCGCATCGGCATCCAGATTTTCCGGGACGCTGGTGTAGTAGATCGTATTGCCGTGTATCACGGCTTCGGACATACGATGTTCGGGATCGATACGCGTAATAGACATGCTGTTCTCCTCTGTTTTTTGCTGCGCCAGCCTGGCATAACCGGGCTGCGATGTCATCTGTTGTAGTCGCGTCTGCGGAATCCTGACATAATTACAGTGTTTTTCAGGTTACAGGTGAGGATGTGTGGCAGACGATTTTGCAGCAGATGGCGCGTTAGCGCAGGCAATTCCGGGTTTTAAACCGCGTGCGGCCCAGCATGAGATGGCACAGGCGGTCACGGCAGCGGTAACGCACGGCGGTGAGCTGGTGGTGGAGGCGGGCACCGGAACCGGTAAAACCTACGCCTATCTGGCGCCTGCACTGCGCGCAAAAAAGAAAGTCATTGTCTCTACCGGCTCCAAAGCGCTGCAGGATCAGCTCTACAATCGCGATTTGCCCACCATTGCCCGGGCGCTCAAATTCAGCGGAAAAACTGCGCTGCTGAAAGGCCGCTCTAACTATCTTTGTCTCGAACGTATGGAGCAGCAAAACCAGAGCGGCGGCGATCTTACCGTACAGGCGCTGGGCGATCTTATCCACGTGCGCAGCTGGTCATCGGAAACCAAAGATGGCGATATCAGCAACTGCGCCGGTGTCGCTGAAGATAGCCCTGTCTGGCCTTACGTCACCAGCACCAATGACAACTGTCTTGGCAGCGACTGCCCGCTCTATAAAGAGTGTTTTGTCGTAAAAGCGCGTAAAAAAGCGATGGATGCTGACGTTGTGGTGGTCAACCATCATCTGTTTCTGGCTGACCTGGTGGTCAAAGAGGGCGGGTTTGGCGAGCTGATCCCGGAAGCGGACGTAATGATCTTCGATGAGGCACATCAGCTGCCCGACATCGCCAGCCAGTACTTTGGCCAGCAGCTCTCCAGCCGTCAGCTGCAGGATCTCGCCAAAGATATCATTCTTGCCTATCGCACCGAGGTGCGTGATGTGCAGCAGCTGCAGAAATCTGCCGATCGTCTGGCGCAGTGCGCGCAGGATTTTCGCCTGACGCTTGGCGAACCCGGCTTTCGCGGTAATCTGCGCGATCTGCTCAGTGATAACAACGTCATGCGCATGTTTACTCTGCTGGATGATGCGCTGGAACTCTGTTACGACGTCATTAAACTCTCCCTGGGACGCTCAGCGCTGCTTGACGCGGCCTTTGAGCGCGCGGCGCTCTATCGCACCCGCCTGAAGCGTTTACGTGCCATCAGCGAACCCGGTTTCAGCTACTGGTATGAATGTACCAGCCGGCACTTTACGCTGGCGCTGACGCCGCTTTCAGTTGCGGAGCGCTTTCGCGAAGTGATGGATACGCGTAAAGCGGCCTGGGTGTTTACGTCCGCCACGCTGGCGGTTAATGAACAGGTCGGGCATTTCGCCAGTCGGCTCGGGGTTGAGCAGGCGCAGACGCTGATCCTCGACAGTCCGTTTGACTACGCCCGGCAGGCGCTCCTGTGCGTGCCGCGCAATATGCCGGAGCCGAATGCGCCTGGCGGGGCCCGGCAGCTGGCGCGGATGATGAAGCCGCTGATTGATGCCAATAAAGGACGCTGCTTTTTTCTCTGCACCTCACACAAGATGATGCGTGAGCTGGCGGCCGAGTTTCGTGCATCAATGACTCTGCCGGTGCTGCTGCAGGGCGAGACCAGCAAAGGGCAGCTGCTGAAGCAGTTCCTGGAGGCGGGTAACGCGCTGCTGGTTGCCACCAGCAGCTTCTGGGAAGGCGTCGACGTGCGCGGCGATGCCCTGTCGCTGGTCATTATTGATAAACTGCCGTTTACCTCGCCAGACGATCCGCTGCTGAAGGCGCGCATGGAGGATTGCCGGCTGCGCGGCGGCGATCCGTTCAGTGATGTGCAGCTGCCGGATGCAGTAATCACCCTCAAACAGGGGGTGGGGCGTTTGATCCGCGACACCGCCGATCGCGGCGTACTGGTGATTTGCGATCAGCGTCTGGTCTCCCGCCCCTACGGCGAACTCTTTCTCAACAGCCTGCCACCCACGCCGCGGACCCGCGATCTGGCGCGTGCGATCGACTTTGTCCGGCAGGCTGAGGAACACTAATTTATGCCGCTTTGTGATAAGATGCGCGCCATTTTGATTCTCTGAGGTTGTTATGTCCGCCCGAATTTTAGCACTGGACACGGCGACAGAAGCCTGTTCTGCCGCGCTGCTGAATCAGCAGCAGATCGATGCCCGTTTTGAAATTGCTCCGCGCGATCACACGCAGCGCATTCTGCCGCTGGTGCAGTCGCTGCTGCAGGCGCAGCAGCTGGACCTGACCGCGCTTGATGCGCTGGCGTTTGGCCGCGGGCCGGGCAGTTTTACCGGCGTTCGCATTGGTATTGGCATTGCGCAGGGGCTGGCGCTGGGCGCAAACTTACCCATGATTGGCGTCTCTTCGCTGGCAACGATGGCGCAGGGGGCCTGGCGGCTGACCGGTGCCACTCGTGTGCTGGTGGGGATTGATGCACGCATGGGTGAAGTCTACTGGGCTGAATATCAGCGCGATGATGCGGGTCACTGGCACGGCGCCGACAGCGAAGCGGTGCTGAAGCCTGAGGCTGCCGCCGCTCGCATCGCGGCGCTGAGCGGCGAATGGGCGACCGCAGGTACCGGCTGGCAGGCATGGCCTGAGCTGATGACCACGCCGGGCGCAACGCTACTGGCCACCCCGGTTACGCTGCCCGCGGCTGAAGATATGCTGCCGCTGGCGCTGCAGGCGTGGCAGCGAGGCGATACCGTAGCGGTGGAGCATGCAGAGCCGGTTTATCTGCGCAACGAAGTGGCGTGGAAAAAGTTGCCCGGACGCTGAGTCGCCACGCAACTTATTTTTGCACCTCCAGTCTAAATTAAAAATTACAGGAGATGTGCTTATGCCAGGTTATCGTGCTGGAATCGCTGGTGGCGTACTGGCGTGTGTATTGCTGCTGAGCGGCTGCGTCAGCGTACCCGATTCTATTAAAGGAAGCTCGGCGCTTCCGCAGCAGGATTTATTGCGCGTGATGAACGCTCCCCAGCTCTATACCGGGCAGGAGTCACGCTTTGGCGGTAAAGTGGTTCGCGTTACAAACCTCAACGGACTGACGCGGCTGGAGATAGCCACGCAGCCGCTGGATGAGAGCGCACGGCCCCGGCTGGGGGCTGCCTCAATCGGACGGATATATGCCGATCTCAAAGGATTTGTCGATCCGGTTGATGTGAATAACCAATATGTTACGGTGCTGGGTACCATCAAAGGCACCGAAAAAGGTGAAATTGGCAAGGCCAGTTATAACTTTGTTGTGATTGATGTGCGCGGCTATCAGCGCTGGCATCTGACTCAGCAGGTAATGACGCCGCCGCAGCCAATCGATCCCTGGATCGGATATGGCCCGACGCGGCATCATCCGGGTTACTGGGGGCCAAACCCTTACTGGGGGATGAACCTGGGGGGGCCGGCTCAGGTACAGACTATTCTGACCGAGTAGCCGCCACATACTTTTCCGGCCCGGTTGCGGTGCACGCAGCCGGGCTTTTTTATTGGGCGCGTAACCGGCGCGCGAAATTTAGTGATGGGCTTCGCAACCTGAAAATGCCGTAACCGGCAAACTGGTACAATCAGTTAAAGTATTGTTAATAACACTGATTGCAGAGGCGGCGATGGCTACGCAACAAGAATATCGGGGTGACTCTTTGACCAAAGTTTGGCTGAAACGCTATCCGCCAGATGTGCCAGCAGAAATAAATGCCGACCGTTATCCCTCTCTGGTCGATCTCTTTGAACATGCGGTGTTGCACTATGCCGACAACGTTGCCTTTATCAATATGGGGCAGCCGCTGACCTATCGCCAGCTCGACGCGCAGAGCCGCGACTTTGCCGCCTGGCTGCAGCAGGGGCTGGGACTGCAGCAGGGCGATCGCGTGGCGCTGATGATGCCTAATCTGCTGCAGTATCCGGTGGCGCTGTTTGGCGTACTGCGTGCCGGTATGGTGGTGGTAAATGTTAACCCGCTCTATACCCCGCGCGAGCTGAAACATCAGCTCAATGACAGCGGTGCCAGCGCCATTGTTATCGTCTCCAATTTTGCCCACACGCTGGAAAAGGTTGTGGCAGAGACGGCAGTAAAGCACGTGATGCTGACGCGGATGGGCGATCACCTGGCACCGGTCAAAGCGACGCTGGTGAACTTTGTGGTCAAATATGTCAAAAAGCTGGTGCCGAAATACCATTTGCCCGGAGCTGTACCGCTGCGGCATGCGCTGCAGCAGGGCGCACGCATGGCTTATCAGCGTCCGGCGCTCAGCAATGACGATCTGGCATTTCTGCAGTATACCGGGGGCACCACCGGCGTCGCCAAAGGCGCGATGCTCACCCATGGCAACATGCAGGCAAACCTGGAGCAGACAAAAGCCACCTACGGCAAACTGCTGCGCGCCGGGCAGGAGCAGGTGGTAACGGCGCTGCCGCTCTACCATATTTTTGCGCTGACGGTTAACTGTCTGCTGTTCCTCGATCTGGGCGGCACTAATCTGCTGATTACCAATCCGCGCGACATACCCGGATTCGTTAAAGAGCTGGCTAAGTTTCCTTTTACCGCCATTACCGGCGTAAACACGCTGTTCAATGCGCTGCTGAATGATGAAAACTTTAATAAACTCGATTTCTCCACGCTGCGGCTCTCCGCTGGCGGAGGCATGTCGGTTCAGAAAGCGGTAGCGGAGCGCTGGGAAAAGCTTACCGGGCATTACTTGCTTGAAGGCTACGGCCTCACCGAATGCTCCCCGCTGGTATCGGTTAACCCTTACGATATTACCTGCCATACCGGCAGTATCGGCCTGCCGGTGCCCTCTACTGATATCCGGGTTATTGACGATCAGGATAATGATGTGACGCCGGGTGAGCCGGGTGAGCTCTGTATCCGCGGCCCGCAGGTGATGGCGGGCTACTGGCAGCGTCCTGATGCCACGCTGGAAGTGCTGAAAAATGGCTGGCTGCATACCGGCGATATTGTTACCGTGGACAGTGAAGGGTTTATCCGGATTGTCGATCGTAAAAAAGATATGATTCTGGTGTCCGGCTTCAACGTCTATCCTAACGAAATTGAAGATGTGCTGATGCAGCATCCAAAAATTCGTGAAGCTGCAGCGATTGGCGTGCCAAGCGAACTCTCGGGTGAAGCGGTGAAGGTCTGTATCGTTAAAAAGGATCCCGGGCTGACTAAAGAAGAGGTGCTGGATCACTGCCGTCGTCAGCTGACCGGCTACAAGGTGCCGAAAATTATCGAGTTTCGTGAAGAGCTGCCAAAGACAAACGTGGGCAAAATTTTACGCCGCGAACTGCGCGATGAGGCGAAGCGGGAAGGGCAGTAGTGTCGCCATGCTTCCCCAGGTTAACGCCGGCTACGACCGGCGTTTTTATTGTTTTTAACATGGAGCGCTGCGCGGGGTTTGCGCAGCGGGAATAAATACGTGAATTACACCCTGATCGACCAAGACCACCAGCTGGCTGACGTGTGCCGCCTGGCTCGCCAGCATGATGCTGTTGCTCTGGATACTGAATTTGTACGTACCCGGACCTACTATCCTCAGCTCGGGCTGATTCAGCTGTTTGATGGCGAACAGCTGGTTCTGATCGATCCACTGCCGATTGGTGACTGGACGCCGTTTATCGCCCTGCTGCAGGATACGCAGGTGACTAAATTCCTGCACGCCGGAGGCGAAGATCTGGAAGTCTTTCTGCATCGCTTTGGTTGCCTGCCGCAGCCGATGATCGATACGCAGATTCTGGCCGCCTTTTCCGGCCAGCCGCTCTCCTGGGGATTTGCAGCGATGGTTAATCACTTTAACCAGATTGAACTGGATAAAAGTGAGGCCCGCACCGACTGGCTTGCGCGCCCGCTGACCGAGCGTCAGTGCCAGTATGCCGCAGCGGATGTCGCCTACCTGCTGCCTATTGCCCGTGAGCTGATGGCGCAGGCTGAAGCCGCCGGCAATATGAAGGCCGCCCTGAGCGAGTGCGACATGCTGTGTCAGCGCCGGCTCGATATATTGCAGCCTGAAGAGGCGTGGCGCGATATTACCAACGCCTGGCAGCTGCGTCCGCGCCAGCTGGCCGCACTGCAGCGCCTGGCGGACTGGCGCCTGAAAGTCGCGCGTCAGAAAGATATGGCGGTTAATTTTGTCGTACGTGAAGAGAATTTGTGGAAGGTCGCTCGCTATCTGCCCGGCAGCCTCGGTGAACTGGATCACCTTGGACTCAACGGCCATGAAATCCGTTTTCACGGTAAAGCGATGATTGATCAGGTAGCTGAGGCGCAGGCACAGGATGAGGCAACGCTACCGGCACCGCTGCCCAATCTTATTGAGCATCCGCACTATAAGCAGGTCTTTAAAGCGATTAAAGCGCTGGTACAGCAGGTAAGCGAAGAGACAGGATATAGTCAGGAACTGCTGGCATCACGCCGTCAGATTAATCAGGTTCTCAGCGTGTACTGGGGGCTGAAATCAGCAAACCGGCCACCCGAACTGCTGAACGGCTGGCGTGGCGAGCTGCTGAAGCCGGGAATCGACAAGATTCTGCAGGCACTTTAAGCGCGCTGTTTTCCCCTGCGCTATTACGCAGGGGAAACGCTGCGATCCGCTACACTCATTTCGGCGCGTCTTCCGTTTCCGGCAGCGTCACGTTCAGCTCCAGAATTGAAATATCGTCGCCTTTCTGATCGAGCTGTACTGTCACCATATCGGGATCGATTTTGACATATTTGCAGATCACTTCCAAAATATCGCGTTTAAGCTGAGGCAAATAGTGGGGCTCACTGTCGCCCCTCCTGCGTTCAGCAACGATGATCTGCAGCCGCTCCTTGGCTATATTGGCTGTGCTCTTTTTACGGGATAAAAAGAAATCAAGTAAGGCCATTGGTTATCCCCCGAACAGGCGTTTCAGGAAACCCTTCTTCTCTTCTTCAATAAAGCGGAAGGGGCGTTCTTCGCCAAGCAGGCGTTCTACGGTATCAGCATAAGCTTTACCGGCGTCAGAATTGATGTCGAGGATCACCGGTTCGCCCTGGTTTGAGGCGCGCAGCACAGACTGATCTTCCGGAATAACACCGACCAGCGGAATACGCAATATTTCCAGCACATCTTCCATGCTGAGCATATCGCCACGGGTCACACGGCCTGGGTTGTAACGGGTCAGCAGCAGATGCTCTTTGACCGGGTCCTGGCTATTTTCAGCACGGCGCGATTTAGAGGAGATAATGCCCAGAATACGGTCAGAGTCGCGTACGGATGAGACTTCCGGGTTGGTTGTGATGATCGCTTCATCAGCGAAGTAGAGCGCCATCAGCGCGCCGGTTTCGATACCCGCCGGGGAGTCACAGACGATAAAATCGAACTCCATAGCGGCTAAATCGTTCAGCACTTTCTCTACGCCTTCGCGCGTCAGAGCGTCTTTATCACGCGTCTGCGATGCTGGCAGAATGTAGAGCTGCTCGGTGCGTTTATCGCGGATCAGCGCCTGATTCAGGGTTGCATCACCCTGAATAACATTCACAAAGTCATACACGACGCGACGTTCACAGCCCATAATCAAATCGAGATTACGCAGACCGATATCGAAGTCGATAACAACGGTTTTTTTGCCCTTTTGCGCTAACCCTGTCGCGATGGCCGCGCTTGACGTGGTCTTGCCAACGCCCCCTTTGCCCGATGTTACTACAATAATGCGTGCCATAAATGTTGATTTCCTTAACGAAAGAAAAGGGGCCTAATTAAGTGTCTGGATGGTAAGCGCGCCCTCTTTCAGACAGAGGCGCGCCGCTTTACCAAAAAATTCCGCCGGAATCTGATCCATGATCCAGTACTCACCGGCGATTGAAACCAGCTCAGCGGCAAGGTGAGTACAAAAAATCTGGCAGTCACGATCGCCACTGGCGCCTGCCAGCGCCCGGCCGCGCATCATGCCGTAAATATGTATATTGCCATCGGCAACCAGTTCTGCTCCGGCGCTAACGCTGCTGGTCACAATCAGGTCGGCGTTACGGGCATAAATCTGCTGACCGGAACGCACTGGCGTATTCACCACGCGCGTTTTATTGATGCTCTCGGTAACAACAGCGGGTGCAGCAGCCTCTTCCGCAGGCGGCGCTTCAGTCGTTTTGCGGTTCTCTTTGCCTTCAGAGAGCACCGGTAAGCCCGCGCGGGCCACCATTTTCTTCTGGGCATCATCTTTGCAACCGCTGACGCCAACGATACGCAGTCCGGTGGCGCTGATCGCCTGCTGCATCTGCTTCCAGTTAATATCTCCGGATAGCGCTGAGATGTTCAGGACGACCGGAGCGTTCTGTAAAAAGGCCGGCGCCTGATCGATCTTCTCCTGCAGCGCCTGACGAATCACATCGGGTTGTGAATGGTGCAGATGAACAACTGACAGGGTAAAACTGCTTCCCTTGAATTCGATTGGCGATTGCGGCATCTGTCCTGGCTCAGTCCTGTTTTTTTTGACCCGGAGATGAACGTCGATAAAATCGCCATTAACATCATCGGGTCAATATTCGAAGTTCTGCAAGCATGTTATAGTTACTGTAATATTCAGGCAAGTGACGCTAACAGTTAATTCGAGTAAAAAATATGTTTTGTGTGATCTATAGAAGCCCGCAACGCGACCAGACTTATCTTTATGTAGAAAAAAAGGACGATTTCTCCCGCGTGCCGGAAGCGCTGCTTAAAGGTTTTGGCAAGCCGCAGTTAGCGATGGTGCTGTCGCTGGACAAGCGTGAGAGACTGGCCAATGCAGACATTGAAAAGGTAAAGCAGGGACTGCGCGAGCAGGGTTTTTATTTGCAGATCCCCCCGCCTGTAGAAAGTTTGCTCAACGTCCATCTTGAGCAGGGTAAAGAAGTTTAATTCAGATTCATCTGTAAAAATATAGCCTGTAAATATATTCAGTGTTCAGTGATTAATTAATTGCCCATGTTCCATCCTGTCGTGGGCAATTAATATTTGTTTGCCCGCCGTCGTAAGAAAGATAAATCTCTTTTGACAATTTCTGTTACACCTGTCGCGATAACCGTTAATATTATCTTTACTGGCGCCCCGTTCCGGCCGCTACTCACAGAGCCTCTGTCATCCCGACAGAGCGCAGACATAACTCAGGCAGGTGAAAAATATGTATCAGCATCGTAACTGGCAGGGTGCTCTGCTGGATTTTCCGGTCAGCAAAGTGGTATGCGTAGGCAGTAATTATGCAAAACATATTAAAGAAATGGGAAGCGCAACGCCGGATGAGCCGGTGCTGTTTATCAAACCTGAGACAGCTTTATGCGATTTGCGGCAGCCGCTCTCTATCCCGACCGCGCTGGGCGACGTACATCATGAAGTGGAACTCGCTGTCCTGATCGGCGCCACGTTAAAGCAGGCCAGCGAAGAGCATGTGGCAAAAGCGATTGCGGGTTACGGCGTAGCGCTGGACCTTACGCTGCGCGATCTGCAGGCGGGGTTCAAAAAAGCGGGTCAGCCCTGGGAGCGCGCGAAAGGGTTCGACAACGCCTGTCCGCTTTCCGGCTTTATTCCGGTCGGTGAGTACACGGGCGATCCGCAAAACAGCGAGCTGCACCTGGTGGTGAACGGAGAGCGGCGTCAGCATGGCTCTACGTCCGATATGATCCACAAAATCAAGCCGCTCATCGCCTATATGAGCCAGTTCTTTACGCTGCGCGCGGGCGATGTGATCCTGACCGGCACGCCAGAGGGCGTAGGCCCGCTGCGCTCAGGGGATAAACTTGAGATATCGCTGGCGGGTCACGGTATCAGCACGCGCGTGCTGTAATACTTGCATCACCGCATCTTAACCTTTATAAGGTGCGGTTTTGCTGAACAACCCGGACCGCAATGATGAGTGACCAACCTTTCTGGCAGACCAAACGTCTGGAACAAATGGACGACGCTGAGTGGGAATCGCTGTGTGACGGCTGCGGACAGTGCTGTCTGAATAAGCTGCAGGACGCCGATACGGATGAGATCTATTTCACCAATGTCGCCTGCAACCAGCTGAATATTAAAACCTGCCAGTGCCGCAACTACGAACGCCGGTTTGAGTATGAAGAAGATTGTATCAAGCTCACGCGTGAAAACCTCACAACCTTTAACTGGCTGCCGCGCACCTGCGCCTACCGGCTGCTTGGCGAAGGCAAAGCGCTGCCCGCCTGGCATCCGCTGCTGGCGGGATCAAAAAAAGCGATGCATGCCCAGCGGATCTCGGTGCGCTACATCGCTGTACGCGAAAGTGAAGTACGCGACTGGGAAGATCACATTATTGACCGTCCCGATCGGAATGGCTGATTCTGCGTCCCTCAGCGGCCAAACAGGTTGCGCTGACGCGGCCTGAATAGCTGAGCGACAAGTACCACCATCGCCACTAGCAGGCAGGCGGCAAAAATGGCGATCATCCACTGCGGCATGCTCCAGCCGAGGAGCGTCCAGCCGCGCTCAGCGCAGTCGCCGCTGGCAACAAATACCGCAGGCAGCCATTTGTCCAGCGGCAGCCATGCCGGAAAGCGTGCGGCAAAGTCGCAGGTGACAAACGGGTTAGGGTGCAGCTGCAGCATGGTGTGCTCCCAGGATAAGCGCAGGCCCTCAGCGGCGCTGTAGATCCAGATGGCCAGGCTGGCCCAGCGCAGCGGAGTCTGCGGCGCAATAGCGCCCACCACGCCTGCCGCCATTACGCCAAACAGCGCACACCGCTCGTAGATACACATCACGCAGGGATTAAGCCCCATACCGTGCTGGAAGAACAGCGCCACCAGCTCCAGCGCCAGTGCGGTCAATGCCAGCAGCAGCCAGGCGCCACGCCCGCGCGAGCAGAGATTCAGATATCGCAACATAGTGGATTTCCCTTAGCTATCAGTGCCTGGCAGTGTAAACCAAAAGCCCGACGCTGCCAGCCTGCAATCAGGAATTCAGCGATAAAAATGACGCAGATCGTTTATGCGGCAGGTTGTCTGACCCGATAGCCACTTGCCTGGCCCGGACCAGGTGAAAGCATTCAGCCCGCATGCTGAAATTTGCGCCATGCCATGCTTTTAATCCGCTGGCAGACTATTTCCGCTATAGCCCCTCTGGTATGATGAGTGTAATGACGATTAAGAACGCAATGAGAACGTAACGCTATGGTTATCAAGGCGCAGAGCCCTGCAGGATTCGCAGAAGAGTACATAATTGAGAGTATCTGGAACAGTCGTTTCCCCCCCGGGTCGATTCTGCCTGCTGAACGTGAATTGTCTGAACTGATTGGCGTTACCCGCACCACCCTGCGCGAAGTGCTGCAGCGTCTGGCGCGTGATGGCTGGCTCACTATTCAGCACGGCAAGCCGACGCGCGTAAATGATTTCTGGGAAACCTCCGGCCTCAACATCCTTGAGACGCTGGCCCGGCTCGATCACGACAGCGTGCCGCAGCTGATTGATAATTTGCTCTCAGTACGCAGCAACATCGCCTCTATTTTTATCAGCCGTGCGCTGCGTCACCATCCGGAAAAAGCCCGCGAAGTGCTGGAGAGCGCGCTGCATGAGCAGGATCAGGCTGATGCCTATGCTCAGCTTGATTACCGGGTATTCCGCGGTCTGGCGTTTGCTTCCGGTAATCCGATTTACGGTCTGATCCTCAACGGACTGAAAGGGCTCTATACGCGGGTCGGACGCCACTATTTCTCTGATTCCGAAGCGCGCGAGCTGGCACGCAGCTTTTATCAGCAGCTGGCGGATATGTGTTCGCAGCAGCCGACGCAGGAGCAGGTGGTTGAGTGCGTGCGGGTGTATGGACGTCGCAGCGGGGAGATCTGGCACAGTATGCAGAAAAATCTGCCAGACGATCTCGGTAACAAGCGCTAAAGAAAACCGGACTCTTCAGTCCGGTTTTTTTATGCTCAGAGTCCGGGCGCACGCGGCGGACAGCGGTCGAGCAGTTCTATACTGCCATCTTCGTTCTGCTGCTCCAGATGAATATCAAATCCCCAGAGCCGGTGAACATGTTTCAGCACATCGCGCCGGCTTTTATCCAGGGGCGCACGCTGCTGAGGAACATAGCGCAGCGTCAGCGAGCGATCGCCGCGCAGATCCACGTTATAGACCTGAATATTGGGTTCCAGATTGCTGAGATTATACTGGGCAGAGAGCTGCTGGCGAATGGCGCGATAGCCAGCCTCATCATGAATCGCCGCAATTTCCAGATAGTTATTGCGATCGTCATCCATTACGGTGAACAGACGGAAATCGCGCATCACTTTCGGCGACAGGAACTGGCTGATAAAGCTTTCATCTTTAAACTCGCGCATCGCAAAATGCAGCGTTTTAAGCCAGTCGGAGCCGGCAATATCGGGGAACCAGTGGCGATCTTCTTCTGTCGGCGCCTGACAGATGCGTTTGATATCCTGGAACATAGCGAACCCCAGGGCATAGGGGTTAATACCGTTATACCACTGGCTGTTATAAGGCGGCTGATAGATAACGTTGGTATGACTGTGCAAAAACTCCATCATAAAACGTTCTGATACTTTGCCCTCGTCATAGAGATGATTGAGGATCGTGTAGTGCCAGAAGGTTGCCCAGCCTTCATTCATCACCTGCGTCTGTTTCTGCGGATAGAAATACTGGCTTACTTTACGCACGATGCGCAGCACTTCGCGCTGCCACGGCTCCAGTAAAGGGGCATTTTTTTCCATAAAGTAGAGCAGATTCTCCTGCGGCTCAGAGGGATAGCGCGCGGCTTCTATGTGCGACGCCTCTTTCTCTTTACGCGGCAGCGTACGCCATAGCGTATTTACCTGACTCTGCAGATACTCTTCGCGGCTCTTTTGCCGCGCTTTCTCCTCCTGCAGTGAAATTTTCTGCGGGCGCTTATAGCGGTCAACGCCGTAGTTCATCAGGGCATGGCAGGAGTCAACCAGGCGCTCAACCTCTTCAACACCAAAGCGCTCCTCACAGTCGGCAATATAGTTACGGGCAAACAGCAGGTAATCGACGATTGAACTCGCATCCGTCCAGCTGCGGAACAGATAGTTATTTTTAAAGAAAGAGTTGTGTCCATAGCAGGCGTGGGCCATCACCAGCGCCTGCATGGTCATCGTATTCTCTTCCATCAGATAGGCGATACAGGGGTTAGAGTTGATGACGATCTCATAGGCGAGCCCCTGCTGCCCATGCTTATAGCGCTGCTCGGTTTCGATAAACTTTTTACCGAACGACCAGTGCGCATAATTAATCGGCATCCCCACGCTGGAGTAGGCATCCATCATCTGTTCGGAGGTAATAACTTCAATCTGATGCGGGTAGGTATCAAGCCCGTAGCTTTTCGCCACGCGGTCGATTTCAGCCAGGTAGACATCAAGCAGTTCAAATGTCCAGTCGGGCCCGTCACTGAGTCGTTTACTGCTGCGGGTTGGCTCGTCAAACATTGTCGTCATAGCGCACCTCTGTTTTGCAGGCGGCAGGAAGACCCTGCCACACGGGTGAAGGCTTCGTCCTGAGAAAGAGCGCCCAAAAACTGAGCGAACAGATCAAGGATAGTTCACTGTCTCGCATCCGATAACGGAACTCAAACGAATTCTTTTGGCAGAAAATCATCCGGATAGCGCGATCTCACCATGCTATGAGATATTAATCCGGCTGCAAATCAAAAGGCAGAATAATAAACTGAAAAAACCGCAGTCCGGCAGCAGCGGGTGATTCTGCTGAAAAAGGGAAAAAGCCCTGATTTTTTTCTGACAAAGCGCTTCGGTCAGCGCTCCAGAAGCGGTAAAACTCTGATCTTTGCTATCAGGAAGGATTTAAGTGTGCAGAATGTTAAAAAAGATGTGAAATAGCCGGGTCAAATCTAAGATAAACAGAGCAGCCTGATTATTCTGACTCAGGTTCTCATACCAGTTAATTATGCTTTTGTCTCGAGGGGCCTATGCGTGTCGTGATTCTGGGTAGTGGGGTGGTGGGAGTGGCAAGCGCCTGGTATCTGGCGCAGGCCGGACATGAGGTCACCGTCATCGATCGACAGCCTGCCGCCGCGCTGGAAACCAGTGCCGGTAACGCCGGTCAGATCTCACCTGGCTATGCGGCACCGTGGGCCGCGCCTGGCGTGCCGCTGAAAGCGATCAAATGGATGTTTCAGCGCCACGCACCGCTGGCGATGCGGCCCGACGGCAGCCGGTTTCAGCTTGAGTGGATGTGGCAGATGCTGCGTAACTGCGATATGCGCCACTATCAGGAAAACAAAGCCCGCATGGTGCGGATCGCTGAATACAGCCGCGACTGCCTGAAAACGCTGCGTGCGGAAACCGGAATTGCCTATGAAGAACGGCAGGGCGGAACGCTGCAGCTGTTTCGTACTCAGCAGCAGTTCGAGAGCGCCAGTAAAGATATCGCCGTGCTGAAAGAGGCGGGCGTGCCCTATGAGCTGCTGCAGGCTCATGAGCTGCAGCGTGCCGAGCCGGCGCTGGCAGCTACCGCGCACAAGCTGACCGGTGGGCTGCGGTTGCCTAACGATGAAACCGGTGATTGTCAGCTCTTTACCCAACGCCTGGCAGAAATGGCTATGGCGGCAGGCGTTACGTTTCGCTTCAATACGCCGGTCGATCGGTTACTGCGTGAAGGCAACCGCATCTATGGAGTGAAGTGCGGAGATGAAGTGATTAAAGCGGATGCTTACGTCGTGGCATTTGGCTCCTACTCGACCGCGCTGCTGAAAGATATCCTCGCCATTCCGGTTTATCCGCTGAAAGGCTATTCGCTGACTATTCCGGTAAAAGATGCTGACGCTGCGCCACGCTCTACGATCCTTGATGAGACCTACAAAGTCGCCGTAACCCGCTTTGATAACCGTATCCGGGTAGGCGGCATGGCTGAAATTGTTGGTTTTAACACCAAACTGTTGCCGGCACGGCGGGAAACGCTGGAGATGGTGGTGCGCGATCTCTATCCTGAAGGCGGGTTTATCGAACAGGCCTCTTTCTGGACGGGGCTGCGTCCGATGACGCCAGACGGTACGCCAATTGTGGGACGTACCCCGCTGACAAATCTCTATCTCAACACCGGACACGGTACGCTGGGATGGACCATGGCCTGTGGTTCCGGCCAGCTACTGGCTGATATTGTATCGGGTCAGAAACCCGCGATTGCCGCAGACGATCTCTCTGTATTGCGCTATCTGCCGGGTTTTGCCTCGCACGCATCGCCTTTACGCCGCGCGGATATCGCACGCTAACACTCACGGAGAGTTAACACTATGTCACGTCCTGTGCGCGCGTTGGTTAACCGACAGGCGCTGCGTCATAATCTGTCTGTGGTGCGTCAGGCCGCGCCGCAGTCACACGTATGGTCAGTGGTCAAAGCTAACGCCTACGGACACGGCATTGCCCGCGTCTGGCAGGCGCTGGAGAGCACCGACGGTTTTGCGTTACTCAATCTTGAAGAGGCAATTCTGCTGCGCGAGCAGGGATGGAAAAAACCGATTCTGCTGCTGGAAGGGTTTTTCCACGCAGACGATCTGAAGCTTATCGATCGCTACCGGCTGACCACCAGCGTGCACAGTAACTGGCAAATCAAAGCGCTGGCGACCGCACAGCTCTCTGCCCCCGTGGATGTTTACCTGAAAATGAACAGCGGTATGAACCGGCTCGGTTTTCGCCCTGAACAGGTGCATAACGCCTGGCAAAAACTGCGTGCGCTGCCGGGAATCGGCGAGATCACGCTAATGGCACATTTCGCTGATGCCGACAATCCCGAGGGGGTAGCCGGACCACTGCAGCGCATTGAGCAGGCGGCTGAAGGCCTGAGCTGTCCGCGTTCGCTCGCCAACTCCGCCGCCACGCTGTGGCACCCGCTTACGCATTATGACTGGGTGCGCCCCGGCATCGTACTGTATGGTGCCTCACCCAGCGGTCGCTGGCAGGATATCGCCGGTACCGGGCTGCAGCCGGCTATGACGCTGAGCAGTGAAATTATCGGCGTGCAGCAGCTGACAGCGGGCGATGGCGTCGGCTATGGCTACCGCTACCGCGCCAGCGGAGCGCAGCGGATTGGCATTGTGGCCTGCGGCTATGCAGATGGTTATCCGCGCCATGCACCTACCGGCACACCGGTATCCGTTGGCGGCGTACGCACCCGCACCCTGGGAACGGTGTCGATGGATATGATGATGATCGATCTCGACCCCTGTCCGCAGGCGGGTATCGGCACCGCCGTTGAGCTGTGGGGTAATGACGTGAAGATTGATGACGTTGCTGCAGCGGCCGGCACGGTCGGGTACGAGCTGATGTGCGCGCTCGCCCCGCGCGTGCCGGTTGAGGTTATTTAAGCGCGGTCACGCTGCCGCGTATTTTACGGCTGCAGCGCCAGGCAATCAGCGCCAGCGCTGCGCCAGTCAGCATCATCAGGGCCAGTGACGATTTTTCCGCGACCGGCAGGGCAACAATCAGCATGCTGCCGCCAGCGCCTCCCGCCATCTGAATAAATCCCTGCAGCGCTGCGGCTACGCCCGCCTGCTGCTGATAGGGTTCCAGCGCATAGCTGGTGGCCGGGCCAACGGTAAAGGCAAGGCCTGCGACCGATACCGCCACCGGGATCATATAGAGCGCCCAGTGAGGCTGCCATTCAGCAGGCAGAAGGTGAGCGCCCGCCAGCAGCAGAATTGCCCCCAGCAGCATCGTAATAAAGCCCATCGCCAGACAAAATGGCCGGCCCGCTTTGCGGATCGTTTTATTCACAAAGGCGCTGACCAGCATGATCCAGAAGCCGTTGGCCCCAAAGGCAAATGAGAATTGCAGCGGCGTCAGGCCGCCTTCGGTCATCAGCACATGCGGAGCCAGAGAGACGTAGGTCAGCACCATGCCCAGCGCGCCTGCATTGGCAAACGCAAAAGCGAGAAAGCGCGGCTGGCGCAGAATCGCGCCATATTGCGCCAGCGGCAATCCCTTCACCCGCAGCGTATCCGCCGGCCGGGTTTCCGGTAAGGCCACGATCACCAGCAGGCCAATCGCCAGCGCATAGCTGCACAGGAACCAGAAAGGCGCACGCCAGCCGTAGGCTTCCGCCAGAAGTCCGCCCAGCAGCGGTGCCAGAGCCGGAACGATGTTCAGCGCGCCATTCAGAAACCCGTAAGCGCGTGCCGCCTCATCGCCGCTCAGGCGATCGCGTACGCCGCTGAATGCCACCACCGCGCTGCAGCAGACGCCGCAGCCCTGAATAATGCGCGCCAGGAAAAATACCGGCCAGAGCGTGGCGGTTGCCGCAACAGCGCTGCCCACGATATAGAGCAGCAGGCCAGCCAGCGCCACGGGCTTGCGGCCAAAGTTGTCCACCAGCGGACCCGTCACCAGCTGACCTATGCCCATGACCAGCAGGAACAGCGGGATGGTAAGCTGGATCAGGCTGACCGGGGCGTTAAGGCCATCGGCAATCTGCGGCAGAACAGGCAGGTAGAGATCGATACCGAGCGGAGCCAGCAGCACCAGACTCAGCAGAATAAGCGTAAATTTTTGCATGAAGAACCAGAAACGTCCTGTTAAACAGGCGAGAAGGGTAATGAGTCTGCGGATAAAAAGAAAGCGCTAAAGTGAAAAGGCGATGCCTGCCGGAGGGCGGGCATCGCACAGAGAGCGGTCAGTAGGCACCGTCGCGGCGCAGTACCACGCCAGCGGTTTTAAACAGAATGGCAATATCGGTCCACAGCGCCCAGTTTTTTACGTACCAGGAATCAAAATAGACGCGGGTGTCATAATCGATATCATTACGACCGCTTACCTGCCATAAACCGGTCATACCCGGTTTGGCCATCAGGTAGTAGTCAACGTCACCGGCATAGCGCTCAAGTTCAGCTTCGATAACCGGACGCGGCCCCACCAGGCTCATCTCTCCGCGGATCACGTTCCAGAGCTGCGGCAGCTCATCGAGGCTGGTTTTACGCAGGAAGCCGCCGATGCGGGTAACGCGCGGATCGTTTTTCAGCTTAAAGTCACGATCCCATTCTGTCCGCGCCTCTTCGCTGGTGGCCAGCAGTGCCTGCAGGACCTCCTGCGAGTTGGTAACCATAGAGCGAAACTTCAGGCATTTAAACTTTGCGCCATCCTGACCTACGCGCTCATGACCGTAGATAGCGTTACCGCCATCGCGTTTCACCATCCAGCAGAGCAGGCCAAATACCGGAGCGAGAAACAGCAGCAGCAGCGACGCTACCACAATATCAAAGATGCGCTTCAGGAAGCGCGATGAGCGCTTGGCCAGATTATTGCTGACGCGCAGAATCATCACTTCATGGCTGAAGATAAATGACATATCGGTACCGTAAAGCGGTACGCCACGCAGCGTCGGGATCACTGAGACAGAGCGGCATTTCATTCTGGAGAGAAACTTCAGCCAGTGATCGCGCACCGCCTGCTGTTCATATTCGGTCGCCACGATAAACTGCGTGTTATCGCGATCCATGGTCTGCCAGTTAATATCCTTGCGGGTGATCACCGGCACGCCGTTGAGTTTATCCGGGATGTTTTCATCATCCAGTGAGATAAACGCCTGCACGTTATAACCAAGGATCTCTTCACTCTGCAGCGCGGCATAGGCTTCCAGAGCATTTTTGCCTGAGCCGATGATAATGGTCTCTTTCTGCCACTGTCCTGCACGGCTGATCGCCCTTTTTACCATTGCGCGCATCAGCGGCAGCAGCAGCAGCGCCCAGCTCCAGCTGAACACCCAGACCATGCGTGAAAAGTCCCATTTTGAAAAGGCAATCAGCGCCAGATCCAGCAGTGAAAAAACAAACAGCGTTTTAACCACTTCTTTCAGCTCAAACCAGAAAGGTTTGCGGTAGGTATAGTGCCGCATCCGGACCCAGAACCAGGCGGTGCAGAGTACCGAGAGGCCAAGCTGCGCGATAAACCGGTACTCAATCTGCTGCGGCGGAATAAAGCTGTCCAGCTCTCCCCAAATCCCCTGGACGGTAGCCGCTGATAAAAACAGCGCCAGATTAAGTGCAATAAGATCGGAAAGACTTAATGCGACTTTAGCAATGAGATTTTTGCGCAGGCCGCTCCATGAGCGGCTTGCGTCATTCATTACAATTGTACTTGCCATAACACCCGCTCTCTTTTCTTAAGTAAAAGATGGCCTGACCAGAATCAAGTACGCGCTCAGGATTAATGGCTGACAGGAAAAATAACGTTTGCTATCAGCACACTAACCATTGGTGATCACTCAAGCGCTGCACGGCAAGGGCCGGATAAGACGTGATACAAGTCACGAAAACAGCAGCAACGTTTACGAGTATGCAAGAGGAATCTGACGGAGTTAATATGGAATTACTCTTAAAAGGAAATTATTGACCTGAGGGACTATCAGCTATGTTATTGAAAACAGAGAGATGGTGATGAAAAAGAGGACAAAAACAGCGCTTTTTTTCAGCAATTTTTAGGAATCACCGCCATACGCAGGTATGACGGTGTGGTGAGATCAGGCGGGGCGATTGAGTACCCAGCGATCCTGCTCTTTGTCGTAGTGGCCAATTTTCAAATCGACGGGCTCGCCATCAATCCACGCCGGCACGCTGGTCTCATGGTCCCAGCCATCAAGCTGATAGCTCAGGCCCGGGTTAGTCTGGCAGGGGATAGAGACGGTATCAGGTTTATCGCCTCCCATCTCCGCATCAACAATTTCATAGCGACCAATTTTGACTACCGTTCCCATTTTTTGCTCCCGTTTGCTGACTGATAAGTAAAATCATAGTCGCTGCTGACCGCTTCAGGGGCACTAAAACCTCAGATTATTCTCGCTCTTCGCTGACGCGCACGCCGACTTTCATGATTTTATTATCCTCTTTTTCCGCGACGGTCCAGGTCAGCTGCTTCCACTCCACCTGGTCGCCTACCACCGGCGTGCTGCCGAGCAGGCTCATCACCAGCTGCCCCAGCGACTGTTGATCGCTGGTTTCATCATCCAGCTCCAGGCCATAAATCTGCGCCACGTCCCGCAGGCGTGCATCGGCGTCGAGGATAAAGTCACCGAAAAAGCGCTGGTCAAGGGCCACCGGCGGCGTCTGACTGAACATTTTACCCAGCGCCGGTAAATCGCGCTCGCGGCCTATGACGCACAGTACATCACCCTCTTTTAGCCGGGTAGCGCCGCTGGGATGCATCAGCGTGTTATCGCGGAACAGCGCCGCAATGCGCGTTTCACGCGGCATTCTGAGATCGCGCAGCGCCGCGCCCACACACCATTTGTCGGCATTGAGCTGGTAGACAAACTGCTCCCACGGATTTTCCGGATGGATATCAAGCCCGATACGGCTGACAGGTGAGGCGAGCGGCGGAACAACCACTCTGGCGCGTTTCGCTGCATAACCCAGCGACGTTC
>Ga0209370_1000836_pt1 | contig 33021 bp, 29 predicted proteins | sample AgamicAtPrz_FD_187164 | JGI IMG/M metagenome (GOLD analysis project Ga0209370, IMG submission 187164) | Agave microbial communities from Guanajuato, Mexico - At.P.rz (SPAdes) (version 2) | ecosystem: Host-associated > Plants > Phyllosphere > Phylloplane/Leaf | place: Guanajuato, Mexico...
ACGGATCGGCCACGCCGCTCCATGCGTCGATGACGAGCTTGCCATTCAGATAGGCCGCCACCTGCACGCCGATCTCGCCGCCTTCACGCGTGGCGCGGTCGAGCGCTTGTTGAACAAGCGTATTGCGCTCGGATAATGCTTGCACTGCGAGGGTCATGTCGTGTCTCCCATTCATGAGTGTGTCGCTTCGGGGAACTAGGTGTTGCCGGACTGTGCGGCAATACCGGCCAGCCCCTCGAGCGCGAGCCCATAGCCCAGTTCGTCGACCATGCGACGCTTGAAAGGCTGAACAAAGACCGCGCGGGTATGACGCAAGGTGTCGATCGGCTTGGCCGCGAGGCCGCGAGCGATTTCCCAGGCGCGATCGAGCAGCGCTTCGTGCGCGACGATTTCGCCGACCACGCCGAGTTCCCACGCGCGTTGCGCCGTCATGCGTTCGCCCGTGAGCAGAAAATGGCGTGCGCGGTTATGGCCGATCAACATCGGCCATACGATCTGTACGCCATCCGCCGGCGCGACACCGTGAACAAAGTGCGCCTGATCGGAAATTTCAGCGTGGCTGGACGCAAGCACGATGTCGGACAGCACCAGCAGCTCGGCGTGAATGAGGGCCGGGCCGTTGATCGCGCCGATGACCGGAACCGGTACGTCCAGCAACCGCATGAGCAGGTCTTGTCCCTCGCGCTGCAGGCGCGACCAGATTTTCGCAAGCGGTTCCGACGGCAGCTCGGCGGCGTTCATGGAATCGCAGAATGTATCGCCGGTGCCCGTCAGGATCACTGCGCGATTTTCCAGGTCGCGTGCGATCTGATAAAACGCTTCGCCCAGCTGACTGTGAATGCTGCCGTCGAGCGCCCCCCACTTGAGCGGGCCATCATCCGTGTGCAGGCGCACTTGCAGAACGCCATCGCGTCGCTCGAAATCGATGTTCGCAAAGCGCCTGCCGTAGTCCTCGAGGCGGCTCATCGCGCATCCTCCAGGATCAGGCCGGCGGCGCGCCACGCCATCGCCATCATGGGGCCGTTGGTATTGCCGGAAATCATCGTGGGCGTCACGGAGAGATCCATCACACGCAGGCCTTCCACGCCCCGCACGCGCAGCCGCGAATCAAGCACCGCAAGCGGATCGGAGCCCATCTTGCAGGTGCCGCAAGCGTGGTAGCCGGACTGCCCTTCGCGCCGGAAGAGGTCGATAATCTCCCCGTCGGTCTGAACGGCGAGACCGGGACGCGTCTCTCCTTCCAGCAGGCTCGCCAGCGGGTCGGCGGCCAGCACGTTGCGCATGAGCCGGAATGCGTTGACGGACATCCGCTGGTCGTACGCATCGGCCAGGTAGTTCGCAACGACTTCGGGCGGCAAGCGAGGGTCCGGCGACTGAATCTTTACGTGCCCCTCGCTGCGAGGACGCAGCGGATAGCTGAAGAGCTGCATGCCCGGGAACGTCTCGAAAGCGTAGCTTGCGGCGCCGAAATCCATCGAGAACGGCGCCATCATCAGTTGCACGTCCGGGCGCTTCGCGTCGGGCGCCGTCTTGACGAAGCCCCCTACCTGGTACGAGCCGAGCGACATCACCCCGCTGCGGAACAGGAAATACTGCATCGCGTTGCGCCACAGGCGCAGGCCGCTGAACTGCCGGTTCTGCGAATCGCGCCAATGCCGCAGACGCGCCTGCACCATATACAGATAGTGCTCGCGCATATTGAGCCCGACACCCGGATTCGCGGCCACGACCGGAATGCCAAGCGAGCGCAGATGATCGGGATCCCCGATGCCCGACAACTGCAAAAGCCGCGGCGATTCGATCGCGCCCGTCGACAGGACGACTTCGCGACCCGCGCGGTAAACGATCTGCTGTCCCGCGCTTTCACACTGCACGCCAACCGCGCGCGACCCGTCGAACACGATTCGTACGGCCTGGGTGGCGGTAACGACGGTGAGGTTCCTGCGCGAGCGAGCCGGTTTCAGAAAGGCCTCCGCCGAACTCTGCCGCTGCCCGTTGCGTATCGTGTAGATCAGATATGCCATCCCCTCGTGATCGAGACGATTGATATCCTCTACCCGCCGAATGCCGAGCGACCGGCACGCTTCAAGGACGGCGTCGCCGATACGATTGCGCTGCGCGTATGGCGACACTTTCAACGGCCCGCCCGCCCCTCGCAATTCATCCGCACCGAGCGCGTGATCTTCGAGCTGCCGGAAACACGGCGCCAGATTCTGCCAGCCCCATCCCTCGACGCCGAGCTTGGTCCATCCGTCGTAGTCCTCGGGATGTCCGCGCATGTAAACCATGCCGTTGATGCTGCTCGAGCCGCCGAGCATCTTGCCACGGAGCCAGATTTCATTTCGGTGCCCGTTCCCGTCGTCGGGCTGAACGGGAATGAACCAGGCATGGGCAGGATCGCCCAGCAGCTTTCCGAATCCCTTGGGCATTCGGATCAACGGACTACGGTCCTCCGGCCCTGCTTCGATCAGCAGCACCGTGTGTCGTCCGCTTTGCGAAAGACGATTGGCGAGCACGCAGCCTGCTGCGCCGGCGCCAACCACGATAAAGTCGAACTCCGTCATCAATGCGTTCTCCACCGTCCGTGCGCGCGGTGCAACTCGACGCGGGAGCTGCCCGGCGGCACTTGTCTTGTCGGTCGGCCTCGTGTGCTGCGTTCGAGGCCGGCTTGGGTCTGGTTAGCCGAAGACGACGGGAATCGAATGCGGAACACGCATCATGATGCCGTTGATCTCTGGAGCCGGCGCGCCCGGGTCGAGGCGAAGATTGGGCAAGCGATCGAGAATCGCGTTGAGCGCGCGCGTCATTTCCACGCGTGCGAGGTGCTGACCAATGCACACGTGAGGTCCATACGCGAACGCAAAATGCCGGTGTGCCGGTTTGCGATAGATATCGAACTTGTCCGGATCGGGGAAGCGGCTGGGATCGCGATTGGCGCTGCCTGCCACCACGTCGAGAAATGCGCCCGCGGGAATCTCGACGCCACCGAGCGTGACGTCGCGCGTTGCCATGCGGGACTGCATCAACACGGGGCCGTCCCAGCGCAACGCCTCTTCGATCGCCTGCGCGACCAGCGTGCGATCGTTACGCACCGCTTCTAGCTGCTCGGGGTTGCGCAGCAATGCGAGCAGCAGCACGCTGGTCGCGCGATAGGTCGTGTCGCCACCGGCATTGACGAGTTGGCGCAGGAAGGAAATCACGACTTCGTCGGGCAGCCGCTCCCCTTCGACTTCGGCGGTCGCCAGCATGCTGACGAGATCATCTCCGGGGGTGCGCCGACGATCATCGATCAGTTTAGCGAAATAAGCGCCGAGCTTGGTCGACGCTTCCATGCCATGCGCGACGTCGATCGACACCAGCGTCTGGGCGATCGCCAGCTTGTGGAAAATCTTCACGTCTTCCGGCGGCAAGGCCAACTGGCGGTAAATGATATTGAACGGATAGTGAAGCGTGAACTCATTGACGAGATCCGCGTGCCCCCGATCCACGAACTTGGACATCAGTTCGCTCACCACGGGAGCGACGAGCGTATCGCCCCACGCCGCCACGGTGTGCGGCAGAAACGCTTTCTGAAAAATGCGGCGGTAGCGCGGGTGCTCGGGCGCGTCCATCGTCGAGATGCTGCGTCCGAAGCTGATGCCGAGATTACGCTCGTACGACTTGTTCGAGAACGTGGCGGGATCGCCCAACACGTGCGATACCTCGTCGTACCCGAATACGCAGTAATGCGCGACGTCGGACATCGTCAGGTCCGCCGCACCGCCCATCAACACGCGATAGTCCCCTTCCTGGACCGTGCCTTTTTCACGCAGCTCGGCAATGCGCGGATACGGGTTGATGTCGGATCCGTAAGCGAGCGAATCCTCGAAAAAGGGGTTGAATGTCGAATCATCGAAGTCTTCGAGTCGCAGCGCGCCAGCCATGGTTCCTGTCTCCATTAGTCGTTCGATTGCAGGTACCGGCATTGCCGAAAGTACCTATAGTTGAACTATGTTCGCTTTTGCACGATTGTGCAAGAACGTTTTATCATTCTGTGGAAGGAACCCCGGCCCTGACGGGCTTGCACCCGCAACGAAAGGGAAACCATGTCATCGAGGAATAACCAGGCCGCCGCGGCCCCGGCGACCGATCACAAGGCGCCCCGCGCTTCGGCTCGCAACACAACGCCCGAGCGCATTCTCGATACGGCTGAAAGACTGTTTGCGACGCATGGTTACTTCGGTACGTCGATTCGCGACATCATGCAGACCTGCGGCATGGAGCTGAGCCTCGCGCGCTACCACTTCGGCAGCAAGGACGCCCTGTTCCAGCAGGCAATCGGCCGCCGCGCGGCCATGATCAGCCAGCAAGTGATCGAATCGCTGGAGGCGGCGCTCGCTTCAACGCAAGGCAAGCGGCCGGATGTGGAAGCAATCGTGACCGCGCTTTCGGCGCCCGCCTTCGCGCATCTGAAAAGCGGCGACCCCGGGTGGCGAAATTACCTGCGCCTGCTGACCCAAAGCGGTTGCCTGCTGGAGCGCCCGGATCTCACGGCGCCGTTCTACGACCAATACGCGCCAGCGGCCGCACGTTACCGCGGCGCCTTCGCGAAGGCGCTCCCTCGCGCCACACCGGAGACCGTCGAACTCGTGCAGCATTTCGTCGAGTCCGTGTTTCACCTGGTACTCAACGAGCTGTATGCAAAGGAGGCCCGATCCGGAACGCGCGCACTCTCGGCACAACATGTCGAACGCATGCGCACCTACTTGATCCGCTTCGCGGTTGGCGGCATCGAGGCGATGGCCAACTCGGCGGCAGACCAACCCGGGGCCTTGGACAGAGGCCGGCAGCGCGGGGTTGACGAGCATTGACAGTCGCGCCAACCATCGTTCACACTTTAGAACATCATTCACAATAACTGAGGCCGCGGCGAATGCGGCCATGCGAGACGGAGTTCGCCTTATGACAGCTGTAGACGCTGAAAACACCGCGCTGATTGTCGGGGCGGGTCACGCTGCGGGAGAATGCGCGACCGCGATCCGCGAGCAGGGCTGGACGGGGCGCATCGTGATGGTGGGCGAAGAATCGCATTTGCCGTACCAGCGCCCCCCCCTCTCCAAGGCGTTCCTGTCGGGCGAGTCGACCGCCGAGCAGCTCTATCTGAAACCACTTTCGACTTACGACAAGGCACGCGTCGAGTTCATCCCGAATACGCGTGTGGAGCGCATCGACCGTGATGCGAAACGGGTCGCCCTCTCCAACGGCAGCGAAATCAGCTACGCGAAACTCGTTCTGGCCACCGGTGGCCGCGCGCGGCGTCTCGCGTTGCCGGGCATCGAAGCCATCGAGAAGTTGCCGAACTTTCACTACCTTCGCACACTCGATCATGTCGTGCACATTCGGAACCAGTTTCATGCTGGCGCGCGGCTCGTGATCATTGGCGGCGGATATGTCGGCCTCGAAGTGGCTGCCGTGGCCGTGAAGCGCGGCCTGCACGTCACCGTGCTGGAGGCACTGCCGCGGGTGCTCGCACGGGTGACCGCGCCCGAGCTTTCCACCTTCTACGAGAACGTGCACCGCGAGGCGGGAGTCGACATCCGCACGGATGCGATCGTGAGCGGATTCGAACTCGACGCGTCCGGCGACGCCGTCGCCGCCGTGTGCTGCGCGGACGGTACGCGCGTAGCAGCGGATCTTGTCATCGTCGGCGTTGGGCTGGAGCCGGCCACCGAGCTCGCGCAGGCAGCAGGTCTCATGGTCGATAACGGCATCTTGGTCGACGAACATACTCGCACCTCCGATCCGGATATTTTCGCGGTCGGAGACTGCACCAACCACCCGAACCCGACACTTGGCCGGCGCCTGCGTCTCGAGTCCGTGCCGAACGCGCTTGAACAGGCCCGCACCGCGGCAGCGTCGTTGTGCGGCAAGGAGCGCATCTATGACAGCGTGCCATGGTTCTGGTCCGATCAATACGATCTGAAACTGAAGATGGTCGGCCTGTCGCACGGTTACGACGCGTTCGTACTGCGCGGCAGTCCGGAAACGCGTTCGTTTTCGGCGTTTTATCTTAAGGACGGCGTCATGCTGGCGGCCGATACCGTGAACCGCGCGCCCGAATTCATGCTTGCCAAGCGATTCGTTGCCGAGAAAATTCCGGTCAGCGCTGCCGATCTCGCAGACGATTCGATCCCGTTGAAGAGTCTGCTTCCCCAGTCCAACTAATTTTTCAGAGGTCCAGAAGCCATGCCGCTCATTCGATTCATCCAGCCGGACGGCAGCGAAGCCAGCGTAAGCGCCAACGTTGGCGACTCCGTCATGCAAACGGCCGTGAACAACCAGATTCCAGGCATTCTTGGCGATTGTGGCGGAAGTTGCAGTTGCGCGACCTGTCACGCCTACGTCGACGCAGCCTGGACTGGTCACATGCCGCCGGCCGAGCCCTACGAAGTCGATATGCTCACCTGCGCAATGGACGTGCGTGAAAACAGTCGTCTGACGTGCCAGATCTTCGTGACGCCGGAACTGGACGGCCTGGTGTTGCGTCTGCCCGGCGCGACAGCTTGAGCGTCATGAGCACGAATATACCCCGCACGACCCTGATCACCGGCGCCGCTTCCGGCATGGGCGCCGCGCTCTCACGGCATTTGACGGCACTCGGCGAACGGGTGATCGGCGTGGATTTGAGCAACGCGGATATTTGCGCCGATCTGGCCGACCCGTCGCAGCGCGCAACGCTCGTCGCGCGAGTGGAGCAGATCACGCCGGCGGTGGACGCGGTGGTCGCATGCGCGGGTGTATCTCCGCCGGTGGCCGGCGATACGCTCGTATCGGTCAACTATTTCGGCGTCGCCGATCTGCTGCCGCGACTGTTGCCGCTCCTGCATCGAGCAACGCAGCCGCGCGCGGTGGTGATCTCCTCGCTGGCGTCGATCCATCCCGTCGACACACGCCTCGTCGAGATGTGCCTCGATGGCGACGAATTGGCCGCTCGACAACAGGCCGCGAAAATCGGCGCGCTATGCTATGCATCGTCCAAACGCGCGCTGACGCAATGGATTCGACGCACGGCAGTGCTGTCCGGCTGGGCAGACCAGGGCGTATTGCTGAACGGGATCGCGCCTGGCGTCGTGAAGACCCCGATGGTCGCACCGCTGCTGGCCAGCGCCGAGGGCCGCGAGGCGCTCGCCGCCGGCGTCCCCACCACCGTGCGTGACTATGCAAGCGCCGAGCAGATTGTTCCGCTCCTTGCATTTCTCGCTGGCCCGGCCAACGGCTATATGGTGGGCCAGGTTCCGTTCGTCGACGGCGGCGCCGATGTGCTCTTGCGCGGGGAAACCGCGCTGTAACACAGCTCGCTCGGACAAGGCGCCTACGGCGCCTTCGTCAGCGCGTCTATGGTTTGCTGTCCGCTCGTGCCCCAGAACTCCGCCCACGTCGGAAAGCCTTGCGGAAGGCGCGGCTGGTACCGGTCGCCTTCATATTTGCCTGGCCAGTTCTGGAAGCGCGGCGCGCCGGGGCGTGTGAGCCAGTCCGTCGAATACCAGTGCTGTTCCTCGCGGCGCTCGAAGTACCATTGCCCGTCGCGCCGCACGTAGTGGTCGAAATAGCAGATCGCCATCACCACCCATGAGCCGTTGTCCTCGTGCTCCGCGCGGCAATAGACGCTTCCCGCCGCGTGGTCCGCATCGATGAAGTCGACGGCATGGCCGCAGATCTGGTGAATGCTGCGATAAAAGCTTCGCAGAATATGCTCGGAATCGTAGAACGTCTTCAACGCCGCGCGACCCATGCCCCATCGGCCGCAATCGACGTCTTCGTCGAACAATTGCACAAGGCTGTCCAGATCACGCGAATCAACCGCAAGCGCGTATCGAATCGGCAGTTGCTGAATGGCGAGCTGGGCCTCGATACGTTCGATACGCGCAAGAAGACTGGAATCCGTCGTCATGACATCCCCTTCGCCGCGTTAGCCGCGGCGGCAGCACGCGCGCGAATTTCGTCGGCATGGTACGGCTGGTGTGAAAGCAGTCCGCCGTCGACGTTGAACACTTGCCCGGTCACGAACGCCGCTTCATCCGACGCGAGATACACGACGGCATGCGCAATGTCCTCGGGCACCCCGAGGCGGGGCGTGAGATGGTGGCTCAACATCATTTCGCCCAGCTCGCCGGCGTAGTACGCGCGCGTCACCGGCGTGACGATCAGGCCCGGAGCGATCGCGTTGCAGCGTATGCCCTCCTTGCCGTACTGCGCGGCGATATAGCGCGTCAGATTTTCAATCCCGGCCTTGCAGACGCCATACGCGCTGTACCCGAGCGCGCCCGCCTGAGCGGCGCCCGAAGACGTATTGATGATCGAGCCGCCGCCGCGTGAGCGCATGAGCGGCAGCGCGCGCCGTGAAGCCAGCATGGTGCCGCGAAGATTGATGCGCATCGTGTCGTCCCAGACGGCGACATCGATTGCCTCGATCGCCGCATCGGCCGTACTGGACAGCGACGTGGCCGCAGCGTTGTTGTGCAGGATATCGAGCCCGCCCCACGTCTTGAGCGTGAGGTCGAACAACGCTTCGATCGAGCATTCGTCGCCGATATCGACACGCGCCGCCACCGCGTGGCCACCCGAATCCGCAATATGGCGAACCTGCTCTTGCGCGCCTTCCAGATTCAGGTCCGCCACGACCACCGATGCGCCTTCGTGCGCGAGCCTCGCCGCGCAGGCAGCGCCGATACCGGATGCGGCGCCCGTTACGATGGCGATCTTTCCCTTCACGCGTTGCACGGCCTGCCCTCCCGGATCACGCCTCTACCGGCTTCCCGTTGCTTGCCGCAACACGGTCGAGATGAAAATCGATATCGCCGAACATCTTCTCCATCATCGTCATCTTGCGGAAGTAATGGCCAACCGGATATTCCTCGGTGAGCCCCATTCCTCCGTGCAACTGGATGCCCTGCGCGCAAACGAAGCGATTGGCGCGCGCGGCAACCGCCTTGGCCGCCGAGATGGCGCGGCTACGTTCGGCTGCGGGCCGGTCGAGATGGGCGATTCCGCAGTACAACATCGAGCGCGCCTCCTGCGTGGCGACGAACATCTCGGCCATGCGGTGCTGCAGCGCCTGAAACTTGCCGATGGGCTGTCCGAACTGCGAGCGTTCCTTGATGTACTCCGCGGTGATTGCCATCACTGCTTCCATCATGCCGAGGCTCTCGGCCACGCTTGCGAGAATGGCAAGATCCGTTGCGTGCGTGAGCACGTCCAGTGCGCGGTCTGATCCGGCGATCAACGCATCGGCGCCGACCTCGACGTTGTGCAGGTCGATATCCGCGGCACGCGAGCCGTCGAGCAGGCGATACGATCGGCATGTGACGCCCGCGGCGCGGCGGTCGACAAGAAAGACGCCTGCGCCTTGCGACGCGCCTTCCATTCGTGCGGTCACGAGTAGTTGATCCGCGGATTCACCGGCGATCACCAACGTCTTCGCGCCGCTGATCAGGTAACCCGCGGCCGTTTTGCGAGCATGGGTTCGTGCATGGCAACCGACTGTGTATCGACTACCCGCTTCGCTATCCGCAAGCGAAAGCAGCAGCTTGCCTTCGATGACAGCGGGAAGCAGCGTCTCGCGCGGCGTCTTTGCATCGCCCCGCTCGACGAGCGTGGCGCAAAGCAGCGCCGTTTGCACGACCGGCTCGAGCACCATGCCGCGGCCGAGGGCCTCCATCAGGATCGCCATTTCGACAAACGAGCACCCGAGGCCGCCGACGTCCTCCGGCAGGGTCAGTCCGAGCCAGCCCAGCTCGGCGTACGCGCGCCAATGGTCGCGACTGAAGCCCTCTTGCTGCGCCGCGATGTGTGCGCGCGCCTCGAATCCATACTCCTGTTGGACATAGCGCTCCGCGCCATCCTTCAGCATCAGTTGTTCTTCGGAGAAGTTGAAGTCCATGGCTACAGTCCAAATGCCAGTTTGGCAATGATGTTCTTCTGCACCTCTCGCGCGCCGCCATAAATGGTGGACGCGCGAGCGATGAGATAGCCCGACGTGCGGCCACCCACGTAATCTGGCCAGCTTTCATCGATCGCCAGGTCGCCATGCTCGTCGGCGTGGTCGTCGAAGCGCATCACGCGGGGGCCGAGCGCATCCATCTGGAGCTGCGTCACACGCTGCTGCATTTCCGAACCGCTGATCTTGAGCGCCGACACGACGGCATCGAGGTTCCGCTCGCTCTTCTCTTCGGCGAGGATCCGCAGCACGGACCACTCAAGCGCCATGAGATCCGCTTCGATATCCGCGGCCTTGCGCGCAAACGCGGGCGTATCGATCAGCCGTACGCCGTCGACCATCTCCTGCGCGGCAATGTCCTTCGCGCGTTGCAACTCCCGTTTGTTGAAATACAGAAAGGCGCTTGCCGTGCGCTCCTTGTCGAGCAGATACTTCGCATAGGTCCACCCCATGCCGGCTTCGCCCACGAGGTGCGCCTTCGGAACGCGCACGTTCTCCAGAAATACCTCGTTCAGCCCCTTGCCGCCCTCGATCGAGACGATCGGCCGCACCGTGATGCCCGGCGTGTCCATCTTGACGAGCAGAAACGAGATGCCGCGTTGCGGCTTGACGGTCGTATCGGTCTTGACGAGGAAAAACCCCCAATCGGCGATCGTCGCGTCGCTGGTCCAGATCTTCTGGCCGTTGACGACGTATTCGTCGCCATCGAGCACCGCTGTCGTCTTGAGACCGGCCAGGTCCGAACCAGCGTTCGGTTCCGAAAAGCCCTGACACCAGAATTCGTCGCCACGCAGAATGGGGGCGAGAAAGCGTTCCCTCTGCCAGTCCGACCCAAACGCGATGATGACGGGCGCCACCATCTGCGTGGATTGCCAGCCGTAGTCCATGGCATCGGCGTTGTACAGCTCTTCCATGAATATGTGCTTGCGCAGCGCGCTCCAGCCGGTGCCGCCATGCTCGACCGGCCAATGCGGTGCACCCCATCCACGTTCGTACAGAATTCGCTGCCACCGGCGAATGTCGTCGCGCGCGGGCGGATGCACCCCGACGCGCCACCTGCGTGAAATATCGGCTGGAGCGTGCTCCGTGAAGAACTGCCCCACTTCTCGACGAAATTCTTCGTCTTCCTTACTGTAATCAAAATGCATGACTTGCTCCTGAAACTCTTGCGAACGCATATACCGCCCCGCCGGCACCTCGCGGCGCGCTGCCTCCGTCTAGCGGCCCTTGAAAGCAGGCGCGCGTTTCTCCTTCGCCGCCAGCCGGCCCTCCGCCGCATCTTCCGAATTCACTGCAAGTGCCACCGCGTTCAGTTCCTGAGCCAGAAACTCTTCCATGCTGCCGGTATTCAACCGGAACAACTGCTTCGTCAGACCGATCGAAAAGGTCGGGCCGGCAGCCAGTTCACCGGCCAGCTTCACCGCTGCCGTTTCGAGATCCCCGTCGTCGACGAAGTGACTGGCGAGGCCCATGTCGAACGCCTCCTTGCCAGTCAGCCTGCGATTCAGGTACATGATCTCCTTGGCGCGGAATTCGCCGCAATGGCGAGCCAGCAGATGCACCATGCCGCCCTCGGGTAGCGTCGCGCGCATCAGGAATGCGGGAATGAACTGCGCCGAATCGGAGACGATCAGCTGGTCCGCACAAAGCGCGAAGCTCCATGCGATCCCGACTGCAACTCCGCGTACCGCCGCGACCATCGGCTTGTTCAGGTTGTACAGCCTTAGCGCGATCTTCTGATAGACCGCCATCGACGCACGCGCATGCGCGACACTCATCCGCGGCGGCGCGGCGCCGCTGCCCTTGATGTCGGCGCCCGCGCAAAAGGCGCGGCCCGCGCCCGTGAAAATGACGGCGCGAATCTCCGCGTCCTGCTCGATGCGGTCGAGATAGCCGAGAATCAGCTCCAGCATCTCCGGTGTCAGCGCATTGAGCTTCTCGGGGCGGTTCAGGCTCAGCGTCGCAATCGCGCCGTTCAATGTGAGTTCAACGTCCATAATGTTCCGATCTTCGTTCGAGTGCCGTTCGTCAGTCGCCACGTGCGTGCAGGCGGATCATTCCATCGCCGAAAGGCTCGTCGCGTCGCTTGAGGGCTTCCTTGAGACCCACGGCCTCCATATCCGCCTTGAACTGCGCGCGGCGCGGCCCCTGGCTCTGATGGGCCCTGGAGTCGTTCTCGACAGCGAGCCGCTGGAGCGTGCGCGAACCGGACAACTCGAGCCCCAGGTTGACGATGCGCTTGTTGGCCGCAAGCAGATCGGCGTCGACAAACGACAGCCGGCGCGCCAGTTCGCCCACCTCCGCCTCGAGCTGCTCCGCGGGCACCGCATCCATGACTAGACCGATCTTCGCCGCATCGCGTCCAGTGAGCGAATCGCCGGAAAGCAGCAGACGCTTCGCCCACTGCGGGCCGACGTGATAGAACCACATGTGCGCGGGAGGAGAACCGTTGGCGCGCGTGGCGGGAAAGCCGATTCTGGCGTTGTCTGCCGCGATCACCATGTCGCACGCAAGCGCGAGATCCGTTCCGCCTGCAAGGCAGTTGCCGTGAACCTGCGCGATGATCGGCTTGTGGATATCGGCCATCAGATTGACCGTCTCCGCCTGCCGCTCCATCGACCAGCAATCATCGTCGAAACTGCGAGTCGTGCCGCGATACTCGCCCGGATCGACGGCTTCCGCTGCCCGGTCCGTATATGTCGTCACGAGGTCGTACCCCGCACAGAAGTCGCGGCCCGCGCCCGCAAGCACGATTACGTTGACCGATTTCAGGTCGTCAGCCTCGAGCAACGCTGCCTTGAGTTCCTGCAGAAGCGGATTGTTGATGGCGTTGCGCTTGTCCGGGCGATTCAGTGTGATGCGCGCAACGCGCTCGGCGACGTCGAACTGAACGCACTCCGTACTCTTGAGCCATTTGGCCATGGTGAATTCTCTGTGATTGACGCGATTCCCGGTTCATCAGGCAAACTGCTTGCGCAGCATCACCTTGCTTATCTTTCCGGTTGGCAACCTCGGCAGTTCGTCGACGAACGCGATGGACTTCGGGCACTTGTAGCTCGCGATCAGCGCACGACAAAATTCGATCAGTTGTGCTTCGCTTGCTTGCTCGCCCCGGCGCAGCACGACGATTGCCTTCACGCATTCGCCCCACTGCGCATGCGGAACGCCGATCACGGCCACATCCACTACGGCCGGATGCTGCGCCAGTACATCCTCGACTTCACGGCTGTAGATGTTTTCGCCGCCCGAAATGATCATGTCCTTTTTTCGATCGACGAGGAAAATGTAGCCGTCCTTGTCCTGGTAGCCCATGTCACCGGAGCGATACCAGCCGTCGCGCAGCGCTTCCACCGTCGCGACGCTGTTGTTCCAGTAGCCGCTCAGTTGCGTTTTCGAGCGCAGCCATACCTCGCCCGTCTGGCCTTGAGGCAAGTCGTTGCCGTGGTCGTCGACGATCCGCAGATCGATACCGGGGCATGGCCGTCCGACCGATGCGAGGCGCCGGACCTCCTCCGGCGAACCATGCGGCTTTACCTCGTGAGCGGGCAACCAGCATGCGTTGCTTTCGGTCATTCCGTACTGGACGGAAAACACCGGGCCTAACGCATCAATGCCACGGGCCAGCAGCGGCGGCGGCACAGGGGCGGCCGCCGTGACGATGTTCTCGATGCTCGATACGTCGTAGGTCGACAGTTCCGGCACGTCGAGCACCGCCTGCAGCATGGCAGCCACCATGAACGTGAAGGTGATGCGCTCTTGCGCGATCGTCTCGAGCATCTGCTTGGGCTCGAAGCCGCGATGTACGACCGTCGTACCGCCCATCCATGCCACCGAATTGACGAAGCCGATGCCTCCGACATGGAACGCAGGTGTGGTTTGCAGCACGCGCGTGTTGCCTGAAAATTCCGAGACGAGCGCGCAGCTTTCGGCGGTCACGCACATCGCCTGCTGCGTGCGAACAACGCCCTTGGGGCGCCCCGTGGTGCCGCTCGTGTACATCAGATACGCGTAGTCTTCAGGATTCGAGCGAATAGGCGGCCCTTCAACGGAACCCGCTTCCATGACCGCCTCGAATGAAACGGCCCATGCCGGCGTGTCGCCGATGCAGATGTACTGCTCGATTCCCGGCAATTGGGCTCGCAGCCCATCCACGACGGTGGCATACTGCGCCTCGAAGACGAGCGCCTTGGGTGCCGCATCCTGGAGGATATAAAGAATCTCCGCGGGCGCAAGCCGGAAATTGACGGTGGCCAGAATGAAGCCTGCCCACTCGCATGCCCGGTAAGTCTCATAGTACTCGGCGCAATTCATCGCGAGGATGGCGACCCGGTCCTGCCGCCGCAGGCCGCGCTCATACAGCGCGCCTGACAAGCGGCGCGCGCGCTCTGCCAGCTGAGCGTGCGTCAAGCGACGCTCGGCGTACACGAGCGCCGTGTGGTCGCCATGCAAGCGAGCGTTTCGCTCGATCATCTCGCCAAGGGTTCTCATCTCAGTCCCGCCGTTGTTTTGTCATATCGAATCTTCAGCCTGCGAGCGTCTGCGGATCGGCCAGCACGGTCCCGATGAAAGCGGTGAAGCGTGCCGCATCGGCTCCGTTGATGACGCGATGATCGTAGCTCAGCGAGAGCGGAAGCATCTTGCGCCAGCTGATCCCGCCGTCCTCTGCCGGCGCCGCCGCCAACCGCGCTTTGGTCACGCCGAGAATCGCTACCTCGGGCGCATTGACGATAGGCGTGAAGCCGGTACCCCCGAAGCCGCCGAGCGAGCTGATCGAAAAGCAGCCGCCTGACATTTCGGCCATCGAAAGGCCTTTTTCGCGTGCCTTTTGAGAAATCGCCGCGAGCTCGACCGCGAGTTCCTCGACGCTTTTCTTGTCGCAATCGCGCAGCACGGGCACGAGCAGCCCATGGCGGGTATCGACCGCGACCCCGATGTGGAAATACTTCTTGAGAACGATGTTCTTGCCGTCCCCATCGAGCGATGCATTGAATTGAGGAAAAGCCTGCAACGCTCGAACCACGGCCTTGATCAGAAGGACGAGCGGTGTGAGCTTCACGGCCGGGTTCGCGTCGTTGCGCGCGCTGCGCCAGGTTTCAACCGACGTGATATCCACGTCGTCGTGGTGCGTCACATGCGGAATCGTCAGCCAGTTGCGCGACAGGAAAGCCCCAGTGAGCTTCTGGATACGGGAAACCGGCTTGACCTCGACCTCACCGAATTCGGCGAAGTCGACCTGCGGCCAGGGCGGCAGGTTCGCACCGAACGCGGGCGCCGCGGTTTCGACTGGCCCGGCATTCGCATTGGCCTGCGGCCGGTTGGCGGATTCGATACTCATCGCGGATGCCCCTTCAAAGAGCCTTTGGATACTGGACGGCTTGCAGCCAATCAGACGATTTCCGCCAGCAGCGTGCCGACGGGATACACTTCGCCAACCTGCGCGACGATACGCAGCGTGCCCGACGCCGGCGACTCGACCTCCTGAATCGACTTGTCGCTCTCCAACGCGTAGATAACTTGTCCTTCATTCACGGTAGCACCGTCTTCGGCCAACCATTCGGCCAGCGTGCCTTCGTTCATCGAAAAACCCAGTTTGGGAAGCAGAACTTGTGTGGTCATGGCCTTGCTCGATTGATGTTAAGAATTCGGTGAGGGGCGCGCCGCTGCTAGTCAAGCGTGGCGCGAACCGCCGCTTCGATGTCGGTCACGCTGGGAACGAACGCGTCTTCGAGCGGCTTCGAGAACGGCACGGGGCAGAATCGCGCACCCACTCGCTGCACCGGCGCCTTCAGTTCCCGGAACAGGGCTTCGTAAATGCGCGATGCGATTTCCGCGCCCACGCCGAACGGTTTCACCGCTTCATGCACGACGACCGCGCGCCGGGTCTTCGCCACCGACGTCAGGATCGTTTCGGTATCCAGCGGAGAAACCGTGCGCAAATCGATGACTTCACAGGAAATGCCGTCCTTCGCGAGCGCATCCGCGGCAACCATGGCGTCTTGCACCCGGCGGCTGTAGCTGATCACGGTCACGTCGGTGCCTGCGCGTACCACGTTGGCCTTGCCAAGCGGAATCGCCACGCCGCGCTCCGGCGCAGTTCCCGGATTCCAGTAGGACGGCATGTTTTCGATGAAAAGGCACGGGTCGTCGTCCCGGATACAGGACAGCATCAGCCCATAGGCATCGGCAGGGTTGGAAGGCGCGACGACCTTGATGCCGGCAACGTGCGCGAACCATGCCTCCAGGTAATCGGCGTGCTGGCCGCCCGTACCGAATCCCGCCCCCGTCATCGTGCGGATGACGATCGGCACGTGGGTCTGCCCGCCCGACATGAAGCGCAACTTCGCGGCGTGATTGACGATCATGTCCATCGCCACCGTCGTGAAGTTCATCAGCATGATTTCGGCAACGGGACGCATGCCGACCATCGACGCACCGATCGCCGCGCCGACGATGGCCTGCTCCGAGATCGGCGTCGAACGCACGCGCGACGTGCCGTATTTCGAAGATAGTCCCTTCGTCACGCCGACGATGCCGCCTTCCTGGCCGTCGGCGACGTCCTCACCCAGCACGATAACGTTGTCATCGGCGCCCATGGCGTCGTCGAGCGCCAGATTGACGGCCTGGATGGTGTTGATGTTCGTGGGTGCCTGGCTCATGCAATCACCTCGTCCTTGAAGATGTCGCGCCCCAGTTCCGCAACATCGGGATATGCACTCGACAACGCGAATTCGACAGCCGCATCGATTCGCGCGTCGTGGTCGGATTCCATCGCGACCAGTGTCTCTTCCGTCGCATGTTTCGCGTCGATGAGCCACTGCCGGAAGAGCGGCACCGGGTCCCTGGCGACCCAGGCCGCTTTTTCGTGCTCGTCCATGTACGCGTCGGGATCCCCGAACACGTGCCCGTGGAAGCGGAAGGTGTTCGCTTCGATGAGCGTCGGGCCGCCGCCGTTTCGCGCACGATCGACGGCGTCGCGTGCCGCCTTGTGCATCGCAATCGGATCGTTGCCGTTGACGGTGACGCCCGGCATTTGATACGCGACCGCGCGCTGCGCGATGTTCGCCACCGACGTGCCATACGCGTACTTGGTGTGCTCCGCATAGCCGTTGTTCTGGCACACGAAGATGACGGGCAGTTTCCAGACGGACGCCATGTTCAGCGATTCGTGAAATGCGCCGATATTCGACGCGCCGTCACCGAAATAGGCCACCGCGACCCGCGGCTCGCCACGAATCTGCGCGGCCAGCGCGAGACCATTCGCGATCGGCATCGAGCTGCCCACGATGCCCGTGGTCACCATGACACCGGAGGCGGGATGGGTGACGTGCATCGGGCCGCCCTTGCCCTTGCAGGTGCCCGTCACGCGGCCGGCGAGCTCCGCCCAGAGTTCGTTGAGCGGCACGCCCTTGGCGATCATGTCGTGCACGCCGCGGTAGATCGTGCAGATGTAATCGTCGTCGGTGAGGCACACCGACATCGCGGACGGGATCACCTCCTGGCCGCGCGGCGAGTAGTAAGGCATGACCAGCTTGCCGGACTTGATGACGGCACGAAAGCGCTCATCGTTCTGCTTGATGAGTGCCATGCGCCGGTATATGTCGACCAGGACTTCACTGCTGGGCGGCTGATAGGCATTCATTCGACTCTCTCCTGTCTCACCAGATTTTCGTCGCGCCGCTCGCATGCAGCGCCGCGATATAACCGAACACGAACGACGCGCCGATACTGCTTCCGGCACCCGGGTAGCAACGACCGACGACGGATGCCGTGCAGTTGCCGGTGGCGTACAGGCCCGGGATTCGCGACCCGTCCTCCTTGAGCACGCGCGCGTATTCGTCGGTCACGAGTCCGCCCGCGGTGCCTACGTCGCCGGGATACATGCGCACGGCGTAAAACGGCCCTTCCTCAATCGGCCCGAGATTCGGGTTCGGCTTGATGGTCGGATCGCCGTGACAGCGATCGAATGCGCGCGAACCGCGGCCGTAGTCTTCATCGACACCCGTCTTGCAGAATCCGTTGAAGCGCTTCACCGTTCCGAGCAGCCCCGCGCGGTCGATATCGCATTTCACCGCCAGTTCCTCCAGCGTGTCGGCCTTGATCATGTAGCCGCTGTCGAGCCATTTCTGCGGAATCTGCCCGGGCATCGCCGTGCCCCACGGGTAGTACTTGCGCTGCCGGCTGTCCATCACGACCCAGGCGGGCACGGCCTTGCCCGTCTCCTTGTGACGCTGGTACATGCGCTGGCCGATTTCCATGTACGCGCCCGCTTCATCGCAGAAGCGTTCGCCATCCTGATCGACCATGATCGAAAATGGCAGCGAGAGATCGAGGTGATGCATGAAGGGCAGCGGCGAACCGTCCGGCGCGCGCGCCCCTTCCGGCAATTCTTCATTGGGGCCGAGCGACGTCACGACCCACCACGCTTCCTCCATGCAGTCCACCGCGCCGCCGAGCGCGATGGCGGCTTGCAGGATTTCACCGGTATCGCCGGGATTGGCGTTTGTCCAATCCGCCGATGACGGTTGCGGCTGGTACTGGCGGCGCATTTCGGCGTTGCGCGAAAAGCCGCCGGTATTGAGCAGTACGCCTTCACGAGCCTGGATGCGCAATTCGCGACCATTGCGAACCGCGACGATGCCCGTCACATGCCCATCCTCGACAATGAGTTCACGCACCGGTGTCTCGGTCCAGATCGGCACATTCGCGCGCAGCGCCATCTGCAACATGCGGCCCTGAATCGCGGCGCCGTTGGAGACCAGCTCCTTGCCCGTGATCTTCTGATAGAGCATGCGGCCGCCGAGCTGCATCGCCTTGCGCTTGCCGCCCCACGTCCGCTTCATCAGAAAGAGTTGCGGATACTCGTCCGAATTGGCCGGCATCGAGGGGCCCTTATAGCGCGACAGGCGCGGCGCCCATTCGCCCAGTTCCTTCACATCGAACAGCTTTGCCAGCAGCGAACGGCCACGCGGCTCGCCGCCGGGCAACGTGTCGTAGTAGTCGGACCACCCATCGGCGTACACGAACTCCATGCCTTGCTGCTCGAGAAACTCGGCCATCTTCGGGCCGGTGCGCAAATACGCCTCACGCCGCGCCTCCGATGTGCCCGGCCCTTGATACGTCACCGCGGCGTCGAAGTACTGGCGTGCGCGCTCATACGAATCGCTGACGCCGTGGCGCTTCATCACATGGTTGTTCGGCAGCCACCACACTCCGCCCGAATAACCGGTCGAGCCGCCCACCTTCGGCTGCTTTTCGACGATGAGCGCTTCCTTGCCTGCGGACTTGCATGCGAGCGCCGCGCACATTGACCCGCCACCGCTTCCGACCACCACGAAATCGTAGGTTGCGTCCCAGGTTCCCGACATCACTCCTCCTGCGCGATGAATTCGCGGAGCGCGCGATGGAAGTTGGACACCGACGTTTCCTGCAGCGGATTCGTGCGCGAACCCTTGAACCCGCGCGACTTCATGCCCTGCTGCACGTTCGTCATGTTCTGGAAGTCCTGCCAGAGAATCAGGCCGAAATTCTCCTGTGCGTTCTCTTTCCAGTCGTCCACGCCGTAATAGAACTCGCGTTTCAGCGGCGGCTCCGCACCCGGCGCATAGCGCTGAAGCGACCAGATGTCGTAAATGCACGAGTCGGGGTTGTCGCCGTCCGGGCGCGCGCGATAGAACAGCGCACCGTCCGGGTACGGAAGAAACACGAGGTTCGGAAACACGTGCCAGTCCGCTCCCGCGCGGCCGAGCTGCTCGAACGTGATCTCGGGCCAACCGGCCCCTTCGGCGATGGCCGCTTCACGCTGGAACTCCATCGCCTTCGCCAGCACTTCGAACTGGTCGCCTGACGGCGACATTTCATGCATCAACCGCTTGGCCGCTTCATAGTCGCGAGCGGTGTTGATCGCCTTGAGCGTTTCTTCCATGACGCGGAAGAAGTTCACGAGGCCCTGGCGCACGTCCTCCGGCATCGGCTTGCCGGTACGCGACGAGGGCGCACCGATGATGCGCGTGGCCGACGAGTAGCCAAACATGCCGTGGCGGCCATACGCGAAGCTGCGCGTTACGTCGTCGCCGGCCACGTCGAGCAACTGGGGATGCGTTGCCGCCACGTGATAACCCTCGTTGAACGCTTCCAGGGCGACCTTCCAGTTGCACGGCAGGCGAATCGACTTGTACCAGCGGTAACGCATCTTCTCGAACTCGAAACAGTTCGTGATTTCCGGCACCGGATCGAGAAATTTGGCGAGCGGCTCGGCGTTCGGATCCATGTTGATGAACACGAAACCGCCCCATGTGTCCACCAGGACATCGGTGAGACGGAGATTGCTATCGCCCATCTCCGGACAGCCTTCCCAGTCTTGCCGGTCGAGCACGCGCGCCACGCTGCCATCCAGATTCCACTGCCAGCCGTGATACGCGCAATGGAATTTTGCGGCCTTGCCGCAACCATTGGTCAACCGGCGGCCGCGATGCTGGCAGACGTTGAAATAGGCCTTGATTTGTTCGGCCGACGTGCGCACGACGACGATCGACTCGCCCGCCACATCGAAGGTCACGTAATCGCCGATACCGGGAATCTCTTCCAGCCGGCAAGCAACCTGCCACACGCGCGGCCACAGGCGCTCGTTCTCCCGCTCGAGAAACTGCTTCGACAGGTAACTGTCCTTCGGGACAAAATCGAGCCTGACCGTGTATTCGCCCGAATCGGCACCTCTGTTACCCATTGATATCTCCTTGGTGATGTGGCCGGCGTAGGCGCCGGTTCCCGCTTTTTATCTGGCGGCCGCTCGACTCTCACTCTGACCGGCAACCAATATGCAACCATCTGTTCAATTTAATTGAACGGCGTTCAGATGCTAGGCTTACGCTTGGATTGCTGTCAATCCGGGCGACTATCAATCGAGTCCCGCAGTCAGCGCCGGTACCGCTTCGAAAAGATCCGCGGCGAGACCGTAGTCGGCCACCTGAAAAATCGGTGCCTCGCTGTCCTTGTTGATCGCAACGATGACTTTCGAGTCCTTCATGCCCGCAAGGTGCTGAATGGCGCCCGAGATGCCGACGGCGATATACAACTGCGGCGCGACGATCTTGCCGGTCTGGCCCACCTGATAGTCGTTCGGCACGAAGCCGGCGTCGACCGCCGCGCGCGACGCGCCGACGGCCGCGCCGAGTTTGTCCGCGAGTGCGTCGAGCAGCTTGAAGTTGTCGCCGTTCTGCATCCCGCGGCCGCCCGAAACGACGATATTGGCGGCGGAAAGCTCCGGACGACTCGATTTCGTCAATTCCTGTCCGACAAATCGTGTACTGTCGGAGGCCGGAGCCGCTGCAACCGCGCGCGTGGGCGCGGCGCTCGATCCCGTGACCGCCGCATCGAACGCGGTCGGGCGAATCGTTATGACCTTGATCGCATCGCACGATTGCACCGTGGCGAGCGCATTGCCCGCGTAGATCGGACGCACGAAGATATCGGGCGCCTTGAAGGCGACGACATCGGAAATCTGCGCGCTGTCGAGCAACGCCGCGACGCGGGGCATGAAATTCTTGCCCACTGCCGTCGATGCGGCGATCACATGCGTATATCCGCTGGCCAGCGAGACAACGAGCGATGCGAGATTTTCCGGCAACCCGTGCGCGTATGCCGGCGAGTCCGCCACCAGCACCTCGGCGACACCGGCAACGTTCGCCGCCTGCTCCACCACTGCCGGAGCACCATGGGCAGCCACCAGCACATGAATGTCTCCGCCCACCGCGCCCGCCGCCGAAATGGCGTTGAGCGTGGCACGCTTGAGAGTTGCGTTGTCGTGTTCCGCAATAACGAGAATAGTCATGATCAGATCACCTTCGCTTCATTCCGAAGCTTGTCAATCAGCGCCGCGACATCCGGAACCATTACGCCGCCCTTGCGCGCCGGCGGCTCGGTCACCTCGAGAACCTTCAAACGCGGTGCGACATCAACGTTCAGCGCTTCGGGGCTCAGCGTCTCCAGCGGCTTCTTCTTTGCCTTCATGATGTTGGGCAACGTCACATAGCGCGGACTATTCAGGCGCAGATCGGTTGTGACGACCGCCGGCAGATCGAGCGCAACGCGTTCCAGGCCGCCGTCGATCTCGCGCGTGACGAGCAACTGCTGGCCGTCGACTTCCGTCTTGAACGCGAATGTCGCCTGCGGCCAATCGAGCAATGCGGCGAGCTTTTGGCCGGTCTGGCCGGCATCGTTGTCGATGGCCTGCTTGCCGAGCAGCACCAACTGCGGGTTTTCCCGCGCGGCCACGGCGCACAGCAGTTTTGCGACCGCGAGCGGCTGCAACTCGGCTTCGCTTTCGACGAGCACCGCGCGATCCGCCCCCATGGCCAGCGCCGTGCGCAGCACGTCTTGCGATTGCGCGGTTCCCGCCGATACCACGACGACCTCACTCGCGATACCCGCTTCCTTGAGGCGCACCGCCTCCTCCACCGCGATCTCGTCGAACGGGTTCATGGCCATCTTCACGTTGGCCAGGTCGACACCCGAACCGTCGGCCTTCACCCGCGGTTTGACGTTGTAGTCGATCACGCGCTTTACCGCGACCAGTATCTTCAATTTGACGCTCCGAACGCTTTGATGAACAATGTTCGATATTCTGAACTCATCTTTTTACGGCTGTCAACGAGAAGAATGAACAACGCGTGTTGCGACAGTAAATATGGCAGCCTCGTTCACCACCATGGAGACGACGAATGAAGCTCTATCGATGCGAACGGTTTGAAGGAATTTCAGGTCTGGCGTTACGCGAGGAACCGGATCCGTCGCCACCAGGCGTTCACGAGGTCCTGGTGCAGGTCAATGCAAGTTCGCTGAATTTTCGCGAGCTGTTGCTGATGAACGGTGCGTTTCGCGACTGGATGGCACCCAACTTCATTCCCGTCTCGGACGGCGCGGGCGTCGTGCTCGCGGTAGGCCCCAGCGTTCGGCGCTTCAAGCCCGGTGACCGGGTCATGGCGAACTTCGCGGAAAACTGGCACGGCGGCGCGCGCCCGCAACACGCTGACGTTCTCGGCCGCGGCGCGATCGTCGAAGGCATGCTGTGCGACAAGGTCGTATTGAGCGAGGAAGAATGGGTCGGCGTTCCGGCTCATCTCTCCGACGAAGAGGCAGCAACACTGCCCTGTGCTGCCGTCACCGCCTGGAATGCGTTATGCCAGCACGCACCGCTTCTGCCGGGTCAAACCGTCCTCGTGCAAGGAACGGGTGGCGTATCGATTTTCGCGTTGCAGCTTGCGCGCCTGTTCGGCGCGCGGGTCATTGCCACATCGTCGAGCGACGCGAAGCTCGAACGCCTCGCAGAACTGGGCGCCGACGCCACGATCAACTACCGCGAAGTGCCACAATGGGACGCTGCCGTGCTGCAACTCACCGATGGACTGGGCGTCGATCTCGTCGTCGAGGTCGGAGGCGCGCAAACGTTCGGCAAGTCCGTCGCCGCCACGCGGGATGGCGGCCGGATCAGTGTCGTGGGACTGCTGACGGGCGCCCCTTCTCCAGGCGACGGGTTCTTCACGCGCGGGCTGTCGATCGCGCCGATTCGCGTTGGCTCCCGGCAGGATTTCGAAGCGATGAATCGCGCGATCGACCTGCACAAGCTTCGGCCGGTCATCGACTCGATCCATGATTTCGCGCAGGTGCCGGATGCGCTGCGGCACCTCGAAAGCCAGCGGCATTTCGGCAAGATCGTCATTCGCCACCCGCAGGCAGCCACCGCATGATCGATAGGAGTCGGACCATGAAACTGTTTTCACTGGAAGGACAAATCGCACTCGTCACGGGCGCGTCGCGCGGTCTTGGCTTCGCCATGGCAGGCGCGCTGGCGTCGGCGGGTGCAACCGTCATTCTGTGTGCGCGATCCCGCGCAAGCCTCGAAACCGCCGCCGAATCCATTCGTGGAAGCGGAGGAAGCGTCGATATCGAACCGTTCGATCTCACCGATCAGGACGCGATCAGAAACGGCGTGCGTAACGTTCTCGCGCGTCACGGACGCATCGACATCCTGCTCAACAATGCCGGCATGTGCGAGTGGAGCGATTTTCTGCAGTCGAGCGTCGAGATGTGGCAAAGGACCATGGATACGAACGTCACGGCAGCGTACCTTCTCGCGCAGGAAGTCGCACGCCCCATGATCGAGCATGGGCACGGACGCATCATCAACGTGGGCTCTTATGTTTCGGTGCTCGGCCGCGAGAAACTTCAAGCGTACGTGGCCAGCAAGCACGCGGTCGCCGGGCTCACGAAATCGCTCGGCGCGGAACTCGGCCGGCACGGCATTCGCTGCAATGGCATTTGCCCCGGCTATTTCCTCACCGATATGGCCGAGCCCGTCGCGTCGAATCCGCAGATGAAGGAGATCGTGCGCTCGCATATTTCGGTCGGACGCTGGGGAAACCCCGAGGAACTGGGAGGTGTAGCCGTGTTTCTCGCCTCCGAGGCGAGCTCCTACATGAACGGCCAGATGCTGATGGTCGACGGCGGCGTCTCCGAGATCTTGAGTTTTTCCATGTCCGTCGTGTAGATTCGGCCTCCTTCGCGCGCGGGCTACGCCTGACTTCCAAACCAATCGGCCCGCCATCGTCACGGATGGCGGGCCGATTCATTCGCGCGGAACGTGGCGCCGCGCAAGGCGGCACACGCTACACGATCACGACCGCAGGGTCGCCTCGCCGCTGCAGGCTTCGGCGTTTGCCGAATCGGCGGACGCGTTCTTCGCCCCTGCCTTGCGCGAAATCCCTTGCAGAAGGAAATGTGACAGTGCCGGAATGAGGATCAGCGCACCGATCATGTTCCACAGGAACATGAACGTGAGCAGAATGCCCATATCGGCCTGGAACTTGATCGGCGAGAACGTCCATGTCACCACACCCGCCGCCAGCGTCACGCCAACCAACGCCACGACCTTGCCGGTGAACTGCACGGCATGGCGGTAGGCCACGCGCAGCGGCTGTCCGGTGCGCTGATACGCGAGCTGCACGCTCAGCAAATACAGCGCATAGTCGACCCCGATCCCCACGCCCAGCGCGATCACGGGCAGCGTCGCGACCTTCACGCCGATACCGAGCTTGACCATCAGCGCTTCGCACAGCACCGACGTGATGCCCAGCGGCACGACAGCCACCACCACCGCGCGCCAGCTGCGGAATGTGATGAAGCACAGCAGGATCACCGCCGCGTACACCATGAAGAGCATCGTGCGGTTCGCTTCCGCGACCACCACGTTCGTCACCGCGTCGATACCCGCTGAGCCGGCCACCATCAGGAACTGGTGGTCTGCATCGCTGTGCGTCTTCGCGAACTCCTCCGCCACGCTCATCACGCGGGAAAGCGTTGCCGCCTTGTGGTCCGTCAGATACGCGATTACCGGCGCGGTACCGCATGTCTGGCTGATCAGGTCCGGATGATCCAACAGAATCTGCCAGACCGTCTTGTTGATGATCGAGGGCACGCGGTCGATCGTGTACCACTTCGGATAGCCCTCGTAAAAGCCCGATGTCATCCAGCGCACGAGGCCGCCGACCGACGTCGTCGTCTGCACACCCGGCACGCCGCGCAGTGTGGTTTCGAGTCGGTCCGCTTCCAGTGCGAGCGGGAAATTATTCGCGTCGCAGGTGCCGTGCGACGATTTGCCGATCACCACGAACAGATCGCTCGACAACCCGAAATGCGCATTCGTATAGGCATTATCGCGGTTGTAGCGTGAATTGGGCCTGAGTTCCGGCGCGCCGGAATCGAGGTCGCCGATCTGCAAATGCTGGCTGATCGACCAGCCCACCGCCGTAAGCAGAGCCGCGCACACGATCGCGCCCACGGCCCAGCGCCGCTCCGTGAAGCGGTCCAGCAGATTCCACAGCGCGCCGGCCGAGGAAGCTCCGGAGGCATCGCTCTGCTCGCCGCGCACGCTGCGCCGCGCGGCGGACGGGCTCACTCCGATGTACGAGAGCAGCACCGGCAGCAGCAGCAGGTTCGTGAAGACGAGCACGCCCACGCCCACGCTCGCCGTAAACGCCAGGTCCTTGATCACTGGAATGTCGATGACCATCAGCACGGCGAAGCCGACCACATCCGCGAGCAATGCCGTGAGACCGGCGAGGAAAAGCCGCCGGAACGTGTAGCGCGCCGCCACGTAGCGGTGCGTGCCTCGCCCGATGTCCTGCGTGATCCCGTTCATCTTCTGCGCGCCATGCGAGACGCCGATGGCGAACACGAGAAACGGGACCAGCACCGAATACGGATCGAGCACGTAGCCGAGCGTGCGGATGATGCCGAGCTGCCAGACCACCGCAATGAGCGAGCAAGCCACCACCAGCAGCGTGCTGCGATAGCAACGCGTGTAGAGAAAGATCACCCCGAGCGCGATCGCCGCGGCAACACCGAAGTACATCGCGACCTGCTTCAGGCCCTCGATGAGATCGCCGATCAGCCGGGCGAAGCCCACCACGTGCACCTTCACTTCTCCATGGCCTTCGGTCTTGATCACTTCGTCGATCTGATGCGAGAGCTTCGCATAGTCGAGCGACTTTCCGGTGTCGGCGTAATGGTCGAGCAGCGGCAGCTGGATCATGCTCGAATGCAGGTCGTTGGAGACGAGGCTGCCGACGATGTTTGCGCGCGCAACGTTCGTGCGGAGCTGAGCAATTGACTGCGCCGAACCGTCGAAACCGTCCGGCATGACCGCGCCGCCCGCGAAACCCCTCTCGGTGACCACGTTCCAGCGCACGATCGGCATCCACAGCGATTTCACGCCGGGTCGATCGACGCCCGGAATCAGGAACAGTGCGTCATTGATGCGGCGCAACGCCGCCAGGTACTTGGGATCGTAGATGTCGCCCGAAGGATTCTCGACGACGATACGCAGCGAGTTGCCGAGCCCCTTCAGGTCCACCTTGTTCGCGAGATAGTTCTTGATATACGGATGCGAGAGCGGAATCATCTTCTCGAAGCTCGCATTCACGTCGAGCCGCATCGCCTGAAACCCGAGCACCGCGGTGATGATCGCGCAGATGACGATGAGCCAGGGACGCCGGTTGAAAATCAGGCGCTCGAGCGCATTGCCCGAGCGCAAATCGAACTGGGCAAGATCCGTCACAACAGGCATCTTGTCGAATTGGGCATTATTGCCGCCAGCCATGTCTGCTCTCCGTTATTTCGACTTCGCCAATCCGATTCGCGACAAGCCGGCTGCGCCGGCCAGCACCGCCGTGTCGTCGCGCAGCGACATCGCAAAGATACCGCCCGGCTGGCGCACGGCCAGTGCGTGAAACGTTGCGCCTTGATCGCTGCTTTCGAGCAGCTCGCCGGCCTCCGTGGCGAGCAGCACATGACCATTCGGGCGTTCTGCCGAAGCGAGAATGCTTGCGCTCGTCGGCAACGTGATCTTGGTCCAGGTGGCGCCGCCATCGGTGGAACGGTAGGCATTGCCGAGCAACCCGTACGCGATCATTGCGTTGCCAGCCGAAGCGAGTCCGAAGAGGCTGCCCTTCGACGGCGACGAGACCGCGACGAAGCGCTTCCTGTCGGGATCGAGTTTCAGGAGAAGGCCCTGCTCACCCACGATATAGAGCGTCCCGCCAATTCGGCGCATCGCATGCAGGTTCAGGGCTTCCGGATTGTCGACGCGGTCGAACCATGGAACCCAGCTGCGGCCGCCATCCTCGGTATGGAAAATGATGTTGAATGACCCGACGACCCAGCCCGAGTGCTCGTCGTCGAACCACACATCGAGGAACGGACGTCCGCCCCCATCGGCCACGAAGCGCTGAGCCTCCTCTCGCGACGCCTTGAGTGCGGCCGAATCGCCTTGCTGCTGCGCGTAATAGTCGGTCATCAGCTTCGCGGCCTGTTCGCCATCGAGCTGACGCACCCAGGTGCTGCCACCATCGGCCGTATGGAGCACTTCGCCGTCGTGGCCGACGGCCCAGCCCTGCGTTGCGGACTTGAAGGTCACCGCAACGAGATCCGAGCTCACCGGCACACTCGCCTGGCGCCAGTTCGCAGCATCATCGTCCGAGAAGAGGATGACACCGCGCGGCCCCACTGCAACAAGTCGTTGCCCGGCCCGGGCAACGGCAATCATGGGTTCGTGCGCGGCGCGCGGATTGACGACTGCCGGCGAGTGCATCGGGTCGGCGAACCCGGCGTAAACCGTACTGCTCGCGAGGCTTGCTGCCGCCGCCAACGCGAGACAACGAAACATGGTATGGCGCATTACGTCTCCTTCACAGTTACTGCCGACCAACTACACGAACAGTCCTGGACTTTATGTTTTTTTCACGCCGTGCCGGGTCGAGCCGGCGCGGCATACTCGGTGCGCTTACGGCATTACGCCAACTATCGAATACCGGTCGACCACATGTGCTTCGGCGCAATGCGGCCCGCACCCGCGGCCGAAGCATCCTGCCTGGCAAGACAGGCAGGATGCCGCCGGTTGTTTCAACCTGACATCGGCGGACAACTAGCGCACGCCGGAAGACTGCAAGCGCTCCGGGGTGAAGTACCCGGACGGGAAGCTCACATTGAACATGATCCCCGACGTCTCCGCAGGGTGGCTGCCGAAGATGTAGACACCGCTGTTGAAGTCGTAAAACCAGTTTCCGAGCGAGTACGGAATCTTGTAGTCGTAGGCGGGGACCGTCGTCTCGAATCCGCCGCGATACAGCTTGCCCGACTGGTCGTACGCGTCCATCATCCCGCCGCCACCGTCTTCGTCGAAATAAAGCGTCTTACGGCTATACACATGGCGCGCGCCTGCCTTCAGTTTCATGTCAACAACCCATACGCGGTGAAGTTCCCAGCGCACGTGATCCGGGTTGATGAAGTGCGGCGTGAGGATCTTGCTCGCCGGCGTTTCATATTGCTGCTTGTAGTCGTTGTACGGGATGTACATCTCCTTCTTGCCCACAAGCTTGGCGTCCCAACGATCGATGCGCCCATAGAACAGCTGGATATCATCCATCGTGATTGCCCCCGAATAACCGGGGTTCGGCGTATCGTATGCAAGATCCGGCGCCACCCGCACCCGGCGCTGCCCCGGATTGTATTCCCACGACTGCTGATCGTGATCCGCCGTATCCATGAAGTACCAGAACAGCGTCGTATCCCCGATCAATCGGGCCGGCGCCGCGTAGTCGTTGGCCACGTAATACCAGTTTGCGAGGCCGCCCTTCTTCCGGAATTCCTCCTCCTTCTTGGTATCGAAGTACGGGTAATACAGGGAACTCTTGAATTGCGCGGCAAGGATCGGCGTGCCGCGCGAGTCCACCAGCCATGTCTTCACGTTGTTGCGTTGCGCCGTACCGACGTATCGCAACTCCCAGTCCCACAACGCTTCCTGCCCGTTCTTCGGCACCGGAAAGGGCTTCCCGCCGAACGCCCCGGTCAGATAAAGGCCGTTCTTCTCGAGCTTCGCGGTTTGAGCGTTCTTGGTGGAGTTCTCGAGATACCAGTCGGGATAGGAAGCGCTGCGGTGTGTCGGGTAAACGTCCATCCGGTAGGTCGGATAGCGCTTGAATAATTCAAGTGAAGACGCACTCAACTTATCCGCGTATTGCTCGTAGTTTTGCGCGGTGATCTGCAGAACGGGCTTTTCACCGGAAAACGGATCGACCCACTTCCCCGAGTCCGGCTTGAAACCCGGCGGAGCTTGTGTGACTCCGCCGGTGTAGGCGGGAATTGACCCGTCCTTGTTTCCGGCCACCTCGGCACCAAAAGGCGTAACTTTGCTATCGGCGCCGAGCGTATATGGCGAAGCCCAGATTGCCGCAAGTACTGCAAGCACTTTAAGAAGCTTTGGGAATCTCTTCACAGCTGCCTCCATCTTTATCAAAACGTTGTCTGATACGTGATACCGAGCCAGGATTTGTCGCTGTAGGGCGCACCGAGCGCCGTCGCGGCACCTGCGCTCGAGTAGCCCCTCTTGTTCATGTAATACGTGTAGGTGATATCGATCTCGTGCTTGTTGTAGATGTTGAAATCGAGCCCGACCACGAACGTGTTCTGGCCTTGGGATTCCGCCGCAGGGCCGATAACCGGCGAATAGCCTTTCAGGTTGAGGTTGACGAAGAGCGGCATCGTCAGATCGACGCCCGGGAAAACTTGATACCACTGTGGCGTTGCACCGATGCCGAAGCCCGCCCAGAACCGCGTAGAGCAGTTGTTATACGGATTGTTGCCGCTCGCCGAACATTGGCCGGTCGTGTCGTAGCTCGAGTTGGCGACATTCCCTGGATGGGATTGCACGCTCAACAACCGGTTGAACGCGAATTCCGCCTGCAGGAACAGGTTGTCCCACAAGAAGGTCTTGCCCAGCGACTGCGTCACGTTCAGCAGCCCGTGCAGCGTGCGGCCGGTCGGTGCGTCGTTGACCGTCGTCGCGTTGACGGCGTTGAGGGGCATGTTCCAGCGGTAGGACAGTTCGCCGGCTACTGCGGCGCTGCCGACAGCGCCGTTGAAGCCCGCGCCGATCAGGTTGACGTTATTGCCGTACTTCGCCGTCACGCCGGGCAGATTGACCCCGGGAAAGAGCGCCGGCCCCGCGCCGGGCACCTGCACCGCCGCCCATGGCATCTTCATCGCGAAGTGACGGTACGTGAACTCAAAGGTCGTTGCGAGCGAGTCGACCCGCCACTTGCCGTCGAGGCCAAAATCGCCGATCTGGCCTTTGGTGGCCGCCACGCGCGGGATCGCCAACGTACCCAGGCCGGGAATCGTCGCATAGCTGGCCACCGGAGGACCGTACAGGATCGCGTCCGCGCCGCCGAAATACGTGCCGCCTTCAGGCACTCTGTCGTGGTTCCACTCGAAGGTGTACTGCGCGCCGAGGCTGATCGTATCGGTAATGTTCGCCGTCACGTCGGCCTGCGCCGTCGGCAGGACGATTTCCTTGAGCGATGCGCTCGGGCTCTGCGTCAACTTCATCAGGTCGAGCGGCTGCTGCCCGATCGCGACAGAGTTGGCACCACCGAGCGTGGCAAACGCGGACTGCCCCCAGGTGACCGCCGTCCGGCCAAGCTTGACGTTCACGGAGTGACCGCCGAGATCGAACGTGTTGAACACGAACGCATCACGCAGCTCCGCGCTCGGCCCCCCGTAATACTTTTTGATATAGCCCGTATATTGATTGTTGGGATAGTTCGGCGCAAACGCAGGATTGCTCGAATTGTGATTCTTGAACGTCGGGTCGTACCACGCGTCCATGCTCACGCGAAAGCCGGCCGTCTCCTTGTACTTGAAATCGAATTCGCTGTAGAGGTTCAGCATCGACTGAATCGTGCTGAACTTCGGCGTCGACAGGTCGCCTTCGTCGTAGGTCGGACTGTTCGTGTAGAAGTGGCTCGGGTTCTGCAGCCGGATGTCATAGTCGGCGCGCACCGTATTGTCCCAGTTCATTTCGATGTCCGGATTCGGCACATCGAAGCGGAAGGCGTTGGCGTTTGAACTCCACAACCCGCACGCCGCGGCGATGCAGGTCGCGTGTACGCCAAGGCTGATCGCACTTGGCTTCAGACTCGTCATTTTCATGTGTCTCCTCTTGTCTTTGTCGACGTGCCGCAGAAGCGGCTCTCGCCGTAGGGCCGCCACAGACATCTGGCAATGAAACGAAGCCGGCTTGCCTACCTCGTCAGCATCGCGTCCTGAACACCTTTCACGCCATCACCACAATACGAATGCTGTTCGCAAAGATAAACACTCGAAACACGACTGTCAACGCTCGCTCACCCCTAGGCGATACTTTTTTTGAACGTCGTTCACATGTTTGGGTAAACGCGGACGCGTAATCTGGATGGACGTCAAACGGTGTTGCACAAGCGGTACGCACGAGCGTCTACGGTGTGCGCGATGCGCTGCTCTGCGAATCTCTCCGAAGCACGCATCTGCGAGCGGCACGCATCGAATGAGCACCGGCAATACGGACGTTGGGCGATCTCCGCTCCCTTCGCCAGTCCGCGGCGCACGTCGATATACGTTCCGCACAATAGGAAGATTTCGCCCTGGCACGGTAGCGTTCCGCGTGATGGATGCAACGGCGCCTCGGCACCGAACCCGAGAGCAACCGGACTACGCACGGCGAAGAACGACATGCACACATGATGGGAACGATTTCCTCAGCAGTCCTTTCATATTCAAACGCCACGTACTCTGGCGGCGCGACCCGCTATCCCGTTTCCGTACGGAAGCGCATCTCCGGTTTTCGCGGAGCAGGCGGGAACACACGCCAGACTCCGTCGGCGTGCCGAAAGAAGAAAATGGAAAGGGATGTCGGAGAGGTGGATCTCCGCGCGAGCACACACCTGATGCGCGAATTGGCGAAGGTCAATCGGGTGATGTGCACCGGGGCGCTCGCGGAAGGCGCAAGCCACTTCTCGATCAGCGAACGCAAAGAACTTTCCTGAAGCTTCATGCCCTGCTCCTTCAACGGCCCAGTGCGCGCCTCGAGCAATCACATCACCCACGCAATAGGGAAACCTTGAGCGCGTGGCTCCGACACTTGCGCTTCGCATGCGCCAGCCTCGAACCCGGCTGGCTGGTGATCCGATACCACATGTTGAAAATGTGTCGGTTGACTAAATATTAGTAGTCGCTCGACCCATTATCAAGACTGCCCGTACTAGGGAGAAATGCTGATATGGACAAGATCTCGCCCCGTTTTGGTAGCATACGCTGCGCGCGGGTGCGGGTTTGTCTCGCATTAATTGGTCGACGGACGTATTATTTATTCGTCACCTGACCAGCATCATCCGATCAATGCCGGCGCTGCTCCGGAGTCGACCGGTGCACTGATCAAGGTGGGGCTTGCCTGGGCTTACCCATCGTGAAGCGACACCGCGCGCGATGGAGAGCAAACGCCAATGGGGGCAGTGCAAATGAAAGACCTGACCATTTCTTCGGCAGATCTCGGCAACAAGGGAGCAGAAACGCCCAAGCGACGAGGCAACAGATCCACGCGCGTGCCCGCCATCATCGAGGTGGCAATCGAAGTGTTTGCGTCGGAAGGTAACGCTGGTTTCACCCAACGCCGCATAGCA
>Ga0209370_1000837_pt1 | contig 33017 bp, 33 predicted proteins | sample AgamicAtPrz_FD_187164 | JGI IMG/M metagenome (GOLD analysis project Ga0209370, IMG submission 187164) | Agave microbial communities from Guanajuato, Mexico - At.P.rz (SPAdes) (version 2) | ecosystem: Host-associated > Plants > Phyllosphere > Phylloplane/Leaf | place: Guanajuato, Mexico...
GTCAAGCCTGATGACCATAGCGAGTCGGTCCCACCCCTTCCCATCCCGAACAGGACCGTGAAACGACTCAGCGCCGATGATAGTGCGGATTCCCGTGTGAAAGTAGGTCATCGTCAGGCTAATATCCCGCAAACCCCTCGATTGGAAACAGTCGAGGGGTTTTTGCTTTTGGGCGTCGCAGATTTTCTCGCTGCTTTCGGCGCTCATGCCTTAGAGATTTGAAGCATCACTGAGCCGTTTATGCTCGAAGCTCCGAGGATCTTTGCCGCGATCAACTGGTCCACGAGTTCATTGGACCAATTGAGTAGGTCCCGGTCGGGAAAGAATCGTCGCCAAGTACTCACAAAGATGGGTGTTGATGCCAGCCAAGCCAGCAACGCGTCACGGGTACTGTGAACCACCTCAAGCATATGAAACGCAGTGAGGGCCTTCACCGCGTGCGCCGCATGGCGATGAGGTTCCCGTCGAAAGTAGTCCAAGCGCTCGCGTGCAATTCCGATGGCCTTAGCGATGTCCGTAAATGGCGCCCCGTGTCCGGGAATGATGATCTCGGGCCTCAACCGTTCGATGACGTCGAGTGTGGCAGCCACTTCCTCGAAAGCATCTTCGCCATCAAGCTCCGGAAAGACAATTCCGAAGCCCCGTTCCCACAGCGCATCTGCGGACAGCAGCGTCCCGCTGGATGGTTCATACAGGATCACCGAATGCGGATCGTGCCCCGGCGCGGCATGGACATGCCAATCCCTCCCTCCTTGACGAAGCACTTGGCTGGGCGTGAGCTTTCCCGCTGGCGTGAACCGATCGCAGCGCTGGCCGGTCGAGCGGTAGCTCAGCGCCGCCTCGTCCCAAGTCGAAATCGCGATGTACTCGCCCGGAGGAATGAGGATGGGACACCCATGCCGCTGAGCGATCAACGCATTCCCTCCGCAATGGTCGGAATGGAGATGCGTATTGACGATCAGGCGCAGCGACTCAGCCGGCCGCAAGCTGGCATCGAGTAAAGCGAGGGTCTGCTCTGCATGGCTGGCGTAGCCGGTGTCGACAAGGACTGCGCCCTCCTCCGGGGATGCGCCATGAAGCACGACGTTGTTGGACGAGAGCCAACCCCGCTCCAGGACGGTGACACCCGACGGCAACAAGCAAGCGCCGCGGCCGTCGCCGCGCGAGGCGCCCATCACTGCCGCAGTTCGCGTCGCAAGATCTTGCCGACGTTGGTCTTGGGCAGCTCATCGCGGAATTCGATGTACTTCGGCCGCTTGTAGCCCGTCAACTGCTTGTGGCAATAGGCGGCGAGGTCCTCCTCGGCGAGCGCCGGATCCTTCTTGATGACGAACAGCTTCACCGCCTCGCCGGAGTGTTGATCCGGCACGCCGATCGCCGCGCACTCGAGCACGCCGGGATGCAGGTTCACGACCTGTTCGATCTCGGTGGGATACACGTTGAAGCCGCTGACCAGGATCATGTCCTTCTTGCGATCCACGATGCGGGTGAATCCCTCCGCATCCATCACACCAATGTCCCCGGTCTTGAAGAATCCATCCGGTCCAATCGCCTGCGCGGTTTCTTCGGGACGATTCCAATAGCCGGCCATGACCTGCGGACCTCGGATGCAGATCTCGCCGCGCTCGCCGATCGGCAGGTCCTTGCCGCTGTCGTCGCGGATTGCGATCTCGGTGTTGGGCACAGGCAGGCCGATCGATCCATTGAACTGGGTCAGGTCGAGGCGATTCACCGTCGCCACCGGAGAGGTCTCGGAAAGCCCATAGCCCTCGACGACAGGGCAGCCGGTAATGCGCGCCCATTTCTCCGCAGTGGCCTGCTGCACCGCCATGCCGCCGCCATTCGAGATCACCAGCTCGCTGAAATCGAGCTTGGCGAATGCGGGATCATTGGCCAGCGCATTGAACAAGGTATTGACCGCGGGGAACATGTTCACGCGGTAATTGCGCAGCGTCGCGATGAGCCCCGGAATGTCGCGGGGATTCGGAATCAGCAGATTCATGATCCCCATCCGCGCGCCTAGCATGTAGCAGGCCGTGAGCGCGAAGATGTGATACAGCGGTAGCGCGCAGACGATGGTCAGGGGCTTGTCGCCGAGCTTGTTCAGCATCGGCGCGAACCAGGCTTCGCTCTGCAGGATGTTGGCGACGATGTTCCGGTGCAGCAGGGTCGCGCCCTTTGACAGGCCCGTCGTGCCGCCGGTGTATTGGAGGAACGCGGGGTCGTCCGGGCCGACCTGCACCGGCTTCAGCGACATGGCCGCGCCCTGCGCCAGCGCCTGATTGAAGCGGGAGACGCTGCGCCCGCCGGTCAGCGGCAGGCGGAACTCCGGCACCATCTTTTTCACGTGCCGGACCGCGAAGTTGATCAGCGGGCCACGCCACCAGCCCAGCATGTCGCCCAGGCCGGTCAACACCACATGCTTCACCTGCGTGCGGTCGATCACCTCCGAGAGCGTCTTGGCGAAGTTCTCGAGCACGATGATCGCTTCGGCGCCGGAGTCCTTGAGCTGGTGTTCCAGCTCGCGCGGCGTGTACAGCGGGTTCACGTTCACCACGACGAAGCCGGCCCGCAGGATGGCCGCGATGGTCACCATGTACTGGAGGACGTTGGGCATCATGATCGCCACGCGCGCACCGCGGACCAGGCCGCGCTGCTGCAGCCAGGCGCCCAGCGCCGCGGACAGCTCGTCGACCTGCACGAAGCTCAGGCGCTGGTCCATGCAGGCGGCCGCGTCGCGCCGCGCATGCTTGCGGAATGCCTCCTCGAGCAGGGCCACCAATGAGGGATAGACGTCGACCGGGATCTCCGCGGGGACGCCCGGTGGGTAGTTCTTCAGCCAGGGCTTCGCGGCCGGTGGGGCGGTCGCCGGCGTCGCGGCGGTCGGTGCGGTGGTTGCAGTCATGTCTCCTCGTCGCGTTCTTGATGTGTCGGAGGGGCGCGCCCCTGAGGAACTGTCCATGCTGGCTGCTGGCGCGAAGGCGTCGTAGCGGGGATGCCCTAGGCCACCTCGTCACGTGAGGGACAACCGGTCGCCATTCCTTGGCCAGGCATGTCCATGCGCAGAGTTTTCCGAAGCGACGCCCTGGTCCAGCCCGCGCCTACACTCGTCGTTTTGATCGGGAGCCCGGATGAACGGCAGGCTGCAGCGCCTCACCTCGTTGTTTCGTTGGATCGTTGGACCGCTGTTGAGCCTGTGGGCCGGCAGTCACTGGGGGCCTTGGGTGGGGCTGGCGCTGCTCGCGCTTTTCGTGGCGGGGCCGCCCTTGGCGATGCTCCCCCACTTCCTGGTGTTGCGCTTCGTCCCGCCCGCGCCGGGGCTGCCGACCGCGCCGCTGGGCGACCTGCTACAGGCCTGGTGGCGCGAGGTCGTCGTGGTCACGAGAGTGTTCAATTGGCAGCAGCCCTGGGCCGAACATCGCGAGCCCGACTTCCTGCCGCCGCCAGCGCAGGCGCGCGGCCGCCGCGGCGTCGTGTTCCTGCACGGCTACAGCTGCAATCGCGGCCTGTGGAACGGATGGATGAAGGCCCTGCGGGCGCGCGGGACGCCGTTCATCGCGCTCACCCAGGAGCCGGCCTTCGGTTCGATCGACCGCTACGCGCCGCAGGTCGACGCCGCCATGCGCGCGCTCCATGACCGGACCGGCCTGGCGCCGCTCATCGTCGCCCACAGCATGGGGGGATTGAGCGCGCGCGCCTGGTGGCGCAGCCAGGGCCACCCCTTCGACCGCATCCATCGCATCCTGACGCTGGGCACGCCGCATCACGGCACGCTGCTGGCGAAGCTGGGCACCACCGAGAACGCCCGCCAGATGCGCGGCGATTCGGAATGGCTGAACGAGCTCGCGCGCCAGGAGCCGCCGCAGGTCGCGAGCCATTTCGATTGCCTCTACGGCCATTGCGACCAGATCGTCTTCCCGGCGGAGACGGCGGTGCTGCCCGGGTCCCGTGTGCTGCACCTGCCGGCGCGTGGCCACCTGCAGCTCGTGTTCGAGCCGCAGGCCTTCGAGCGGGCGCTGGCCCTGCTCGATGAGCCGGCCCAGATGAACACCGCCCAGCGGGTGAGCCGGGCGGGTTGAATCAGGATCGCGTCAGTGGGAAGTCAGCGCGGCGAGGCCGGCCGACATCCCGGACCATCAAGCGTCCGCCTTGAGCACGCCACGGCGGATCTGGTCGAGTTCGATGCTTTCGAACAGGGCCTTGAAGTTGCCCTCGCCGAAGCCTTCGTTGCCCTTGCGCTGGATGATCTCGAAGAAGATCGGGCCGATCACTTCCTTGGTGAAGATCTGCAGCAGCAGCTCGTGCGGCGCGCCCTGGTGCGCGGCGCCGTCGATCAGGATGCGCAGGCGGCGCAGTTCGTCCAGGTCCTCGTTGTGCTCGGGCAGGCGCTTGGTCACCAGGTCGTAGTAGGTGTCGATCGTGTCCTGGAAGACCACGCCGGTGCCCTTCATGCCTTCGACGGTGCGATAGATGTCGTCGGTTCCCAGCGCCACGTGCTGGATGCCCTCGCCGTGGTACAGGTCCAGGTATTCGGCGATCTGGCTCTTGTCGTCGCTGCTCTCGTTGATCGGGATGCGGATCTTCCCGCAGGGGCTGGTCATCGCCTTGGACTTCAGGCCGGTGAGCTTGCCCTCGATGTCGAAGTAGCGGACCTCGCGGAAGTTGAACAGGCGCTCGTAGAACTCGGCCCACTCCTTCATGCGTCCGCGGAACACGTTGTGGGTCAGGTGATCGATGTAGGTCAGGCCATGGCCCTTGGGCGTGGACTGCACTGGCTTGCCCTCGGCATCGAGCAGCGGCACGAAATCGACGTCGTAGATGCTGATGTTGCCGATTTCGCCGGGCGCCGCGCCGTTCTTGCCTTGCCAGCGGTCGACGAAGTAGATCAGCGAGTCGCCGATGCCCTTGATCGCCGGGATGTTCAGCTCCATCGGGCCGGCCTTGTTGTCGAAGCCCCAGGCGCCGAGTTCCAGCGCGCGGCGGTAGGCGAAGGCCGCATCCTTGACGCGGAACGCGATCGCGCAGATCGACGGCCCATGCAGGCGCGCGAAGCGCTGCGCGAAGGCGTCCTTCTCGGCGTTGATGATGAAGTTGACGTCGCCCTGGCGGTACAGCGTCACATCCTTGTGGCGATGGCGCGCGACGGCGACGAAGCCCATCGAGGTGAACAGCGCGCCCAGCGCCGCGGGGTCGGGTGCGGCGAACTCGATGAACTCGAAGCCGTCGGTGCCCATCGGGTTGTCCCAGGGGGTGAATGCCATGCTTGTCTCCGCTACCCCGTCAAGGGGATCTGGTCAGGAATGCGATGGCGTCACTGTAGGGGGAGGGGGGCGCAGGATTTCTGCGATCCATGGCGCTCGAAAGAGGGATGGCGCAGGAATCCTGCAAGAATCACGGGATGGACAAGCAGATCGAGCTCGATGCGATCGACCGACGCATCCTCCACGCCCTCCAGGCCGACGGCCGCATGACCTACGACGCGCTGGCGGCGCAGGTGAACCTGTCCTCGTCGGCGGTGCTGCGGCGGGTGAGGCGGCTCGAGGAAGGCGGCGTGATCACCGCCTACGTGGCGCTGGTGAGCCCGGAGCGGGTGGGCCTCGGCCTGACGGCCTACATCAACGTGCGGCTGGAGAAGCACACCGAAAGCCACAAGCGCACGCCGATGGACCTGTTCCGGGCGGCGGTCCAGACCTGGCCCGAAGTGGTGGAATGCGCCGCCCTGACGGGGGAGATGGACTACCTGCTGCGGGTGCTGGTCGAGGACATGAGCCATTACGCCCGCTTCATCAGCGACACGCTGCTGCGCCACCCGAGCGTGCAGGACTGCAAGACCAGCTTCGTACTGGACCGGCTGAAGGACACGACGGCGCTGCCGGTCTGAAGGCTGCGGCGCGGCTCAGCGCCGTTCCAGCACCACCGCGAGTTCGAACCAGCCCCGCTCGTGCGGGCGCTGCGTGTAGGGCGGCGCCGGCCATTTCCACAAGGCCTGCGGGAACAGCGCCCGCATCGCATTGATGTCGCAGTGGTAGGGCGGGCCGATGACCTGGCCGTGCTCGGACTCGTCGCGGCGCGCCTGCATGAACAGGGCGAGCAGTCGGCCACCGGGTTTGAGCCAGCGCTGCAGCTGCTCGGCATAACCGGTCCACTGGTCGGGATGCAGCGCGCAGAGGCAGGTCTGCTCGTAGATCAGGTCCACTGGATGATCGGGCCGCCAGGCCAGCACGTCCGCCTGCTCGACACGCCCGGGCACACCGGCCTCCTTGAGCGCGGCCCGGGCGATCTCCACCGCCGCCGGCGTGTAGTCCAGCCCGATCACGTCCAATCCCGCGCGCGCCTGCACCGACAGCTCGTGGCCGCGACCGCAGCCCGGCACGACGATGCGGGCGCCGGTGGGCAACAGCCCGTCCGCCAACCATGCGGCCAACTGGGGATGCGGCGCGCCGCGATCCCAGCCGGTCTGCCCGGTCTCGAAGCGTTGTTGCCAGAACTCGCGGTCGGGGCCGGCCATGGTGTCTCCTCGCGTCGGTCGCATGCTGTCGGAGCGCGCAGCGTAACGCTGATGCGGCGTCGGTGCAGCGCCCATGCGGTGGCATTGCGGCGATCCGCCGCCGCCCCGCGGTTCAGAGCACCCCGTCGACCTCGTGGACCAGTTTGAGCGTATGGGCGGGCGAGAGGTTCATCAGCGCGCCGATCTCGATCAGGTCGTCGGGCACGGCGGGGTTCTCCCAGCTCTGGGCGGTATGCCGCGCCAGCCGCACCGCCAGCGTCACGCTGCGGACCTGCGGATCGTTGGCCTTCTTGTCGTCGACGATGTGGGCGAGCAGCTCCGGCAGGTGCCAGCTGCGCATCAGCGCCTGTTCCAGGTCGCCGAGCTCGATGTTGAGCACCGCGCGCTGCGCCGCGACGCTGCGCAGCGCCGGATCGGCCTGCTGGCGGCGCTGGATCTCGAGCGCGAGGTCGGGGGCCTCGCACCACAGCAGCATCTCGGAAAAATCGTGCAGCAGCGCGGCGCTGTGGATGACCGCGGCATCGGGATCCGCGCGGTGCGCCGCGAAGCCCAGCGCGAAGCGCGCGGCGCGCTCGGCGCGGTGCAGCACCCGCTGCACGCCGGCCAGCGCGTCCGGGCGCGAGGCCAGGCGCTGCTCGACCGTCGGCTGCGCGCCGAAGGCCTTGAAGAAGGGGGTGATGCCCATCAGCACCAGCGCGGCGGTGACCGTCTCGGTGTCGGTCAGCAGCCGGCTGGAGCGCTGCGACGCGGCATGCGCCAGCAGCTTGAGCGTCATCAGCGGATCCTTGCTCAGGATCTCGCCGAGCAGGTGCGCGTCGACCGCGTCCTCATTGGCACGCCAGATCTCCAGTTGCTCGGCCGTGCTGGCCAGCACCGGGATCTCCATGCCGCGCAGGTGCGCCGTCCACGCCGCCAGGTCCGGCAAGGGCCGGGTCAGCGGCTGGAACGGCGGGGGAACCGGCGGATTCCCCGCTCCGCTCCCGGACGGGGCAGAGGCAGCGGGCGGAACGCTCTGGGTCATGAAGCGAGGTCGCCGCGCGGGCGGCGATACACGGTGATCGTTCATCGTATATCGGCTCGGCGCCCGCGAGCTTGATCCCCACCGCGGCCACGGCGACCGCGAGCCAGACCGGCATCACAGCCGTTGCACACCCGCGAGGGTGCCCTGCAGTTGGCCGTCGACGTAGAGCCGGCCGGCGCCGTCGGCGTCGCCGTGGAACTCCAGCCCGGTGGCCGGTTCATCGCGGCGGGGCGCCGGAGCGACCTGCCACGCCCAGCTGATCAGGCGCCCACCGGCGCCCAGCAGCAGGATCGCCAGCCAGCCCCGCAGGGTCTGCTGGCGGGCCAGGCCATGCATGCGGCCCGGCATCAAGGTGATCTCTTGCATGTCTTGTCTCCCTGGGCGGCCTGCGCCGGACCGGGAAGACGTCCCGGTCCGTCGGAGGCGGCCCGTTCAAGGGCTGAAGTCGTCGTGCCGCTGAAGCGCGCGCTTCAGGGCTTGCTGTTCCTGCTGGCGTCGACCGCCGGCGGTGGGGCCGTGACGGCCCGCTGAACGGCCGTGGCTCAGGGCCACGAAGGGATTGCGCGGCTTGCGCGGTGTCATTGCGAGACGCGGACGGGGAGTGATGAACTGGGCCATGGCAGCCTCCTGTGATGACGGACGGGACGGAAGGGAAAGGGGAGCGCCTCGGTCCCGGGACGGGCGCGAACTGCGCGGCCGTTGCGGCGGGGGCTCCAAAGTTGCGCAGATGATAAACATCTGATTATCAAGCGCAAGCGGTTTTTATCTGGCGTTGTCCCTCGGCGACGGGACGACGCCGCGCCGGGAGCCAGCGCCTCGGCGGCGGGGTGGCAGCGGTTACGCGCGCAGGCGCGCACCTACGGCACGCCGAGGGCCGAGGACCAGGCGGGACGGAAGGGGCGAGGGACGTCGGGGGGATTGCCGGCGCGACGCCGCCGGGCGCGCGCTCAGCGCTTCTTCGGCTTCAGCGGCGCGATGCTCTGCTGCAGCTTGCGCCAATCGTCGACGTCGGAGGTCGCCGGCGCGGCTGCCCGCGGTGCGGGCGCGGGCGGCGAATTCGGCGCGGGCGGGGTCAGGACCTCGCCCAGCAGGTCGAGCAGCCGGGTGCGGGCCCGCTGCGGATGGCGGCGGTAGTAGGTCAGCACCAGGCCGACGATGAAGCGCTCGTCATCGTCCTGCGGCAGGCTGGGGGAGTTGTCCGCCGCGGCCGGCCGGTGCGCGCTTGATAAAGCCCCGTTGCTCTGGGAGATACCGCCCGAGCCCGCGGCGGCGGTGCCCGGCGCCCCGTGTTCCTGGTCCATCCAGCCGTTGGGCTTGTGGCTGAGCTGCTCGAACTGGCGGGCCAGCCGCTCGCCGATCTGGCGCGAACGGCTCTTGATCTGGCTCCAGTAGCTGGGCTGGATCTGCAGGCGCTCGGCAAAGCGGCGCTCCAGGCCGCGCAGGGCGGCGGCATCGGGATGCTTGATCGTCGCGGCGACGAACTCGTCGAACAAGCGCATCGCGTTGTCCAGGCGGATCTGCGCGACATCGCGGGGGGCGGAACACATCCCGCAATGATAAAGCTTCGTTCACAAACGCCTGGCCCGCCCCCTCCGGCCGGCCCCCGCGTCGCAGGGGATCGGAGCCCCGACGATCCCCGGCGGAAGAGGGACTACTCCTCGTCCTTCAGGTGGTAGCCGGCCGCCAACTGGGCCTGCGTGTTGGGGGGCACCGGCTCGTAATGGGACAGCACCATCGTGTAGCGCCCCTGCCCGCTGGTCATCGCATTGAGGCGGTTCTGGTAGGCGCTGAGCTCCGCCAGCGGCGCCAGTCCTTCGACGCCGATCTGCCCCGGCACGCTGGCGCGGGTGCCCAGCACCTGGCCCCGCCGCGACGCCAAGTCGCCGGTAATGTCGCCGGTGGCGTGTTCCGGGGCGCTGATCTCGACCTGCACGATCGGCTCCAGCACCACCGGGCGCGCCTCGCGCACCGCGGCGATCAGCGCCTTCTTGCCGGCGGTGATGAAGGCGATTTCCTTGGAGTCCACCGAATGGTGCTTCCCGTCGAAGACCGTCACGCGCAGGTCCACCACCGGGTAGCCGGCCACCACCCCCTGGGCGAGGGCCTGGCGCACCCCCTTCTCGACAGCTGGCATGAACTGGCCGGGGATGGTGCCGCCCTTGACCTCGTCGCGGAACTCGAAGCCCGCGCCGCGCGCCAGCGGCTCGATGCGCAGCCAGACCTCGCCGAACTGGCCCGCGCCGCCGGTCTGTTTCTTGTGCCGGTAATGCCCCTCGGCCTTGGCCGAGATCGTTTCCCGGTAGGCGATCCGCGGCGGCTGGGTCTGGACTTCGAACTTGTAGATCTCCTTGAGCCGCTCCAGCAGCACGCGCAGATGGAGTTCCCCCAGCCCGTAGACCAGTGTCTCGCCGCCCTGCGCGCCCAGGCCGTCCTGGTCGCCGCCGCGTTCCAGGCGCAGGCAGGGGTCCTCCTCGACCAGGCGCGTCAGCACCTCCCACAGCCGCTGTTCGTCCCCATGGCGGCTGGGCCGGATCGCGATGCCATGCACCGGCGTCGGCAGCGCCACCGGCGCCAGGTGCAGGTGCTCGTCCTCCGGCGCGTCGTGCAACACCGCGTCGTAATGCAGCTCCTCGAGCTTGGCCAGCGCGCACAGGTCGCCGGGCAGCGCCTGCTCGATCTCCACGTGCTCCTTGCCCTGGAGCATGAACAGATGCGCCACCCGCACCGCCTTGCGCGCATGCCCGACGTAAAGCTGGGCGTTCCTGCGCAGCGTGCCCTGATGGACGCGCAGCATCGCCAGCTTGCCGAGGTAGGGGTCGGACTGGATCTTGAAGACGTGCGCCACCACGTGCCGGGCCGGATCCATGGTGATGACCAGCGGCTCGGCCTCCTCGCCCTCGCGGCGCAGGAACTGCGGCGGATTGGCCTCGTAGGGGTTGGGCAGCAGCTTCTCGATGACGTCGAGCAACTCCGCCACGCCGGCGCCCGTGCGGGCGGAAACGAAGCACACGGGGATCAGGTGGCCCTCGCGGAAGGCCTGCTCCAGCGGCGCGTGGAGCTCGGTCGCCGGCACGTCGCCGTCATTGAGGTAGCGGTCGACGAAGTCCGGATCGACCTCCACCACCTGCTCCACCAGCGCCCGGTGGGCGGCCTCGACGGAGCCGAAGTCGCTGTCGCCGCTGCAGCCGAAGAAGCAGTCCTGGACGCGCGTGCCGCCCCCGGCCGGCAGGTTCAGCGGCAGGCACTCGCGCCCGAAGGCCTCCTGCAACTGGCCCAGCAGCGCCTGCGCGTCGACGCCGGGCGCGTCGATCCTGTTGACGACGATGAGCCGCGTGAGCCCGCGGCCGGCGGCGGCCTCCATCATCCGCTTGACCATCAGCTCCAGGCCGTTCTGCGCGTTGACGACGATCGCCACCGATTCGACCGCCTCCAGCGCGGGCAGCGCCTGGCCGATGAAGTCGGGCGCGCCCGGGGTGTCGAGCAGGTGGACGCGCAGGCCGTTGTGCAGCAGGTGCATCTGGGCCGCCTGCAGCGAGTGCTGCATCCGTTTCTCCAGCGGGTCGTGGTCGCTGACGGTGCTGCCTTTCTCGATGCTGCCGGCGCTCTTGATCGCGCCGGCCTTCAGCAGCAGGGCCTCGGCCAGCGAGGTCTTGCCGGCGCCGGCCGGGCCGGCCAGCGCCAGGGTGCGGATCGCCGCGATGCCGGGATGCTGGGGCATCGCGGCGCTGCCTGGGCTGTCGGCGGGGGCGCCTTCCAAGTCGGGGGCGGGACTGGGGCACATGGCTCGCTCCTCTCGGGAAGAGTTGGACGTGGGTCTGGAGCCGGATTGCGGCCAGCGTAGAGGAAGCGCCGGGCCCGCACAAGGCCAGGGCCATCAGGGTCGCTGGGCGCAGGGCGCGGCGGGTGCACGCCGATTGCCCCGCGCGCAGGTCGACATCGACATCGACATCGACGACGGCGGGGCCGATGAGCGCGCCCGGTCGCGCCGACGCGCGGGACGCCTAGACTCCCGGACTTCACGGCATCGTGACGCGGCTGCCGGGGCCGCGGCCTTTCACCCGGATCAGGAGAGCGGACATGAGCGTGGCGGAATGGATGTCGACCTTGGCCGTCGCCGCGGCGGCGGTGGCCTGCGGCGGTGGCGGCAGCGGCGGTGAAGACACCGCCGTGCCGTCGCAGCCCGGCGGCGGTGCCGCGGCGCCGACGCTGCAGACGCTCAACAGCGGGCTGGACCGTCCCTGGGGCCTGGCGCAACTGCCGGACGGCCGGCTGCTGGTGACGCAGAAGGGCGGCACGATCGTGCGGCTGTCCGCGACCGGCCGGACGGAGGCCACGCTCTCCGGCGTGCCCCCGGTGCTGGACAGCGGCCAGGGCGGCCTGCTGGGCATCGCGATCGATCCGGACTTCGGGACCGCCGGCAGCAACTGGGTCTACTTCGCCTACGCGGAAGCCGGCAGCGGCAGCGAAGCCGGCAAGGCCGGCACGACCGTGGCGAGGGGCCGGCTCGAGGGCGACGCGCTGACCGGCGTGCAGGTGATCTTCCGGCAGGCGCCGAAGGTCGACGGCAGCGGGCATTACGGCTCGCGCCTGGTCTTCGCGCGCGACAAGACGCTCTACATCACCACCGGCGAGCGCATGAAAGGCAGCCCGTCGCAGGACCTGCAGCAGACGCTGGGCAAGGTGATCCGCGTGAACCGCGATGGCGGCATCCCATCGGACAACCCGAGCTTCGCCGGCGGCGCGCGGCCCGGCATCTGGAGCTACGGCCATCGCAACATCCAGGGCGCGGTGCTGCACCCGCAGACCGGCGAGCTGTGGATCACCGAGCACGGCCCGCAGGGCGGCGACGAGCTCAACATCGCGCGCGCCGGCAAGAACTACGGCTGGCCGGTCAAGAGCTATGGCTGCCCGTACGGCTCGCCGGTGGGCGATGCGTGCCGCATCGGCGGCGGCACGCACGCCCCCACCTACGTCGAACCGCTGACGACCTGGACGCCGATCTCGGTCGCGCCGGCCGGCCTGGTGTTCTACACCGGCAGCATGTTCCCGGAATGGCGCGGGCAGCTGATCTCGGGATCGCTGGCGGGCACGGCGCTGTGGCGCATCGCGATCAACGGCGAGACCGTGACGGCCAAGGAAAAGATGTTCGGCGACCTGGGCGAGCGCTTCCGCGACCTGATCCAGGCGCGCGACGGCGCGCTGCTCGTCGTCACCGACGGCGGCAAGCTGATGCGGCTGTCGCGCTGACGCGTCCTGGCGTCAGGGCAGGCGCTTCCAGTACAACGCGGTGCCGCGCAGCTCGCCCTGCGGGCTGGTGGCGAAGTCCGGGATCTCGCCGGCGCGCTGGAAGCCCTGCGCGCGATAGAAGGTCTCGGCCGGCGAGTCGACCTCGGTGTCCAGCACCAGCAGCCGCAGGCCCTCGTCCCGCGCGACGCGCTCCAGCGCGGCCATCAACTGCGCCGCCACGCCCCGCCGGCGTGCGTCGCGATGCACCATCAGCTTCTGCACCTCGGCGCGATGGCGCCCGTTGGGCTTGCCGCAGAGCGACAGCTGCACCGTGCCGAGCGCCCGGTCGCCATCGCGGCAGACCCACAGGCGGTGCCGCGGACCGAGCTGGTCGAAGACGCCCTCCCAGTACTCGCGCATCTGCGCCTCGTCGATGTCCTCGAGGAAACCGAGCGAGCCGCCGCCGTCGATGACGTCGAAGAACAGCTCGCCGAGCGCGGGCATCCAGTCGCGGTCGGTGCCGCGGAGGTCGATCAGTTCCATGGGGATTCCTGGTGGAGCGGGGAGGAGGCGGTCGCCACGGCGACGCGCAGGGGCTTGCCCAGGCACACCGCGTCGGGGCGATCGACGTAGGCGCCATAGCGGGGGATCTCGGAATAGCCATGGCGCCGGTAGAAGCGCAGCGCGCGTTCGTTGACGCGGCGCGTCTCCAGCCACAGCGCGCGGTAGCCCATGGCGATCGCCTCGCGCTCCAGCGCCGCCAGCAGCGCGGCGCCGACGCCGCGCGTGCCGTCGCGCGCGAACATCCGCTTGAGTTCCGCCACCGGCGCTTCGCCGGCCTGCGCGAGCGGCCGGACCGCGCCGCAGCCAAGCAGCGCGCCGCCGTCGCCGCGAGCCACCAGGAACACCGAGCGCCCCTTGGGCATCGAGGCGGCCTCGAAGCGGCTCGCGCCGGAATCACCGCTGAGCGATGCCAACCGTTGGTTGAGCTGGTGCATCAGCAGTGCCGCGTCGGGGTGGTCGACCGACACGTCCTCCAGGGTAATGGCGATGCAAGGTGCGGCGGGTTGGCCAATCGCAGGCGTTTGTGGCATTGTTCAGGCTTCGTTTGAACCAACGATCAAATCCTAACCAATGGTCAGTAAATCGACAAGCGGCGGACGGGCACCCCTGCCGGATCCGCGCCCGAGCGGTCCGAAGGGCCTGCATCCCACCGCGGGCGTCGTGCAGGCCGGCCCGGCGGGCGCGGCCGATGCGCGTCCGGCCGCCAAGCCGCAACCGCGCGTGCGGCAGAAGGTGGCCAAGCCGGAAGGGCCGCTCAAGCGGCAGGCGCAGCGCAAGGCGATGAGTGATGCAGGCGCCGAGGGCGCGAACGCGCTGGCGCCGTCAGATGAGGCGGGGCTGCCGCCGACGGCGTCGCAGCAGCGTCGCGCGGCGCACAAGCAGGCGCTGGAAGCCGGCATCCTGGCCGCCGCGCGGGAGCTGTTCGCCGAGCGCGGCGCCGAGGCGCTGACGCTGCGCGAGGTGGGCGCGGCGGTCGGGTACTCGCACGCGACGCTCTACAGCTTCTTCCATGACAAGGGCGAGCTGCTCGCGCGACTCGCGCAGGACAGCCTGCAGGCGGTGCTGACGCGGCTGCAGGGAGCTGTCGACGGCGCGGCGCCCGGCGGCGAGGCGGCCGCGGTGGCGCGGGCCTTCGTCTCCTGGGGCCTGCAGCATCCGCACGACTACCGGCTGCTGATGCTCGACACGCCGGTCGCGTTGCGCGAGGCGCTGATCGCGGGCCTGGACGCGTTGATCGCGCCGGCCGCCTTGCCCGCCGCGCGCGCCGCTGCGCTGTGGTCGGGCCTGCACGGGCTGGTGATGCTGGAGCAGGACGGGCTGGCGCTCGGCGGGGCGGTCTCGCGGGCGAAGCGGGTGGAAGCGCTGCTGGCCGGGCTGGTCGGCGCCGGGTGAGGCGCGCCGACCGTCGTCCGGGCGCACGCCCGGAACGGGTGTGGGCTCAGACCAGATGCGGCAGGCGCTTGTAGTACAGCACCGCGGTCTGCAGCTGGCCTTCGGCGCCATGGCAGTGGTCCGGGATCTGGCCGGCGCGTTGCCAGCCGAGGTGCGCGAAGACCGCCTCGGCCTGCGAATCGGCGCAGGTCTCGAGCTGCAGCAGGAAGCGCCCCTGCGTCGCCGCCGCGCATTCCAGCCGCGACATCAGCTGGCCCGCCACGCCGCGGCCGCGTTCCTCGCTATGCACCATCAGCCGCTGGACCTCCCCGCGGTGGTGCGCGTTCGCCAACGGGCACAGCGAGAGCTGGACCGCGCCCAGCAGCCGGCCGGGACCTTCGGACTCGCAGGCGATCCACAGCATGTGGTGCTGGCCCAGCCGCGCGAAGACGCCATGCCAGTAGTCCAGCGCCTGGTAGCGCGACAGCGGCGCCAGGAAACCCAGCGTCGCGCCGAGATGGACGTTGTCGATCAGCAGGTGGGTCAGGGCGGGCAGCCATTGCAGGTCGCGGGACGACAGCTTGAGGATCTCGATCGGCGCCCGCTCCAGTCGCGGCAGGGCGGCGGTATCGCTGGCCTGTGGATGGAGGGCGCGCGCGGCTCGGGGGTGGACGGCCGTGGGGCTGAGGGCGACGTGCATGGGCGGGAACTCCAGGTGGGACTGCGGCTGCCCCGACCGATCTCGTGAATCGCGGCCGGGACCTGGAAAACCCTGACGCAAACGTCATGCCAGCTCGCCGCGGGGCCGCATCGCGCGGGCGATTGCCGCGCGGTGACGGCTCAGGCTCAGGCTCAGGCGGGCACCGCCACGCTGAGTTCCGCCTCGAGCCCCGGCTCGGCGCACAGGCGGCCCTTGCCCTGGCGCTTGGCGGCATACAGCGCGGCCTCGGCGCGGTGCAGCAGGTCCTCGATGTTGCGGTCGCCGTTGCGCAGCTTGGCCCAGCCGGCCGAATAACCGAGCGTGAAACCGAGCTCGCGCGGCGCCAACTCCAGCAGCGCCTCGCGGACGCGGCGGTCGAGCGCTGGCGGCCCGACGAGGTCCGAGCGCGCCATCATCACCGCGAAGCGCTGGCCGTCGATGCGCGCGATGACGTCGCCCAGGCGCTTCTGCTCGTCCAGGCAGCGAGCGAACAGCGCGATCGCCTGGTCGCCCTTGAGCTCGCCATGGGTGGCGTTGATCGCCTTGCAGCCGTCCAGGTCCATGACCAGCAGCATCAGCGGCTCGCTGTAGCGCCGCGCCATCGAGATCATGTCCACCGAGCGCTGCTGGAACGCGCGCCGGTTGGCCAGCCCGGTGGCGGCGTCGACCTGGGAGAGGCGGCGCAGCTCGACCTCGCTTTCGCCGCGCCAGGCGACCAGGATCGCGATCGCGGCGGCCAGCACGCAGACGTTGGCCACGACGGCGAAGGCCATGTTGAGCGGATGCGGCGCGTCGAAGCGCGGCAGGTTGCCGGTGTCGAAGCCGGCCAAGTAGGCGCGGGCCAGGTTGAGCAGCGCCAGCAGGCCCAGGCTGACGGTGAACAGCAGGCGCCAGCGCAGGTGGCCGACGGGGCCGCGCTTGACCGGCTGCATCAGGCTGACGCAGAACGCCAGCATCTGCAGGCCGATGCAGCCGTTGGACCAGGCCAGGCGCAGCGCGTAGTTGTCCCAGCCGGCGCCGTAGCCGACCATGACCAGCACCGGCATGCCGTACTGGAAGAAGCGGCCGAGCCGCCCGGGCAGCCAGCGGTCGGCGGCCATCCACAGCAGCGTCACGCTGGCGCTGAGCAGGCCCAGCGCCACGGTCGCGGCCAGGCGCGAACCTTCGGGCGGCAGCAGCAGCAGGGCCCAGCCGGCGGCCTGGGCGGCGGCGCCGAGTTGCGCGCGGCGGGCGGCGATGCTGTCGCACCAGCCCAGCAGCAAGGGCAGCAGCAGCGCCAGCGCCAGGGACTGGATCAGCATCAGGCTGAACAGCGTCGGGACGTCGAAACGCATACGCGCGGCACCCGCCGGCGAGGCGGGCGTGAGCTGGTCATGACCGGCGATTGTGGCCCCGATGCGGCCGCGCACGTAAAGTCGCGGCCCCATGAGCCTGACGACCATCCTCCCGTCCGCCCCGGCTCGCCTGCCGGGCGTGCCGTTCGCCTTCGCCGGCGGATATGGACCGCACTGCGGCGGCGTTCACGCGCTGGTGCGGGAGAACGGTGGTCGCGTGCGGGCGCGGCTTGCGGCGCCGCTCGAAGGCAGCCCGACCTGGCTCCATCTGGCCGAGGGCGGACGGCGGCTGCACGCGCTGCTCGAGGACAGTCACGAGCTCGTGAGCTTCGCGGTCGATCCCGACGACGGGGCGCTCACGCTGATGTCGCGGGTCGCGACGGGCGGCACGCTGCCGGTGCATCTCGCCTTCGACGACAACGCCGGCCGCGCGCGCGAGGCATGGATCGCGCATTACGGCGATGGCAGCGTGCGGCGCGCTGTGGTGGATAGCGACGGTGCGCTGCGTGCGCCCGATCGGTCGATCGCTCCCCGGGCCGGCGCCGAGCCGCATGCGCACATGGTGCGCCGGCATCCGCGCTGGCCGTTGATGCTGGCCACCGACCTGGGCCACGACCTGCTGCGCGTGTGGCGCGTCGATGAAGGCGGGGAGATGCCGATCGAGCTGGAGGGCCTGTCGCTGCCGCCGGGCAGCGGGCCGCGCCACGTCGTCTTCCACCCGAGGGATGCGGGGCAGCTCTACCTGCTCAACGAGGCCGCGAATGCGCTCGACTGGCTGGGCCTGGACGAGGCCGGCCGTCTCACGCACCGGCTGCGGCTCAGCAGCCTGCCGGCGGGTTTCGAAGGCCTGAGCTACGCGTCGGACCTGCTCGTCACGCCCGACGGGCGCCGGCTCTTCGCGCTGAACCGGCTGCATGACGCCATCGCCGTCTTCGACGTGGATGCGGACGGCCGCCCGTCCTGGCGCGGCGAAGTCTGGGCCCAGGGCAGCTACCCGCGCAGTGCGACGCGGAGCCCGGACGGCCGCGAGCTCTGGGTCAGCCTGCAGCGCAGTCATCAGCTCTGCGTGTTCCGGCTCGACGGCGACGCGCTGCCGCGCTTCGACGGCCGCTTCATCGCCATGCCGGGCGCGGCCTGCGTGGTGTTCCGCTGAGCGGCGGAGAGGCAGGGCAGCGGCGACGCGACGACGCCGCGATCGCCCGTCGCGCGACTCGCCCATCGCGCGACCTGATCAGCCGAACTGCCGCCGGTAGCGCGAAGGCGCGGGCAGTCCCAGCAAGCGGAAGTGCCGCCGCATCGACTCCGGCGAGCCCAGCCCCGAGAGATCGGCCACCGCCTCCACGTCCAGCGACTCGCGAGTCTCGAGCAGCTCCTTCGCGATGGCGACGCGCTCGCGCGTCAGCCATTCGAGCGGCGCAAGGCCCGTGGCCGCCTTGAATCGGCGCTGCAGGGTGCGCGCGCTCATCGCGGCGCGATCGGCCATCGACGCGACCGTGTGGGCCTCGCGCGGATGCGCGCGCAACCAGTCCTGCAGCACGGCGATGGGGCTGGATTCGTCGCTGGGCATCGGCCTGGGCACGAACTGCGCTTGGCCGCCCTCGCGATGTGGCGACATCACCAGCCGCTGCGCCACCGCGTTGGCGATGCGCGCGCCGTGGTCGCGCCGCACCAGGTGCATCAGCATGTCCAGCCCGGCGGCCGAGCCGGCCGAGGTGATCACCTGGCCCTCGTCGACGTAGAGCGCGCCGGGATCGACCTCGATGCGGGGGAACTCGCGGGCGAGGCGCTCGGCATAACGCCAGTGGGTGGTCGCGCGCCGGCCATCGAGCAGCCCCGCGTGCGCGAGCACGAAGACGCCGGAGCAGATCGTGCACAGCCGCGCGCCGCGCGCATGGGCGGCGCGCACCGCCTTCAGCAGCGGCTCGGGCGGCCGCTCGGCGGCATCGCGCCAGCCGGGGATGACGACGATGTCGGCGCGCCGCAGCATCGCCAGCGCGTGGGGCGCCTCGACGCGCACGCCGCCGGTGCCGCGCAGCGGACCGGGCTCGGCCGCGCAGATCGCGTGGCGGTACCAGGCCACGCCGAGCTCGGGCCGGTCCAGCGCGAACAGCTCCACGGCGCAGCCGAACTCGAACATGCAGAGACGGTCGTAGGCGAGGATCGCGACCAGCGGCGCCTGGGTCGAGGCGGCCGCCTGGGCCGATCGGTTCGACCTGGCGGCGTTGGCGCGGGCGGCGACGGGCCTCGCGCCGGCGGTGCTGCCCTTGCGGGGAGGGGGACTCGATTCATGACGGGCGCGTGGCATGGCGCGATGTTACCGATACGCGGCATTCCGGCCACTCGTGCATGACACCACGCTTGGCGACACTGGCTGCCATCGATCCCCACCCAGCAAGGAACCCCTGATGAGCTCGCATGTCTCCGCCATTCCCGCCGCGCCCAGCGCCCAGGCGCTCGCCCACTTCGAGCAGGCCTTCGCCTTCGAGACCGACTGCTGGGACGTCCACGATGCGTTCTCCCGCGGCGTCCAGGACTTCGTGCTGCTCGACGTGCGCAGCCACGAGCTCTACCAGCGCGGCCACCTGCCCGGCGCGCTGAGCCTTCCGCACGGCAAGATCACCGAAGGCAAGATGGCGGCGTATCCGAAGGACACGTTGTTCGTCGTCTACTGCGCCGGCCCGCATTGCAACGGCGCGCATCGCGGCGCGGTGCGGCTGGCCCGGCTCGGCCGGCCGGTGAAGCTGATGATCGGCGGCCTGACCGGCTGGATCGACGAGGGCTTCGAGGTCGAACGCGCGCTGTCGCCGGTCGTCGCCGCGCCCTGACGCGATCCTCGGCGGGCGTCAGAGCCGGTCCAGCACCGGCGCCCAGTGCGCGCTGAGCTTGCGGTAGCCGGCGCTAGTCGGATGGATCTCGTTGAGCCAGTCGGCGGTCGCGCCGGTGTCGGTCACGCGTGCCGGCGTCAAGGTGCCCTGCGTGTCGACGACGTGCACCGATCCATCGGGCGTGGCCGCCGCGATCTGGAACAGCAAGGCCTTCAGCCGACGCAGCATCAACGCGCTCACGGCGGCCCATGCGTCCTGCGGGACGCCGTACTTCACGAGCGAGGGCTGCAGCCAGGGGCCGCGGCCGAAGCCCGCGCCGCTCGGACGCGGCACCGCCAGGTCGTAGGTGTGCAGCACCACCGGGATGCCGCGGTTGAGGCCCCGGTCACGCTCCCGCAGCAGTTGCCGCATGACCGCATCCAGGTGAACGCTGAAGGTCTGCCAGCCCGCGTCGGAGAGATAGCGGTCTTCCGCGACGCCGGCGCCCCACTCCGCCTGCGTGGCCAGCAGGCGCAGCGCCGCCGGCTGCGTGGGGTCGACTGCGGCCGCCTCGATCAGGTCGTTGCCGCCGCCGGACAGCAGCAGCGCGCTCCAGCGGCGGGACCGCGGGCCGTTGAGGTGACGCAGGAAGCGGCGCTCCCGGACCGTATCCGTCATGCGCCTCAGCACGGCGCCGGGCGAGGCGAAATTGACCGCGCAGGCAGCGGTCCTTGTCGACATGCCGTCGAACAGGTTGGAGGACTGCAGCGGCAACCCGCCCATCGAGAACCAGGAGTCGCCCTGGGCGATGAACTGCCGGTTGAAGTCGGACAGCGGCGCCGGTCTGTCCGGGTGTTCGACCTCGTCGGGCGTGAAGACGGTGATGACGGGCATGGAGGACCGCCGCGCCTTACTTCACCGGGATGACGGTGCCGCGGTCCACCGGCACGGCGGTCACGCTGTTCTGCGGCGAGCCCTCGATGACGCGGTCCGAGTAGGTCAGGTAGACCAGCGTGTTGCGCTTGGCGTCGACCATGCGGACGACGCGCAGCCGCTTGAACACCAGTGAGGCGCGCTCGGAGAACACCTCCTCCTGCCGCGGCAGCGGCTTGGGGATGCTGATCGGACCGACGGCGCGACAGGCGATGGAGGCCTCGGACTTGTCCTCGGCCAGCCCGAGGCCGCCCTTGATGCCGCCGGTCTTCGCGCGCGAGACGTAGCAGGTCACGCCGTTCACCGCCGGGTCGTCGTAGGCGTCGACGACGATCTTGTGGTTCGGGCCGATGAACTTGAACACCGTGCTCACGTCGCCGATCTCCTCGGCGTTCGCGCCCATGCAGGCGGTGGCGAGCAGGCTCAGCGCCAGGGCGCCGAGGGACAGGACCGCCGGACGGCGAGGGCGGGAGGAACGGGGGCTAGGCATGCTGGGGACTCCTTTGGCCCGCGGTTGTAGCACGCGTCGCGTCAACGAACTGCGACGGGATCCAGCGGTCGCGCCAGTTCAGGAAGGGCCGCTCGACCACCCGGTAGAGCAGCCATCCGCCCAGCAGGCAGGCCGCCGCGATCACCGGCACCGTCGCGCCCGAGGTGCGCGTCAGCCCGACCGCCGCCAATGGCTGGATCAGCGCGTAGGCGATCGGCTTGTGGGTGAGGTACAGCGCGTAGGACCAGCGCGCCAGCGCATTCGCGCCCGGGACCTCGACGCGGGACAGCGCGCCACGCGGTGCGAGCGCCGCCAGGGTCAGCAGCCCGAAGCTCCATGCGAGCGCGCTGTAGCCCCAGCTGCTCATCGCGTGGCCATAGCCGTAGCCGTCGATGTAATAGAAGTGCAGCATCAGCGTGAGCATGCCGATGCTGGCCGTGACGCCAACGACCAGCAGCATCCGCGCGCGACGCATGAGCGCGGCCCACAGGTCCGCATGGCCATGCTTCAGCAGGGCGATGGCGACGCCGGGCAGGAACTCGTCCAGGCGGGCGAGGCTGCCGTAATAGAGCTGCGGGTAGTAGCCGAGCGACGGATCCTGCGTGCCGTAGCGCCGCCACAGGTGATCGCGCCACGCGATGGCGGCCAGCGTCAGCCCGGCGATCAGCGACCAGGCCAGCACGCGCCGGCCCGACTTCAGGGCCGCGCCCAGCATCAGAGCGGCCGGGAGCATCAGGTAGAACTGCTCCTCGATGCACAGCGACCAGGCGTGCGAGAACGCCGTGCCCGGCGCCAGGCCGATGTTCTGGGTGAAGGTCAGGAAGCGCCACAGCGGGGGTGGCTCACGGCCGCCCATCAGCTGGGGCAGCAACAGGTAGAGCGCCAGCACGACGTAGAAGTTGGGCAGCGTGCGCAGCAGGCGCCGGCCATAGAAGCGCGGCAGCGACAGGCGCTCGCCGCGCGCAATCCCGCCCATCAGCTGGTTGGCGATCAGGTAGCCGCTGAGCACGAAGAACAGGTCGACGCCGGCCCAGCCGATGCGGCTCAGCCAGCCGAAGGTCGACTCGCCGCTGATGAAGACCTGGTAGTGGTAGGCGAAGACCAGCAGGATGGCCGCGGCACGCAGCGTGTCCAGGCCATGCAGGCGCGGGGTGCCCGAGGCGGGCAGGGCAGGGGAGGACATGGGAAGCAAGGAGCCGGCTTCGAGGCGGCGTCGTTGGAATGGCGGTGATTCTCGGCACGCCGCGCGGTGCCGGCGCCATCCTGCGACGAAATCGCCCGCGCGATGGACGAGTCGGCAGCGCGAGAACCGTTACGCGCGTTACGCGGCTCTCGAGCGTCGCGCGACCGATGCGCCTATCCCGACACCACCGATGCCACCGACATCAACGGCGCCATGGGCACTTCAGGCGCGATGGCGCTCTCGACTGTCCGTGGGCGCCTCGTCGCGTGCCTGCATGCCGTAATCGCGGAGCACCGCGGCGACGCGCAACCGGTAGTCGGCGAACACGCCCGCGCGGCCCTCCGATTGCGCCTGGCGATGCGCCTCCAGGCGCCGCCAGGCCTGCACCGCCGCCTCGTCGCGCCAGAAGGACAGCGAGAGCAGCTTGCCCGGGTCGGTCAGGCTCTGGAAGCGCTCGATGCTGAGGAAACCATCGATCTCCTGCAGCAGGGGCTTGAGCTCGGCGGCGAGCTCGAGGTAGCGGTCGCGACCGTCGGCGCTGGGCGTGACTTCGAAGATGACGGCGATCATGGGAAAAGCTCCTCGTCCTTGAATTGCGGAATGTCCATGTTGGGCAACGCCAGCGGCGCGACGGCGGTCGGCGGACGCAGCCCCGATTGCTCGGCGAGCCACTGCAGCGACACGAGCGACGTGCCCAGCGCCAGGCCTTGTCCCGGGCAGCGGTGGGCGCCGTCGCCGAAGGGGTGGTCGGTGCCGGCCAGCGGCACGGTGACCGGTGCGGAGGGCTGCTGCCGGACGTCGAAACGCCGGGTCACGCGCACGGCGCCGCCCTCGCGTGCCAGGCGCAGCAGGGCTTCGCGCGTCGGCGCGCCGCCCATCCACGAATCACCGAGCAGCGCATGGCCCAGCAGCGCGGCGCCCGCTTCATGGCTCTGCCAGATCAGCGCGAGCCGGTTCGCGGTGAACGCGGCGCGGTCGGTCCAGCGCGAGGGCGCGGCATGCCGGAGCAAGGTCCATTGCAGCGGCGCATCGGGCGCGCGATGCTCGGCGTCGTCGAGCGCGCCCAGCAGCGTCGCCACCGCCTCGCCGCCGGCGCGGACCGCCTCGCCCGTCGCTTGGGCGCCCAGCCCGGCTGCCATCGCGCGCAGTTGCCCGTGCAGTCGACGCTGGGCCGCGAGCTCGTCCATGGGCAGGCCCAGCAGGCTCGCGACCGTCGATGCCGGAACCGCCCAATGCCAGTGGGACCAGCCGCCCCGCGCGGCGATGGCCGCCTGGCGACGGGCATGGGCGCGGACGTCGTCATCGGAGAGCGCCAGCAGCGCGCGCGACAGCACCGCCTTCTCCGGCGCGTGGGCCGCGTCGTCGCGCTGCCGCAGCCAGCGCGAGAAGACCTCGGCCAGCGGCCCACCTTGGGCGCGCAGCGTCGGTGGCAGCGGCTCGTCCGGCGGCCGCATCCGCAATGCAGGGTCGAGCAGGGGCGCGAGCGGCGCATCGATGCTCAGCGCGTCGGCGATCGGGGCATCGGTGTCAACGGCATCACCGGCATCAGCGGCGCCAACGACCTGGGCATCGGCTTCGTGCCGCGCATGGAAGGGACAAGCAGTCATCGCATGGGCGCCCGGGTGGGCGAGGGGAGGGGAGATGGGGGAATCTTCGCGATGGATCGCCGGGAACGCTTCGCTTAGCATCGAAACATGATTGACGCCCCCACCGCCGACGAGGCGCTGGCCCACATCGCCGCCAGCATGGCCGAGCCGGTCCGCGCGCGCATGCTCTGCTGCCTGATGGACGGCCACGCGCGCACCGCCACCGAGCTGGCCGCCGTCGGCGAGGTCGCGGCCTCGACCGCCAGCGCCCACCTGGCCAAGCTGCTCGCGCAGGGGCTGGTCGGCTGCATGGCCCAGGGCAAGCACCGCTACTACCGGCTCGCGGGCGCCGAGGTGGGCCAGGCCCTGGAGGCGATGCTGGTGCTGGCCGGGCTGCCGCGCCCGCGCTTCGAGCCCAGCACCCCGCCCGCGCTGCGCCAGGCGCGGCGCTGCTACGACCACCTGGCCGGCCATTGGGGCGTGCGGCTGCACGACCACGCGCTGCGCCAGCGCTGGATGACGCCCGATCCCGACGAGGCCCGCGGCTATCGCTGCACCGACGAGGGCCTGGACGCGTTGCGCGCGCTGGGCGTCGATGTCGCCGCGGCCACCGGCGCGCGTCGACGGCGCCTGGCCTGCGCCTGCATGGACTGGAGCGAACGCCGGCCGCACCTGGGCGGCGCGCTGGGCGCGGCCTGGCTGCAGGCGATGCTGGCGCAGGACTGGCTCGACCCCGATCCCGACAGCCGCGCGTTGCGCGTCACGCGGCGCGGGCAGGCCCGACTCGAACGACTGCTGGAGGACACGACGACATGAGCACCTCGATCCATGTGGGCATCGGCGGATGGAACTTCGAACCCTGGCGCGAGACCTTCTATCCGAGGGACCTGCCGGCGTCGCGCGAGCTGGAATACGCCAGCCGCAAGCTGACCGCCATCGAGGTCAACGGCACCTACTACTCGACCTTCAAGCCGGCCACCTTCGCGAAGTGGCGCGACACGGCGCCCGAGGGCTTCGTGTTCTCGCTCAAGGCCAACCGCTTCGCAACCAACCGGCGGGTGCTGGCCGAGGCCGGCGAATCGGTCATGCGCTTCATCGACAGCGGCGTCGCGGAACTCGGGCCCAAGCTCGGGCCCATCGTCTGGCAGTTCGCGCCGAGCAAGCGATTCGATCCCGTCGACTTCGGCGCCTTCCTGAAGCTGTTGCCGGCGCAGTCCGGTGGCGTGACGCTGCGCCACGCGCTCGACGTGCGTCACGAGAGCTTCCGCAGCGCCGAGTTCCTGGCGATGGCGCGCGACCACGACGCCGCCGTCGTGTTCACCGAGTCGGACGACTACCCGCCCATCCCGGACCTGACCACCGACTTCGTCTACACCCGCGTGATGCGCACCCGGTCCGAGCTGGTGACCGGCGTCACCGAGGAGGAGCTCGACGGCATCGCCGCCAGCGCCTCGCGCTGGGCCTCGGGCGGCCAGCCGGACCGCCTCCCGCTGGTCGAGGCCGACCGTACGCCGCCGCGGCGGCCGCGCGACGTGTTCGTGTTCTTCATCAGCGGCGCCAAGGAACGCGCGCCCGCCGCCGCGATGGCGCTGATCGACCGCCTGACCTGAGCGCTCCCTCCCGGGCGTCGCGACTTGACGCCGCCTTGATGCCGTCTGGACGCGTGGGGCCCGCGATGTAGGGGGTCGGGCGCCGGTCCGGGATCACTACACTCGCTCGTCATGGCGTCCATCCACATCCCCACGCTGATGTTGGCGCTGCTGAGCGGCTTCGCGATGCTCGGCGTGCAGCTGTGGGCGGCGCAGCGCAGCCGGTTGCGCTACCTGGACTTGGCGGTGTGGACCTGGGGCTCGTGGACGCTGCTGGCCGGCTTCGCGATGCTGACGGCCCGGCTGGTGGTGCCGGTGTGGGTGTCGGCGCTGCTGGGCAACGGCCTGATCGCGCTGGGCATCGTGTTCTACAACGAGGCCATCCATCGCCACGTGCTGGGGCGCTCGCTCCCGCGCTGGATGTGGTGGAGCGCCCCGTTGGTGGCGTGGACGCTCACGGCCTGGATGCTGACCTGGCCGCTGGCGCTGCGCACCAGTGCGATCTCGCTGGTCTTCGCGCTGCTGCTGTGTCCGGCCATCCTCGTGCTGCTGGGGCCGGGCTGGCGTGGCGAGTCGTCGCTGCGCGCCGTCGGTCTGACGCTGGTCGCCGCGGCGGCCAGCCTGCTGCTGCGCAGCGTGCATGCGCTGACCAATCCGGAGGAGTACCGCGACCTGATGCAGAGCAGCCTGGGCCAGGGCCTGACCTTCCTGTTCAGCTTCATCTGCCTGATCGGCGCGGGCTTCGGTTTCGTGCTCGCCAATTTCGAGCGCATCGCGCGTCGCATGGAGGAGATGGCCTCCACCGACGGCCTCACCGGCTGCCTGAACCGGATGACGGCGGATGCGCTGCTGCGGCATGAGCTGGAGCGCGGTCGACGCGAGGGCACGCCGCTGGCCTTCGTGCTGCTGGACCTGGACCACTTCAAGGACGTCAACGACTGCCACGGCCACCATGCGGGCGACGACGCGCTGCGCGCCTTCGCGGCGGAGGTGCGCGCCCGGCTGCGCGCGTCGGACGTGGTGGGGCGCTGGGGCGGGGAGGAGTTCGGGCTGATCCTGCCGGCGACCGACGGACCGGGCGCGGCGCGCCTGGTGGAGCAGATCCGCGAGGCGGTGGCGACGCTGCGGCTGTGCGACGGCGAGGGCCACGACTTCGCCCTGACCGTCTCCGCCGGCATCGCGGTGGCGGCGCCGGGCGGACAGCTGACCGCCGACCAGCTGTTCATGCGCGCCGACCGCGCGCTCTATCGCGCCAAGGATGGCGGCCGCAACAACGTGCAGCTGCACGACAGCGGCTGGGAGCTCGGCATGGAGAGCCCGGCGGCCTGAGGTTCAGCGGCGCTCGTACTTCCAGTTGCGGCGCTTGCCTTCCGCCATCCACGCGATGGCTTGCGCCAGGCGCTTCTCGCGGGTGGCGGCCTGCTTCGCCTCGACGATCCACTCGATGTATTCGCGCTGCTGGCTGGGCGGGAAGGCCTCGAAGGTCGCTCGCGCCGCCGCGTTGGCCTGGAGCGCCGCGCCCAGGTCGTCCGGCGTCGCCAGCGGTGGCCGGGGCGCGGCGGCCTTGGCGGGACGGGCCTTCACGCCGTCCTCGATGAGGCGCATCGCGCGCTGCAGGATGGCCTGCTGCTCCGCCGGGGCCGGCAGGTCCTGGAGCGAGGCGACGCGGCCAAGGTCGCCCATGGCGCCGTCCTTCGCATGCGCCGCGCCGACGGCCGCCGCCCCATGCCAGAAGCCGATCGAGCAATGCGCCTTGAAGGCGGCCATGCCGGTCAGGATGCGGTCGCGGTAGGTGAAGTTGGGGAAGCCCCACTTGATCGTCTCAACGACCTCGGGGCAGTGGGCGTGCACGGTCGCGCGCCAGTGCCGCAGGATCTCCTGCGCGAAGGGAGCGGCGCGCTCGATGTAGGCATCGACGCGGGGATCGAGGGTGGGCATGGCGTCGCAGCCTAGCGCGTCCACGGGCGCTCGACCATCGTGGTCTATGCTCGGTCCCCATGCGCGCCAAGCCCTCGAACTCCCTTCTTGCCCGCCTGCCGGCGGCCCTGCCGATCTGGACGCTGCTCGCGCCGCTGGCGGCGATCCTCGCGCTGCTGGGCCTGACGGCCGGCGGCAATTCGACGCTGGTGCTGGCGCTGGTCAGCGTCCTGCTGATCGGCGCGGTGCTCGCGGCGGTGCATCACGCGGAGGTGGTCGCGCACCGGGTGGGCGAGCCCTATGGCTCGCTGGTGCTGGCGGTCGCGGTGACCATCATCGAGGTGGCGCTGATCGTGTCGCTGATGCTTGCCGGGGGCGAGTCCACCAACACGCTGGCGCGGGACACGGTGTTCTCCGCGATCATGATCGTCTGCAACGGCGTGCTGGGCTTGTGCATCCTGGTCGGTGGCTGGAAACACCAGGAGCTGGCCTTCCGCGTCGAGGGCACGAGCCCGACGCTGGCGGTCCTGGCGGCGCTGTCGGTGCTGACGCTGGTGCTGCCGGCCTTCACGACGAGTTCAGCGGGTCCGACCTTCACCACCGCGCAGCTGCTGTTCGCGGGCGGCGTGTCGCTGGTGCTGTACGGCGCCTTCGTGTTCGTGCAGGCGGTGCGGCATCGCGACTACTTCCTGCCGGTGGCCGGCGTCGACGACCAGGACACGCATGCCGAGCCGCCGAGCTGGCGCGTGGCCGGGCTGAGCCTGGCGCTGCTGCTGGTGTGCCTGGTGGGCGTGGTCGGCCTGGCCAAGCTGCTGGCGCCGACGATCGAGCGCGGCGTGCATGCGATCGGCGCGCCGCCGTCGCTGGTGGGCGTGATCGTGGCGATGCTGGTGCTGCTGCCGGAGACGGTCGCGGCGGTGCGCGCGGCGCTGCACAACCGGCTTCAAACCAGCCTGAACCTCGCGCTGGGATCGGGCCTGGCGAGCATCGGGCTGACGATCCCCACGGTGGCGGTGCTGTCGCCGCTGTTCCCGCATTCGCTGGTGCTGGGGCTCACGCCGCTGAGCATGGTGCTGCTGTTCCTCACCTTCATCGTCGGCGGCCTCACGCTGGGCGGGGGGCGAGCCACGGTGCTGCAAGGCGCCGTGCACATGGTGGTGTTCGTCGTGTTCCTGTTCCTGGCGGTCGTGCCCTGATCGGGCACGTGCCGCTGCCATCAGAAGGCCGCCATCGGGCGGCCTTCGTGCTTTCTGGCGCGCCGCGCCGCTTCTTGACCAAATCGGTGGCGGGGGGCACCCGGTAGCTTGCGTCGCGCGCGTGGTTCAAAACAATACGAAGGTCTTCGTACACCGTGAATTTGATGTGGGTGTGATCGGAAATGAAGATCTTTCATGACGGCGACCATGGCAAGGCGCTTTGCGCGGATTGCGACGACGTGGTCAGGACCACCTACCGGCGACGCGACGTTCCCTTCAGCGACGGCAACGGCATGGCACGGAACATCCTGGTTGGCGTCTGCGATCGATGCGGCGCGACCGTTGCCATTCCGGCGCAGTCGACGCCGGCCATCTCGAAGGCCCGCAAGGCGGCCATGCGACCCATCGAGGCCAGCCTGCCGGCCATCTACCTCGACGTGCTGGACCATGCCGTTCAACGGATCGATGGCCAGGCTTCGACCGACTTCAGAAGGGCGCTGCTGACCTACTTCGTGCACAAGACGGCGATGGATGCCCGAGCCGCAGTGGTGCTTCGCTTGTCGCATCGGAGGGCGATCGAACGCTTTCCCGAAGAGCGTGGCGCTGCCCGCCGCCGCATTTCGATGAAGGTGCCCCAGCGCGTCACGGAGGACTTCCGGAAGCTGGAAGCGTCGTCCGAGTTGAACACGACGGAGCTGCTGAAGTCGGTGGTCTTCCTGATTCACAAGCAGGTCCTCGAGCAGCCAAAACCCCGATTGATCGGAGAGCTGCAAGCCCTCTCGGCCATCTGGGCCTGACGCGCCGCCCCTGCCTCCTACGCCGCCAGCCTGAACGCGCTCACCAGCGCGTTCAACTGCTCCGCCTGCGAGCGCAGGCTGCCCGCCGCGGCGGCGGACTCCTCGACCAGCGCGGCGTTCTGCTGCGTCATCTCGTCCAGCCGCTGCACGGCGACGTTGACCTGGCCGATGCCATCCTTCTGCTCAGCGGCGGCCGTGGCGATCTCGCCGACGATGTCGGCCACGCGGCGCACGCCCTGCACGATCTCGCCCATCGTCGTGCCGGCGTCCTGCACCAGCCGCGTGCCGGCGTCCACGCGCGAGACGCTCTCGCCGATCAGCGCCTTGATCTCCTTGGCCGCGCCGGCCGAGCGCTGCGCCAGTGCCCGCACCTCGCCGGCCACCACCGCGAAGCCGCGTCCCTGCTCGCCGGCCCGCGCCGCCTCGACGGCCGCGTTCAAGGCCAGGATGTTGGTCTGGAAGGCGATGCCGTCGATGACGCCGATGATGTCGTTGATGCGCCGCGAGCTCGACTCGATCTGCTGCATCACCTCGACCACCTCGCTCACCACGTCGCCGCCCTTGGAGGCCGACGCGCGCGTCGCGCTCACCAGCGCGTTGGCCTGCTGCGCCGAGCTCGCCGTGTGCGCCACCGTGCCGGTCAGCTCCTCCATCGACGAGGCCGTCTGCTGCAGGTTGGAGGCCGTCGCCTCGGTGCGCGCCGACAGGTCCTGGTTGCCGGTCGCGATCTCCTGCGTCGCGACGTTGATGGTCTCGGTGCCGTCGCGGACCTGCCGCACCATGCGCCGCAGCGCGTCCTGCATCGCGCTCAGCTCGCGCAGCAGCACGCCGATCTCGTCGCTGCGATCGACGACGATGTCCTGGCTCAGGTCGCCGCTGGCGATGGTCTGCGCCACCGCGCCGGCGCGCACCATCGGCGCCCGCACCGACTGCGTGATCCGCCACGCGATGAAGATGCCCAGCACCACCGCCAGGCCGGTCAACGTCAGCATCAGCGTCGCCGCCTGCGAGGCCTGCTCGCGCTGGCGCGCGGCGTAGGCGTCGGTGTCCTCGGAGATCAGCGCCACGAGCTTCTCGACCGACGCGAGGTAACTGGTCGCCGCCGGGATCAGGGTCTGGTCGACCTGCCGACCGCCCACCGCCGGATCGGCCTTGATCGCGGCCATCACGCCCTTGCGGATGTCGACGTAGCGCTGGCGCTCGGCGGCGATGACCGGCAGCTGCGCCTTCTGCTCCGGGTCGTCGATGGCCTTCTCCAGGTCGGCCTGCAGCTGGTTGATGCGCTCGGTGGTGCGCGTCATCTCGCCAGAGAGGAATGCGGTCAGCCCGTCGTGCCCGCCGGACTTGGCGATCGCCATCACGCGGTTCAGGTTGAGCTCGGTCGCGGCGCGCCAGTTCGTGGCCATCAGCCGGCGCTGCTCGAGCACGTGCAGGCCATCGCTCAGGCGCACCATCTCGCGCAGCTTCATCACCCCCACGCCGGTCATCAGGGCCGCCATCGCGAGCACCGCCGCGAAGCCGACCTGGAGCAGGGTGGTGATCTTCATCCGGTTCAGCGTCTGCAGCATGGCGGACTCCCGTCGACGTGGGTGCGATCGATTATGGGAGTGCCCCCTGGGCGCGGCAAGGCAGGGAACACACGGGCCCCTCGGGTCGGGGGCCGCGCCGAAGGGGCCGGGTCATGCGCCGGGCAGGGCGGCGCCAGCGCGCTCAGGCCAGCCGGAACACCCGCACCAGGTCCGCGAGTTCCTGGGCCTGCTGCTGCAGGCTGTCCGCGGCGGCGCTGCTTTGCTCGACCAGCGCGGCGTTCTGCTGCGTGACCTGGTCGAGCTGTGTCACCGCCTGCCCGATCTGCTGGATACCGCGCGATTGCTCGTGACTGGCGGACGCGATCTCGCCGATCAGCGTGCTGACCTGCCGCACTTGCTCGACGATGCCCTGCATCGCCGAGCCTGCCTCGTCCGCCAGGCCCGAGCCCGACTGCACCTGCTCCACGCTGCGTCCGATCAGCGCCTTGATCTCCCGCGCCGCCTGGGCCGAGCGCTGCGCCAGCGCCCTGACCTCCGAAGCGACGACGGCGAAGCCCTTGCCCTGCTCGCCGGCGCGGGCCGCCTCGACCGCGGCATTGAGCGCCAGGATGTTGGTCTGGAAGGCGATGCCGTCGATGACGCCGATGATGTCGGCGATCTGGCGCGATGAAGTGCTGATGTCCTGCATCGTGCGCACCACCTGCAGGACCACGCCGCCTCCCTGGCCGGCGGCCTCGGCGGCGCGCGTCGCCAGCTGGTCGGCCTGGCCGGCGGTGGAGGCGTTGTTCTGCACCGTGCTCGACAGCTCTTCCATCGAGGCCGCCGTCTGCTGCAGGCTGCTGGCCTGCTCCTCGGTGCGCTGGCTCAGGTCGAGGCTCCCGGTGGCGATCTCGCTCGAGCCCGTGGCGATGCTCTCGCTGCTGTGGCGCACCCGGCTGACGATGTCCCGCAACGAGCCGGCCATCGCGCCGAGCGCGGCGATCAGCCGCGCGGCCTCGTCCTGGCCGGCCGTGGCGTCGCGCGTGCGCAGGTCCCCTTGCGCGACGGCCTCGGCGAACCGCACCGCCTCCTGCATCGGCGCGGTGATCGATCGCGTCGTGAGGAAGGCGGCGGCCAGCGCGATCAGCACCGCCGCGGCCGCCGCCGCGAGACTCCAGGTGCGCACCGAGGCGGCGGTCGCCTCGGCGGCGTGGTAGGACTCCGCGCCGACGCGCACCTGCAGCGCCAGCAGTGCGTCGATCGCGGTCTTGGCCTGGGCGCCGAGCGTCGTGATGCGCTCGCCGTAGACGGCCTGGGCCTTGGCGATGTCGCCGTCGCGCACTGCGTCCCGCGCCGGCAGCAGTCCCTGGCGCACATAGTTGCCGCGGACTTCGGCGAAGGTGGTGGCCAGGCGCTTCTCCTCGTCGGTGAGGTAGGTGGCCATGTAGTCCTTCCACAACCCGGTGATCGTGGCGATGTTGGCCTGCAGCTGCGGATCGAGCGCCGGCAACTGCGCGGGATCCCGGATCATCTCCGTCACCAGGATGCGGTTGCGCAGCATCAGGCTGTCGATCTCGCCGATCTGCTTGAGCGGGATCGTGCGGTCGAGATAGAGCGTCTTGAGGTCGGCGAAGACGCGGCCGCTGCCGCTGACGCCCAGCGCCGAGACCGCGAGGATCAGCAGCAGCATCAGCCCGAAGGCCAGCGAGAGCCGAATGCCAGTGGCGAACTGACGCAGGAAGGTCATGACAGTCTCCAGGGTGTCGTGAATGGGACGTTCCTGGAGGTCAATTGCACGATGTGTGCCAATCCGGGCGATATCCCCTGCCTCGGGGACGCCGGTCGCCGCGGTGGCGGCATTCGTTCACGCGTGCCGGAGGTGGTGGGGCGCGGCGGCCGATGGGACCGCCCGCCGTCATGGCTCACATGCTGCGCCGGTACTGCCCGCCGACCTCGAACAGCGCCGCCGTGATCTGCCCCAGCGAGCAGACCCGCACCGCGTCCATCAGCACCTCGAAGACGTTGCCGTTGTCGATCACCGCCTGCTGCAGCCGCTTGAGCATCGCCGGCGACTCGGCCGCGTGGCGCGCATGGAACTCGCCCAGGCGCGTCAGCTGGCTCTGCTTCTCGTCCTCGGTCGAGCGCGCCAGCTCGATGTGCTCCGGCACCGGGTCGCCATGCGGGTTGCGGAAGGTGTTGACGCCAATGATCGGGTACTCGCCGGTGTGCTTGAGCATCTCGTAGTGCAGCGACTCCTCCTGGATCTTGCTGCGCTGGTAGCCCGTCTCCA
>Ga0209370_1000844_pt1 | contig 32702 bp, 28 predicted proteins | sample AgamicAtPrz_FD_187164 | JGI IMG/M metagenome (GOLD analysis project Ga0209370, IMG submission 187164) | Agave microbial communities from Guanajuato, Mexico - At.P.rz (SPAdes) (version 2) | ecosystem: Host-associated > Plants > Phyllosphere > Phylloplane/Leaf | place: Guanajuato, Mexico...
GCTTCGCTGACCACGGGAGCGGCTTTTGGCGCAGTGGATACGTTCAAGGTCGGATGCTCCCTTTCTCAATACTTGGGCTTGCCGAATACTCGGCTCAGAATGTTGATTACCAGCACGATCATCACCAGTACCAGCGAGGCCGCCCAGGCGAGCTCGAGCTGGTTGTCGAATGGCATGCCGGAGAAGTTGTAGATCAGTACGGCCAGCGAGGCCGTCGGGTTCATGACTGCCAGGTCGCCGTCATGCAGGATCCAGTAGTTGCTGAACAGCGCGGTGAACAGTAGCGGCGCGGTCTCGCCGGCGGCACGGGCCACGGCCAGCATGACGCCGGTCAGGATCGCCGGCAGGCCGGTGGGCAGGACGATTTTCCAGATCACCTGGGCACGGGTGCAGCCCATGCCGTAGGCGGCATCCTTCATGATCTTGGGCACCATCTTCATCGACTCTTCCGCGGTCAGCACGACGATGGGCAGCATCAGTACCGCCAGGGCCACACCACCTGCCGGGGCGGAGTAGGTGCCGGTGGTCATCACCACCAGGGCGTAGGCGAACACGCCGGCCAGGATCGACGGCAGGCCGGTGAGCATCTTGGCGGCAAAGCGCGCGGCGTTGGCCAGCTTGCTGTCCGGGCCGAGTTCGGCCAGGAACACCGCGGCCAGGATACCGACCGGTACGGCGATGGCGGCAGCAATGCCGACCATGACGAAAGTACCGGCCATGGCGTTGCCAAAGCCCCCGCCCATCTCGAAGCCGGTGGGTGGCAGCTCGGTGAACACCTCCAGGTTGAGGCGTGCGCCACCGCGGGTAATCAGCATGTACAGCACGGAAATCAGCGGCACGCTGGCCACCAGCGCCGCGAACCATGCCAGCGTGGTCAACACCAGGCTGCGCAGGGAACGGCCTTCCAGCTTGCGCTGCAGGCTGGGCAACGCGTTTGCAGGGGTGGTGAGGTTGGTCATCATTTATTACCCCGCTGGGCGTAGAGCATGATCATCGAGCCGAGTACGTTCACCGCCAGGGTGATGAACATCAGTACCAGTGCCGCGTACATCAGTACCTCGATCTCGTTCGGGCCGGCCTCCGGGAAGTTCAGCGCCAGCAAGGCCGCCAGCGTGTTGGCCGGGGCGAACAAGGACAGGGAAATGTTGTTGGCGTTACCCACCAGCATGGCCAGCGCCATGGTTTCACCCAGCGCACGGCCCAGGCCGAGCACCAGCGAACCGAAGATGCCGGTGGCTGCCGATGGCACCATCACCTTGAGGATGGCCTCCCAGTGGGTGGCGCCCAGGCCGTAGGCGGCCTGCTTGGTCTTCATCGGCACGCTGGTCAGGGCGTCCTGCGAAACGGCGGCGATGGTCGGCAGAATCATGATCGCCAGTACCAGGGCGGCAGGCAGCAGCCCTGGGCCGCTCAGGGAAGTACCGAAAAAGGGAATCCAGCCCAGCTCGCTGTTCAGCCAGGTGGTCAGCGGGCGAATGGCCGGGATGACCACATAGATCCCCCACAGGCCGTAGACGACGCTGGGGATGGCAGCGAGCAGCTCGACGATGGTGCGGAACACCGCCGCCAGACGGGCAGGGAGGAAGTCCTGGGTCAGGAAAATGGCCATGCTGACGCCGAAGAAACCGGCGATCAACAGGGCGATCAGGGCGCTGTAAAGCGTACCCCAGATCGCTGGCAGAATACCGTACTTGCCTTGGTTGACGTCCCAGACACTGCCGAACAGCACGTCAAAGCCGTGCTTCTCGATGCCTGGCAGTGCCTTGCGGCCCACTTCGTAGACCAGCGCGAAGACCAGCGCCAGCACCAGCACCACACCGATGCGTGCAAGCGCACGGAAGGTGCGATCAACCAGGAAGTCTTTCGCAGACGGTGGCTGGCACGCGGAGTCGGGGTTAGCCGGGATGGCAAAAGGAGTGTTCATTGGCAAGTTCCGGGACAGAGGGCAAACACACCCGGCATGGCCGCCAGACCACACCGGGAGCGCCTGGGCGTGTTACTGGATGTTGGCGGACGCTTTGCGTACCTGATCGACAACCGACGCTGGCAGCGGGATGTAGCCCATCGAGTCGGCGATCTTCTGGCCTTCGGTCAGGCTGTATTCGACCATTTCGCGCATGGCCTTGGCCTTGGCCGGGTTACCGTTGTCCTTGCGGAAGATCATCCAGGTGTAGGAGGTGATCGGGTAGGACTTGGCACCGTCCGGGTCAGGCAGCCAGGCCACCAGGTTCTCCGGCATCTGCACCGCAGCCAGCGCCTCGGCACCGCTCTCGGCGTTCGGCACGACATACTGGCCGGCCTTGTTCTGCAGCTGGGCGAAGTCGACCTTGGCCAGCTTGGCGAAGCCGTATTCGATGTAGCCGATGGCGCCTGGGGTCTGGCGGACGGTGGCGGTTACGCCGTCGTTCTTCGGCGACTTGATGAACTTGTCGCTGGCCGGCCAGTTGACGGTGTTGCCTTCACCCAGCGCTTGCTTGAAGTCAGCGTTGATGGCCGACAGGTGCTTGGTGAATACCGCAGTGGTACCGCTGGAGTCGGCACGCACGACCACGGTGATCGGGGTGGCTGGCAGTTTCAGCTCAGGGTTGGCCGCGACGATCTGCGGGTCGTTCCACTGGGTGATCTTGCCGAGGAAGATGTTGGAGTACACATCGCGCGGCAGCTTCAGCCCTTTAGGGTTGCCCGGCAGGTTGTAAGCCAGGACGATTTCACCGGCGGTCATTGGCAGCAACTGCACGCCCTCGCCGACCTTGGCGATTTCTTCGGCTTTCATTGCCGAGTCGCTGGCGGCGAAGTCGACGGTCTTGTTCAGAAAGTCCTGAACACCCGCCCCGCTCCCCTTGGACTGGTAGTCAACGGTGACACCGTCGGTTTCCTTGCTGAAGGCCTTGAACCAGGTCAGATAGATCGGTGCCGGGAAGCTGGCGCCGGAACCGGTCAGGCGGACGTTCTCTGCGGCGAAGGATGCCGAAGTGGCGCAAAGAGAAACGGCAACGGCGAGTGCAGCAGACTTCATCAGGCGTATCATCGAAAAGCGCTCCGTGTGATGGCCGGCACACTTTGCAGCAGCAATGTTACAGCTTTGTGACCAATGAATGGCAAGCCGCACGGTAGAGCCGTCTGGCGGCGCCATCACGGCACCATCAGTGAGCAGAGCCCTGGGCGGGTTCCTGTCTCAACCCTAAGGCCTCGATGTGTCGGTTGAATGACTGTTTCGAGTGGGCGACAGGTTTCCTGGCACCGCTGGTCGATTACCGGGCACTCGGGTGTTGCCGCGGCATTCAACCGCTCATGCAAACCAGACGGGAGTGAATGCCATGCCACGCGGCGACAAGGACAAGTACACCGACAAGCAGAAGCGCAAGGCCGAACATATCGAGGAAAGCTACGAGCACAAAGGCGTGCCGAAAGACCAGGCCGAAGCGCGCGCCTGGGCCACCGTCAACAAACAGTCCGGTGGTGGCGAGAAGAAAGGCGGCTCGGGCAAGGCCACCTCTTCCAGCGAGAAGAAAACTGCTCGCTCGGACTCGGCCAAACGGGCGGCGAAGTCACGCCAGGGTCATTCCCGCACATCGGGCAGTTCCCTGGAAACCCAGAGCAAGCAGAACCTGATGAAGGAAGCGCGCAGCAAAGACATCAAGGGGCGCTCCACCATGACCAAGGCGCAATTGGTGGAAGCGCTCAAACACGCATGACACAAGCCCCCGGCCCGGCGAATGTAACGCGGTGCATGGCACCGGCTACGCCGGTGTTCGCGGGTGAACCCGCTCCCACACCGGCCCGTGCAAGCTTTCACGATCCTTGGGCAAGGCCATGGCCTCTACTGAAATGGCGCCAACCCTAGGCCAGACGCGATCCCTGTGGGAGCGGGTTTACCCGCGAAGAATGCAACGCGGTGCATGGCACCGGCTACGCCGGTGTTCGCGGGTGAACCCGCTCCCACACCGGCCCGTGCAGGCTTTCACGATCCTTGGGCAAGGCCATGGCCTCTACTGGAATGGCGCCAACCCTGAACCGGGCGCGATCCCTGTGGGAGCGGGTTTACCCGCGAATAATGCAACGCGGTGCATGGCACCGGCTACGCCGGTGATCGCGGGCACGCCCGCTCCCACATCGACCCGTGCAGGCTTCACGATCCTTGGGCAAGGCCATGGCCTCTACTGGAATGGCGCCAACCCTGAACCAGGCGCGAACCCTGTGGGAGCGGGTTTACCCGCGAAGAATGCAACGCGGTGCGTGGCACCGGCTACGCCGGTGTTCGCGGGTGAACCCGCTCCCACAGGGACCGCGCACGTCTCAAAAAATTGAGCAAGTCAGTTGCGCCCACCTGGACCGCATCGCACTCAAGTTCCGCGAAGCTTCAACTGCATCAACCAATCCCGGCGATATCCGCCGCATCGGCATCCCGGCAACTGTTGCGGGACGCGCATACGAACTCCGCCTCGGCGCGTGTCGGGTAGTTGAAGGTCAGGCGCAGCTTTTCTTGTGTGTCATAAAGGTCATAACCCTCCCCTAACGTCGCGGGAAAGCCAAGACTACGCGGGTAAATCTCTTTCTTGAGCGGCACAGCGGGAACCACAACAAAGCGCGTCTGCATGTTCATCCCCCTCCCGGCAGTCTCTTAGTATTAGTACCGCTAAGGGAAAGCATCAAGGTGACTCATACAAACAATCGCAACGCCGTGGTTACCCGCGAAAAGGCTGGGGCATCGCTACAGCGTAAACAACAGCTCCTGGCCAAGATACCTGGCACTAACCTGATGCCCTGTTTCGTTCAGGTCGAATGGCTGGCACATGGCCCCTGTAGTCACCACATCGCCTGCCTTCAGGGTCTGGCCACGTTCGGCGGCATGCGCATAAAGGTGGGCCAGCGATGCCAACGGGTCGGTCGCCGCATCGCCAGACAAGCCCCGCGCCCGCAACTGGCCGTCTACGTATACCTCGGTGGTTTCGGCCAGGTCAGCCAGCAACGGCACATCGATGCCTGCTGCCAGGCTATTGCCAATCACCAGCGCTTCAAACCCAACGTTGTCCGCCACGAAGCTTGGCCACCCAACAATCTTGCGATCGACGAAGCGCGAGCGCACCACTTCGAAGGTGACGCAGGTTGCGCGAATATCTTCGCTGGCTGGCACCCGCCCAACCTGGGGTGGAATATCGCGATCCAGTACGAAGGCGACCTCGCATTCGATGGTTACCGGCGTAACTGCCGGCAACCGGATATGCACACGACCAGCATGACAACGCCCCGCCTCCAACTGGCCAATCAAGGGCCGGGACAAATTGGCTGCACGCATGGCTGCGGGGCTGCCGACACCCAGCTTCCACCCGGCACGCTGGCCTGCGGCGGCCGCAAACAACTCGTCCTGGCTGTCATAGCCCTGTTTCAACGTCTCGGGTTTGAGGCTGGCGGGCAGTTCCGCCAGCAGCTCACCGCTAAGCCAGTGCTGCAGCAACAATGCCGCGGTACGCTGGGGAATGAAGAGCGAATTGTTCATCAAGACCTCGTGATTGATGGGCGATGGCGGGCAACAGATGCTAGAGCGTGGCATTGATAAGGATAAATATATTGTCATGATGCCTGGCATCACAAACCGTTATGACTCCCTTGTCTCCGACAAGCCAGCGCCCCCAGGTACAGCGCATGACTGATAGCCAACGCGGTCGATGTGGGAGCGGCCTTGTGTCGCGAAAGGGCCGCAGAGCGGCCCCGGCGATTTCGCAATGATGCGAAGATCCTGGGGGCGCTTCGCCCCCCTTTCGCGACACAAGGCCGCTCCCACAGGTGTTGCGTATCCTTGCGATTACTGACCGGTACTCACCGGCTGCTTCAGCAGCAATACGTAGGCCATCGCCGCCACCGCCGCGACCGCCGCACTGATCAGGAACGCCGAGGCAAACGACCCGGTCTGCTGAATGCTGAACCCCGTCACGATCGGTGCCACCGAACCCGCAAGGTAACCGCCGAAATTCTGGATGGAGCCAAACGAGGCCACGCGCCGGCTATCCACGACGGTGTTGGCAATCATCCAGGCGGTGGAGCTGGCCATGTTCACGCTGAACAACGCGCAGCACAGCAGGGCCACGCTGAGCATAAAGCCGCTGCCGAACGATAGCGGCACGGTGAAGGCCGCCGCCGCGAACAACGCGCTCACCACTACCCGCTTGCGGCTACCCAGCACGCTGGCGCCGTTCTTCACCAGGCGGTCGCACACACGGCCCGCCACAATGGTGCCCAGGGCGCCGAAAACGTAGGCCAGTGACACCACCCAGGCTGTCTTGTACAAGCTCAGCCCGTGCTCACGCTCGAAGTAGCCCGGCAACCAGGTCAGGTGCAGCCACAGCATGTAGATCACCCCCATGAAGCCCAGCACAGCGCCCCAGGTGCTCTTGTGCCGGAACAACTCGGCCCATGCCGCCAGTTGTGCCTTCATGCTCGGCCTGGCCGTTGCCACTGTCTGCTTCTGCGCCTGGGCCGCCAGCAGGCGTTCACGCTCCTCGGCAGGCAACTCGGCCAGGTAACGTTCCTTGCTTTTATAGAAGGCGAACCAGCAAGCGGCGACCAGGATGCCGAACACCCCGGTGACTATGAACATGCCTCGCCAGCCCCAGTTGACCATCAGCAGCGTCAGCAACGGCGGCGCAATGCACGGCCCGATGCAGGTCGATGACAGCACGATGCCGGTCGGCGTGCCGCGTTTCTCGGCCTCGAACCACTCCGCCAGCGCCTTGGCCGCCGACGGGAACATCGGCGCCTCGCCGATCCCCAGCACCACCCTCAGCCCGATGAACGCGGAAAAACTGTTGATCAGGCCGGAGGCCGTCTGCGCCACCGACCAGCCCAGCAGTGCAGCCCCCAGCGAAATCTTGCTGCCCAGGCGGTCGATGATCATGCCCAGCGGCAACTGGGAAAAGGCATATGCCAGGGAAAATGCCGACAACAGAATGCCCATCTGTGAGGGCGTGATCACCATGTCCCGCTGGATCGAGGTGTTGGCGATCGACAGCGCGCTGCGGTCGACGTAGTTGATGATGCCAATCACCAGCAGCAGGCTGACGGTGATGACCTGGTACTTCCTGAACGGGTTCGGGCTCGCGATCGCTTCAGGCTCGCGGCCAAGCTCGGCTTGCGCATATTTGGTAGTCATGGGCGTTCACTTTTGTTGTTATTTGGTTGAACAGCGGATCAGTGAGCTACATGGATGCCTCAAGCAGCCACTGGTAGTCCTCGGCAGACGCTTCACGCGGGTTGGTGCGGTGGCTGTGATCGGCCAGCGCACCCTGGATGATGCGCGGGAACAGCTCTTCGCTGACGCCCAGCTCGCGCAACCCGGTCGGCAGGCCCAGCGCACGAGTCATGTGGCGGATGGCGTCTTCGATCTGGCCTTCGTCGGCCAGCCCCATCGCCTGGGCGATGCGTTGCATCTTGTGCTCGTTCAGCACCGTCTCGGCCTTGCGGTTGAAGGTGATGACGGCGGGCAGGAAGATCGCGTTGAGGGTGCCGTGGTGCAGCCGTGGGTTGATGCCGCCCAGTGCGTGGCTGAGGCTGTGCACGCAGCCCAGGCCCTTCTGGAATGCCAGGGCGCCTTGCAGCGAGGCGCTCATCATGTTGACGCGGCTATCCAGGTTGCCGGGCTCGCGGGTGGCGGTTTCGATGAAGCGCCAGGCGCGCCACAGCCCATCCAGGGCAATGCCGTCAGCGGGCGGGTTGAACGCAGGCGCCATGAAGGTTTCCAGGCAGTGGGCAATGGCGTCCATGCCGGTGGCGGCGGTGAGTTGCGCCGGCAGGCCAAGGGTCAGCGCCGGGTCGCAGATGGCAGCCTTGGGCACCACATGGGGTGAGATCACGCCCACCTTGCGCCCGTCGTCGAGAATCAGGATGGCGCCCCGCCCTACCTCGCTGCCGGTGCCTGCCGTGGTCGGCACGGCGATTACCGGTGCGGTTGCTGCCGTAATGCGGGCCAAGCCGCCTTCGATCACCGCAAAGCTTTTCAATGGGCCGTCGTGCCTGGCACACACGGCCACACCTTTGGCCAGGTCGATCGCCGAGCCCCCGCCAATGGCGATGATCCCGTCACAGCCACACTCCTGGAACATGGCAACCGCTTCACGCACGGCGTTCTCGTTCGGGTTGGGCGGCGTGCTGTCATAGATCGGCAATTGCGCGCTGCTGTCACTGAAGGTGCTCAAGGCCACATCGACGATACCGGCAGCACGCACGCCACGGTCCGTCACGATCAAAGGCCTGGTTATACCAATGCGCTCGCACTCGGCAGGCAGGCGCGCAATGGCGCCGATATCGAACTGGATCTGGGTGATGTAGTTGATCAGGGACATAGGGCCTTCACAGCCTCCTGGCGCTATTGTTATGGGCGGTTCCGCCGCACTTGATGCGACACCATGCAGCGCCAGTATAGGAATGCGCGCCTGGCCATGGTATTGAGAACAATCCATATCGGTATAACCCGGACGCATACCAGATGACCCCGTCACTCAACTCGATCATGTCCAGGCTCCACGCCCGCCACCTGCGCCTGCTCATCGAACTGGACGAGCACCGCTCGCTGCTCGGCGCGGCAAGCAGCGTCGGGCTTACCCAGCCCGGAGCGAGCAAGGCGTTGCAGGAAATCGAAACCACCTTCGGCACGGTGCTGTTCAACCGCACCAATCGCGGGCTGGAGCCCACGGCTGCCGGACACTGCGCCATCCGCTACGCGCGCGTGGTGCAAACGGACATTTCAAACCTGCGGCATGACCTGGATGCCATCCTGCGCGGGGTCGGCGGCCGGCTGGCGGTGGGGGCGATCATGGGCGCGGTGCCATTGCTGATGCGGGCGGTGTCGCAGCTGGCCAGCATCCAGCCGCAGATGTCGTTCGAGATCATCGAAGACACCAGCCAGTCGCTGCTGGCACAGATCGAGAGCGGTCGCCTGGACGTCGCCTTGTGCCGCACCAGCGTGAGCAATAGCCCTCAGCTGTTTGCCAGCAGGTTTGTCCAGGACGAGACGCTGGCGGTCATCGCCAATATCGACCACCCGCTCAAGCACGCGCAAAACCTGAACCTTGCCGACCTGGCCGAGAGCCGCTGGATCGTGTACCGGGCCAACATGCCGATGCGGGTACAGCTCGAGCGCGAATTCCACGATGCCGGGCTGCGCTTCCCGTTGCACCTGGTGGAAACCACCTCGATCCTGGCGACCCTGTCGCTGCTACAGAACCGCCCCGACTTCGTGGCACTGGTATCGATCGACGTGGCCCGGCAATGCGCGATGAACCAACAGGTGCGCATTCTGCCCCTGACCATGGGCTCGGTCAGCGACCCGTACGAGCTGGTCACCCGCAAAGGCAGCCAGGCGACACCGGCCATGGACAAGCTCGCCGAACTGCTGCTGCCGCACGGCGCACACCATACCGACAGCTGATCAGCGTAGCGCCTGGTCAAGGTCGCGCTGCAGCGAACTGACCGCCTCCAGGCCCACGTGCAGGCGCACCAGGGCCCCACGCACGGGTGTGGCGAAGTTTCGCTCGCCCAGCTCGGCCAAGGTCACCAGGCTCTCGTAGCCCCCCCAGGACGCGCCGATGCCGAACAGGCGCAGGCGATCGATGAAGGTTTCCGCCCGGCTCAGGCTGCTGTCGGCCAGCTCGATGCTGAGCAGGCCATTGCTGCCCTTGAAGTCGCGGCGCCACAGGGCGTGGCCCGGGTGCTCCGGCAACGCCGGGTGGTACACCCGCGCCACGTCCTCTCGTGCCTGCAGCCAGTGGGCGATTTCCAGGCCCTGGCGCTCGTGCACCGCCATGCGGCTGGCCAGGCTGCGCGCACCGCGCAGTACCAGCCAGGCATCGTCCGGGCTGACCGTGCAACCGCAGGTATCGCTGCTGCGCGACAACGCGGCGAAGGCCTCGCGGGTGGTGCAGACGCTGCCCAGCATCACGTCGCTGTGCCCGCCCAGGTATTTGGTCAGGGCCATCACCGAAATGTCCGCGCCCAGCGCCAGCGGCTGGTGCAGATAGCCCGAACCCCAGGTGTTGTCGACCGCCAGCAGGATCCCGCGCGGCTTGCATAGAGCAGCCATGGCCGGCAAGTCGTTGAGTTCGTACAGCAACGAACTCGGGCTTTCGCTGTAGACCATGCGCGTGTTCGGGCGCAGCGCGGCCTCAAGGCCCTGCCCGTCCGCGGCAAAATAGCTGACCTGCACGCCGAACGGCTGCAGCAGCTCGCGCGCCAGGCGCCGCACCGGCCCATACACGCCATCGCTGAGCAGCACATGGTCGCCGGGGCGCAGGTAGGCGAGAAACGTCTGGGTGATGGCCTGCAGCCCGGTGGCGAACAGCTTGGTGCGGTGGCCGCCTTCCAGTTCGCTGACCAGGTCTTCCAGGGCAAAGGCTGTGGGGTTGCCGCGGGCGCCATAGCTGAGCACTCGTTGCTGGTCACGACGGCTGCGTGCCTCGCGCTGGTCGGCGACGCTGTCGAACAGCACCGTGCTCAGGCGGCTGACCGGCGGGTTGACGCCATGCGCACCCTGGCCTGGCTCGCCACGACCGGCATGCACCAACCGCGTGGCGATCGGGTCGGCGTGGGTCAATGGCGCAAAACTGGCGACTTCGGCGGCGCTCATCTGCGCGATCAACCCGGTTTCCCAGGCCAGGTAACGGCGTGCGGCCTCCTTGTTCCCGGCGTGGCGGTCGTGGACGAAGAAGAGGAAATCGATACAGGCGGCGTCTGCCAGGGAAGCATCATCCTCGACCTGGGGCCACTCGGCCTGCAACGCCCGAGGGAACAGGCGCGCCTCCTGGCGTTGTGCAGCGGGCAATTCGCTGGCCGCCAGCTCGGCGACGCGAGGGTCATCGGCGATGAATACCAGGCGCCGCGGCTGCGTGCGCACCTGCTCGGCCAGTTGCGGGCGGATCGCCCACTGCGCGCCGCGCAGGTGGCGCCTGCGGTAGGCCGTACTCGAGCGCAGATCCAGCAGCAAGGCGCCGTCGAGTTCTTCGGCGCTGGCCTCGGTCAGGGTCACAGCCAGACCGGGTTTGCCCGGTAGTGCCAGGCCACTGCCCAGGCCGCCTTCGAGCACATAGGCATCATGCCCCATCTGCCGCAGCCAGCTGGCCACCACCGGCGCGCGCACACCGTCGTCGTCGAACAGCACCACGCGCGCCTTGCGCACACCGATGTACAGGTCGGTGCCCTGCACCAGTTGGCCTCCCGGGCAATGTTGCGCACCGGGCAGGCTGCCGGCGGCAAATTCCTCCGGGGTGCGCACGTCGCACAGGAACAGCGTGCGCTGTGCCTCTTGCTGCCATTCCAGCACCTGCTTTGCCGCCACCCACTGCACCCCCGCCTTGCGCGCCAAGGCCACGCTTCGCGTCCGTTGCTTTGCCAGCGCCTGGCCACTGTGGGGCGGATAGCCGCGCTGCCCGCCGTGCTCCAGAGGCAGGTCCGCCAGGTACCAGCCCTGGGTGCCGTTTTCCAGGGCATAGACGGGGTTGTCGATGCCGAGGTTGATCAGCGTTTGCGCGCCGATGATGCTGCGCGTGCGGCCTGCGCAGTTGATCACTACCGGTGTGTGCGGGTCTTGCACCAGGTCTTCCAGGCGGTAGCCCAGTTCACCGTTGGGGCAACAGGTGGCGCCGGGGATGTTCATCCTGGCGAACTCGTCCAGCGGCCGGCCGTCGAGCAGCACCAGCGGCTTGCCCTGACGCTGCCATTCGGCCAGTTGCAAGGCGCTGATGCGCGGGGTGTGGCATGCGTGCTCGACCAGCTCGCCAAAGGCCTTCGATGGCAGGTGCACGCCGGCGAACAGCTCGAAACCTGCGGCCTGCCACCCCAGGCTGCCGCCTTCGAGCCAGTGTACCGCCGTGTAGCCCAGGGCCTGCAGCCGCCGGGCGCCGCGCTGCGCCAGCTCGCCGCCGGTTGCATCGTAGACCACCAGCCGCACCGCCGGGTTGGGCGCCAGGCGCGGGGCCTCGATTTCCAGCCGGCTGTACGGCAGGTTGACGGCGTAGAACAGGTGAGCTTCGCCGTACTGGCCATGTTCGCGCAGGTCGAACAGGGCGATCTCCTGGTCGTCGAACAGCCAGTCATGCAGGTGCGCGGGGGTGATGCTGGGGATCATGGGACGCAGTCCTTGGTCGATCAGGTTGGGAAAATGCGGTGCCTGTGCCGGCCTCTTCGCGGGTGAACCCGCTCCCACAGGGACCGCGCCGTGCTTACAAGCCGTGCATTACTTGTGGGAGCGGGTTCACCCGCGAAAGGGCCGGCACAGGCCACACGCATCAAAATAGCCAGTCATGCAGGTGCGCCGGTGATGCTGGGGATCATGGGACGCAGTCCTTGGTCGATCAGGTTGGGAAAATGCGGTGCCTGTTCCGGCCTCTTCGCGGGTGAACCCGCTCCCACAGGGACAGCGCCGTGCTTACAAGCCGTGCATTACTTGTGGGAGCGGGTTCACCCGCGAAAGGGCCGGCACAGGCCGCACACATCAAAGGCCATAAGCCTCGATCGAAGGCGCCATCTGTGACTTGTTGTAGTTCACCACGCTGCCGTCGTCCTTGACCCCATAGCGGTTTTCCAGCGACTCCAGCGGCCGGCCATAAAGGTGGAAGTGCAAGGTCGGCTTATCGCCTTCGACGCGAATGCCATGCAGGTCCTCGCCCAGGAAGGCCACCGAGGTCCCCGGTTGCACCACGATCTCGCGCTCCAGCGCCAGGCGAGCGCGGGCCGGGTCGCTGCCGTCATCCTCGCGGCGGTACACCCGGTTCAGTTCCTGCCCCTCGACAGCAACGATGATTGCCCAGGTCTCGTGGTTGTGCGGCAAAGTCGCCTTGCCCGGCAGCAGCGAGTTGACATACAAGGTCGGCGACTCGCCGTCGTCGTTCAGGCGATAGCGGAACTGGGTCTCGCCACTCGCAGCATCCGGCGCCGGAAAGCGCTCGAAGTTGAACAGCTCGCGGCACTCGGCCAGCCCTTCGAGCAAAACGACGATCTGCTGCAGCGCGGCGCGATCGACGCCCCGCGCATGGATGGCGCGCACTTGCGCCAGGAACGGCTGGATCACGGAATCACGGGACATGCTCGGTCTCTCTTCTTCGCTAGCGGAAATCAAACGCTGAGGCTGTAGCGCCCCAGGTTGCTGAATACATCGGGCGCCGGGCGGCTCGGACGTTGCCCGCCCTCGCCCAGCGCATGCTGCAGGAAAGCGCGGGTACGTTCGTGCTGCGGGGCGCGGAACAGCTGTTCGGCGCTGCCGTGCTCGACGATGCGGCCATGCTCGGTGAAATACACCCGGTCGCTGATCTCTTCGGCAAAGCGCATTTCATGGGTAACCAGCACACAGGTCATGCCCTCCTCGGTCAGCTCGCGGATCACCGCCAGCACTTCGCCGACCATCTCCGGGTCCAGCGCCGAGGTCACTTCGTCGAACAGGATCAACCTGGGCCGCATCGCCAGGGCGCGAGCGATGGCCACGCGCTGCTGCTGCCCACCCGACAGTTCGCCCGGAAACGCCGCGGCCTTGTGGCCCAGGCGTACCTTGTCGAGCAGCGCCAGGGCCAGATCGCGAGCTTCGCCACGCTGGCGACCGAGTACCTTGGTCGGGGCGATCAGCAGATTGTCCAGCACGCTCAGGTGCGGAAACAGGTTGTACTGCTGGAAAACGAAGCCCACCTGCTTGCGCAGCGCAATCAGCTCGGCCTCGCCCCGCAAGCGCTCGACCTGGGTACCGCCGATACGGATGCTGCCCTGCTGCGGCCGCAACAGGCCGGTCATGCAGCGCAGGATGGTCGACTTCCCCGAACCCGACGGGCCAATGATCGACACCGCCTGGCCGGCCTGCACATCGAGGTCGATACCGCGCAGCACCGGGTTGTCGGCGAAGGCCAGGTGCACGTCACGCAGCTGGATCAAGGGTTCAGAAGGCATAGCGACGCTCCAGGCGTTGGGTCAGGCGGGCAATCGGGTAACAGTAGGCGAAGAACAGCGCCAGCACGCTGAAGTACACCAGCACGGTGAAGCCGCTGCGGTTGACGGTATTGGCGGCAATCTGCGCGCTGTCGATCAGGTCGTGCACGCCCACCAGCGAAGCCAGGGCGGTGCCCATGGTCACCACCGCATACAGGTTCATCCACGGCGGCAGCATGCGCCGCAGGCACTGCGGCAGGATGATCGACCGGAAGATCTGCGCGCGGCTGAAGGCCAGCGAGCGCGCAGCCTCCCACTGGGTAGCCGGGATCGAGGCGACTGCACCACGGAAGATTTCGGCAACATTGGCACTGGCCGGCAGCGCCAGGCCGATGGTGACCTTCAGCCAGTCGGGGAAGGCCAGCCAGGTGCCGGCAACCTGGATATCGAAAGGGAACACGTACGAGGTGAAGTAGATCAATACCAGCCACGGCGCATTGCGAAACACCTGCACCCACAGGCGCGCGATGCCGCGCAGCGGCGCTACCGGCGACAGCAACAGGATGCCCAGCAACAAGCCCAGCAGCGTGCCCAGGGCAATGGCGCCGACGCTGATCTGGATGTTCTGCAACAGGCCTGCGCCCAGGGTCGGTGACCAATGCCACAGCGCGGCGAGGTTCTCAGTGGCCATAGCCAGGCATCCTCAGGCGCGCTTCCAGGGCGCGACCGGCACAGTTGACGGCGAAGCTGAGCAGGCCGAAGAAAGCCAGGATCAGGATCATCAGTTCGATGACGTTGTCGCCCTGGGTCCAGATCATGATCGAGGCGTAAGTGATGTCGTTGACGGCAATCGCCGAGGCCACGGCAGTCATCTTCACCAGGTCGATCAGGTTGTTGACCAGCGCCGGCAAGGCGAAACGCACGGCCAACGGTAGTTGCACCTGCAGCAGTTGCTGGCGGCGGCTGAAGGCCAACGAGCTGGCCGCCTCCAGGGTCACCGTCGGCACCGCCTCGATGCCGGCGCGCAAAGCCTCGGCATGGAAGGCGCCCTTGTGCAGGGCAATCACCAGCACCACCCAGGCAAAGGGCGTCATCGGGTTGGCATTGCCCAGGCTCTGGCTGATGAGCATGTTCAGCACCAGGAACGCGCAGTACAGCTGCACCAGCGTCGGTGTGTTGCGCGTGACCTCGATGAAGGCCCGCGCCGGCCAGGCCAGCCAGCGGCTCCTGGCGGTGAGCGCCGCCGCCAGCAGCACGCCGACCAGCAGGCTGCCGGCGATGCTGAACAGGCACAGCCAGAGCGTGGTCAGCGCACCTTCCAGCAGCTTGCCGCTGGCGTAGCCGTCGAACAGGAAATTGTAGTTCAGGCCAACTCGGGCGAGCTGCCCGACCAGCCAGTGCAGAGCCTCGCTCATCAGGCGCCTTCGCCCTGCAGCTTGGCGCGCAGCTCCACCAGCGCAGGCGAGGCCGGGGTGATGTGGTTGGCCTGCTCACGTTCGATGAGCCAGCCGCTGCGGTGCCATTGCTTGACGAACGGGTCCAGGCGCTGCTGGGTGTCGGTCTCGCCCAGGCGCGTCCAGATCACCGATGGCGCCGGGTTGAGCTCGGGGGCCAGGGCGCGGTAGGTGCCCCACTCGCCGCCCTTGGCCAGCAGCGGGTTGATCAGCGTGGCATCGTGCACCGCGGCCACGCAGTTGTTGCCACGCAGGGCCAGCAGCGATTCGGCGGAGGTCTTGAAAGCCTTGAGGTCGGCGCCCAGTTCCACCAGCGCCTGGGTGTAGCTGCTGCCCTGGCTGGTGCACACCGGCTGGCCCTTGAGGTCGGCCCAGGTCTTGATCGGGCTGTCCTTGGCCAATGCTGCGGTGCCGCCGACACGGTAGAACGGCGTGGGCACGTGGCCCAACAGCTTGTCACGCTCGGGGGTCCATTCCATGTTGGCGATCAGCAGGTCGACCTTGCCCTGCTGCAGAAACTGCACGCGGTTGGCCGGTTGCACGGCGACCAGATCGACCGCCACGCCCAGCTGGCGTGCCAGGTCACGGGCCAGGTCGACGCTGAAACCGATCGGCTCGCGGGTGGCCGGGTCGATGGCACCGAACGGGCCACCGGAAAGCACCACACCCACGGCCAGCTTGTGCCGCTGCTGGATCTTGTCCAGGGTGGCATCGGCCTGGGCCAGGCCGCTGGTGGCCAGGGTAGCGGTGGCCAGCAACGATGCGAACAGCCCGCGACGGGCAAAGGTGGACAGCGACATGGTGGGGGCTCCTCATTCCGGCAGCCGGAACACCCGGCCAATGAGGGCGCATCCTAGGAAGTTGCAGGGGCGAGGGGAAATTCAAATATTGCCTATCGTTATAACGCAGCGCATCCAGAAAACTTGCAAAACGGGCATAAGCACCGTAATTACTGGAGAATCCCTATCGAGCGGTGATATCCAATCGACCAACAGATAAAGATTCATTATCTTTAACCGACCATCAGTAATGTAAAACAGCGGGAAAGCACCGCGCCCCGCCCCACCTCCCTACCCGGCCGACCCCATGAGCGCCCTCGACCTCGACCTGCTCCGCACCTTTGTCGCCATCGCCGACCACTCAAGCTTCGCCGAGGCCGGCCGTAACCTGGGCCGCACCCAGGCTTCGGTGACCCAGCACATGCAGCGCCTGGAGCAGCAGGTGGGCGTGCCGCTGTTGCGCAAGCAAGGTCGCCACAAGTCCCTGACCGATGCCGGCCGCCAGCTGTTGCGCCATGCCCGGCAGATGCTCACGCTCAACGACGAGGCCCTCGCCGGCCTGCGCCAGGACGGCCCCAGCGGCGTGCTGCGGATCGGCTCGCCCCACGACATCGCCGACACCATACTGCCGCCACTGCTCAGCCACATCGCCCGCTCGGCGCCCAACCTGCGCCTGGAGATCGACGTTGGCCGCAGCCCGTTCCTGATGGAAGACCTGCAGCGCGGCAAGGTCGACATGGTCATCTCGACCCGCACCGCGCCGGGCCTGGAAGGCTTTGCGTTGCGCACCTCGCCGGTGTGGTGGATATGCGCGGCGCACTATCAGCACCTGCCGGGGGAGCCCCTGCCGCTGGTGCTGGTGGACGAACCCAGCCTGTACCGCAAGCTGGCGCTGGAGGCGCTGGAGCAAGCCGGCATCGCCTGGCGCCAGGCCTATCTGGCATCCAACCTGATCGGCGTCAAGGCGGCGGTGCGCGCGGGCCTGGGCATTACCGCACGCAGCCAGGAAATGGTCGGCCCCGACATGCGCGTGCTAGGGCAAAGCGATGGCCTGCCGACACTGCCCGACGTGACCTACCACCTGTGGGTGCGGGCCAACACCGTGAACCCGCTGGTGCGCCAGGCCTATGCGATGGTGCGCGCCAGCGCGGGGTTGTGATGCGCGCCGCCCTGGCTAATTCATAGGCGGCCCGCTGGCGTTGAGGTGGTGCGGAGCAGTGGTCAGTTAGAGCTCGGTCCTTCACTCCATTGACGCATATCAAGCCGCCGGCCCCGGTTCGCGAGACGATGGCTGTCAGCAAGGAACGAATCGAAAACCGCCATGCGCATTGTGCTCAAGGCCATCGCCATCGATCACCGTGCGCGGCTTTGGACAAGGAGCCCCACATGAGCCCGCTGAACCACATACTGGTAGCCACCGACCTGTCCACTTCTGCCCGCAACGCGGCAGAACGCGCTGCGTACCTGAGCAAGGAGCAACAGGCATCGCTGGACCTGCTGTACGTTGCCAACCCGGCCCCCTTCGAGCGCCTGAAGCAGCTGGTGGCACCGGGTGACGACCTGCTGAAGCGCGTGCTGGATACCGCAGGCGAAAAAATTCGCGCACTGGCTGCAATGCTGTTCCAGCGCCATGACATCGCCGCTGGCGTGCAGGTCGCGCACGGCTCGGTGACCACGGAGATCACCCGTGTGGTGCAGGATAAACGCAGCGACCTGCTGGTGTGCGGGGCGAAGGGCCAGAGCGTGGCGCGGCGCCTGCTGCTGGGCTCCACTGTGCAGAAGCTGCTGAACCGCATGCCCTGCCCTTTGCTGGTGGTCAAGCAGGCACCACGCGATGCCTACCGGACCTTGCTGGTTGCAGTTGATTTTTCGCCTTCATCACTGCGCTCCATCGAACTGGCAAAAGCCATTGCCCCACAGGCCGAGATCATTCTGTTGCATGTGTACGAAGCGCCGTTCGAAGGCAGCATGCGCTTCGCCCACATCGACCATGACACGCTTGCACACTACCGCAATGTCATCCGCAAGGATGCGGTGAAGCAGCTCGCGGCCTTGAGCGAAACCGCCGGAGTGGCAGATGCTCGGCAGATCGTGGTGCATGGCGACCCTGGCTGGCGGATTGCCGAGCAGGAACAACAGCTGGAATGCGACCTGATCGTGGTTGGCAAGCAAGGGGAAAGCGCACTTGAAGAACTGCTGATAGGCAGCGTCACCAAGCATGTGCTTAACGAATCCCAATGCGATGTGCTGGCGTCGCCATAGGATGCAGGTGTTGTGGAGGACGCTTGCGTGTCCTCCACCGAAGCCCGCGCCATCCACCGCGGCGCCTGCTTCGCGGGTAAACCCGCTCCCACATGGATCGCGCTGGCCTTCAGGTTGTGGGCACGACTGTTGCGCCCTCAGTTTTTTTCTGGCTTCAAGCGCCACGCAAAACCTGTGGGAGCGGGTTCACCCGCGAACACGGGCGAAGCCCGTGCCATCCAGCGCAACCCCTGCTTCGCGGGTCAGACCGGAACAGACAACCCGACCTTGACCTTGTCCAGAACAATCAGCGTTCGGTAGGTCAGGATGTCCTCGTTATCCGCAAAATGCAGCCTGACCAGCTTTTCGAAATGCGCCACATCACGGGCAAGCATGACGATGATGAACGAAACCCCGCCGTTGACGAAGTAACACTGCTGTATCTCCTCGACATTGGCGAAGTACCGCTTGGCGCGATCCATCACCAGGGATCGGTCGTCCCGCAAGCGCGATTCGACAATGGCGGTAATCATCTGGCCGACACTCTCCGGGGCGATCACCGCAGCGTTGGCGACGATCACCTCGCTTGCCTCCATCTGGGCGATACGCCGCTGTACAGCAGGCGTGGACAGGCCGATTTCCTCGGCAATCGCTCGCTGGGAGGTTTTGTTGTCGCGCTGAAGCAACCGCAGAATCGCATGATCGAAGCCGTCAAGCGGGCGGCTGGTGGAGTCACTCATTTTCGGGTTCCAAAGAAAGCAGTTCGCTCATCAGGGGGCTATTTTCACAGTAATTCCTTCGAACGCCGAGCCCTAAAATTGCGTCTCGTATGTCGCTGGAGACGAGCGTGGACTCGAAAAGTGTTGGAGCATTCGCTCCTGTCGGCGCTGCCATCGCCGCCCTGGTGTCAGTGCAGACCGGTGCTGCCTTGGCCAAGACCCTGTTCCCACTGGTCGGCCCCGAGGGCGTGGCCGCGCTGCGCCTAGGCCTGTCAGCCGTGATCCTGCTGGCCGTGCTGCGGCCCTGGCGCATCTGGCAGCAGGCGAACATGCTTCACCTGCTGGGCTACGGCGTGATGATGGGGCTGATGAATCTGCTTATCTATCGGGCATTTCTCTACATCCCGGTTGGTATCGCGGTGTCCATCGAGGTGATCGGCCCTCTGGGGGCTGCCTTGTTGTCTTCCCGACGCCGAATCGACCTGCTCTGGATCGCCTTGTCGGTCGCCGGCCTCACCTTGCTGCCCTGGGGTACGGATAGCCATGGCCTGGACCCGCGCGGGGTGTTGTACTCGCTCGCCGCTGCACTGGCCTGGGGGCTGTATGTGATGCTCGGCAGCAAGGTGGCGGTTCACGGCAAGCAGGCGGTCGCAACCGGGATGTTGTTCGCAGCGCTGCTGGGCGTACCATTAGGCGTTGACCAGGCAGGTACCGACCTGCTGGCGCCCTGGGTGCTCACGGTAGGCCTGGGCGTCGCCCTGCTCTCCAGCACCGTGCCCTTCCTGCTCGACATGTATGCGATGCGGCACCTGCCACCGAGCATCTTTGGCGTGCTGCTCAGCGCTTCACCCGCCGCCGGGGCCATAGCCGGCTGGCTGATCCTCAACGAGGTGCTGACGCTGCTCCAGTGGCTGGGCATTGCAGCGATTGCCCTGGCCTGCGCAGGCGCTGCGCTGGTTGGCCAGCGCCGCTGAACGCTTGCTTGCGGAACCTGCAGCATTACTCCGCCTCCAACAGCGGGCGCTCTGCGCAAGGCGTTTCATCGATTGCGCTGATGATTACTATCGAGCGACCCGCATGTTGGCCTGGCAAAAGCGCCCCCTATAATCGCCAGCAAATTTCCCCCGCTCCTTGCGCCTGCTTCAGGCGACATCCCACTCTTGGAATCCAATACCATGCCAAGTGCCAGCCAGGCCCCTAGCGGCCTCCCCGAACATGATCAACAAAGCGTCAGCCAGCAGTGGCTGGCAATCCTTTCGGTCGCCGTCGGCGCCTTCGCCCTGGTGACCAGCGAATTCCTGCCGGTGGGTGTACTCAACGATGTCGCCAGCGACCTTGGCATCAGTGCAGGCCACGCCGGCCTGATGGTCACCCTGCCCGGCATCATGGCCGCCCTCGCCGCCCCGCTACTGTCGGTGGGCATTGGCGCCCTGGACCGTCGCTACCTGCTGATCGGCCTGACGCTGATCATGATCATCGCCAACGCGGTGGTGGCCTACGCCAGTGACTTCAACCTGCTGCTGTTCGGCCGCGTGCTGCTGGGCGTGAGTATCGGCGGCTTCTGGGCGACGGCCATTGCCCTCAGCGGCCGCCTGGCGCCCAAGGGCGTGGGCGTAGCCCAGGCCACCTCGATCATCATGGTCGGTGTAACCCTGGCCACCGTGCTGGGCGTGCCGGTAGGCACCTGGTTGAGCGGCCTGATGGGCTGGCGCATGACCTTCCTGGTAACTGCGCTACTGGGCGTACCGGTGCTGCTGGCGCAGATCCTGTTGCTCCCGCGGCTCAACCCGGACAAGGCCATTCGCATCAGCGACCTGCCGGCCCTGTTCATCAACCCACAGGCGCGGGTTGGCCTGATCGCCGTGTTGCTGATCGGCCTGGCGCACTTTGCGGCGTACACCTATGTCGCGCCCTTCTTCAAACAAAGCTCCGGCTTCGATGGGCCGACCATTGGCTCGTTGCTGCTGCTTTATGGCGTGGCCGGGGTATTCGGCAATATCTTCGCCGGTTTCGCCGCCAACCGCAGCGTACGTCACACCCTGCTGCTGGTAGCGTTGATGATCGGCACCAGCACTGCCCTGTTCCCTCACTTTGCCACCGGCATGACCGGTGCAGCGATGCTGATCGGGTTGTGGGGCTTCGCCTTCGGCGCGTTCCCGGCCTGCGCCAGTATCTGGATGTTCGTCGTCGCGCCCAAGGATGTCGAACGCGGCATGCCGCTGTTCGTCGCCATGTTCCAGGTGATCATTGCGCTGGGTTCGTTCTTCGGCGGGCGGATCGTCGACCAGCTGGGCAGCTCGGTGCTGCTGAGCCTGGCCACGGCCCTGGTGGGCTGCGGTTTCGCTACGGTGCTGGTGCTGGGGCGTAATGTCAGCAACAGCCTGGCGGCGCAACCTGGCTGATTTTTTACGCTCTTTTTACGGCTGAGCCGACAGACAGAAGGAATACTGGGCGCGCGATGCTCAGGGATGGCATGCATTTCTACCCGCCAGTCCAGAGAAGCCCTTCGTGAGCCAGTCCACCGTCATCGCAAATCAATCCGTTCCCGGCAAGTCCAACCCCATCGGCATGCTCGTCGCCGCTGTCGGCGTGGTGTATGGCGACATCGGCACCAGCCCGCTGTACACCCTCAAGGAAGTGTTCGCCGGGCACTACGGCGTGCAGGCCAACACCGCCGGCGTACTGGGTGTGCTGTCACTGGTGTTCTGGTCGTTGCTCTGGGTGGTGTCGCTCAAGTACGTACTGTTCATCCTGCGTGCCGACAACCAGGGCGAAGGTGGCATCATGGCCCTGACCGCCCTGGCGCATCGGGCGGCGGCGCCCTACCAGCGCCTGGGCAGGATACTGGTGCTGCTCGGCTTGTTCGGCGCCGCGCTGTTCTACGGCGACAGCATGATCACCCCGGCGATTTCCGTGCTATCGGCCGTCGAGGGCCTGCAACTGGCCTTCGACGGTATCGAACATTGGGTCGTGCCGCTGTCGGTGGTGGTGCTGGTGGCGCTGTTCCTGATCCAGAAGCACGGCACCGCGCGCATCGGCATCCTCTTCGGGCCGATCATGGTGCTGTGGTTCATCGTACTGGGTGCGCTGGGCCTGCACGGCATCGTCCAGCGCCCGGAGGTGCTGCAGGCACTCAACCCGCTCTGGGCGGTGAAGTTCTTCGTGCTGCACCCGGGCATGGGGGTGGCGATTCTGGGCGCGGTGGTGCTGGCGCTGACCGGCGCCGAAGCACTCTACGCCGACATGGGGCACTTCGGCCGCAAACCCATTGCCCGGGCCTGGTTCCTGCTGGTGCTGCCCGGCCTGGTGCTGAACTACTTCGGCCAGGGCGCGCTGATCCTCGGCGACCCGCAGGCAGTGCGCAACCCGTTTTACCTGCTGGCGCCCGAATGGGCCCTGCTGCCCATGGTCGGGCTGGCCACGCTGGCCACCATCATCGCGTCCCAGGCCGTGATCTCCGGTGCGTTCTCGTTGACGCGCCAGGCCATCCAGCTGGGTTACGTACCGCGCATGTTCATCCAGCACACCTCCAGCGAGGAACAAGGGCAGATCTACATCGGCATGGTGAACTGGGCACTGATGGTTGGCGTGGTGCTGCTGGTGGTCGGCTTCGAGTCGTCCGGGGCGCTTGCGGCAGCCTACGGCGTAGCCGTGACCGGGACCATGCTGATCACCACGCTGCTGGCTTCGGCAGTGGTGCTGTTGCTGTGGAAGGCACCACGCTGGCTGGCGGTGCCGATGCTGCTGGCGTTCCTGCTGGTCGACAGCCTGTATTTCGCCGCCAATGCGCCGAAGATCCTCCAGGGCGGTGCATTTCCGGTGATTGCCGGCCTGGCACTGTTCACCCTGATGACTACCTGGAAGCGCGGGCGACGGATGATCGTCGAGCGGCTGGACGAAAGTTCGCTGCCGCTGGACCTGTTCATTACCAGCCTCAAGGCCCAGCCGCCTCACCGCGTGGGCGGTACTGCCGTATTCCTGTCTGCCAGGCCCGAGGCGGTGCCTCACGCCTTGCTGCACAACCTGCTGCATAACCAGGTACTGCATGAACAGGTGGTGCTGTTGACCGTCGTGTTCGAGGACGAGCCACGGGTCAGCGCTGGCAAGCGCTTTGAGGTCGAGGCGTTTGGTGATGGTTTCTTCCGCGTGAGCCTGCATTTCGGCTTCATGGAGGAACCCGACGTACCGTTGGCGCTAAGCCGCTGCCAACGTGCGGACCTTGAGTTCGGCCCCATGCGCACCACTTATTTCCTCAGCCGGGAGACGGTCATTGCAGGCAGGCAGATGGGCATGGCCCGCTGGCGGGAGCACCTGTTTGCCTTCCTGCTGAAAAATGCCAACAGCAACCTGAAGTACTTCAAGCTGCCGCTGAACCGGGTGATCGAGCTTGGCACTCAGGTCGAGATCTGAACAGTCATGAAGCTTGAGGCTGCCTGGTACTGAAAGGGCCTGGCAGCCGCTTCATCGAACGGCTGCGCACTGCGGAACTTAAAAGGCAACCTTATGTCGTATCCGCACTCAAGCTCCCCCTGCGCCTTCTGGAGGCGAACAAACATGAAAAAAACCCTGGTAGCCGTCTTTACCTGTGCCCTGGCGCTCGGCGCAACTGCATTGTTGCCTGCCGATATCTCGCCGATTGGTTCCGCATATGCCAAAGGTAATGGCAATGGCGGCGGCAAAGGTGGGTTCAACGGTAATGGCGCCGGCTACGAGAGTGATCATGCCGGCAAGGCCACCCGCAACCATGGCGAGAGCGGCAATCACTATGGAAGCCTGCGCAATGATGACAACGGCCGTGGCACTACTCGGTCCGGCATTGCCCATTCCAAGGAACACAACAAGGCCGGGCGCTCCTCTTCGAAGCATGATCGATAACTGAAAGCGCACATGGCGTGCCCTCGAACCGGGCGATGCGGTTGATGGCACCGGCTACGCCGGTGTTCGCGGGTAAACCCGCTCCCACAGGTATGGCGCATTCCTTCAGCTGGTGAGGTCCCTGTGGGAGCGGGCATGCCCGCGAAGCAGGCGACGCGGTGGATGGCACCGGCTACGCCGGTGTTCGCGGGCTCGCCCGCTCCCACAGGTACAGCACATTCCTTCAACTGGCGGGCCCCCTGTGGGAGCGGGTTTACCCGCGAAGCAGGCGACGCGGTTGATGGCACCGGCTACGCCGGTGTTCGCGGGTAAACCCGCTCCCACAGGTATGGCGCATTCCTTCAGCTGGTGAGGTCCCTGTGGGAGCGGGCATGCCCGCGAAGCAGGCGACGCGGTGGATGGCACCGGCTACGCCGGTGTTCGCGGGCTCGCCCGCTCCCACAGGTACAGCACATTCCTTCAACTGGCGGGCCCCCTGTGGGAGCGGGTTTACCCGCGAAGCAGGCGACGCGGTTGATGGCACCGGCTACGCCGGTGTTCGCGGGCTCGCCCGCTCCCACAGGTACAGCACATTCCTTCAACTGGCGGGCCCCCTGTGGGAGCGGGTTTACCCGCGAAGCAGGCGACGCGGTGGATGGCACCGGCTTCGCCGGTGTTCGCGGGCTCGCCCGCTCCCACAGGTACAGCACACTCCTTCGGCTGGTGGGGTCCCTGTGGGAGCGGGCATGCCCGCGAAGCAGGCGACGCGGTTGATGGCACCGGCTACGCCGGTGTTCGCGGGCGCGCCCGCTCCCACAGCCTGGTGCCCGCCAGGCCTCAAACCCTGAACCGCCCCACCAACGCCGTCATCTCCCCCACCAACCCTGACAACGCCTTGCTCGCCTCACTGGTCTGCTGCGCCCCCGCTGCCGAGGATGTCGACAACTCGCGAATATTCAGCAGGTTGCGGTCCACCTCTCGCGCCACCTGGGCCTGCTCTTCGGCTGCGCTGGCAATCACCAGGTTACGCTCGTTGATCTCGCCGATCGCACTGTAGATACCCTCCAGCACCTGCCCCGAAGCCAGGGTAACGTCCAGCGTCGACTGGGCGCGGCTGGTACTGGCCTGCATCGAGGCCACGGCCGCTTCGGTTCCCGCCTGCACGCGCCCGATCATCTGCTCGATTTCCTGGGTCGACTGTTGCGTGCGGTACGCCAGCGTACGCACCTCATCCGCCACCACCGCAAAACCGCGCCCGGCCTCGCCCGCACGGGCGGCCTCGATGGCGGCATTGAGCGCCAGCAGGTTGGTTTGCTCGGACACCGAGCGAATCACCTCCAGCACCTTGCCGATGTCCCGCACCTGCCCGACCAGTTGCTGCAGATGCGCGCTGCTGGCCTGGATCTCCCGAGTCATGGCCTCGGTGCCGTCGATGTTGTCGCTGACTTGCCGGCGGCTTTGCGCTGCCAGCTGGTTGGATTCGCTGGTGGTCTGCGAGGTCGTGATGGCATTGCGCGCAACCTCCTCCACGGCCGTGGTCATTTCGGTGACGGCGGTGGCGGCCTGCTCCAGCTCCTGGCCCTGCTGGCGCAGGTTGTTGGCACTTTCCTCGGTGACGGTATTCAGCGCCGTGGCGGCTGCGTCCAGTTGCCTGGCGCAGCTGCTGATCTGCCCCAGGGTGTCGCGCTGGCTCTGCTGCATGCGTTCAAGTTCATGGAACAGCTGCCCGATCTCGTTACCGCCCTGCCCCTGCACCGGCACGCTCAGGTCGCCACCGGCAATGCGCTGGAAGTGCCGGCCAGCTTCGCGCAGCGGGTGCAGCACGCGCTGGGCAACAAAGGCCCAGCACAGCGCCGCCAACAACAGCGTCACGCCCAGCAGCCCCAGGCTCAGCATTTGCGCACGCGCCAGGCGCCGGTCGGATTCCAGCATGATCTGCTGACCGCGCTCACTCAATGCGCCGACCAGTTGCTGACGCAGCGCCTGCAGCCGGCCCATGGCGTTGCCGGCGTCGGTGTTGACCTTGAAATACTGCTCGAGCGAACGTTGACGGGTTGCCTCACGCTGCCCGGCGACCGCCTTGGCATACTCGCCATAGGTGGCCTGCAGCGCGGTTGCCAGTGCGTACAGCGCAGGTTCGCGGGCGTTTTCTACAAACTCGTCCACCAGCTTCTGGCTCTTGTCGTTCAGCTCGACCGACAGCGCCATGCGCTTGTTGGCGCTTTCCTCATGACCACCCAGCTGCTCGATGAAGCCCGAGGACACATTGGCACTGGCGCGAATCGCCATCAGCAACGCATTGTTCAACCGGTCCGACTGGTGCGCGGTCTGGTCCAGTTCGGTGATCTGCTGGTCACTGCCCACCGCCGCCCGCCAGGCACTGACGGTGGAAAACAGCAGAGTCACGCTGAACAGCGACAGCACACAGAACATTCCGGTGCGGATCTTCAGGTTGGCAAGCATGCGGGCAGTACTCCTTGTTGGCACCACTTCTGGTCGATGATTCGACGGTGGGTGTGCTGCTATCGGAGGTACTGCCCCAGGCTTGAGGCGCCGGAGTGCGGTTATGGGCGGTAACCGAACAGATGTTGTCGAGGCAAAGACCGGGCAACAGGCAACAAATCGCCCAGGCGGGAACTTCAACGCTCCAATTCGGTCGATAGCATCCCCTCGCCCTCCAGCCAGGGGCTTGCCCAAGCCCTGCCGAGTCTACCGCCGATGCCCAGCACACCTGTTCTGTCAGCCCTGCTCCTGTTGTTCAGCGCAATCACGGCACAGGGCGCACTGGCCGGCGAACGCTACGCGCCCGCACGCAGCAACAATGCCTCGACGGTGCTGATCGAAACCGCCTCGCAACAATATGCCGACGGCCAACTGGACCAGGCGGCGGCCACCCTGGAGCGTGCGCTGCACATTCAGCCGAACAACCCGGCAACGCTGCACTACCTTGGCGTTTTGCGCCTTCAGCAAGGGCAGTATGAACAGGCCGAAACCCTGGCGCTTCGCTCCAACCTGCGTGTTGGCAACAATCACGCACTGCGCAGCCGCAACCTGCAGCTGATAGAAGCCGCACACAAGGCCCAGGGCTCGGGCATGCTGCCGACGGCTGCACACTGACGGCCATCAGACGCTGCGCGTCAGGCCACCATCGACCTGCTTTGCCACCGGCTGCGCCGGTGATCACCCGCAAGTCAGCTCTCATGGAACTACCCATAACTCATTGCATCAGCAGGGACCCTGTGGGAGCGGCTTTAGCCGCGAACACCGGCGCAGCCGGTGCCATGCACCGCGTTGGATTCTTCGCAACTAAAGCCGCTCCCACAGGGTACGCGGACCACTTGCGAAAATCAGTTCTCTACTCGAAAGCGCAGCCCAAAGGGCTGGGTGATCGCCCACAGGGATTGCGCTGGACCGATGTTGCAATCGCCTTCGCCGCTTGCGCCAAACGTTGTGTAGCCATCCGGATTTCATCCATGTCCAGCGAGGCGAAACCGAGGCGCAGGGCATTTTCCGCATGACCAAACGGCGAAAACTGCCGGCCACTGCGTACCACCAGGTCCAACTCCAACGCCTTGCCAACCAACTGATCCACATCGATCCCGTCAGCAAACCTCACCCACAGCGCCAGCCCACCTTCCGGCTCGCGCACGGTTACCTGCTCGCCAAAGGCATCGCGCAAGCAAGCCAACAGGGTCTCTCGACGCCGGCGATACTCTCGGGTAACCCGACGCAAGTGCTTCTTCAGCTCGCCATCATTGATCAAGTCCGCCAGCATCTGCTGCATCACCGCATCGCCCTGCCCCAGGGTCAGCGTCGCCCTGCGTTCGAGCGCCACGGTCACCTCCGCCGGCGCCACGATGAAACTGCAACGGAACGTACTGCCCAGGGACTTGGACAATGAGCCAATGTAGATCACGTGCCGCTGCTGACGGTCGCTGGCCAACGGCAGGTAAGGCCGCCCGGCGAAGTGGTACTCATGGTCGTAGTCTTCCTCGACCACGCAAAAGTCGTGCTGCCGCGCCAGCTCCAGCAACTGCTGGCGGCGCCCGGCAGGCAGGCTGACCGTGGTCGGGAACTGGTGATGGGGAGTGATGTACAGCATGCGCACCTGGTGCAGCCGGCAAAGTGCATCGATCTGCTCGACCCGGCAGCCCTCGTCATCCAGGTCCACGGTGACCAGCCGGGCGCCCAGCTGGCGGAAGATCTCCCACGCGGGCGGATAGCTCAGGCGCTCGACCAGCACAACGTCACCGGGCTTGAGCAGCACGCTGGCCACCAGGTACAGCGACATCTGCACGCCTTGGGTCAGGCAGATATGCTCGGCGCCAACGTTCAGGCTGCGATTGTGCCGCAGCATGTCGGCCAAGGCGCTGCGCAGGGAGTGGCTGCTGCACGCGCTGCCATGGCGCACGGTGTTGGCGGCAAAGCTGTTGCGCAAGGCATTACGGTAATAACGGTGCAGAACGGTCTGCGGCAGCAGGCGGTGGTCACAGGCGCCGTTGTCGAAGAACAGCGCACCCGGCCGGTCCTGCTGCGCGGCAGCCTGTTCGTTGGCCGCGAAGTAGGCAACGGCAGGCTCCTCCTGTAGCACCAGGGCAAAGGGCTGCGCTGCATCGGGCTCGGCCTGGGTGCCAGCCGCCAGCTGCCGACTGACGAAGGTGCCACGGCGCTGCACGCTTTCCAGCCAGCCTTTGGTCTCGGCTTCCTCGTAGGCGAGGATCACCGTCTTGCGATTGACGTTCAGCAGTTGCGCCATTTCCCGCGTGCCAGGCAACGGCGTGCCGGGGCGCAGGCGACCCTCGGAGATCGCGGCTACCAGGCCCTCGACGATCTGCCTGTACGAAGCCTGCGGCTGCGCCCCGTCGAGCTTGAGCAGCGGCTGCCATTTGCGAAGCTGGACCATGTGAATTAACCGAAACTGGAGGTTCTACTGGTCCTGGACTATAGCAACAATCGAACCTCCACTTGCCCCGAGGTGCCCATGCAGAACCGCCACGTCATTGAATTGTCGCCCTCGGGCAAAACCTTCGACGCCAGCCAGGAGCTGCTGCTCGATGCCATGCTCGCCAGCGGCCTGCCGGTGCCCTTCTCATGCCGCCGCGGCGCCTGCGGGTCGTGCAAGGTCAAGGTGGTGTCGGGGCAGTATCGGCACAAGCAGCGGACGGCAGACATGCCCGCGCCCTGCTACCCCCTCGCCGCCGACGAAATGTTGCTGTGCCAGAGCCACGCCTGCAGCGACATGCGCCTGGAAATCCCCGGCTGGTCCCTGGAAACCCAGGCGCTGGAAATCCACGCGCAGGTTCATGGCAAACGCGAACTGAGCGCCGATATCATCGAACTGGTGCTGCAGCCTGCACAGCCGTTGGCGGTACGGGCTGGCCAGTACGTACGCTTTCGGCTCGCCAACGGCGACAGCCGCTGTTTTTCCATCGCCAACCTGCCCGCCCAGGACCAGGGGCAACTGGTGTTTCACATCCGCAAGGTAAGCGGCGGCCTGTTTACCGAACGCCTGCTGCCAACCCTGCAAGCAGGTGACAGCTTGAAACTTGAAGGGCCGGTGGGTGCCTGCACCTGGCAGCACGAGGACCAGCGGCCCCTGGTGCTGTTCGCCACTGGCACAGGTTACGCCGGCATCAAGCCATTGCTGCTGACCGCCCTGGCAGGTGATGCCGAGGTCACGTTGTACTGGGGCGGCAGATCGGACGCCGACTTCTATGACCGTGAGTTTCTCGACCAGGCCAGCCGTGCACACGCTCACTTTCGCTGGCACCCGGTGCTGTCGGAACAGGCGCGCGTGCAGCAGGTGGCGCTGGCCCAGGCCCATCGCTGGGCCGACACCCAGGTCTATGCCTGCGGCAATGTCACGATGATCAGCCAGGTTCGCGAGCAGTGCCTCGCAGCAGGCCTGCAGCCCCATCGTTTTGTCGCGGAGGCTTTCGTTGCCAGCGGCGCACTGGCGCCCGCGGCTTCAACAGCCAACCCATTGCACCCGGAACTGGAAAAAGTCGGCCCGCGCTACTCGCTGGACGGCATGCTCGCTGCCCGCGAGCAGTCGGTACGGGCCGTGACAGCGATCGCCAGCCAGCTGAAAGTCGGCATGACCACCGCCCAGGCGCTGGAGATGGCCGCGCAAACCTTGCAGGCGATGGGCGCATCGCACACCTGGCACCCGACCTACATCCGCTTTGGCGACGACACCGTGCGCACGCCGCGCCAAGGCATTGATCTGCAACGTGTATTACGTAACACGGATATCGTCGTGGTCGATGTCGGCCCGGTATGGGATGGCTATGAGGGCGACTATGGCGACACCTTCGTGTTCGGCCAGCACGAGCTGCACCACGCCTGCGTCAAGGCACTGCATGAAGTGTTCGACGAAACCCGCCAGGCCTGGGGCCGTGGCCTGACCGGGCGCGAACTGTACGACTTCGCCGAGCGCAGTGCCCAGGCAAAAGGCTGGCAGCTGGAGCGCAACCTGGCCGGGCATCGCATCGCCGACTTCCCGCATGTGCTGTATGGGCTGGACAAACTGGCCGAGGTGGAAATCGTCCCGAGCGAAGTGGTGTGGGTGCTGGAGATCCAGTTGTGCCACCCTACCGAGCCGGTCGGGGCGTTTTTCGAAGACATCCTGATTGGCGAGTCCGGGCCGCTCTCAGAAGCAAGCGATCCGCGTACCCTGTGGGAGCGGCTTTAGCCGCGAAGAATCCAACGCGCTGCATGGCACCGGCTGCGCCGGTGTTCGCGGCTAAAGCCGCTCCCACAGGGGCCCTGTTGATTCAATGAGTTATGTGCCGTTCTATCTCAAGCACCGAGCGAATCCAGCACGCCTTGCAGCTTGCCCCGGGTCATCTCGGTGCACGGCTGCATGGGCTCTCGCAGTTCGTCGCTCATCAGCCCCTGCAGCTGCAAGGCCGCCTTGACCACAGCCGGGTTGGGCTCGGCAAAGGCCATCTTCATCCACGGCAGCAACTGGTAGAACGTGCCGCGCGCGGCTACCCAGTCGCCATGGTCGACCTGCTGCAGCATGCGCACGTACAGGTCGGCGCGTACATGCGCCGAAGCCGAAATGGCCCCTGCGCCACCCAGGCACAGGCTGTTGAAGATCTGCATGTCCTCACCGGCCAGCACCTGGGCGTGGCCGTCCTGGATCAGGGCCATGGTGGTCTCGCTGTCGCCGCCGCAGTCCTTCACCGCCGCGATGCGCGGGTGGCGCACGATGCGGCGCAGGGTTTCACGCTCGATGCGTACCCCGGTGCGGTAGGGGATGTCGTAGACGATCACCGGCACGCTGGCGGCATCCGCCACGGTGCTGAAGAACGCCTCGATGCCGGCCTGCGAAGGCCGGATGTAGCACGGTGCAGGGACCAGCAGTCCGCCAATGTCACGCCGCTGGATTTCAGCCTGGAAGGCCAACAGCTCGCGCAGGTTGTAGCCCGACAGGCCCATCACCACCCTGCCCGGCTCCACCCAGGCCAGCACAGCGTCCAGCACGGCCAGTTGCTCGGCCTTGGACAGCGCCGCTGCTTCGCCCGTGGTACCGCATACCACAAAACCGGCCACACCCTCTTCGAGCAGCTTCTTCACCAGTTTTTCCAGGGCGGCGAAGTCGATTTCATTGGCGCGCATTGGCGTGACGAGGGCGATCCAGATACCACGGAAATTCGACATGCAAAAACTCCTGATGTTGACCGAAAGTCAGCGTCAGCAGGGCGAAGAGTCGAAGTGGTCTGGCAGGGATACCTGGCGCCTTCTGTCTCGTCAGCCCACCTGACGAGACAGCGCGCCTCGGTCAGATGAGCGGCTGTTTCTTGGATTTCTTGGCAACGGCAACGCACGCGCCTGCCTGGGCGATCAAGCCCGAAGCGAAAATGGCGTGGTTGGAAGTGGACATGCCGGCAAGCCCGTTGCGTGGATATGGCTGGATAATGGTGGCGCGGCGCACTCGGTGTCAACACCGAGATAGCAAACCCATCCGGCTGCGCTGGTGTTCACTGCCAAAGCCGCACACAGATCTGTGGGCCCGATCTTGTACAAGAGGTATTTGATCAATCCAGCATCCACCCAGCATCACCCTCCTCCAGCACACCACCGTGATCCGTCCGGTCACCTTTACGCGCCACGGCCGCGCCCTCGACCAGGAAATGCTCAGCCCCACTCTCGATCACGGCGCCGCACGTGGTCCGATCCCCCACCCTGGCAACCGCCCTGCCATTGAAGGTGTACGTGGCACTGCCGCTTTCTACCTGGTTGATGCCATGCAGCGGGCAGACATGGCGATGGCCTACCAGTACGACAGGGTTCATTGGGCTTCTCCTTCTGATGGTCCGGTACGAGATTCACGGTCCATTTCCTGAGGCCAATCAACCTTCGGCGCCAGGCAGTGCATATGGCTGAGGCCATCGTCATCGTTCCAGTCGCGGGGTGGGTGCACGAATTTCGGTAGGGCTTCGGGGCCTTGCTGCATGAATAGCCGCGCGATAGCCCAGTAGGCTTCTCCGTGGTAGAGGTCGTGGGTGAATAACACGCGGTCGATGACTTCGTCGGTGTCCGGGTTGCGAACCGACAGCATGACGTTTTCGATCAGCCCACCGTAGCCGGAGGCGTAGACTCGGTAGACTTCGGCGGTTACGTCGTCCCAATTGTAGGCGACAGGTTTGACGCCCCAGTGTTTGCGGCTGAACAGGAAGAGGTAGTTGCATCTGAATTGATAAACATAGATCTTTCGACGCAAGCGATTAAAACGTATTGGTTCGTCTCGT
>Ga0209370_1000847_pt1 | contig 32656 bp, 27 predicted proteins | sample AgamicAtPrz_FD_187164 | JGI IMG/M metagenome (GOLD analysis project Ga0209370, IMG submission 187164) | Agave microbial communities from Guanajuato, Mexico - At.P.rz (SPAdes) (version 2) | ecosystem: Host-associated > Plants > Phyllosphere > Phylloplane/Leaf | place: Guanajuato, Mexico...
GTAGACGGATACCGCGCCGGTCTTGACGATCTCGACGCGCTCCACCATGTTCAGCGGGATCGCGTTGACATCGAAGAACGTGTCGGTGAAGTTCACCGACTGCGCATAGTTCGCGACGCGCTGGCCGTCGACGAGCACGAGCGTGTATTTCTCGCTGAGCCCGCGCAACGCCATGCCGGCGCCGCCGGGGGCCGAGCTGTTCATCGTCGTCTGGCCCCAGCTGCTTGCGGAATTGGCCGAGGTCGAACGCAGGAAATCGGCGACCGTCGTGTATCCGCTTTGCTGGATTTCCTTCGCGGTGATGACCTGCACTTCGGTGTGGCCGACCTTGTCGGATGTACGGATCAGCGAGCCCGTCACTTCGAACTTGTCGAGTTTTTTCACGGTCTGCCCGCCCGCGGCGGCGCCAGATGCCGGCGCGGGCGCGGCGGCGGCAGCGCTTCCGGTTTGCTCGGTGGCGACGCTCCCGTCGACAGGCGTTGTCTGCGCGTAAGCGGAGGTACCCAAAGCCGCCGTCAACGCGACTTCAGCCCATACGATGCTGCGTATTGCCGATCCCAAAGCCGTTGGTTTCATAACACCCCTCTGTCGTCGCAAGGCCTGACCTTTTTGTATGCACGGAGATTCGCCGGCCTTTAAATAGCGTTGCCCCGTGTTCCTGATTCGTCATCTGGCGATCTCAACCATTCCGTTCGCCTGCGCATTTCTTTCAACGTTATTTCTTCCGCTACCAAGCGGAATGAATTTGAAATACAAGAAGCGGAATCCTCATAGAGTTAGGAAGCCTAATTACATGGATCGATCTTTCCGCGCATCGAACGGCTGCATACAAGCTGCACCCTGGAACATTCGCACCATGGCGCCTCGTCAATTAGCGCGTACGCGTTGCCAGGAAAAGCAGTCGCTCGTCGAAGGGCTGCTTTACGTCTTCACTTTGAAAGTCTTAATGCACGGAATCTTCATTACCGTTCACTACCAAAGTTTTACGTTGGACGCGAACATAGCAAGACAGAATCGATGCGTCAAAAAATATTTGATGCCACATAACTTTGTTTAGGTGCATTAAGCGCACTCGGTTGGTGCCGAATGAAAAGCGATATGGTTCACCAGCCGATACCGTTGTCTTGTCTTCCTTGTTCGGCTGTTTTTTCACCCGCTCGCGAATGCGCCGCAATGGAGCACACGGCCGGTACTCGTCAGCCAAAATTTTTTTGTTTAGCAACGAGCGGGCACTGATCCCGAGAGCAGATCGGACTCTTGATAGAGCAGCCCTTCGAGCACGTGCGTGGCGTCGCGCACCGGCGAGTTGACAGCTTTCGTGTGGAACACCCGTCACGACCATCAGTCGATCTCCAGATTCCCGGCCGTTTCCACGCGCTGCGCCTCGCGCTTCGTCACCGCCGCATGCCGCCCGCGCCGGCCTATGGACACGACGACCCGAAACGCCACCGGCGCGAACACCAGCCCGAATATCGTCGCCGCCAGCACGCCCCCAAACGCGCCGGTCCCGATCGAACGCCGGCTTTCCGCACCCGCGCCGGTCGCCAGCACCAACGGCACGACGCCGAGCAGAAACGCCATCGACGTCATCACGATCGGTCGAAACCGCACGGCGGCCGCCTCCACCACCGCCTGCCGCAGCGGCACGCCGCGCCGGACGAGTTCGCGCGCGAACTGCACGATCAGAATCGCATTCTTCGCTGACAACCCGATCACCGTAATCATCCCGACCTTGAAGTACACGTCGTTCGACATGCCGCGCGCGAACGCCGCCGCAAACGCGCCCACGATACCGAGCGGCACGATCGTCAGCACCGACAGCGGAATCGTCCAGCTTTCATACAGCGCGGCGAGCGCCATGAACACCGCGAGCACCGACAACCCGACCAGCAGCGGCGTCTGCCGCTCGGCGATCCGCTCCTCGCGCGCCACGTCGACCCAGTCGTAACCGATCCCGGCCGGCAGCATGGCGGCTAGTCGCTCCATCTCCGCCATCGCCGCGCCCGAACTGGTGCGGGTCGCCGCCCGGCCGCTGACGTCGAGCGACGGATAGCCGTCGTAGCGATTCAGCATCACGGGCCCGACCGTCCAGTGCGGCGCGGCAATGGCCGACAGCGGCACCATGTCCCCCGTCCGGTTCGGCACCGTCAGCGCCATCAGCTGCGCATCGGTCGCGCGCGCGGCCGGATCGGCCTCGATGATCACGCGGCGCATCCGGCCCGACGCCGGAAAATCGTTGATGTAGTTCGAGCCGAACGTGCCGCCGAGCAGCCCCGCGATGCGCTCGAACGGCACGCCGAGCGCATACGCCTTCGCGCGATCGACGTCGAGCTCGATGCGCGGCGCATCCGGCAAATCCTCGAAATGCACGGACGCGAGCGCCGGGTCCGCCTTCGCGCGCGCGGCCAACTGCTCGCGAGCGGCCTTCAGCGCGTCGAGCCCGACCCCGCCACGATCCTCGAGACGGAACGTGAAGCCGTCCGCATGACCGATGCCGCGCACCGACGGCGGCAGCGTCGCTTGTACGTCGCCGTCGAGAATCCCGGCGAAACGCCGGTTGAGGCGATCGCGCAACGTCGTCGCATCGGCGTCGCGCTGCGTCCAGTCCTTCAGCTCGACGAATGCCATCGCGACGTTCTGTCCGCTGCCCGCGAAACTCCAGCCGATCACGCTCGTCACGTTCGCGACGGCCGGCTCCGCGTGCAGGATCGCCTCGACGCGCTGGACGACCGCGAACGTGCGCGCCTGCGTGGCGCCCGCCGGCAGTTGGATCATCACCTGCAGTTGCCCCTGGTCCTCGGTCGGCAGGAAACCACCCGGCAGCGTCCACGACAGCAGCCCGCACACGGCCACGAGTGCGACGTAGATGCCAGCGACCGTGCCCGTGCGGCGTACCGCCGACACGGTCACGCGCCGATAGCCGGCCTCGGCGCGCGCGAACGCGACGCCGAAGCGGTCGGCCAGGCGTGCGCCGAGGCTGCCTCGCGGCACGCGGCCGCCCCCGCCCGCGTGACGGCCGACGGGTTTCAGCAGATTCGCGCACAGCGCGGGCGTGAGCGACAGCGCCATGAACGACGACACGAGCATCGACGCGATCATCGACACCGCGAACTGCCGGTAAATGCCGCCGACGCTGCCCGGAAAGAACGCCATCGGCACGAACACGGCGGTCAGCACTGCCGTCACGCCGACGATCGCCCCGCCGATCCGCTTCATCGCCTGCCGCGTCGCATCGCGCGGCGACATGCCCGCCTCCATCACGCGGTGCACGCTCTCGACCACGACGATCGCATCGTCGACGAGAATGCCGATCGCCAGCACGAGGCCGAACATCGTGAACACGTTGATCGACAGCCCGAACGCCCACATCGCGACGAACGCGCCCATCAGCGTGACGGGAATCACGACGGTCGGCACGAGCGTGTAGCGCAGCTCGCGCAGGAACAACCACATCACGCAGAACACCAGCACGACGGCCTCGACGAGCGTCAGCACGACTTCCCGGATGGCGATCTTCACGAAATGCGCGCCGTCGAACGGAATCTCGACGGCGACGCCCGGCGGCAGCGTCTTCGACAGCTCGGCAAGCCGCGCGCGGATCGCGTTGGACGTTTCGAGCGCGTTGCCGCGCGGGCCGAGCTGGATGCCGACGGTGGCCGCCGGGCGTCCGTTCAGCCGGGAATAGAACGAATAGTCGTCGCGGCCGATTTCGACGCGGGCGACGTCGGCGACGCGCACGACCGAACCGTCCTGCTTCGACTTCAGCACGATCCGGCCGAACTCCTCCGGCGACGTCAGCTGGCCCTTGACGACGATCGTCGCGGTGAGCTGCTGGCCGCGCTCGAACGGCGCATCGCCGATCGCGCCGGCCGTCACCGTCGCGTTCTGCACCCCGATCGCCGCGATCACGTCGTCGGCGCCGAGGTCGTATTCGCGCAACTTGTTCGGATCGAGCCAGACCCGCAGCGCCTCGTCGGCGTCCCACAGCTCGGCCGCGCCGACGCCCGGCGCGCGCTTCAGCTCGCGCAGCACGTAACGGTTCAGATAATCGCCGAGCTGGGCGGAGTCGCGCGTGCCGTCGGTCGACGTCAGCGTGACGAGCATCAGGAACGTGTTGGCCGCCTTGAACACGCCGATGCCCTGCTGCACGACCTGCTGCGGCAGCCGCGGCTCGACCTGCTTCAGCCGGTTGTTGACGTCGACGAGCGCGATGTCCGGATCGGTGCCGGGCGCGAACGTCACGTCGATCTCGAGATTGCCGTGGCCGTCGCTGCTCGTCTCGTAGTACTGCAGCCCGTCGGCGCCGTCGAGGCTTTCCTCGATGATGCTGCCGACGTCGCCGTCGACCGTCTCGGTCGACGCGCCCGGATAGGTCGCGGTGATCACGACGCGCGGCGGCGCAAGGCGCGGATACTGCGCGATCGGCAATTGCGGAATGGCGAGCACACCCGCGACGACGATCGCGAGCGCGACGATCCACGCGAACACCGGGCGGTCGATGAAGAACGACGGCATCGGCGTGCGTCAGCGAACGGCACGGGCGAGCAGCGCCCGGTACACATTAATCATCTGCGTCCCCTTCCCGCTGCTGCGGAGCCGGTTCCGGCGCGAGCATCGACGACGCGAGCAACGCCTGCGTATACGGGTGGGACGGCGCGTGCAACACGTCGAGCGTATCGCCCTCCTCGACCACGCGCCCCGCCTTCATCACGATGACCCGGTGGGCCATCGCGCGCATCACCGCGAGATCGTGCGTGATGAACAGGTAGCTCAGTTCGTACTTCTTTTGCAGATTCGTCAGCAGATTCAGCACCTGCTTCTGGATCGACACGTCGAGCGCGCTCGTCGGCTCGTCCAGCACCAGCAGCTCGGGCTCGACCGCCAACGCGCGCGCGATCGCAATGCGCTGGCGCTGGCCGCCGGAAAATTCGTGCGGATAGCGCAGCATCGCCTCGGCCGGCAGGCCGACCTCCTGCAGCAAGGCCGCGACCCGCGTGCGCCGCGCGGCGCCGGCCACCTCCGGCCGGTGCACGGCGAGCCCCTCGCCGACGATCTGCTCGACCGTCATGCGCGGCGACAGCGAGCCGAACGGATCCTGGAACACGACCTGCATGCGGCCGTACAGCGCGCGCCGGCCGCGTGTCGTGCGCAACAACGCCAGCGGCATGCCGTCGATCTCGATGCCGCCGGACGCCGGCCGCTGCAGGCCGAGCACGGCCGCCGCCAGCGTCGATTTCCCCGACCCCGATTCGCCGACGATGCCGAGCGTCTCGCCGCGCCTCAGGCTCAGCTTCACGTCGTGCACGGCCCGGAACGCCGTCTTGCCGAACACCGCGCGCCAGCCCTTCGTCGCGATGCGGTAATCGACGGCGAGCTGCCGCACGTCGAGAATCGTCTGCGCGCCGGCCGCGACCGGTTCGACCGCGCGTTGCGGCGCGCTGTCCAGCAGCCGGCGCGTGTACGCGTGCTGCGGCGCGGCGAACAGCGCGCCCGTCGTGTTCGTCTCCACGAGCACGCCCTGCTCCATCACGGCCACGCGCTGCGCGAAGCGCCGCACGAGGTTCAGGTCGTGCGTGATCAGCAGCACGGCCATCCCGCGCGCCGCGGCCTCCTGCTCCTGCAGTTCGATCAGCAAGTCGACGATCTGCTGGCGCACCGTCACGTCGAGCGCCGTCGTCGGCTCGTCCGCGAGCAACAGCCGCGGCCGGCACGCGAGCGCCATCGCGATCATCGCGCGCTGCCGCTGGCCGCCCGACAACTGGTGCGGAAAACTGTCGATGCGCCGTTCCGGCTCCGGAATCCCGGTGCGCCGCAGCAGCGCGATGCCGCGCTCGCGCGCGTCACCGGGCCGCAGCCCCTCGTGCAGCCGCAGGCTCTCGGCGATCTGCTTGCCGATCGTATACAGCGGGTTGAGCGCCGTCATCGGCTCCTGGAACACCATCGCGATATCGGCGCCGCGGATGCCGCGCATCTGCTGCTCGGTCTTCGCGAGCAGATCCTCGCCGTCGAACAGCATCTGCCCCGACAGCGTCGCCTGCTGCGCGAGCCGCAGGATCGACAGCGCCGTCACGCTCTTGCCCGAACCCGATTCGCCGACGAGCGCCACGCGCTCGCCGCGCCCGACCGCGAGGCTCAGGTCCTGCACGGCGGCTTTCGCGCCGAAGTGCGCGGAGAACCGCCGGATGTCCAACAACGGTGCGGTCATCGCTGCTCCCCGCCGAAGGCCGAGCCGCGCGCGCGCATGTCGAGCGCGTTACGCAGCGCGTCGCCCATGAACGTGAGCAGCAGCAGCGTGACGACCAGCGCCGAGAACGCGGAGATCGAGATCCACCACGCGTCGAGGTAGTTCTTGCCTTCCTGCAGCAGCTCGCCGAGGCTCGGCGTCGGCGGCTGCACGCCGAGGCCGAGGAAGTCGAGGCTCGTCAGCGACAGGATCGCCGCGCTCATCCGGAACGGCAGGAACGTGATCACCGGCGTCAGGCTGTTCGGCAGCACGTGCCGCCACATGATCTGCCAGTTCGACAGCCCCATCGTGCGCGCGGCCTTCACGTAGTCGAGCGCGCGGTTGCGCAGGAACTCCGCGCGCACGTAGTCGGACAGCACGAGCCAGCCGAACATCGACAGCAGGACGAACAGCAGCCACAGCGACGGCTCGAAGATCGATGCGAAGATGATCAGCAGGTACAGGTCGGGCAGCGCGCTCCAGATCTCGATCAGGCGTTGCCCGACGAGATCGGTGCGCCCGCCGTAGAAGCCCTGCAGCGCACCCGTCAGCACGCCGATCGCGACGCCCGACACCGTCAGCGCGAACGCCATCAGCACCGACAGCCGAAATCCGTACAGCAGCCGCGCGAGCACGTCGCGGCCGTACTGGTCGGTGCCGAGCCAGTTGCTCGCGGACGGCGGCGCCGGATACGGCCGCGACGCGAAATAGTCGATCGTGTCGTAGCGGTAGCGGTTCGGCGGGTAGACCGCGAAGTTGCCGTGCGATTCGATCTTCGCCCGGATGTACGGATCGAGATAGTTGGTCTTCGCCGGGAAATCGCCGCCGAACTGCGTCTCCGGATAGTCCTTCACGATCGGGAAATAGAGGTGCCCGTCGTAGCGCACCACCAGCGGCCGGTCATTCGACAATACTTCGGCCAGCAGGCTGAGCGCGAACAGCGTGGCAAAGATCACGAGGCTCCAGTAGCCGAGCCGCTGCGCGCGAAACCGCAGCCACGTGCGTCGCCATGGCGACGGCGACGCCGCGCACGCGACGGCGGCCGGATCAGTGATCCAGGCGGTTGAACTGGATGCGGGGGTCGACGAGGACATAGCAGACGTCAGCAATGAGTTTGGTCAGGAGGCCGATGAGCGTGAACAGGAACAGCGAGCCGAGCACCACCGGATAGTCGCGGCGAATCACCGAGTCGTACGAGAGCTGCCCCATGCCGTCGAGCGAGAACAGCGTCTCGATCAGCAGGTTGCCGTTCAGGAACGCGCCGACGAATGCCGCCGGCAGCCCGGTAAGCAGCGGGATCGCAGCATTGCGCAGCACGTGCTTCCACAACACGTCGCGCTCGGGTGCACCCTTCGCGCGCGCGGTCAGCACGTATTGCCGGCCGATTTCGTCGAGGAACGTGTTCTTCGTGAGGATCGTGACGATCGCGAAATTGCCGACCACAGAGGCCGTCACCGGCAACGCGATGTGCCACAGATAGTCGAGGGTCTTGCCGACCAGCGTCAGCTCGTCGAAATCGTCCGAGGTCAAGCCGCGCATCGGGAACACCTGCCAGAACGTGCCGCCGCCGAACAGCATCAGCAGCAGCACGCCGAGCACGAAGCCCGGAATCGCGTAGCCGGCCAGCACCAGCACGCTCGTCACGGTGTCGAACCGCGAACCGTTGCGCACCGCCTTCGCGATGCCGAGCGGCACCGACACGAGATACGTGAGGATCACCGTCCACAGCCCGAGCGTGATCGACACCGGCAGCTTCGCGCGGATCACGGCCCACACGCTGCGGTGCGCGAAATAGGATTGCCCGAGGTCGAACGTCGCATAACTTTTCAGCATCAGCGCGTAGCGTTCGAGCGGCGGCTTGTCGAAGCCGAACTGCTTGCGGATCTGCTCGATCTGCTGCGGATCGACGCCCTGGCTGCCGTGGTAGCCGCCCCCGCCTCCGCTCGCCTCCCCGCCGCGCGTGCCGCCGTGGCGCAATTGCGCGAGCACCTGCTCGACCGGACCGCCCGGCACGAACTGCGTGACCGCGAACGTGATCGTCACCACCCCGATCAGCGTCGGAATCATCAGCAGCAGCCGTCTCAGTATGTATGCCAGCATCGTTGCTCCTCCGTCAGGCCGCCGGAGCGGGTTGTGGTCGTGCTGCCGGCTTGTTCACATACCAGTAGTCGATGATCCAGTCCTCGTACTGATAGGAAGCCGGCACGACCGCCGGATGGCCGAGCGTCGTCTTGTACGCAATTCGCGCGTTCGGCATGTAGTACTGCGGGACCAGCACGTACAGGTTGATCAGCACGCGGTCGAGCGCGTGCGTGGCCGTCTCGAGATCGTCGAGCGTATTGGCCGAGAGCGCCGCGCGGATCAGTGCATCGACGGCCTTCGACTTCACGCCCGGATAGTTCTCCGAGCCGGGCTGCGATGCGGCCTCGCTGCCGAAACGGCGCGTCAGCTCCGCGCCCGGGATCGTCACGGGCGGGTAGATATACGTCGTCATGTCGTACTCGAAATTGTCGAGCCGCTTCTGGTAGAGCGCGCTGTCGATTTCGTGCAGGTACGCATGGATGCCGAGCGTCGCGAGCGCCTGCGTGTACGGCAGGATCAGGCGATCCATGCCGGGCTGGTCGTCGATGATCTCGATGGTCATCGGCGTGCCGTTCGTGTCGCGCAGCGCGCCGTCGCGGTAGTGCCAGCCGGCCTGCGCGAGCAGGTCGCGCGCCTGCCTGAGGTTCTCGCGCAGCGAGCCCGGCGGCAGCGTGGACGGCTGTTTGATCATCGGGCCGAACACCTCCGGCGGCAGCGTCGAGCGGAACGGCTCCAGCAATGCAAGTTCCTTCGCGCTCGGCATGCCGGACGCCGCGAACGGGCTCGCGTCCCAGAAGCTGTTGGTGCGGCGGTACTGCCCGTAGAACATCATCCGGCTCATCCAGTCGAAGTCGAATGCCAGCGCGAGCGCATGCCGCACGCGTACGTCCTGGAACATCGGCTTGCGCAGGTTCATCAGGAAACCCTGCATCTGCGCGGGGCCGTCCGGGAATTCGCCCTTCTTCAGCTGTCCGTTTCGAAAATTCTTGCCGACGTACTTGCGCGCCCACTGCGTCGAGCTGTATTCCATCCGCGCGTCCACGTCGCCGGCCTTGAACGCCTCGAGCGACGTGTACTGGTCGAGGTACAGCTTGAACGACACGCGTGAGAAACGGAACATCCCGCGCCGCGACGGCAGGTTCGCGGCCCAGTAGTGCGGGTTGCGCACGTACGCGATCTGCTTGTCGTTCCTGCGCTGCTCGATCAGGTACGCGCCGCTCGCGATCGGCGGCACGTTCGCGATCTGGTCGAACGGCGGCCGCGTGCCGTCCGGGCGCTGCCCCCACTTAGGCGAGAACACCGGCAGGTCGCCCGCGATCAGCGCGGCGTCGCGCTCCGCGTGCTTGAACTCGAAGCGGATCGTGTGGCCGTCGACGACCACCGCGCGCTTGATGACCGAGAACTGCGCGTTGTACAGCGGCGACGCCTGCGGGCTCGTCAGCGTATCGAACGAATACTTGACGTCGGCCGCGGTGATCGCGTCGCCGTTCGAGAAGCGCGCGGCCGGATTGATGTGGAACGTGGCCGACAGCCCGTCGGGCGCCATCTCGACGTCGTCGGCGATCAGCGCGTATTCGGACGCGAGCTCGTCCCAGCTGCGCTGCATCAGCGTGTCGAACATCAGGTTCTTGATGTCCGGCGCGGGCGAGCCGCGCACGAGAAACGGGTTCAGCGAGTCGTAGCTCTGTGCTTCGTCGTAGTTTTCGAAGTTGAGCGTGCCGGTGTCCGGCGCCTGCGGATCCGCATAATCGAAATGCGTGAAGCCCGGCGGGTATTTCGGCTGGTCGTATTGCGCGATGGCCGGCACGGCGCGCGCAACTTGCGGCATGACGCCGGCGTACGCGATCAGCACCACGCCGGCGAACAGCGTGGCGCGCATGCTTCGCCATTTCAACAGTCTCATGTTCAGTCAACCCGGTAGCGTGCCGGCCCGAAGCCTGCGCGCGATCAATGCCTGTCGATTCATACGTCGTCGATGCCGGCCGAACTCGGCTGCACCGTCATGCGTCTGGCAAAAAAAGGCCGCTCCGAATTAGGGGTAGTGGACGTGGAGCGGCCTGTCCAAGCAGATCGGTCTTGCGCGTGTCGCCGTCAGAACTTGTACGTCGCGCCGACCTGCGCGAAGCGGCCGATGTACGAATACACCGACGTGTCGTACCCGCTCTGGCTCAGCGTGCCGTTCGCGAAGATCGGATCGTACGGCGGCGTGCGGTTGAAGATGTTGTCGATGCCGCCGTAGATCGTCCAGTTCTTGAAGCCCGTGTACGTCAGCATCAGGTTGAACTGGCTGTACGAACCGACCTTCGGCGGCTCCGCCAGCAGGTTCTGCGCGTACGGGCCCGTGAACTGCCACGTCAGCGCCGCATCGAACTTGCGATAGTTCCAGTCCAGCGTCGTGTTGCCGCGCCAGCGCGGGAAGCTGCCGCCGAACGGCTGCGTGATCGTGAAGTTGTTGCCCGCGCCGTTGATCGGTGCGCTGCCCGGGAAGCCGATCTTGTAGCTGTTGATGTACGCCCAGTCGCCCGACAGCGTGAGCATGCCCCAGCCCTTGAGCGGCAGCCCCTGGCGGAACGTGCCTTCGAAGCCGTTCGTGTCGAGGTAGCCGAGGTTCTGGTACGGAATCACCTTGTACAGCAGCTGGCCGGTCGTCGGATCGGTCACGACCTGCGACGGCTTGCCCTGCCCGATCACGTTGTCGATGCGGATCTTGTACCAGTCGAAGCCGATATCCGTGTAGCGGGCCGGCGAGACCTGGAAGCCGATGTTGAAGTTGCGCGTGCGTTCCGGCGCGAGGTTCGGATTGCCGACCGTGATCGACGTGTAGTTCTGGCCGGTGGCCGGGTCGACCTGGATGCCGAGGGTCTGCGACTTGCTGTCCTCGACGAAGGTCGGCGCACGGAAGCCGCGGTTGTACGACGTATACAGCGTGAGCGCCTTGATCGGCTGGTAGCGCAGCGCGAAGCGCGGCGAGAACGCACCGCCCACGTCCGTGTAGTGATCGTAGCGACCTGCCTGGCTGAACGTCAGGTTCTCCAGGATCGGCACGTTGATCTGGTAATAGACGGCCGCGACGTTGCGCGCGCCGTTCACTGTCTGCAGATCGGGCGAGATCACCGCGCCGCTCAGGTATTCGGAGCCCGGCGTCAGCGTTTCGCTCTGGTGCGTGAACTGCGCGCCGAAGCCGATGCCGACGTCGCCGGTCGGCAGGTGGAACAGGTTCGGCGTCGACAGCGTCGCGTCGATCGTGTCGAGCTTCGAGATGCCGAGGTTGTTCGCTTCCTGGTACAGGCCGTTGAGCGCGTTCGGCGTCGCGGCCGGGTTCGCGAAATTCAGCGTGCCGTTCTGGTAGATGTTGTTCAGCGCGTTCACGTTCAGCTGGTTCGTGAACACGTTCGACACCGTGCTCTGCGAATGGCTGACCGACGTCGCCCAGTCCCAGTCGCCGTACGGCAGCGTGAACGAACCCTTGATGCCGGTCGACGCGCGCCAGTAGTTGGCCCAGGTTTTCTGCGCGACCGTGTTCGGGAACGCATAGGTCAACGGCGTCGCCGCGCCCGTCGTGTTGTACGGGTTGGTCACCGGCACGACCGTGTTGAACGGCGACAGCAGCTGCGTCTGCGGATTCCACACCAGCGCCGGGTTCTGCGGGTTGCCGATCACGTTGTTCCACAGGCCGTCATTGGTCGTGGTCGTGTTGTAGCTTTCCAGGAAGTCCGCGAACGCCGTCGTCGTGTCGTTGATCTTGAAGTCGCCATGCAGCTTCGCGTTCAGGCGTTCGGTCATCGGCAGGATCGACGTGCTTTCCGCCGTGTTGAACGCGCAGATCGTGCCCGGCAGGCCGGCCGACAACGAGTTCGTCGCGGCGGAACGCACGGCCCCGCCGAACGGGCAGCCGTTCAGCGCTTGCGCACTGCCGTCGGGCATGTTCCAGTAGGACGGCGCGAGTAGCGAAAAGCCGCCCGGCTTGCCCGTGAAGTCCTGGTTGCGGGTCGAATCGCGATCGGCGAGCGTGAAGCCGTTCGACTTGTAATAGCTGAGCGCCGCCGTCACGTTGAAGCGGTCGGCGTTCAGGTCGCCGAAGCCACCGAGCACGCCGAACTTCGTCGTGCCGTCGCCGTTGCCGGCGTTGATCGCGCTGCCGATGCTGCCGTCGAGCTGCAGCCCGCGGAAATTGTGTTTCGTGATGATGTTGACGACGCCGCCGATCGCGTCCGACCCGTATTGCGACACCGCGCCCGTCTTCACGATTTCGATGCGCTCGATGTCGTTGAGCGGCAGCGTGTTGAGGTCGAAGAACGAATCGACGCTGTTCGAGAAGAACGCATACGGCGCCACGCGCTGGCCGTCGACCAGCACGAGCGTGTATTTCTCTGACAGGCCGCGCAGCGCGATGCCGGCCGCGCCGGCCGCGAAGTTGCCCGACTGCCCTTCGCCCCAGCTGTTCGCCGAGTTGGCCGTCGCATTGCGCAGGAAGTCGGTCACCGTCACCGCGCCGCTGGCCTGGATCTCCTTCGGCGTGATCGTCTGCACCTGCTGAAATCCGGTCTTGTCGGATTGCCGGATCAGCGAGCCCGTCACCTCGAAACGCTTGATCTGCGCGACCTTGCCTTGCCCGTTCGCAGCCGGGGCGGCGGGCGCCGTGTCGCCCGTCGCGGCCGCGTCGGGTGCGGTCGCCCCCGGTGCCGCGGGCGTGCTCGCGGTGCCGCCCGCCTGCGCGACGATCGCTGCCGCTGGCGCGCCGGTCGCAACCGCATCGGCGACGGCGACGGCGCCAGGCGCCGGCTGGCTCTGTGCGAAGGCCGGCACCACCAGCGTCGCGGTGAGTGCCAGTTCTGCCCACACTATTCTTTTGATGGCCAACGCTAGTGCTCTCTGCTTCACTTGTTCCCTCTCGCTCGTCAGTAAGACCCCACCCGCTGCGCGTCCGAATCTTGTGAATTCCGTCGCGCGTCCTGGGCACCCGTGTGCCGGAGCCCGCCATTTCCGACCTGCCAACCACCGCGATCCGAACGGATCGACCGTGCAACTGGAACGCCGCGCGGTCCTTTCGTATTTTTTAATTTGCAATACTGATTTCTTACACTGAGCGCACTGCTTGCTTACTGTTTCCAGTAATCCTGGTCCGACGGGCTAGAACAGCCGCGGCGTACCGACCCAGACAATCACCGCCTCTTCGTCGGCCGTGTTCTGCCATGCATGCGGCGTCGTCGACTCGTAGTGCGCGGTATCGCCCGGACTCAGCATGAACGTGCAATCCTCCAGCGTGAGCACGACCCTTCCGCGCATCACGTAGAGAAACTCCTCCCCTGCATGCGTCGTCACTTCCGACGGCGACTGCCCCGCCGGTATCCTGACGAGAATCGCGTCGAGCTTGCGACCGTCCACCAGATTCGTCAGCCGGGCAAAGGAACTCGCCGAGTTGGCGAACTGGAAATACTGCAATGCGTCGCCTCGGCATACCGAGCGCGCCTCGGTCGGCGTGTCGATGAAGTACTGCATCGTCACGCCGAGCGCCTTCGCAATTCGAACCAGCGACGTGATCGACGGCGTCGCGCGCCCACGCTCGACCTGCGACAGGAATGGCTTCGAGATCCCTGCCGTCGTGGCCGCTTCGTCGAGCGTGAGTTTCAGGCGCTGCCGAAGCGAGCGGATCTTGTTGCCGAGCGAAACCGCGACGAGCACCGATTCATCGGGAGGCAAGACCATGGAAGAACGGAACCTCTCAATCGAAATCGGTTTGATGTCGGCAGGCCTTTCCCGGTGCCATGAGACTGCCGCCGCGGCGCGAAACTCCGGTCCCCGTCGCCGCCGGGCGCACGTCGCACGTGCCGCGAAACGGGATTCCCGCTTCGTGGCCGTGTGATTCACGCTCATTTCATTCGGTTTACTAATTAACAAGACTGCCCCTTTTCTTCACCTAGACAGACTTCCCCGCCTTCAGGTCGCCGCAGTACCACGTGTATGCGGCACGGCGCCCATCCCGCATCGCGCGCCTGCTTCCCCCTCCGTCGTTACCGCGACGCGACGGCCGTCCAGAGCTTCGCCAGATCCCCTGATCCGTCGTTACCCTTCACCGTGCGCAGCACCTGAACCGCGTGCGCCTTCTCGCCCGCCACGTAGTACGCCTCGCCAAGCCGCAGCCGCGCCGCATCGGGATGCTCGAGCCCGCCCTTCGCGATCGCCTGCTCCATCATCGACAGCCCCTGCGCCGCGTGGCCCGCGAACACCAGATTCATGCCGACGTCGATCGGGGCCACCGGATTGGCGGCGTCCGCGCCCGACTGCGCGCGCCTGGCGGCCAGCGCCTGCAGCCGTTTCTCGCGGTCCGCCTGCGCATCCTTGCCCAGCACGCCGGACGCGAATCCCTGGTCGATCACCTGCCTGCCTTCGGCCGGCGTGCCCGCCACCAGCGCGAGTTGCGTCATTTCCATGTAAGCGTCGGCCGTCGTCAGCGAGCCCGTCGCCCTGCGCAACCGGTAGATGTCGAGGTCGAGCGACGACAGGTAACCAGGGCTGCCGCGAATGGCCGAGACCATGTCCTCCCAGTACGCGGGGCTCGGGTGATAAGCCACCAGCATGGCGAGCGCGCTGCGATAGGCGCCGGCATCCTTGCTCTTTTGCGCACAGGTCGCCAGCATCTGCAACTGCCCTTCGTCCGGCGCGTGGCCGGCCTTCACCTGTGCGTCCGCGCTCGCCTTCAACTGGCTCACGACCTGGCCGCAATCGTTCGACAGGTAATACGACTGCGTGAGCAGCGTGTGCATTTCCGGATCCGTGCCGCCCGCCTTCAGGTAGCGCTGCGCGACACGGATCGCCTGCGGATAGTTCTTCTGCTGGAAGTAGATCCCCGCGAGCGCCGCCGTCGTCCGCTGCTCGTCCTCGCCCGACAGGCGCCCCGAGTTCAGCACGGTTTCGTAGGCCTGCGCGGCCACGCCGGTATCGCCGGCCGCCATCGCCGCCGCGCCGCGCGTCGCTTCCACCATGTAGGTTTCATACGGCGTACGGTTGGGCACGGCGGCCGCCTGGGCGATCTTGCCGAGCGCGTCGCGATACTTGTGCGCGCGATACAGCTCCTGCGCCGCCGCCAGCGGCTTCGCCACATCGGGCCGCAACGCGTCGGCCGCCCACGCCGGCCGGCCGAGCGCGCAGGCCGCACCGAGCGCCGTCAGCGCCATCATCCGTTTCCATCGTCGCTGGTTCATCGGTTGGCCTGTCCCGTCATTGCATGAACTGCTCGTTTCCGATCAGGCCGATCTTCGTCGCGCCCACGCGCTGCGCGGACGCCAGGACGGCCGCCACGTCCTTGTACGGCGCGAGTTTGTTCGGCCGCAGATGGATCTCCGCCTGCACGGGCTCGTGCGCGACCGCCGTCAGCTTCGCCTCGAGCGCCGCGCGATTCGGCACCGGCGCGCCGTTCCACGTCGTCGTGCCGTCGAAGTCGATGTCGATCTGCACGACTTCCGGCGGTGTGGCGGGCGGCGGCGGGTTGCCCACCGGCAGGTCCATCTTCACCGAATGCATCTGGATCGGGATCGTGATGATCAGCATGATCAGCAGTACCAGCATCACGTCGATCAGTGGCGTGGTGTTGATGTCGACCATCACGTCCGGCTCGCTGCTGCTCCCGCCCGAAGGCACGTTCATTCCCATCGTCTGCTCCTGTCGACCAGAGTTGGCGCTTTAGCGCTTACTCTGATCCCATGCATAGCGGTCGACCAGAGTTAGCGCTTTAACGCTTGCTCTGATCCCATGCTTCGCGGTCAATCAGAATCGGCGCGTGTGCCGTTCCCACCCAGGGCTCAACCACCACGCGCCGGCGGTTCCGTAATGAACGAAACCTTCGCGATACCCGCCCGCTCGCACATCGTGATGACCCGGCCGATGAACTCGTAGCGCGTGTTCTCGTCGCCCCGTACGTGCACGCTCGGCTGCGGCTGCTGCTGCGACACGCCCTTCAGCTTCGCGAGCAACGCCGACGCATCCACCCGTTGCTCGCCCCAGAAGAAATCGCCGTCGCGGTTCACCGCGATCTCGACGCTCTTCGGCGTGGTCTGCAGCGGTTGCACGACCTCCTTCGGCAACTGCAGCTGGATCGTGTGCGTGACGACCGGAATCGTGATCAGGAAGATGATCAGCAACACCAGCATCACGTCGACGAGCGGCGTCGTGTTGATGTTCGCGATCACCTCGTCGCTTTCGTCCTGCCCGACGTTCATGCCCATCGCGCGCCTCCGTCAGCCAGTCAGTTCACGAGCGACGCGGCGGGCGACGGCACGCGAGCGGGACGCTTGCTGCCGGCCAGCAGCACGGTGTGCAGCTGGGCGCCGAAGTTGCGGACCCGCTCCATCACCGACTTGTTGCGCCGGACCAGGAAGTTGTAGCCGAGTACGGCAGGCACCGCGACCGCCAGGCCGATCGCCGTCATGATGAGCGCCTCGCCCACCGGGCCTGCGACCTTGTCGATCGACGCCTGGCCCGCGATCCCGATCGCCGTCAGCGCGTGATAGATCCCCCACACCGTGCCGAACAGCCCGACGAACGGCGCGGTCGAGCCGACCGTCGCCAGGAACGCGAGCCCGTCCTGCATGCGGTTCGACACGTTCGTGATCGAGCGCTCGACGGACACGTCGATCCACGTGTTGCGGTCCACTGCTTCGAGCAGCGCCTCCTCGTGATGCTCGCCCGCCTCGATCGCCGTTTCGGCGATGAAGCGGAACGGCGATGCCTCGTCGAGCAGCTTCGCGCCCTCGGCCAGCGACGGCGCGCTCCAGAGCTGCGCGTCGGCGAGTTTCGCGCGGCGGTTCGCCCGCAACTGCTCGACGAACTTCGTGATCATGATGTACCAGCTGCCCATCGACATGATCACGAGCAGGATCAGCACGAAGCGCGCGACGAAGTCGCCGTTCTTCCAGAGCGCCCCGAGCCCGTACGGATTCTCGACCGCTTCGGTCGCGGCCGGCGCCGGCGGCGGAGCCGGCTCGGCGGTGGGCGCCTGCGTCGGCGCCGCGGCCTGTGTCGACGCGTCGGATGTCGCCGCGGATCCGCTCGCTTGCGCGTAAGCGAGTTGCGGTGCAACGAGCCCGTCGATTGCAGCGACGGACATCAACAGGCTTGCCGCCAGCGCGGCCAGAGAACGCTTCGTCATACCCCACTCCAATTCTTTCGTTGAACTTACTATTGAAGTTCAAGCCGGTTTTCACCGGTCCGGCTCCTGCCGGACCGCCCACTGCATCAATTCAGGTTGAACGAGAACGGCACCTGCACCCGTACCGCCTGGCCTTGCGCCACGCATTTGAAGCGCTTCACGGTGTTGTAGGCCGCACGATCGAGCACGGGGTCGGCCGACTGGGCCACGCGTTCGTTCGTGATGTTCCCTTCCGCATCCACGACGAACTCGATCGTCACGTCACCCGTGATGTTGTTTTCCTGCGCTTCCTTCGGGTACTGCATCGACGCGCGCATCGAGTCCGAATTCGGGCAGACGACACCCACCTCGTGACTGACCGGCTTGGCCGGCGCGGGCGGTGCGATGACCGGCGCCTGCACGGCCGGCGCGGACGGCACCGGTGCCGACTGGTGCGTGATGGCCGCCTGCTGCGGGGGCGCCTGCACCGGCACTTCGGGCGGCGGCACGAACGGCGGCGGCGGCGGCGCGAACTTCGGCGGCGGAAGCTTGACGACCGGCATCGGCGGCGGTGGCGGCGGCTTCACCGGCTCGATGATGCGGGTTTCGATCGGATGCTGGATCACCTGCACGACTTTTGTCGCGAGGCCATTGAGCAATGCGTAGATCAGCACTGCATGCAACAGGAGGACGACTGCGATGCCGCCGAAACGGCGCACCGGATTCTGCTGCTTCTTGCCGAATTCCCGCGGACGCCCCAGCGTGGCCAGTCCGCTGTTCGAAGCAACCAGATGCTCTTCGACTTTCATGCCCACTATCCTTCCCCCAAGCGAATCGCCCAGTTTCGCGATGATGGCCGGCGCCGGAACCGGGTCGGTTCCGTCTCAGCCTCAACCCGAAATTTCATTTTTGATTCAATTGGCAATCCGAATCGAAAGCATCGATTTCGGATCCCATTTATTCAATTTCAATGAATCGTTTCAACCGCAACGGGATAGCCGCCCTATTCGGCGTCTACCCCGCACCAGCGTGGTCAGGCAATTGTCAGCTGCGTCGACACAGGCACTTTTTCCGCATGACGATTGGATCTTCGTTACACGCCGATGTCAGCCAGGCCGTTCGTCTTGGGTGCAGAAGATAGCAAGGAAAAAATCTGGGCGTCAAACTTTATTTGATACTCGAATACAAAGTTTGGAGGTGATACTCGAATAACGAGTTCGTAAACTTCATTAAACATTTCCCATTAATTCAGTAATTATTTTGTATGGTTGCCGCACTAACTCAGTGCCTTTCATAAATAATCACCAATTTAGTGCGGCGCACCGAATCGGCGCACCCGGAATGAGCGTCGCGAATGCGTTTCGTTGTCTCATGCGCGGATGGAAGCCGATTGACCGTTGTCATGCGGGCCAAGGGCTGTTGACGCGATGTTCAGACGGTGCGCCCGTCGCTTATTTACAAAGGATTCCAAATCAAAATAAGGACAATTTTTATAACGATCGAATCTACATGATGATATGCACAACGAAGCTATCTCATGACGCCATATACCGGCGCGTCAGCGTCAATTCGTTGCCCGTTCCTCTGCGCGCACGGGCATCTCCACTTCACCGAGCCCGGTGGAAAAATGCCCGCGCATGCGTCATCGACGCACGACCGGCATCGCTCAGGACAGCATCATCCCCTGCATCCTGTGCGAGAAATGCGCGCGCTCGGCCGTCTCCATCAGCATCAGGAATTCGTCCTGCGTCATGTGGATTAGCGCCTCATGATCGCCGGCCTCGAAATAGACTTCCGGCTGCTGCGCGAGGCGTTCCTCGAGGAACGTCTTCATCCCGTACGCCATGCAGACCGGCGGCAGCGCGCCCATGTCGCAATCCTTGAACAACTCGCGCAATTCGACCTCCCGGGCGAGCACGAGATGGCGTCCCGTCTTCACCCAGAGATCCGACAGGCGCACGGCGTGCGTCGTCGGCAATACGGCGGCGACGTAACCTTCGGCGTCCTCGAGGAGCACGGTTTTCGCAAGGCGATCGCCGGGAATATGCGCGGCGGCGGCCGTCTCCATGCTCGTATGACTATAGGGGTGGTACACCACTTCGTACCGCGATGACTTCTGGCGCAGGCAATCCTGCAGGGTGGCTGAGACCGGCATGGCACACCTCGTCTGGGCAAATCGGGCAAATAGGGCGAACGGCGTTCGCTTCCGGATTCGTTCAGCATAGGTCGCATTCCGGCTCAATGGAAACGCCCTCGCGCAGCGCCCGTCCGGATGGCCCGGCAGCCGGCTGCGCTCGCCTTTCACCCGCACGGCCGCCCTCGCCGCCATGCGAAATCCGGGCCCGGAATACGCTTGGCAGGCCCTCATTTCCTGTAGACGAAGTTGCTGCGAGGTCGTGTAGAGCGTGACGACGCGGCAATTCTGCCGACGTTGAAAAACTCGACCGTTAGTTGCGTTTTAAGAAGAATGACGGGATCCCGCCCCGGGATGCATTGCTTAAAAAACGAGCGCGCGAATGCTTGCCGTCATGCCGGCAAGCCACGCTGCCAAAGGCTTTCCCAGTGCCCTATACTGAGCCGGCCGCCCACCGTCTCGCGGCGGAAAACCGACTCCTGGAGCGATCATGCATTACCAGTTGATCTACGAACTCGTCGACGATTACCTGTCGCGGCGCGAGCCGTTCCGTGCGCAGCATCTGGCGCTCGCGCAGGCCGCGACCGAGCGCGGCGAACTCGTGCTCGCCGGCGCGCTGGCGGACCCGGCCGATCAGGCCGTGCTCGTGTTCGAAGGCGATTCGCCGGAAGCGGCCGAGTCGTTCGCACGCGCCGATCCGTACGTGCAGAACGGCCTCGTGAAATCGTGGCGCGTACGGCCGTGGCGCGTCGTGATCGGCAAGCACGCGCCACGGCCGGCGTGAAATCGGGCTACAGCCACCCTGCCCGCTTGAAACGCCACCACAGCGCGAGGTCGGCGATGGCCATCACCGCGATGCAGCCGTAGAACCCGTATTTCAGGTGCAGTTCGGGCATGTTCGCGAAGTTCATCCCGTAGATGCCGGCGATCATCGTCGGTATCGCGAACAGCGCGGCGAACGAGCCGAGCCGCTTGGTCACCTCGTTCTCCGCGAGCGAAATCATCCCGAGGTTGACCTGGATCGCGGTGACGACCATTTCGCGGCGCCCTTCGATCGTCTTCACGATCCGCTGCAGATGGTCGTACACATCGCGGAAGTAGGCGGCCATCCCGCTGCAGACGTGCGGCACGCGCCCGCCGGTGAGCTTCGCGAGCGGCTCCATCAACGGCGCCGTGTGCTGGTACAGCAGCACGAGCCGGCGCTTCAGCGAATAGAGATCCTCGATGATCGCGCGCGACGATGCGGGCGTCGCCTTCGCGAAGATGCGATCCTCGAGTTCCTCGAGCTCGGTGCCGAGCGTTTCGAGGATCGGGAAATACCGGTCGACGACCTGATCCATCAACGCGTAGAACACGAACGCCGAACCCTCTCTCAGCAGATGCGGCTCCCGCTCGCAGCGCTTGCGCACGTCGCGGAAATCCTGCTCGGTATGGTTGCGGATCGACAGCACGTAATTCGGGCCGACGAACACGTTCAGTTCGCCGACCTTGAATTCGCCGTCCTCGTCGAGTTCGACGGTGTGCAGCACCGCGAACAGCGAATCGCCGTATTCCTCGATCTTCGGCCGCTGATGGCCCTTGCGGGCGTCCTCGAGCGCCAGCTCGTGCAATCCGAACTCCTCGCCCATCAGGTCGATTTCCTCGGGCGTCGGATCCTTCAGCGCGACCCACACGAAGCATTCGGGCTTCGACACGTAATCGCTGATGGCATCGATGTCGATATCGGCCAGCTTGCGGCCATCCTGGTAAGCAGCACAGTTGATCAGCATAGTGTCCACGATGTTGCGGTTTGCGCATCAGTTTAACGGTTTGCTGCACGGACGGCCCGCCTTGCGCGGCACGCCGATATTGGTCATGATCGGGTTGCGTGCGCCGCAGCACGCGCGTCGGCGCACGTCGACAGGCCCGCCGGGCCTGCGTTGCGCAATGCACAACGACCATGCGGCCCCACCGTCAAGGAGACAGACCCATGTGGTATTTCTCGTGGATACTCGGCATCGGCGTGGCACTCGGCTTCGGCATCATCAACGCGATGTGGCTGGAAGCGGAAGTGTTCTCGCGCGGCGACACGCGCAGCGACACGTCGCGCCAGGACGCGGGGAGCCGGCATTCGTGACGCATCTCGTGTTCTTCTGCGGTCACGCCGGCACCGGCAAGACCACGCTCGCGAAGCGGCTCATCGGGCCGCTGATGCGCGCGACGGGCGAGGCGTTCTGCCTGCTCGACAAGGACACGCTGTACGGCCGCTACAGCGCGGCCGCGATGGGCGCGCTCACGGACGATCCGAACGACCGCGACAGCCCGCTCTACCTGAAACATCTTCGCGATCCCGAATACCAGGGCCTGCTCGACACGGCCCGTGAAAATCTCGCGCTCGGCATCGGCGCGCTCGTCGTCGGCCCGCTGTCGCGCGAAGTGCGCGACCGGCGCATCCTCGATCGCGCGTGGCTCGGCATCGCGCCCGACGTCACGCTGACGGTCGTCTGGGTCCACACGTCGGAGGACGTCGCGCATCAGCGGATCGTCGCGCGCGCCAATCCGAACGATGCGTACAAGCTCGCGCACTGGGACGAATACCGGCAGCGCCGCTTCGTGCCGACCGGCCGCGAATGCGACGGCATCGTGATGTTCGACAACACCGCGCCGTCCGACGCGGACATCGACGCGCTGCTGTACCGCATCGTGCCGCCGCCGCAGCCGGCGACGATCGTCCCGCCGCTACCGGCCTGATCGCGCCGCCCGGCGCCCTTCCCGCTTCCCTCAAAAAACAACGCCGGAAGCGCTGCTGCGCTCCCGGCGTCGTACGGCCCTCGTGCCGGAGATGGGCGAATGGTGCGGCGAGCGCGGTCAGGCAACCGCGTGCACGCGCTCCATCGTGCCGCCGTCGTACAGCTTGCCGAAGCGGTTCGACAGGAACGCCTTCAGCGACACCTTTTCCTGCGGGATGAAACCGCTCTGCGGCAGCTTCTTTTCGCGGAACAGATCCAGCACCGCGCACATCGCGCCGGCCGTCGTGATCTGGATCGCGCTCATGTGCATCCCGCACACGTCCTTCGCGAAGATCTTGCGCGTGAACACGTCCTGCACCAGCTGGCCGTCCTTCACGCCCGTTACCGTGACGAACACGAGCACGACGTCCTGCTTCGTCGACGGCACCGCGCGGCGCATGATCGACTTCAGCGTGTCGCGGTCGGTCGACAGGCGCAGGTCTTCCAGCAGGAACTGGACGAGCTCGCGATGGCCCGGGTAGCGCACCGACTTGTAGTCGAGCGTCTCGACCTTGCCCGACAGCGTCTCGCACAGCGTGCCGAGGCCGCCCGACGTGTTGAACGCTTCGTATTCGGTGCCGTCGAGCGAGAAGTGTTCGAGGCCTTCGAGCGGCTGCACCCACTGCTTGCGGCCGTCGCGGATCGCTTCGCACGGCTGGCAGTATTCGTTGATCAGGCCGTCGACGCTCCACGTCAGGTTGTACTTCAGCGCGTTGGTCGGATATTCGGGCAGCGCGCCGACGCGCATCTTCACGTCGCGCACTTCGCTGAAGCCGTTCACGAGCTCGTGCGCGGCGATGCCGATGAAGCCCGGCGCAAGGCCGCACTGCGGCATGAACGCGCGGTCGGAGCCGTCGGCCAGTTCGCGGATCGCATGCGTGGCGCGCACGTCTTCTGTCAGGTCGAAGTAGTGAACGCCGGCAGCCTTCGCGGCGGCGGCCACGTTGACCGCGAGGTAGTAAGGCAGCGCGTTGACCAGCGCATCGAAGCCCTTCACCGCTTCGCGAATCGCGTTCGCGTCGGCCGAATCGACCCGTTGCGTCGCGATGCCTTCGCGCGACAGCTTCGCGAGCGCATCCGCGTCGCGGTCGAACGCGACGACTTCGTAGTCGCCCGTTTCGCGCAGCATGTGAGCAATGGTGTGGCCGATCAGACCTGCGCCGACGATGGCGATTTTCATGCGCTTATCTCCTGATGATGGGTTTGGTGTTGTGGACGGCGTTGAGCCAATGAACACAGTGTAGGGACGCTCAAAATCAGTTCCAAGACGAAGAATGATGCGAAACGACTGGTAATTTCGACGTTATGACGATTGATTTCGTCAAAATGATCGATTCGCATAAAAATCGCGTATAGGCGCTGTCGCAAACCGGCCGTGGGCGGCTGCGCATTGCAAGCGTGAAGACGACACACGGCGTGGCACCGGACGCACGAACTGCACATGCGTCAGGTGCGACACGCCGGTTGAAGCGGAATACGAAAGGAGATTCGGGAAAGACGCGCGAGATGCGCGCAAGGATGACGGCGGGCGCCCGTGCCAATCATGAAGGACAGCGAAGGCCGATACGAATGCGTATGGGCAGGTGCCCCGACGTCATCCGGGCGCCCGTGACGCAACGACACCTGCGCGGCGCATGCGCTCGCGCCGTCATGCACGGCGCCGCGTGCAACGCGGTCAGCCGCTCAGCCGCTCAGCCGCCGATCGTCCCGCGATCGATCTTGCGCGACAGGATGATCGACGTCGTCGTGCGCTCGACGCCTTCGAGCGTGCCGATCTGGTCGAGCAGGTCGTTGAGCCGTTCGGGCGAATCGGCGCGCAGCCACGCGACATAGTCGTATTCGCCGCTCACCGCGCACAGCAGCTGGACTTCGGGCATCCGGTCGAGCTTGCGCAATACGTCCTTGCCGAACTTCGGCGTGAGGATGATGCCGACGTACGCATAAATGCTCGCATCGAGCACGTCCTGCCCGAGCCGCACGCTGTACCCGGCGATCACGTTGGTGCGCTCGAGCCGCGCGATGCGCGCGACGACGGTCGTGCGCGCCACGTCGAGCTGGCGCGCGAGATCGGCGACGCTGGCGCGCGCATCGGCTTGCAGCAGCGCGACGAGTTGCCGGTCGAGATCGTCGAGTTGGTCGAGGCGGGGTGGACGCATGACGCTGGGCCGATACGTATGTGCCGGCGGAGTGGAAAGTGACGCGATGATAGCGCCGAACGCCCGCGCGCCCAACCGGCACGGCCCGGATTCGCACCTTCGATTTCGATTCGTATCGGATGTAAGCAAGTGTCGCATTCACTGCCGCACGGCAGGCAACGTGCTACTAATAATGGGCGACGCGAGAGGCGCGCCGGCGGCGATGGCCGCCGCGCCCGCTCGCAAGACACCACCCCGGAGAGCCAACCATGAAGAAAATCTCGCTCACCCTCGCTACGCTCGTCGTTGCAGCCAGCGCATTCGCGCAAACCCCGGCGCAGCCGCAAGCGCCCGCCCAGGCCTCGGCAACGACGGCCGCGGCGTCGGCCCCGAGCGCCGAGCAGCGCGCGGCACGCCACGAAGCGCGCATCGAGCAGCGCATCAAGTACCTGCACGACCAGTTGAAGATCACGTCGGCGCAGGAGCCGCAATGGAAGACGTTCGCCGACACGATGCGCGACAACGGCGCCACGATGGGCCGTCTCTATAGCGAACGGATAGCCAAGCACGACGTGTCCGCGCTCGACGACATCAAGCAGTACGCGGAACTGTCGCAGGCGAATGCCGACGGCGCGAAGAAGCTCGCCGACGCATTCGCGCCGCTCTACGAGAGCTTCCCGGCCGAGCAGAAGGCGCTGGCCGACACGACCTTCCGCAGCTGGCTGCACCACGGCGGCGAGCACCGCGGCAAGGGCAAGACGAAGGGCAAGGAAGGCAAGGCGGCCGCCGCGCCGGCCGCGAGCGCCCCCGCGCAGCCCTGACGCGCTCCACGCCGGCGCCGTGCCGGCCCGCCCGGGCCGAACGGCGCCGCGCCGCGATCGGCGACGGCGCGTCACACGGCGCGCCAAATTCGGGATAAGCTCCCGGCTTTTCCCGCTTTCCCGCCCTTCCCCGCCATGCTCGAACTCAAGCAACTCGATCTGCGTACCGATCCGCAGGCCCGTCGCGTCGTCAAGGACGAAACCGTCGCCGTGTCCTTCGCGGATGCCGACGGCGAACTGATGAGCCTCGAAGGCCCGAACCGTTACGTCGCAGGCGACGCGTTGATCACCGGCTCGACCGGCGACCGCTGGGTCGTGTCGCGCGCACGCTTCGACGCCAAATACCTGCCCGCCGATCCGGCGCTCGCGCACGGCGCGCCGGGCGCCTACCGCAACCGGCCGGCCGTCGTGCTCGCGCGCCGGATGGACGAGCCGTTTACGATCGCCCGCTCGGAAAACGGCGACACGCTGCGCGGCGTGGCCGGCGACTGGGTGATGCAGTACGCGCCCGGCGACTACGGCGTCGTGCAGGCGCAGCGCTTCGCTCAGGTCTACCGCGACGCGTGACGCACCGCGCCGGCCCGAGGCCGGCGCCCCCGTTCACGCAAAGTCTTCGTCGAGTTCGAGTTCCGCGTCGCGCTCGACGGCCTCGCCGGCCGCGTGCCGCTCTTCGAGCGACCCGAGCATCGCTTCCGTATACGCATGCAGCACCGCATGGCTGCGCGCGCGCTGCATCGGCTTGAGCGCCAGGTAGCGCGCGAGCGCGGCCGGCACGATCCGGATGTCCAGCGTCATCCGCTTCGGCGTCGCGCCGAACCGCATCGCCAGCCAGTGCACGGACAGGAAGCGCCCGCGCGCATCGCTGCTTTCGGCGAAGCGCGTCTGCTCCGGAAACAGATCGCAGATCACGCGCGCGAGCGCGTCGAATTCCGCGCTCTGGCATTCGATCAGATAGTCGTCCATTCCGTCTCCCCCGTCAGGCCGCCGCACGCGACGGCCGGCACGTCTTCACCAGCACGACCACCAGGATCGCGGCCAGCACGAAATACGCGGCCTCGACCCACGCGGCCGGCAGCACGCGGACCTGGTACAGCAACGTCGGCGTCGCCGCGAGCGCATGCAGCACGATCGCAAGCGGCAACACGGCCATCCGCCCGGCCCGCACGCCGCGCCACACCAGCACCGACAGCGCCAGTTGCACCGCGAACGCCGCGCAGCGTTCAAGCAGCAACAGCAGGATCGACTGGGCCGATAGCGTCGCGAGCATCATGTGCAGCCGCACCACGGTGTCGACCGGCAGGTCGGCCAGTTGCGTCTCGAGCTGGCCGCGGCTCGCGAGCCACGCGAGATACGACCACTGGCCCCACACGAGCACGCCGACGAACCACGCTTCGGCGCCACCGTGGCCGATTCCGTAGCCGATCCCGCGACCGTCGCCGGCCGATGCCCCATAGCGGCGGTTCAGAAAACGCATCCCGAGATAGCGACCGACTTCCTCGAACACGGCGGTCGCGAGCGCGCCGTACGCGACGAACGCGAGCGGCTGCGTCAGCCAGCCGTCCTCGGGCGTGTGGCTCAGCACGAGCCCGTGGAACGCGCGCTCGAGAATCATCGCAAACAGCGTGAAGACGGCGACGCCGACGATCGTATCGCGGCGGTTGAGCGCAAGCGGCTTGCGCAGAAAGCGGTAGAGGACGAGCGGCAGCAGCGCGATGATCAGCGTGGCGGCGATCAGCGCCGCCAGCGTGACGGAAGCGACAGTCATGTATTTCCTTGTTCGAGGCAGCGCACCTGACGCGCCGCGTGCCCCGAATGATACTCAGCTTGCGGTCGACGCGCGCGCAATCAACTCGCCGGGCAGCATCGCGACGCGCACGTCGCCGGCCGCGCCGTCGATCCGCTCGTGCACGAATTCGACGGCCTTGTAGCCGATTTCGTAGGTTGGCTGACGAATCGTCGTGATGCCGATCAGCTCGGCCCATTCCGGATCGTCGATCGACAGCAGCGCGGCCTGCTGCTGCCACGCGGCGCCGAAACGCGCGCGCAGATGGCGTGCGATCGCCAGCGCGACCGGTGCATTCGCGGCGAACAGCGCCGCGCGCACGCCGCGCCGCGCCGCATCGTCGATGCGGGCATCGACGTCAGCGAGCGCCGCCGCGGCCGCATCGGGCTCGTTCAGGTCGAGCACGACCGTCGGCGGCACCGGCAGCCCGCGCGCCGCCAGCGCCGCGCGGAACGCGGTCTCGCGCACACGCCGCGAGCTGACGCGCTCGAACGGCTGCACGACGAAATGGATCGCGTCGAAGCCGTGTTCGACCAGGTGCGCGAGCGCCGTCTCGATCGCTTCGGTATTGTCGAGGCCGATCAGGTCGGCCTCGAAGCCCTCGACCGTGCGGTCGACGAGCACGGCCGGAATGCCCGCGCCGCGCAGCGGGCGCAGCACGTCTTCGTCGGCGCCGAGCGCGTTGACGATCAGCCCTTCCACGCGGTACGTCGTGAGCAGTTGCAGGAAGCGGCGCTCCATCTCGACTTCGTTCGCCGCGTGACAGATGAGCGGCATGTAGCCGAGCGCATGGCACGCGGCCTCGACGCCCTGCAGCACTTCGACGGTGTAGGGATTGGTCAGGTCGGCCGCGAGCATGCCGAGCAGCCGGTTGCGGCCGCGCTTGAGCCCGCGCGCCATCTGGTTCGGCCGATAGTTGAGCCGCGCGATGGCCGCCTCGATCCGCTGACGCAGATCGACGGACAGCACATGCGTCTCGCCGTTCAGGTAGCGCGAAACGCTGGTCTTGCCCGTGCCGGCCTCGCGCGCGACGTCGCTGATCGTCGCCGGACGCGTCGTGGAAGGTTGCGAATCGGTCACTGTCGTGCCTCGCGACGTACGATCCGCGCCGCTTCGTGAGCAGACGGACCATTGTTGTTGGAAACGTAAGCCAACCGGCGGCCTCCCCTGTCGTGGCGCGTGGGCGCCTGCGCTGGCCCGGTGCGCGCGGTCGAGCCGCGCCCGCCAGCAGCGTGCTACGGCAGTCGGCCGCACCGGACCTGGCGCGGATGCCCGTCGCGCGACGCCGCCGGCCGCGTGGCCGGCCGTCGATACGACGAGCGCGGGCGATCATAACGCAGCCAGCGCTCCTGCACCAAGACCACCGACTCTAACGGCGGCGCCGGGCGGTTACCGCAGGCGGCTCAGGCGTGCGCCAGCGCATCCGGATTGACGAGATTCGTGCGCAGCGTGCCGGCCAGCGCGCCGACCAGGTTTTCCGCCGCGCAACGCGCCATCGCATGGCGTGTCTCGTGCGTCGCCGAGCCGATATGCGGCAGTGCGACGACGTTCTTCATCTGCAGCAGCGGCGAATTGGCCGGCAGCGGCTCCTTCTCGAACACGTCCAGGCCCGCGCCGCGGATCGTCCCCGCGCGCAGCGCGTCGACCAGCGCGGCCTCGTCGACGACGGGCCCGCGCGACGCGTTGATCAGGATCGCGCTGCGCTTCATCTTCTCGAATTCGGGCGCGCCGATCAGGTGGCGCGTCTCGGGCGACAGCGGCACCTGCAGGCACACGAAATCCGACTGCGCGAGCAGCGCGTCGAGTGTCACGCGCCGGGCGCCGTACTGCGTCTCGGCCTCCGCATGCGCGGACCGGTTCGCGTACAGCACCTGCATCCGGAAGCCGAGCGCCGCGCGCCGTGCAACCGCGCCGCCGATCCGCCCGAGCCCGACGATGCCGAGCGTCTTGCCCTGCACGTCGGTGCCGTACAGGTCCGGGCCGATGCTGCGATGCCAGTGGCCGGCCTTCACCCATTCGGCCAGTTCGACCACGCGCCGGGCGGAGGCCAGGATCAGCGAGAACACCGTATCGGCGGTCGATTCGGTCAGCACGTCCGGCGTATGCGCGAGCACGATGCCGCGCCGCGTGAGATCGGCGACGTCGAAGTTGTCGTAGCCGACCGAGATCGTCGACCATGCCTTCAGCCGCGGCGCGCGGTCGAGCATCTGCGGCGTGACCTTCAGGCTCGCGCCGATCGCGCCGTCCGCGTCGCCGAGCGCGGCGGCGAGCGCGTCGGCGCCGTCGGCCTGCACGACGTCCGCATGCTCGCGCAGGTACGCGAGAACGTCATCGGGCAGCGGCTTGTACGCGACGATACGGGGCTTCATCGTTTCATTTTCCTTGCAGCGGCGCGGCGAGCGGATGCGCATCGCGCGCCTGGGGTTTGACGGACAGCGTGAGGATCACCGCGGCGACGAGCGCGGCGCTCATGAACGCGTACGATGCGACGGGCGATCCGGTCGCGCCGTTCAGGTAGCCGACGAAGTACGAGCCGACGAACGAGCCGAGCGCGCCCATGCTGTTGATCAGCGCCATCGCGCCGCCGGCGACGTTCCTCGGCAGCAGTTCCGGCACGATCGCGAAGAACGGGCCGTACGGCGCATACATCGCGGCGCCCGCGACGACCAGCAGCGCATACGAGATCCAGAAATGCGACGAGCCGAGCGCGTACGACGCGGCGAACGCGGCCGCGCCGACCAGCAGGAACGGCCACACGAAGCCGCGGCGCGAGCCGACCTTGTCGGACGCCCACGACGCGGCGAGCATCGCGATCGTCGCCGCGAGGTACGGCAGCGCGGACAGCCAGCCGGTCGCGACCATCCCGAGGTCGGAGCCGTTCTTCACGATCGATGGCAGCCACAGCACGAAGCCGTACACGCCGATGCTCCAGCAGAAATACTGCGCGCACAGCTTGATCACGGCCGGCGAGCGGAACGCCTCGCCATAGTTGCGCACCGGCTTGATCGCCGCCTGCTCGGCCGCGAGCGCGGCGTCGAGGTCGCGCTTTTCCTGTGCGCTGAGCCACGGCGAATCGGCCGGCTTGTCCTGCACGAGGCACCACCAGCACACGGCCCAGATGATGGCCGGCACGCCTTCGGCGATGAACATGTGGCGCCAGCCGAATTCATGCACGAGATAACCGGACACGATCGACATCCACAGCACGGTGACCGGGTTGCCGAGGATCAGGAACGTGTTCGCGCGAGAGCGCTCGTTCTTCGTGAACCAGTTGCTGATGTAGATCAGCATCGCCGGCATCACGGCCGCCTCGACGATGCCGAGCACGAAGCGGATCGCCATCAGCGACGGGATGTTGCTGACCACGCCGGTCAGGGCCGCGCAGCCGCCCCACAGCACGAGGCTGACGAACACGAGCTTCTTCACGCTGCGGCGTTCCGCGTAGATCGCGCCGGGGATCTGGAAGAAGAAATAGCCGAGGAAGAACAGCGCGCCGATCAGCGACGACAGGCCCTTGCTGATGCCGAGATCCTGGTTGATGCCGGCCGCCGCCGCGAACCCGTAGTTCGCGCGATCGAGGTAAGCGAGGCTGTACGTGATGAAGACGATCGGCATGATCGTCCACCACCGACGCGCTGCGAGATTGGCTGCCATGAGAGTGTCTCCGTATATGGGCCGCAGCGGGCGCGCTGGCGCCTGCCCGGCCTCGAACAAAACGACTACTGTGCGTCGCGCACGAAATGGATCCGCGGATTGTGCCGTGTCCGGCCTCTCATTGCGCGGTGACGGTTTCCTCTAAGCGATCGGCGTGATTGCTGACATTTTCGAGCCGGTCGAGCGCGTCGCGCGTCGGCAATCCTTCCGAATCGCCGATCACCTGGATCGCGAGCGCGCCGATCCGGTTGCCGCGCGCGACCGCCTGCTCGACGCTCCGGCCTTCCAGCAACGCGCTGACCACGCCGACCGCGAAGCCGTCGCCCGCGCCGACCGTATCGACGACTTTTTCAACGCGCTCGCCGGCAACGGTGCCTTCGCGACCGTCGGCCGTGCGGAAATATGCGCCTTGCTCGCCGAGCTTGATCACGACGCCGCGCGCGCCCTGCGCGAGATAGAAGCCCGCGATGTCGGCGGGCGTGTCGTGCCCGGTGAGTTGCCGCCCTTCGGCCAGGCCAGGCAACACCCAGTCGGCGAGCGTCGCGAGCGCATTCAGCGTCTTCGCCATCACGTCGGCGGACGGCCACAGCGTCGGGCGCAGGTTCGGGTCGAACGAGATCGTCTTGCCGGCCGCACGCATCTCGCGCGCGAGCCGGAATGCGAGTTCGCACGACGTCGCCGAGATCGCCGGCGCGACGCCCGTCAGGTGCAGATGGCGCGCGCCGAGCACGTAGTCGGCCACGTAGTCGTCGCACGACAGGTGGCTCGCCGCCGAACCCTTGCGGAAATATTCGACCGTCGGGTCGCTGCCGTCGTCGTTGCGCGACTTCAGCTGGAAACCGGTCGGGTAACGCGGATCGACGGTCACGCACGACGCGTCGATGCCCTCGCGGGCCAGCGTGTCGAGCACGTAGCGACCGAACGAATCGCTACCGACCCGGCTCATCCAGCCGACCCGGAAGCCGAGCCGCGACAGGCCGATCGCGACATTCAGATCGGCGCCCGCGATCCGCTTCGCGAATTGCCCGGCGTGTGCGAGGTGGCCGGGCTCCGTCGCGACGAACATCGCCATCGCTTCACCGTAGGTCACGACATCGAGTGCTGCTTTCATGACTGAACTCCTCAGGATCCTTCCGCGGTTACGCGGTCGCGAGCCACGCGACGCGCCGGCACGCATCGCCGGCCAGGTCGGCCGCGTCGAACGGGAACTCGATGCCGCGCGGCGCATGCTGCGGCAGTGTCGCGAGCACGCCGGTCACGAGCGGGTCGTTCGGCGCCGGCGCGACGGCGAAACGACGCGCGCCCTCGCCTTCGGTGGCCTTGCAATGAATGTATTCCACATGCGGCGCGAGCACCTGCGCGCAGTCGAGCGGCGCTTCGCCGCGCCACTGCCAGTTGCCGATGTCGAACGTCATGCCGAGCGCATCGGGCATGCCGGCATCGGCGAGCGCGTCGAACAACCCACGGAACTGCGCGAACGCGCCGCCGACTTCCAGTTGGCCATTCTCGACCACCACACGGGCTCGCGCGCCGCGCGACAGCGCGACGATTTCGGCCGCGTGCGCGTCGCCGGCGAACCCGCCGAGCTGGAATTTCACGAAGCGCGCGCCGAGCGCGTCGGCTTGCGCGAGCGCGTCGCGCAGTGCGTCGGCATCGAGCGCACCCGTTTCCGTATACAGCGAGTCCGGGGTCGAATAGACCGACCACAGCCCGTGGCCGGCGATCTGCGCGCCGAGCGCGGCCAGCGCGCCGGGCGTCGTGTCGTCGTCCGACGCGAACAGTTCGCGCCGCACCTCGAAACCGGCCGCGCCGGATGCCGCCACGGTCGCGATGAATGCACTGTGGCCCTCCTGGCGCACCCGGTCCATCCCGAATGCGCTCGCCACGATCACGATGTCTGCCATGTTGCCCTTTTTCACCGGAATGGAACCG
>Ga0209370_1000849_pt1 | contig 32627 bp, 31 predicted proteins | sample AgamicAtPrz_FD_187164 | JGI IMG/M metagenome (GOLD analysis project Ga0209370, IMG submission 187164) | Agave microbial communities from Guanajuato, Mexico - At.P.rz (SPAdes) (version 2) | ecosystem: Host-associated > Plants > Phyllosphere > Phylloplane/Leaf | place: Guanajuato, Mexico...
AAGTGGCCACGTCAATCACTCCTGGTCTCCTGCTGCACAAGAAAGCAGCAGGCTAGGGTTAATGCGTGGGTCAGATTGAGATGGAAAAACCGGGGGCTAGTGGGTCACTTCTGGGTGGAAATCAACAGACGATCCATCAGGTTGTGCCGCCAGCATTTCTCGAAGTAGCGTTCCAGTCGAAAGCGATGTGCGACGTTTGGTCATGAGGTCTTCGCACATGCGGACACACATGGCATACGTTGCCGCACTGGCTTGAGGCAGGGCTTGAGCCATAGTTGCCTGTGTTACGCGTAGTTCGTTGCTTTGCGATCCCCACTCGATCCGCACGCCGCCGATTGCGTACGGCATATGCGGCGACCGTTTCATGCTGAGACTGAGAGCTTCCAGTTGCGTGTCTGCCCCCAGGACATCCAGCATTAGACGGCAGGTCGCGCCTACGGCGCGTTGCACTGCAAACTCGCGCAATGCTGGCTCAAGCGCAGGCGATGCAACGAATTTCAGCCGATGCATCCCGTCTGAGCGCTCATGCTCCAGCATAGCGAGTGCAAAGGTCAGGGAGAGGAAACGGTGCGCAAGCAGGAGGGCGTCCAGACCGCTTGCAGCACTAAGCATTCCAAGGCCAAGAATTCCATAGGCCGTAGCGTGGTAGCGCATGCCGACAAGCAGTCCCAGGCCTGGCTCGTCCGGGATGAGAGTGAGCAGGTTTCGAATGACGGCTACTTCTTGTGCTGGATCGATGCTGATCTCTGCGTCAGCCAGCCGTTCCTGGGTCAAACCGGAGCCCTGGAGCAGATCCCGCGCTCTCAGACCGCGCTTTGCTCCTGCTTCGAGCAGCAACTGAACACTTGCCGGACTGCGCGTGAAATCCCAGAACTGCATGAATCTTCCCCAGACTATTGGCCTGAAGGATAAAGCAGTTGGCCCGATTCAACCTTCTGCCAAGTGATCGCAACTCCTAAAGTGAAAACAACGCGACGCAATCCGCAGCGCGTATCGATCACGGAGACTTCCATGAGCATGTACGCTGACCAACCCATCTGGCGAGAAATCCAGTCTTTCCTTCCTGAGCGCTATCGGATCCCCTTGAGCGAGGAGCCCTCCGAGTCTTTTTGGGACTGGCACAGTGATCGAATTCACATCGATGCGTACCGCAATCCGAACGCCTCGGTAAGGGTTATTCTGATGCACGGAGTCGGGACAAATGGTCGTCAGATGATGACGATTCTTGGTCGCCCGCTGGCTCAACGCGGTTACGAAACCATCGCTGCGGATATGCCTGGCTACGGTTTGACCGAAGTAGGGGAGGGTCACGTCGTCACTTACGACGATTGGGTCCAATGCGGTAGCGACCTGATTGACAGAGAACTGGCGCGTGACAGTCGCCCCATCGTTTTGTATGGCCTCTCTGCCGGCGGCATGCTCACCTATAACGTCGCGTCCCGAAACCGCAAGGTCAAGGGTATCGCAGGAATGACGTTTCTTGATAACCGGGACCGGCGGGTGCGGGACGAGACAGCGAAAAATCTGATTGTCAGTCGCGTAGGAGCTCCGCTCATGAGCAAGTTGGCCAATACGCCATTGGCAAAGATGAGGATGCCGATGAGCCAGGCAGGAAAAATGAGCGCGCTGTGCAACAGCGATGCAGCCATGAAAGTTTTCATGCGCGATAAAACCTCCGCTGCAAATGCCGTGTCCATCGCATTCCTTGATTCCTACATGTCGCATGTGCCCGAAGTCGAACCAGCTGACTTCAATGTCTGCCCTGTCTTGCTGACGCAGCCAGCCGATGATCGCTGGACTCCTCTGGAGCTAAGCGAGCCTGTAATCGGCCGAATCGGCAAGGTACCGGTTCGGACCATCATGCTGGAGAACGCGGGGCACTATCCGATCGAGGAGCCGGGTCTGTCGCAAATGGTCGACGCAATCGATGATTTCTTCCGTGAAGTCACCGGCACCGAGAAGGTGCGCTGAGTTCGGCATCCTTTCAGGCAGTGCGGCTCGCCCTGTAAATAAAGCTCAGCCCATGAATGTCTGCCTCCGGGATCCGGGCACGGTCGGCTGCTTGGCGGAGCAGAAGCTTTGCAACGCTCACCATCGCTCAAAACTGCGATTTTTCCGTTGCAAACCCTCTCGGGGTCGCGACCGCACACGGCTGCATCTCCTCGATAGCGCGAAGTAGCGAGAAATCGACAAGTCTCGGCCTTCGTCGGAGGCCTCATAATGCGCAACCATGCAAGCGCTGCGTAACTCCCTGTCACTGACCCGCCTGGTTTTGGCGTGGTTCATGCTGACGTTGAGTATTGCAATGGCTTCGCCCATAGTGCATCCAAAAGCCATCGAGGTGGTCTGTACCTCAAGTGGCAGCATGCAGGTGATCATGCTTGATGAGGACGGCCAGGCCGCGCCAGGGCTTCATCATTCGTTGGACTGTCCCTTGTGTCTGACCATCACGACACCGCCGAGCTATTCATCACCGCATCTTGAGCAGCCACAGCCGCTCGGCTTGGCGCTACAGCCTGTAGTTTCAGCGCGCATTGCCGCGCTGGTGGGGGCACCTCTGCCCCCGCGAGGGCCGCCAACGCTCGTGTAAGTCCACTGTGCCGCCAATCGATGGCGGATACAGCCTATCGCCGTCGGGCCCAGTCCTGCACGGCCGATCTCACTTGCACGCAGATAGTTCATGACCCATCCCTCTTATGGCGCGATGCCCAATGGCAACGCGAGTTCTCTTTCGCTCGCCTTCTTTCAACGCAACAGCGTGGCCCTGGCTGTGGCCCATCTGTCATTGGCCGTTCCTCTTGCAGTAGCGAGCTCTGCCAGTTGGGCGCAAGCGGACGTCACCCTGGACACCGTTACCGTACGTTCATCGGGGGACACTCCTTTGGAGCGCCCAGTGGGCACCGGCAGCCGGCTCGACCTCAATGCACGCGACACTCCGGCCAGTGTCGAGGTGACCACGCGCGAGCAACTGGAAGCTCGCGGCGACACTTCTCTGGTTGACGCAATCACGCGATCTACCGGCATCACCAGTCTGGGACATCCGGGCAACAGTGGCAGCGCGCTCTCGGTACGAGGTTTCACAGACTCCACCTCGGTCATGCGTCTTTACGACGGTACGCGCCAATACGGGGGAGTCGGCGTGAGTTTTCCCTTCGACACCTGGTCTATCGACCGCATAGAAGTACTGCGCGGACCCGCATCCGTGATCTACGGTGACGGCGCTATTGGCGGCGTGGTCAACGTGATCCCCAAAAAGCCCACGCGCGGACCTGTTCAAAATGAAGTCCAGGCCACGCTGGGGACCAGAGGCAAACGTGCATTGGCCTTTGGCAGCGCAGGCGCGATCAATGAGCAATGGTCCTACCGACTCGATGTCAGCGGCGACCAATCGGATGGCTGGGTGGATCGCGGCGATTCCAGCAATCGGACGATCTCCGGCGCTCTGCGCTGGGATGTGACACCTGACTTCAACTTGCAACTCTCGCACGCACAGGGCCGGCAAAAGCCGATGCGCTACTTCGGTACACCGCTGATTAACGGAGTACAAGACCCGGCGCTCCGAGAGCGCAACTACAACGTTGCCGACAGCCGCATCCAGTTCAAGGATCGCTGGACCGAACTGGCTGCCCAGTGGGCCCTCGGCAGCAATGTCGTCGTACGAAGCAAGCTCTATCACATTGGCAGCGACCGCTATTGGCGCAATGCTGAAGCGTATCGGTACAACGCCACTACGGGATTGATTGACCGCTCGGACAACACCGAGATCGGTCACGACCAGACGCAGACAGGCAACACCACGGATGTGAGCTTCCATAGCAGCTTGCTCGGACGTCCAAACCAGCTCTCCGTGGGCTTCGACGTGAACCGCGCATCGTTTCAGCACACCAACAACACTTACACCGGCAGCTCCGGACCGGTCGATCCCTACAACCCCGTCCCGGGCTACTACAGCAGCTCCGTACCCTTCATTCCCCGCTATCAAAACAAGGCCGAGCAATATGCGCTGTTTGCGGAAGACCGGCTTGAACTGACGGATCGCTGGTCTGTCGTGGCGGGCACGCGCTTCGACCATGCGGACCTATCGCGCCAGGATCTGGTGGCGGGCAATCAGGCTTTCAAACGCAGCTACTCCAACACCGGTTGGCGACTTGGCTCGGTCTACAAGCTAAGTCCTCAACTGTCCCTGTATGCGCAGGCATCCAAGGCTGCAGATCCGGTGAGCGGCCTGCTGATGCTGTCGGCGGCTAATTCCGCCTTCGACGTATCGAGCGGCAAACAGTTTGAGGTCGGTATCAAGCAATCCTTCTGGGACGGCAAGGGTGACTGGACGCTTGCGGCGTATTCCATCACCAAAAACAACTTATTGACGCGAGACCCAGCAAACCCCGCTTTGCGCATACAGGTTGGCGAACGCTCCTCCAAGGGCATCGAGGGCACCCTGTCGATGCAAGTCAGCAAGGCCGTGCAGATTGATGCCAACTTTGCGCTGCTCAAGGCTCGCTATGAGGATTTCAGCGAGTCCGTGGGCGGCATCGTTGTTTCACGAAATGGCAATATTCCCACCGACGTGCCGGAGCGTGTCGCCAATGTTTGGGTGAGCTGGAAAGTCGTGCCTGACTGGACGCTGTCCGGCGGCCTTCGCCATGTGGGCAAGCGCTATGCAGACAATGCGAACACCTTGAAACTGCCTGCCTACACCACGGCAGACCTGGCGCTGCAATGGAAGGCAACCAAGGCCACCACGTTCACGCTGCGCGGCTTCAACATCTTCGACAAGCACTACTTCACGACTTCCTACTACACCAACACGCAGTGGTTCGTCGGGGAAGGGCGACGTGTTGAGCTGACACTGAACCATCGCTTCTGAGCGCGCCGCCGATGTGGACTTCCGCCCAAGCCAAGCGGCTTGTGTTTCTGGTGCATCGATGGACCGGGGTGGGTGCATGCGTGCTGATGGCGCTCTGGCTCTTCAGCGGAGTGGTGATGCTCTTTGTCGGCTACCCCAAACTGTTGCCGACGGAGCGCCTGCAGGCATTGCCTTCCCTGAGCACTGGCCAGAGCTACCTGCCTGTTGAGGCAGCTCTGAAGCAAAGCCAGTCTGCCGACAAGGTGCAGCAGATCGTGCTCACCACTATTGCGGGCCGCCCCAGCTACCGGCTCAAGGAGGCGGACGGCACGCTGCGGGTGGTTGATGCCGGCACGGGCGTTGTTGCGCAGCCGCCCGACCACGCAGCGGCCTTGCGCAGCGCCAAGGCCTTCCTGTCCGAAGCAAATGGAGTGCTGCAAGGTCGCACGCAGGACGACCGCTGGACACACTCCGCCTCGCTCGATCCCCATCGGCCTCTCATCAAGGTCCTGATGGACGATTCCGCATCAAGCCTGTTGTACATATCGTCGACCACTGCCGAGGTGGTCATGGATGTACCGCGCCATCAACGCTACTGGAACTACGTGGGTGCCTGGCTTCACTGGGTGTATATGGTGCGTGAAGGCTCCAAAGACCCTGTGTGGAGCTGGCTGGTCATCGGGCTCTCGGCATTGGGAACCGTCTCCGCCATTGCCGGTGCCTTGGTGGGCATCTGGCGATGGCGCTTCCACGGTCGCTACAAATCCGGAGCCAGGACGCCGTATCGGGAGTTCCAGATGCGCTGGCATCACATCACCGGCCTCGTATTTGGGGTGATGATGATCTGCTGGATCTTCAGCGGCCTGATGTCCATGAATCCGCTGGGGATCTTCAGCCCGCAAGGACCTCGTCCCGATCTGCGCGCCTATCAGCATGCAGGTCCAGGAAGCAATCCCTTCAGGCTCACCACGCACGAAGCGCTGACACTGCTCGGTGCCGAGGGATTTGACACGCGCGAGGTCGAATGGAAAGTACTGGATGGGCAGCCCTATCTGCTGGCCTTCAATGGACTAGGGGAGACCCGCATCGTGTCCGCAAGCCTTGCTGCGCCCCAGGTAGAGCGGGAACTTGACCGTTCGAAACTAGAACAGGCCGCGAAGAAGCTGTTCCCTTTTGCCATTCGCTCGACCACGTTGCTGAACGAGTACGACGCCTACTATTACCGTCGGGGTGAGGCTTCGATGTATTCAGCAGCGGCGCGCGATCTGCCCGTGCTCCGGATGCAATTTGAAGATCCGGGAAACACCATCGTATACATCAGCCCTTACTCAGGTGATGTTGTGCTGAGCCTGGACCAAAGGCAGCGTACAGGACGGTGGCTGTTCAATTTCCTGCACAGTTGGGACCTGCCGTGGATGCTGCGCCACGCCTGGCCGCGTGATGCCATCCTCGTTTTGCTGAGCATTGGCACGTTGGCTCTGGCACTGACCGGCATCGTGCTGGGATACAGGCGACTGAAGCTGTTCATCGGGCATAAACGCCGATTTTGATCTTGGGGATGGTGCAATCGAAGAGCGTCTCTTTACAGCCTGCCGCAAGACCCGAGCGAGCTTGCCTCGTGGAGCTTCGGACGCAAGCCAGGCTGGTAAATGCTTCGTCCTGCCTTCATCCGATGCCTTGTCCCGAAGTCTGCAATCAGGCCGGCTGCGGGAACAGCCCCACCTCCAAGCAGCCAATCGCGTCACGCGGATAACTTGCTTGCGATGTATTTCAGCGCACCTTGAAACACCCAGTGCCATCGCTCATTGGGTGGCTGGGCAAGCGGATGCCAGAAGAACTTGAAGTCATGACCGCCATCATCGCTGGTTTGATGGGTCCAGGATTCGGGTGAATGACGCACATCACACAGATGGAATGCCCAGATCTGGTCTTCGTAGCCAGATGCCCATATTCCCAGATCCAGCGAGACTTCAGATGCTTCAAGTCCACTTTCTTCGCGCAATTCGCGCAATGCCGCTTCTCTTGAGTTCTCGCCCGGTTCAATCGTGCCTTTGACAAGTTGCAGACCTGCCAGCGGGTGCTCAAATGCCAGTATTTCGATAGAGCCTTGGCCCCGAATGACCACTGGACAGGCCTTGCTTGGGCGCAATGGAGTTTCCGATCTCATCGAACTATTTTCATGCCATAGCCTGGGCTGCTCCCGCGAGTACCAGGCACTGAAGCCAGCCGAGGCCGGTTGTCCCTAAAGCACAACCTTCATGTGGTGCGCCGCGCGCCGCCACAGAGATAGCCAATCAGTATCTCCACGATGGCCTGCTCGGTCTTCTGGATCGGGTGAGGCGTTCCGGGAGGAATGACAGCGGCGTGAATCAATGACTCCATGGTCCGCAACACAATCCAGGTGGCGAGATTCAGGTCTTCCTGAATGACTTCATCCCGGTGCTCCTCCAGCAACTGACGAATGCGGCAATGAATGCTTTGATCGGCTGCGCTCTGATCCGACGGTGCATCAAAGAACGGAAACTCTTTCTCCAGCACCTGGTGCAGCTCGGGAGCAACCTGATGCGCCGCCAGCCATGCATGCACGATGGCTGCCAGCCGCTCCAGCAATCCTGGCGACGTGGTGCCCGCCAGGACGGTTTCCATGGCTGCGTGCATTTCTACCGCGTGCCGTTCATGCAGGGCCGTGATCAGGGAATCCTTGTTGGGAAAGTACTGGTAGACGGAGCCGACGCTGACCCCGGCGCGTTCGGCAACCAGATTGGTATTGGTTCCTGCATAGCCGCGCTCGCTCAAAACGCGAGCCGTGGCTTCAAGAATTGCATCGACCAAGGCCCGTGAGCGGTTCTGGCGAGGGATTCGTCGTGGTTGTGGCAGGGTCGGCATAGGTCTGTCCGAACGCGAGTTTTCAATGCGAGTAATGGCTCATATTCTTTCACATATCGAGCAAATGCTCATATTTGGAGTGATCGATGTCCATTCGTTCTCATGAAGCGTTGGCAGCAGCGGCCTGTCAGCCGCCCGCCGCCAATGCATTAATCAAGCTGCTGCCTGTCACACAGGCGGTGTTCACCGGATTTCCGATCATCGGGACGCAGTCTGTGGCGGCCTTGCTGTCTCGGGCATGGTTCGGCATCTTTTTCGCCCCATCCCTGCTGGTCGCAGTGCGGCTGCTGAGCTTCTTGCACCAAGGAGTACGCCATGCGTGAAATCGACCACAGGCCGCGCACAGCAAGAGCCGTGGGAGTCGTGCAGGCAGTTCATTCCATCACTCCACATATGCGGCGAATCACGGTGGGCGGTGACGAGATTGCCGCATTTCTTCAAGTGCAGGGCATCGATGAACCAGCCGCCTGGGTCAAAGTCTTTCTCCCCACCGGGGAAGGGCGTGCGTACACGATACGAAGTGTCGACTTCAAGGCTGGAACGCTGGATCTGGACTTTGTTCTGCATGGAACAGGATCCGGCTCCGGTCCGGCCTCTGAGTGGGCATCTCGGGCTTTGATTGGCGAATACATCGGAATCGCAGGGCCTCGCAGCGGCGGTTTCCTGCTCCCCGGCAATACACAATGGGTCATGCTGGCAGGCGATGCAACCGCTTTGCCCGGCATCCAGAGCATTGCCAGCCGTTTGCCCGCCGACCTCAATGCCAAGGTCTATGCGGAAGTGCTGTCGCCAAGTGAGCATCAGCCTATCGACAGCCCGGCCAAGCTGCGTGTCCAATGGATCAATGCCCAGCCGGAGCCCGGCCTGAGCCTGTGTCAGGCGCTGCTGCACCGCCCCTTGCCGACAGGGCCTGGCTACATCTGGATTGCGGGAGAGTCTGCGGCCATTCGTAGCCTGAAGCATCATTACTTTCAAGAGCGAGAGTTGCCCAGGCACGGCTTGAGCGCGAAGGGATACTGGAAGTCCGGGGCGGCCGACCACCGGGAAGCGTGATGTGTTTCTCGAGTACCTGCTGTCGGCGGGGCTAATAACGGGTAGCCGCGCTTACATCCCAGATGCGCATCCGACGGCCTGCAATCCTGTCTATCGGTTGTCTGCTATTTGCGCCGACAGCAGCGGTTGCAGCGGACCCAGGCCGGGCATTGGCGGCATTGCTAGCTTGTGCGTTTCCGGGCCCGCTCCATCGCATCGATCGAGGGCACAAATCCAAGTTTCGAAAAAAATGCAGGCGCTTGAGAGCGAGAGGCTCGCAGCATCCAGGTGATGCCTTCGTCGTCGCTCACAATCTCTTCGACCAGGCTTCTGCCAATTCCCTTGCCTCTCCATTCCGGAGCCACCACAACCATCGATAGATAGCCATTGGACAGTCCGTCAGTGATTGCGCGCGCAAACCCGACCACCTGGTCCTGAGAGACGGCCACGACCACTCGTTGAGATGCTGAGACAAGGCGCTCAAGAAATTGGCGGTCCGGGATGCGATGAGACCATCCATTGCTTGTCAGAAGCTGAAATGCGCTGTCCAGATCGGCAGTTGAGTATCTGCGAGTATGTGAAGTGTGGACTTCCATGCTGGAGCATTGTTTCAAAGGGGACTTCTTGACCGCAGCAGAGTCAGAGAATGGTCTATTTCAGTCATTCAGCGCCTTCAGAGCAAACAGGCTTGCCAGTGGCAGTATTCGACTGGCGATGATGCTTGCCCTGAAGGGCTTTCTTGAGACCCACAGGGAAAAGAGCTGGTCCTTCAGGCAGGTCAAGTTCGGCCAAATCAAACCATCTGGCGGTGCATTGCGTTCCACTGTCTTCATGAAACTCAATGCTGCTCTGGTTATCAAAATTTGTGCTGCTGAACAGCACTTCGCAAATGAACAGCACTTCGTGGCCGGGCTCCCCTTCATGGGTATAGATGTTCTCCATCACGAGTGCAGGACCCAATATTTCAACGTCAACGCCCAGCTCCTCTTTGAACTCGCGTATCAGCGCTGATTGCCAGTGCTCACCGAATTCGATGCTTCCTCCAAGGGGGCGAACACCTTTCAGATGGCCTCGGTCATCCAATACCTCTGCGGCCAACAACTTGCCTTCTCGCCAGTGAAGTCCAAGTGCCTTGACTTTTATGGATGTGGCAGGCCTCCACTTGGTTGTGAACATACTATTTCTCTGAACAAGCCGAATTTGCTTGCGTGCATTGTGCATGCCTGAACGAAGGACTGCTTCTGGCCGGACTCAATCGGTCACGATCAGCAGGCTGGCCAGCAGCCACCGGCACCGGCGGTTGATCCAAATGGAATACGCGGCCGTATGGAAAGGGCGGGAACCTGGTGTGGACCGCGCCGCGGCGGATCAAGCCGCAATCTTGTCCGGCTGCAGAGTGCTTTCGATCGGTATATCCGGATAGTCCACTCCAGACACATGCACCCGATCACGCCAGGCATTCTTTGCTTGATAGAGAAGCTGACAAGCTGCAGCACCTTGTCGCCGCGCTCGTGGCCCCTTGCGTCGTTGACGCGTTTGAAATGGTCTATGTCCTATATCGCTGGCCAGCACTGCCATGGGATAGAACCCCAGGTCGGCAAGACGCTTCCGGGCATATTCCTGAAAGGAGCGGCGATTCAGTATCTGCGTCAAAGCATCAAAATCACGTTCCTTGCGCAGCTTGACAACCGTTTCCTTCACGGCAATCGCTGTCATCACCTTGCCATGTCTTGTGTCTGATCTACGTCACCCGGATTCGAAGGTGAGCAAGTCGGCAAGTCCGCTCAGGCGATGGCGGCGTTTGAACTCCTGTCCTTGGAGTCGTCGGCTGCCATCGGGCCAGGGAAGATGGTTTGGCGCCGTGATCCACCCAGCCGGCATCATGCAAGCCGCCAAAGAAAAAGCCCGCGTCATGGCGGGCAGGTCTTTGTTGCGCAAAAAGTCAAGGGCGCAAGTTGACGGTCTTCGAATATCTGTCGAGGTGCTCCAGCAGGCGCTCGTAGAGCTCATCTGTCGCCATCGAGTTCAAGACCTCCGCCTTGATCTCTTCGGCGCGCTGGCTGAAGTTGTGTTGCAGATTGCTTTTCTTGTTGTCATCCAGCGTTTCGATCAGGGCAATGAGAAGTGCTTCTTGCGCCATGATCTGGCCTTTCATCATCCTCAGCTGGGCGCTTTGATTGCCTAGGAACTCCATCCAACCCTTTCTCTTTCATGATGTGTGTCAAGTTTGAGGAATTATGGTGACTGTAGCTGTCGCGGAAATTTCACCTCCCTCGTTCTCCGAGCCACAGAAAGTGCCTGGAAGTGTGCAATTGATGCACAGAGGCCGTGGTGTGGCTTGATTCCTGAATCCGGACCGCAGGCCTGCTGTTTTGGCGACCGGGCTTTGCTCTTCAAGACATCTTGTGAAGCTGATGGCGCTTGCTGCGCCCGGCCGCGTTCTTCCAGCCTGCCGGGCTGAATCTCCGATCCTCCGGTACAGGGCTGGCGTCGGCAGCAAGGCGGGGCTATCTCCATCAAGACAGCAGTTGCTTTGTTATGGGCGGATGACATGGAAAAATACCGGGGTTGGACTATCTACGAGGTTGTGATGCCCTTGTTTCACACCACTGTGTTGACTGGTCTGGCGATGCTGGCCTTTGCCGGCAACTCGCTGCTGTGCCGCCTTGCGCTCCAATCCCACTCCATTGATGCCGCGAGCTTTACGGCAGTGCGCCTGGCTTCGGGCGCGGCCATGCTGGCGCTGGTCGTGAGCCTGAAACGCGCTCCCTCTACCGGTGTTGGCAACTGGACGTCGGCGGGCTTGTTGTTCGCTTATGCGGCGTTGTTTTCCTTCGCCTACGGGAGTCTGTCGGCCGGTGTCGGTGCCTTGCTGCTTTTCGGTGCGGTGCAGGCGACGATGGTGGGCGTGGGCCTTTGTCGTGGCGAGGCACTTTCACCCCGGCAGTGGGGCGGATTGGTGCTGGCTTTCGGCGGCCTGGTGGTGTTGCTGCGACCCGGACTCTCGGCTCCGCCCCTGGGAGCGGCTTTGCTCATGCTCCTGGCAGGGGTTGCCTGGGGGCTGTATTCCTTGCTCGGCAAGGGCGCAACCGATCCGATCGGCGTGACGGCAGGAAATTTCTTGCGGACGGTGCCGCTTTCGCTGCTGATGCTCGTGTTGGTGCAGGGGCAGGCCTCATGGAGCACGGCAGGATTGATGTATGCGCTGTGCTCCGGAATGCTGACTTCCGGACTGGGCTACGTCGCATGGTATGCGGCGCTACCTCAGCTGAAGGCGGGGGCTGCAGCATCCATACAGCTGAGCGTTCCCTTGCTGGCCGCCATCGGTGCCGTCTCCCTGTTGGGAGAGCCCTGGACCATGCGGCTGACTCTGGCTGGTGCTGCCATATTGGGCGGTATCTCATTGGTTGTGGTGACCCGGTCTGGCGGCAGGCCTGCCGTGGCAAAAGAGTAGTTGTGCAACCCTTTCACCAGCGCTCTTCAGGAGCCAGGACAGCAGTGCTTGCAGCATCTTTGTGCTGCTCGAATGTCACGAGCTTGAATGCAGGGGCTGGTCGATGCACAAGCTCCCATGCGCATCCCTGCCGTCGTGCCGACGAACATCGCTTTACACGAGTATCCACCGGCAGGAATAGGCTGTCAGTGCCACTTGTAGAAAGGGCTGCCATGAAAGAGCTAATTGCACTGACTGCGTTCGCCTTGATATTGACCGGATGCGTGATGCAGAGGCCGGTCAATGGGCAAGGAATGGATCCAGGATCCCAGAAGGTTGAGAAGAATGCGGATCAGGATCTTAGAAACAACGATATTCAACAGCGGGATCGCTCGATCGACTTTGAAAACGACTGGGACCGGGATCACTTTCGTGACCGCGGAAACGAGGGCCATGAAAATCAAGGTAGCCTGTGGCCGTGGCCGGGCTCCGGATTGAGTGGCGGGCGCACCTATCCGGGAGGCCAAAGCTGGGGCTATTAGCGCAGCGTCACTCGTCAACCATCACGAAGTGCTGCAGTGCCGCAATTCGGCAGCCGGGCATGCATGCCTGGTCGGGCGAATCCATTGCGCGGCGCCTTTGCCGGGATGAGGGGAGGGCGCAGCTGCCATCCCACACAGCTGCGGCGCCCAGGAAGAAGCTGCAAAAGCAGGCCGGCTTGCCGTCAAGCGGCCAGTTGGTCATTTGCATGCGTTCCCCGGATGCAGCCGGCGCGCCTACGCCAACTGGCGGACATTGCGGGGCATGTCAAAAGAAAATTCCTCAAGATGCCGGCAGCTGTGTGCACAAAACCGGGCTTACACATTGAAAACCCGCGCGAATTCGGTCCGTCTAAACTTCGCACATGAAAAAACTGTTTGGAGTCTCTGCCCTCGTCTTGCTGTTGTCGGGATGCTACGCGGTGGGCCCTGGATACAGCTACGGGTATAGCGATACCTACATCTATCAGCCTTATGGCGGCTCGTACTACTACGGGCGGCCTGCATATAGGCCTGGGTACTACCACCATCATCACGCGCACCGCCCACCGCACCCAGGCCACGGAGGGCATGGAAATCACCGTCCACCGCATGGAGGCCATCGCCCGGGTGGCGGCCATGGTCACGGCCATCGCTGAATGACAGGCCTCGACTGGCGCGGTCGAGCGAAGGCTGAGAAACAGATAACGCCGTGTCACCTGGTGTGACTACCAGGGGGCTGGTCGAGGGGGGCTCGCCGTGGTCGGGCGGCTGCCCGGTTAGAGGTTTCCGCCCGAAATCTCGATCAGGCTACCTGTGGTGTATGGCGACTCGTCCGAGATGAGCCATACGATTGCATTGGCAACCTCCAGAGCCGTTCCTCCGCGCTTCATGGGAACGCCAGCCGCCAGGCGCCGAACCCGGTCCGGCTGTCCCCCGCTTGCATGAATATCCGTTTCAATGAGGCCGGGACGGACAGCGTTGACGCGGATGCCTTCCGCGGCCACTTCCTTGGCCAGCCCCAGAGTCATCACATCCACAGCACCCTTGGATGCCGCGTAGTCGACGTACTGGCGTGGCGCGCCAAGTCTTGCAGCAATGCTGGACACATTCACGATGGCTCCACCATGGCCGCCATTGGCAGTACTCATGCGATGCACCGCTTCGCGAGCGCATAGAAAAGCGCCTATGGTGTTGATGCGAAACATTCGCTCAAGGCGCTGCAAACTGAACTCGGCCAGCGTCTGTGCCGTGTCCACAATACCTGCATTGTTGACCAGGGCGTCCAGGCGCCCGAACTGTACATCTGCCACGGCAAAAAGACGGCGAATCTGCTCTTCGCAGCCCATATCCGCCTGAATGGCCATGGCGTGCCTGCCCATTTCCGTGATTTGCGAGACAACCGCATCGGCTGCCGCCTGGTCTGTATTGAAGCTGAGCAGTACATCCCAGCCTGCCGCTGCTGCTTGCAGGGCGGTGGCTGCGCCAATGCCTCGGCTGCCTCCGGTGATGAGCACAACTTTGTTTTTCATGGGGCTCCTTGGTGATCCATTTGATACTGCCGCGAGTCTCGTCTCCAGCTTCACGGTTCTCGATTCATCTTATCGCTGCATTTCCTCTGCGGCCTATGCTTGATCCGGCCCAAGTGCTCATGCTTTTGTATCTCAAGGCAACAAAAAACCACCTGTAGAGGTGGTTGAAAACCAATCGCAAGACTGGATTCAAGAAGGGCTACCAGTATCGGTAGTTGTGGCGCATGCGCAGCAGTCTCTCTTCCTCCTGCTTTTTTTTCATGTCTGTGGGCTCTTGCGGGTCTAGTTGGGGCGGCGCAGGGAAATCCTTGTCCATGGAGAACAGCTCCTTGGTGGTTTCCCAGAACTTCTGGATTGGCGGGGGAATACGGCTATCTGGCATATAGACCTCCAGTCCTGGATGACGAATCAAGATTGATCGCCGAGCTCCACAGTACTCTTTTTAATAACCTTGAAGCCCTATCCAATAAGTAAAACGTCAGCTTTGGTGCATAAACAGGATGGGCGCGAGCGCCAGGAAAAGCAGCGATGCCCCGTTTCCATCGGCTCTGACAAGGCTTCGGGCTGATGGCTCTTGATGCACGGGTTCGGCAATTCAGGTGCCACAGGCTGTCCGAGACTGGCGAGCAGATGCGGCTAGCATGCAAGGCTCAACAGTGGAGCAGAGATGGAAAAGTACCGATTCAATGTGTTTGGCGACATCCTGGCCATAGAGCGCAGCAACTCGGGATGGCGCTGCTTTGCGGTTGGGCTCGATGGAAAGCTTGGCCCGGTGGATCTGGTCGTTCCTCCCGAGATCACTTATGAGGAGCTGCCTCAGTACCTTTATGACATCTACCATGAGAGCGCGGCATTGTCGGATGGCGACATCTTCGAGATATCCTGAGTCTTATCCGGATGCTGCCCGCAGCTCGTCAGAGATCTATGGTGCTGCTCCCCATTGTGTCTGTGACTCATTCGCCAATCTTTTCGGCACCGACTTCATCACTGCAAGGAGATGGCCGCCATGACTCTTCAGAAGAACCCGCTCAAAGAACCGGAACCCAAGCCGGATCCGATTGATCCGCCCAATGATCAGCCGCCTGCAGAGCTGCCCGGCGATCCGATAGAGCAGCCCAATGTGTAGCTGCTAAAGCCCGCGAAGTGCAAGCTGTCTTCATTTGCTGGCGAGCATCCGAAGTGGGACCATGACTGCATCGATGCACTCAAGGAGAGCGGCGATGTCTACTCTCATGATTCAACTGATTGGTCTGCAACTGGTCGTCTTGCTGGTGGCCTGGGTCATTTACGAGGTCAGAGACGATTGGACGTAAAAACCGGCTGCAGCAAGCCTCTGCCGCTCGATCAAGTCACTTGCTGGTGATCGAGCGCAAAGCGTCAGGTGGGCAAGTGGCCTATGTGCCCCGCTGATCTGTCCGTGGCAAGCATGGATGCCCTGCAATCTCTGGATGACCGGGCTGAATGGAGTTTTGGGCCGCGCCAGCATCGATACAGCCAATGAGCTTGCCTGAGCTTGTCTATCTGCTTGCAAGGCAGCGGTGCATGGCGCCGGATGCGCAGTCAATACCAGCCGGCGTGGCCCGGGCCGGCTCAATCCCTTCTATAGCCAGCGTCGTACCTGCCGACAATAGGCCACGAACAAAACACCAAATTTCGCCTGCAGCGCTCTTTCCTCTGGTCGTATCTGGAAGTGCTGAAGGTAGGCCATGAACAGCGGCACAAGCAGCAATCCTGATAGCTTGCCCAAATACATGGCGAGTGCCAGCAATAAAAGCGCAAAGCCCAGATACATCGGATTGCGTGTCACCCGATAGATCCCGCTGACCACCAGCGCCGTCGATGCTGCCGGGGTGATGGGGTTCACCGTGGTCCGGGCATGCTGAAATGCCCGAACACCGGCGAGGCAGAACGCTCCACCCACTGCGGCGAGCATGAGGGCCACCATCCATGAAGCAGTGAATCCGATCGGCAGGGTACCGGGCAGAAGCCACATTGCCACGGCAAACACAGCGAACAGCGCCATCGGCGGCACCCGCAGCATGAGTAAAGAGGATTTGTTCTGCGCTGGGGATTGAGAAATCATGCATTCAAGCCTAAAGCTTAAAGTGGCTTCATGGTCAATCATGTGCTGCAGCATGACCTGACTGCATGCCACGCCATTGAATGCAAGCGGGGCTATGACTTCTGATGCTCAAAAAATCCCGCAATGTTGCGGGCTTGCATTACCCAGATGTCGGCAGATCAGGACGTAAGCACGGATGCATCAAACCTGGCATTCAGTTTTCGTGGCATATGAACGATATTGCTGAGTTTTCAGTTTCTAAAAATAAGAATTTTCTTATCTAAATCATCGACTGCTTTGATTAGCATGTTCTCTGTCGCCTGATGCTTTCTTGGCTCCATCTCCATATTTCGTCAGTGATCGCTGAGAGCGCCTTCATATTTTTGCTTGTCTTGATAAATGGGGGACCGATTGATACGCCGGTTTTCATACTCATTCAAGAGGGCATTGACTTGCATGACATCGTTGGCGTAGGCGGGCACTGAGGCCGCTGAGTGCTTCAGTCCGGAACCCTGGCTTCAAGGGTGGCAGCCGGTGGAGAAATAAAAAATTCGCCGTTAGCGAAGCTACTTCTCAATCAAATAAAAAAGTCACGAGTGAAAATTGGATTTCACACCTGGCCTGGCCACGGAAAACAGTGAAAGCTCTTTCTACTGCTGTGGAGGTAATTCACTGCAGGAAACTTGTTATTCATTAAATATGCTGCTGTTGTAGCTTTTGTATGCCGGCCATCAGCCATAAACATGGCTGCTTTCATGCGAGAAATAATGACACAAGAAATAAATAGGTCTTTTATGGGGGAGACAGCGCCTGGCAAGCGTTTTCAATTGACGTCACTATTTGTTGCCGTACTCAGCTTTGCAGCTCCTGCTATGGCGCAACTGTCCGGGTCAGCCATTGAACAGCAGCAGTTGCAACGACAGCAAGAGCGTGAACGGGAACTGCGTGAGCGCATGGCTCCCAATGCAGATACCTTGCAGCCGCGGACCAAGGCCATTGCGCTGGAGATGCCGACGAGCGAGATTCCCTGCTTTGCGCTGCACTCCCTTGAATTGACAGGAGAAAAACTTGATCAAGTGCCGTGGCTCAAGGCGGCAGCGGGTATTGATCTGAGTGCCAGGCCTTGCATTGGGGCGAAGGGTGTCGAAGTCATCCTGGCTCGGCTGCAGCAGGCAGTGCTTGAGCATGGCTACGTGACCTCCCGGGTCATGGTGGCTCCGCAAAACCTCCAAAGCGGGGTGCTGACCGTTGCTTTCATTCCCGGCGTTCTCAGGTCCATCCGATTTACCCCGGACAGCACAGGAGACACTTCACTTATTGCAGCGCTGCCGTCCAAACCTGGCGAGCTGCTGCAACTGCGTGATATTGAGCAAGGCTTGGAAAACCTCAAGCGTGTTCCAACGGCAGATGCCGATATTCAAATCACTCCCGCCGAAGGCCCGGATGTCGAACCCGGCCAAAGTGATTTGATGATTACCTATAAGAAAATAAGCCCGCTGCGCTTTAACGTCGCCTTGGATAATGGCGGCACCAAATCTACAGGAAAAGTCCAGGGCACGGGCACCGTGTCCTGGGACAACCCGCTGGGCCTGAATGATCTGATGTATTTCAGCTTCGGCGGTGGTATCGGCAATGGTGGCAACCGTGGCACCGAGACCCGTGCAGCGCAGTATTCCGTGCCTTTGGGGTACTGGCTGGCAGCCCTGTCCGGCTCCTATAACAAGTACCACCAAGGCGTGGCCGGTGCCTATCAAAACTACACCTACAGCGGCGAATCCAGCAACCTGGATTTCACGCTAAGCCGCGTAGTGTTTCGCAATGCCTCCTCGAAGACAACGGTTGGCATCAAGGCGTTCCAGCGGACTTCCAACAACTACATCGACGATGTGGAAATCGATGTCCAACGCAGGCGCACCTCGGGCTTTGAGCTGAGCCTGAACCAGCGCAGCTATCTGGGCAATGCCGTTCTGGATGCCAATCTGGCCTACAAGCGAGGCACAGGTGCTTTTGCGGCCTTGCACGCGCCTGAGGAGCCCTTTGGTGAAGGCACTTCGCGCATGAAGCTCTTCATTGCCGACTTGGCATTGTCCAAGCCCTTCGAGCTGGGCGGCACCAAACTCAGGTTCAGCAGCAACTGGCATGGCCAGTGGAACAAGACGCCGCTGACGCCACAAGACCGCCTCGGTATCGGCGGCCGTTACACCGTGCGGGGCTTTGACGGAGAAAGCACCTTGCTGGCAGAGCGTGGCTGGTACTGGCGCAACGAACTCAGCGTCCCCTTGAGCCTGGGCGCTGCGGGCAATGCCGAAGCCTTTTTGGGCCTGGATACCGGCCATGTCAGCGGGCCCTCTGCGAAGTACCTGCTGGGCCATTCATTGACCGGCGCGGCCATCGGCCTGCGTGGGGCCTGGCGCAAGCTCTCCTATGAAGTCTTTGTGGCAACGCCTGTCAAAAAGCCGGAGCACTTCCGAACCTCCCACACCAACCTGGCTCTGAGCCTGGCTTACAGCTTCTGAGGCATCGTCATGAACAAGAATCTTCATCGCGTTATCTTCAACAAAGCGCGTGGCATCCGGATCGTGGTGCAGGAAACAGCTTCCAGCGAAGGCAAGGCCGGCAATGGCAGCACACAGACAGGAGCTGCCGACGTAGGTGCCTCGTCGGCGGGCAGCTTGCGCACTGCCAGATCCTTCCTCAGCGATTTCCCGTTCTCTGCTGCAGCCAGAACAGCAGGCATGCTGGCCCTGGCTCTGGGGGCTCCTGCCGGTTTTGCGCAAATCATTGCCGATCCCTCGGCCCCCAACCGTCAGCGCCCCACGGTTCTGGAATCAGCCAACGGCACGCCCACGGTCAACATCCAGACCCCTTCTGCGGGTGGCGTGAGCCGCAACACCTACCAGCAGTTCGACATCGGGCAAAAAGGCGCCATCCTCAACAACAGCCGCAGCAATGTGCAAACCCAGATTGGTGGCTGGGTGCAAGGCAATCCATGGCTTGCCAACGGCGGCGCCAGAGTCATCGTCAACGAAGTCAATTCAGCGGCCCAATCCCGCCTGATGGGGCCGCTGGAAGTGGCAGGCCGGCGGGCCGACGTCATCATCGCCAACCCTTCGGGTCTGGTGGTCGATGGCCTGTCCTTCATCAATGCTGCAGGCGTGACCCTGACGACGGGCAGACCGCTGTACGGAGCCAATGGAGCGGTTGACGGCTTGAATGTGCAAGCCGGTCTCATCAGCATCCAGGGCAATGGGCTTGATGCCACCAAGGCAGATTACGCCAACATCCTTGCAAGAGCCATCTCGCTGAACGCCGGGCTGTGGGCTCAAGATCTCAAGGTCGTCACAGGCGTCAACCAGATTGCCGCCGATGGCAATGTCCAGCAAAGCAAGCCCAGTACGACAGGCGCAGAGCCTGCGAAACCCCAGTTCGCCCTGGACGTCGCTCAATTGGGCGGCATGTATGCGGGCAAGATCTTTATCGTAGGCACCGAGTCTGGCTTGGGTGTTCGAAACTCCGGCCTGCTCCAAGCCGGTAGTGGCAGCCTAACCTTGAACAATGAAGGCTGGCTCAACAACAGCGGCTCCATCCAATCCACCAGCTCCGATGTTGTCGTGAACACGCGTGGCGCGGTAGAGCAAAGCGGTGCCATCTATGGCGGCGGCAATGTCCAATTGAGTTCGCAGGCGAGCCAGGCACACAGCGGCACAGTGGCTGCATTGGGTGATGTCTCCATTCAGGCTGCAGGGACTGGAGCGCAGATTCAGGCCCGGGATGCAACAGTCTGGGCGGCTGGCTTGCAAACGGATGGCCGGTTGCTCGGGGATAGAAATCTGAGCGTGCATGCGGATGCACAGCTGCAGACCTCAGGCCAGGCGCTGGCCACCCGCAATGTGCAGATGCGAGCTGCAAGCCTTGGCCTGACTTCGTCTCGCCAGCAGGCTAAAGCCTTGCAACTGCATGCCACAGCAGGTGATTTGCAAGCCCAAGGCAGCCAGTTGCTTGCAACCGAGCAAATGTTTCTGCAAACGGGCCAGACACTCACGACAGATGGCGCGCGAGTGCAGGCCTCCAGTCTCGGCATCCATGCCAACGCTCTGAGCAATGTCGGTGGACAGATCATCCAAAGCGGCGGCAGTGACCAGACAATCGCTTTGCAAGGGGATCTGGACAACAGAGCTGGCCTGATTCAAACAGCAGCCGGTAACCTGAACATTGCCGCCCGGAACATCGATAACACGGCAGGCCAGCTGCTGCATGCCGGTGGCGGAAGCTTCAACCTGAGCAGCCAAGGCCAGCTCCTCAATGACTCCCGAAGCAGCAATCAACCGGCTGTCGCGGATGGCGCGCGCATTGTGAGCAATGGCTCCCTGCATGTGCAAGCCCAGGCCTTGAGCAATAGCGGCAGCATCCATGCGGCGCAGGCGCTTGAGACACATGCCTCGACCCTGAACAACAGCGGAGTCATGTATTCGGCAGGCAGCCAGGCACTGACGGTTGATGGCAGCATGAGCAGCAGTGCAACGATTGGCACAGCCCGGAACCTGACTGTGAAAACAGGCAGCTTCAATGGCGCAGCCACCCATGTACTGGCTGCGGGCATGGCCGCTGACGGCAAGCTTGCCGGAGCCGGTGTCCTGACCGCAACTGCATCCGCACATTTGCAGAGCGCCGGGCAAATTCTGGCAGCAGGCAACGTCAGTCTTGATGCCGCAAGCCTGGACCTCAGGCAGAGCAGCGCGGCAAGCACAGCAGGCAATATGAGCCTGACGGCTCGAAGCGGCGACATCCAGACGGGCGGCGCCCGCATCAGCAGCGCAGGTCTTTTGGCCATCCGAGCCGACGGCTCAAGCAGCCAGCGCCTGGACAACACCCTCGGACAGATCAGCGCAACGCAGCTCAGCATCGACGCGGGCAAGCTCGACAACACAGATGGATTGATCTCTGCGGTCGAGCAACTCGACATTACCAGTGCTCGATTGATCAATGGCGCCACCCCTGCGGCAAGCACGGCCAAAGGCATTCAAAGCCAAGCGGGTGATGTTCATCTGAACGTTCAGCAATTCGATAACAGCGGGAACATCCAGGCCGCCAAGAACCTGATTGCGGCAACTTCAAGTCTGAGCAATAGCGGCACCCTCTACGCAGGACGCGCGCAGACGCTGAATGCGAGCGGTGCAATCACCAGCAGCGGGACGATTGCCGCTGCCCAGGACCTGAACGTGACAGCCGCCTCGTTTGCAGGCGCTGGCAGCAATGTGCTGGCTGCAGGCATGGCTGCGGACGGAAAACTCGTCAATCCCGGGACTTTGAACCTCACCACTTCGGCTGGATTGCAGACAGCCGGCCAGGCACTGGCTGCAAACAATGTCAACCTCGGCGGCGCCAGCCTGGATCTGGGAAGTGCAACGGCAGGCAGTGCCAATGCAGATGTGAATCTGAGTGCCGCCCAGGGCAGCATCGTCACGGCGGGCTCACAAATCAGCACGCCAGGCAAGCTGTCCATTACCGCCAACACGGTTGCAGGCCAAACGCTGGACAACACCGCAGGCCGCCTGGCTGGTCAGCAATTGCAAATTCAGGTTGGGCAGGTAAACAACCATCAAGGAAGCATTGAACAGTCCGGGGGCGCTGATCTGGACATCAATCTGAGGGGCGGCGCACTGAACAACAACGCCGGGCGCATTGTTGTCAATGCGGCAAATCTCAAGCTTCAATCTGGTGTGCTGGACAATACAGATGGACTGATCAGCCATGCCGGCTCAGGGCACGGAGCATTGCAGGCATCCAGCCTTGACAACACCCGTGGACAGATCCTTGGCAACGGAACCTTGTCTTTGGCCAGCAGCGGCAATGTCAGCAACAGCGATGGACTGATCTCCTCCAATGGCGACCTGCAACTGACAAGCGCAGACCTGGGCAACACCCGTACAGGCACTTCAGGAAGCGCCACAGGCATTCAAAGCCAAGGCGGCAACCTCACGGTCAATGCCCAAGCCATCACCAACAGCAGCAACCTCTATGCTGCCAAGGATCTCAAAACCACGGCCACCAGCTTGGACAACAGCGCAACGCTGTACGCAGCTGGTGAACAGACCTTGGATGTGGCCGGTGCGGTTGCCAATCAAGGCACCATTGCCGCGGCCAAAAATCTGTCGCTCACTGCAGACAGCTTTGCCGGCAGTGCTGGCAACGTTCTGGCGGCCGGCATGGCCGCCAATGGGCAATTGACGGGCAGCGGCGCCTTGACGGCAGTGACAGCCGGCAGCCTGCAAACCAATGGGCAGGCACTGGCGACAGGCTCATTGAACCTGAAAGCCGCCAGCCTCGATCTTCAAGGCAGCACCACCGGAAGCACCGGTGCAGATGTGACGCTGAGCGCGACGACGGGAGATATTCAAGCTGCTCAGGCCAGGATCAGCACACCCGGATTGCTGAGTATTTCCACCATCGCCGGGCAAAAACTCGACAGCTCCAAGGCGCAGCTCAGTGGTGGGCAGCTCAGCATCGATGTCGGCGAGATAGACAACACCGAAGGCGTCATCCAGCAGACGGATACGGCTTCCGCAGCCGCCAACCCCGTTGCAGGCATTCGCAGTGCTGGCGCTATCAACAATAGTGCGGGACGCATCGTTGCCAATGCGCAGGACTTCGCTTTGGCCTCCGGTGGGGTGCTTGACAACACGGATGGGGTGATCGGTCATGCTGGCTCCGGCCAGCTTCGCGTGGATACCGCTGGACTCCACAACACACGCGGAAAAATCATCGGCAACGGGGCAACCACGCTCACCAGCTCTGCAGATGTCGTCAACACCGGCGGCATGGTCGCAGGGCAGCAGAGCGTGACGGCAACAGCCACGGCTTGGGACAACAGCCAGGGTACCTTGGTTGCAGTGCAAGGCGACCTCAATCTTCACACCACAACGAATGCCGTCAAGAACGCTGCAGGCCTGATCCAGGCGGAAAACGATATTCGGCTCACACTGGACGGCGCGGGCAATCAACTGCACAACGGCCAAGGCAAGATCGTGTCGGGACGAGACGCCATCCTGTCAACCGGCCAGATGGACAACGATGCAGGCCTGGTGGCCGCAGGCCGCAATCTCGGCATTGACACCCACCAGCAATCTCTGAGCAACCAGGCAAGCCGCAGCAGCGCAGGTTCTCTGGGCCTGGTCGCCGGTGCACAACTGGACATTCACAGTGGCACATTGAACAACCAAGGGGGCCTGATCAGTGCCCAGACCGACCTGAACATCACGAGCAGCGGTGCGATCAACAGTACCGGGAAGAATGCTCAGGCTGCGCAGATATACAGCGGTGCACGGCTCAACCTGCAATCAACAGGTATCGACAACTCGGGCAGCCAGATTCTTGCGGTGCAAGGCGCAGGTATCAACGTCGGTAGCGGCACTCTGACCAATCAGGCAGGGCTGGTCCGGGTAGGGCAGGCATTGACGATTCAGGCCGCAAATATCGATAACCAGAACACCCTGGCTTGGAACGGCGATGGGAGCGCACAAGCGCTGGGCCTGGAAGCCAGCACGATTTCCGTGACTGCTGCCAAGCTGGACAACAGCCAAGGGGCTGTGCGTGCAGGCCAGGACTTGACGATTCTGAGCGATGGCCAACTGATCAATGCTCATGGCGAGCTCAGTGCCGGCAAGCAACTGAAGATTGCCGCCGACCAGGCCGCCACTCCCACACTGCACATCAGCAACAACGCGGGTCAAATCGTTGCCGATCACACTGTGGACCTTCGCACAGGCAGCCTGCACGGCGCAGGAGAGATTGCCTCGCGCGGTGACGTAAGCCTGCATTTGCAAGGCGACCATACCCTGGCGGGCACCTTGCAGGCTGGTGGCAACTTGCAGCTGCAAACCACGGGCACATTGACAAACCCTGTCACTGTCCAGGCCGGAAAGAACCTGACTGTCAATGCCAGCAACCTGGACAACCAGGCAACGGGTGAGCTGCTGAGTGGGCAAACAACGCAGCTCACGATCGCCAACACCTTGACCAATCGCGGGCTGATCGACGGTGCCGACACCCGCATTCAGGCTGGCAATGTCAACAACGTTGGCACCGGGCGCATCTATGGTGACCGGGTAGCGATTGCAGCCAGCGCGCTGACCAACCAGGAAGAAACGGTTGCAGGCATCACTCAGGCTGCCACGATTGCCGCGCGAGAGCGGATCGACCTGGGCGCTCAAAACATCACCAACCGGGAAAATGCGCTGATCTATAGCGCAGGAGATATCTTCACTGGTGGGGCGCTCGATTCAAATTGGCATGCCACAGGCGCAGGGCAGACGCTCAACAACAACAGCGCCACGCTGGAGTCCGCCGCCAGCATGGTGTTGGGGCATGACCAGGTTCGCAATACCAATGAGCATCTGCAGTGGACATTGGTTGATGGCCAGCCTCAAAAGATTGTTGAATTTCAAGCACCTAACGGCCAGCGCTACAAGGGCAGCGACGTTCTGCTGATCTCCAATGGCAATGTTCGAGGCTCCGGGTTGAAGGACATTAGTTTCGTGGTCAGCGGCAATGACTGGCGTTGCAGCATGGGCGGAGAAACCTGCTCATTCACTACCGGTGAAACCACAGCCTTCGATCAGTATTACAAAGGCCTGCTCCTGCCTTCTGAGCGATATCCGTTCGAGAAATATGCGCCTTACTACAACCCCAGCTATGTCGATGACAACGGCCAGCGGGTTCAGGGCTATATGCAATACAGCGGCGACCGAATCATTGGATTCATGAACGTCGCGCCTCAGATCATCAAAGGCGCACACTACGTGGCCGACCACCGAATCTGGAGCGACTTTGGCGTGCAGCCCTATACCGGGCCTGCGCCTGTTTTAAGCAGCACCAATCCCTGCGCCACTCTGGCACGCTGCACAGTGGGCTATCACACCATCGACAACTGGGATAGCGGGAGCCGGTATGTCCAGGTCACCCAGGCTCACGTAGATGAATACAAGGCCTACAAACCACTGCTGGACGCGCGCAATGCAGCGGATGCAGCCTTGGACGCGAAGCTGGATGCCTTCTACCAGGATATTCGCAATCGCTGGATTGGGGATTTTGTCTTCTACGACTACAGCAGCACCGAGCAAAGTGCGCAAGTGACGCAATCTGCCCCCGGAAAAATCCTGGCAGGCGGCAATCTGCAATGGAATGGATCGAATCCATCCAGCAAGCTCCTGAATCAGGACAGCACCATTCTGGCGGGTGGATCGATCAACGCGACGGGCGGCTCACTCGACAACCGAGCTACGACCGTGGATGTCAAATCCGTTGACCAAGGCTATGTCTACAGCACATGGAAGGGCCGCTCCAGCACTCCAAACCGCAAGTACAGCGGCTCGGTCTATGCACCTGCAGGCGCAATCAAGACACAGACACTGGCCTCCTACACATATACGGAGCACGCTGCGAACCCCTCGACCGGCGCAGCGCCTGGAGCCAGCGCCATTTCTGCGGTGCAGGCACAGGCATCTGCTGCGGTCGCCGTGGATGCCATCCATCATTCCGTGGCTCCTGGAGCCGTTCAGGGAACGCAGGCCGGCCCGGCTGCCGGTGCAGCCACTGCAACGCAGACCCAGGGGCAGATCACAAGCAATGCCGTGGCAGGTGTGGCGGCGCAAGAAAGCAGCGCTCAAGCGCAGGCCTCTGCCAAGGTCGGTGCAGCCGCGACCCCCGAGAGTGCGGCGACGGATGCATCCAATGCCAGATCAGCGTCCTCTCAATTCAATATTCGCACCACCCCGCCCAACACCCGGATACCTGGGGCTTCCTTGTATCGCCAGCGCCCTGAAGCAGGCGCGCTATACCTGGTCGAGACAGACCCCAGGTTCACGCAATATAAAAACTGGCTGTCTTCGGACTACATGCTCCAGGCTCTGCAAATGGACCCCGGCACCGTTCAAAAGCGACTGGGCGACGGGTTCTATGAGCAGCAACTGGTGCAGCAGCAAATCGGGCAGCTCACGGGCCGCCGATTCCTGGGCAACTACACCAGCAATGACGAGCAATACAAGGACTTGCTGCAAAACGGCGCAACCTTCGCCCAGGCGCAAGGCTTGCGCCCAGGTATAGAGCTCAGTGCGGCACAGGTGGCGCAACTGACCAGCGATATCGTCTGGCTGGTCACCAAGGAAGTGACGCTACCCGATGGCTCCAGGCAAAGCGTTCTGGTTCCGCAAGTGTATGTAAGGGTCAAGCCCGGCGACCTGGACGGCACAGGCACCTTGCTGGCAGGCTCGGATGTGAACCTGAACCTCTCCGGCAATGTCGTCAACAGCGGCAGCATTGCGGGCCGCAACACCTTGAACATCACGGCCGAGAACATCCGGAATCTGGGCGGCCAGATGTCCGGCAACGACGTCAAGCTTGCAGCCCGGCAGGACTTTGACAACCTCGCAGGCATGATCAAGGGCGTGGACTCGGCCGCGGTGTCCGCAGGGCGTGACCTGAACCTCACAACCACCACGCAAAGCAGCGAAAACCAGGCAGGCGGCAATCGCTTCACCCAGACAGGGATCGATCGCGTCGCGGGCATCTATGTATCCGGGCCGGCCGGCGTGCTTGTCGCCAGTGCGGGCAACAACCTCAATCTCACGGCTGCGCAGATACAGAATGCGGGCACCCGCGCCACCGTGCTCACCGCTGGCAACAAGCTGAACCTCAACACGGTTGCGGTCGGCAGCAGCCAGGATATCAACTGGGACAGCAAGAACTACTTGCGCCAGTCGAGCACGCTGGATGTGGGCACCCAGATCACCGGCGCTGGCCGCGTGACCCTGAGCGCAGGTCAGGATATCAATGCCAAGGCAGCCACCATCGATGCAGGCAAGGCATTGAGCCTGTCTGCCGGCAACGACATCCAGATCAGTGCAGGCCAGGCAAGCCAGAGTCTGGACGAGGCGCATCAGCACACCACCAAAGGCTTCCTCTCAAGCAAGACCGTCACCACGCGAGAGCAACTGCACAGCACCACGGCAGTTGGAAGCAATCTGGGTGGAGATACGGTCTCTATCAACGCCGGCCGCGATATCGCGGTTACCGGCAGCCATGTGGTCTCCGACGCGGGAACCACCTTGCTGGCGGGCCGAGACGTCACCATCGCCGCCGCCCAGGAAACCTCCAGCGAACAGCACTACCGCAAGGAAACCAAGAGCGGCATCTTTGGCGGCGGCGGAGGCATCGGCTTCACCATCGGCAGCCGTATGCAAAGTGCCGATCAGACGGGCACCCGCACCACGGCAGCTGCATCTACGGTCGGCAGCGTGGGCGGCGATGTCAACATCATTGCGGGCAATGCTTACAAGCAAGTCGGCAGCGATGTCATGGCCCCAGGCGGTGATGTCAACGTCGTGGCCAAAGAGGTTCAGATCGTCGAGGCCCGCGAAACCGGCAGCTCCGCCACCGAGCAACGCTTCAAGCAAAGCGGCTTGAGCGTCAGCATCGGCAGCCCCGTCATCAGCGCCATACAGACAGCCGACAACATGGCGGATGCCGCCCACAACACCGGCAGCGGCCGCATGCAGGCCCTGGCAGCAGCGGCGACGGCGTTGAACGTCAAGAACTCTGCGGGCGAGCTTCAGGGCGCTGCCCAGGCGCTGGCTGGCGGCGACCCCTCCAAGGCAGCCTCCATCTCCATCAGCCTGGGCTCCAGCAAAAGCCAGAGCAACACGGCACAGACCAGCGACAGCGCACGTGGCAGCACCGTCAAAGCCGGCGGCAATGTCAACATCCTTGCCCAAGGGGCGGGGGCGGACAGCTCCATCCTGGTTCGCGGCGGCCAGGACGCCACCTTGGCCGCAGAAGGCGATATCCGTCTTTGCGTCTGGTGCTTGATCAGTAGCCTTCGACCAAAGGCATTTCCGTCCCATTGACCGCAACCATCACGCCCGTGGTGTTGCGGTCGATTTCTATTGAGACGCCCCACAGCTCATTGGGCTTGCAGAAGGAGTTGACGATGTTGAACTGCCGCAGCTCTTCGGGCGGCATCTTGATCAGCTTGGGGTAGGCGTTGTTGTGGGCCTTCCAGTGCCTCAGGAACGTGTGGCAAACGCGCTTGTGGACTGTGTGGATCGGTGATTCATCGGTCATCGCGCGATTGTCACAGAGGAGGCTGCTGCTCCGGTGCGTTTGACTGGGAACGGCAGACTTGATGGGGCAGCGCCACAAACCTGAGGTATCCGTTAGCGGTCTTTCGCGTCGGCCAGCAATCGACCCGTTGCAGCCGCTCAAGTAGCGAAGAAGCGGCCACTGAACTTGTTTTGGAATGCAGAGCCCACCTGCAAGCGTCACTTAGATACTTCGCTGATTGACCCGTTTGGACAGTTCCTCTGCGTTTTCACGGCGCTCGCTGTAGCGATCCACCAGGTAGTCCGAACAGTCTCGCGTCAGCAGAGTGAACTTGACCAACTCTTCCATCACGTCCACGACCCGTTCGTAATACGAAGAGGGCTTCATCCTGCCAGCCTCGTCGAACTCGGCAAATGCCTTGGCAACAGACGACTGATTCGGGATGGTGATCATGCGCATCCAGCGACCCAGCACCCGCATCTGGTTGACCGCATTGAAGGACTGCGAGCCACCCGAGACTTGCATTACTGCCAATGTCTTGCCTTGCGTCGGTCGCACGGCACCAGCGGACAAAGGAATCCAGTCTATCTGCGCTTTGAGGATGCTGCTCATGGCACCATGACGCTCTGGAGACGTCCAGACCATGCCCTCGGCCCATACAGCCAGCTCACGCAGTTCCTTGACCCTCGGGTGATCGTCGGGGGCACCATCGGGCTGTGGCAGGCCACGCGGATCGAAGATCCTGGTCTCGGCACCCATCTTGCGCAGTAGTCGCGCCGCCTCTTCGGTCAGCAGTCGGCTATAGGAGCGGTCACGAACCGAGCCATACAGCAGCAGAATGCGCGGCGCGTGCGCAGCACGTTGTGCGGGCAACAGGCCTTCCAGGCTGGGCTTTTCAAAGACTTGTTCGTCGAGGTTCGGTAGATCAGTGCTGGCCAATTCGGTTTCCTTTCGAGTCAATGACGGCTTCCCCATCCTCTTTGGAGAAGGCGGCCTGCTGAGGCTGCGGCAGGATGTCCAGCACGGCCTCCGAGGGACGGCACAAGCGGGCTCCCAGAGGGGTGACCACTATCGGGCGATTGATCAGAATGGGGTGCTGGAGCATGAAATCAATCAATTGCTCGTCCGTCCATTTGGGCTCGCCCAAGCCAAGCTCGTCATATGGCGTACCTTTTTGGCGCAACACATCGCGCACTGGTAGGCCCATGGCTTGAATCAGGCCCACCAGCGTGGCGCGATCAGGCGGCGTCTTGAGATACTCGATGACCGTGGGCTCCACTCCGCTGTTGCGGATCAGGGCCAGGACATTGCGGGAGGTGCCGCAAGCAGGGTTGTGGTAGATCGTGATGTCGCTCATAGCGCTAGATTCCCGTTGCAAAGATTCATGACGCCACGCTGAGCCGCAAGGCCAGGGCGGCAAGGGTGATGAGCAGCACGGGCAGGGTCAGTACCGCGCCGACTTTGAGGTAGTAGCCCCAGCCAATCGTTGTGCCTTTCTTGCCGAGCACATGCAGCCACAGCAAGGTGGCCAAGCTGCCAATCGGCGTGATCTTGGGACCCAGATCGCAGCCGATCACATTGGCGTACACCATGGCCTCCTTGACAGTACCGCCGGCTGTGGACGCATCGATGGACAAGGCTCCGACCAAGACCGTGGGCATGTTGTTCATGATTGAGGACAGCACCGCGGACAGCACGCCCGTGCCCAGCGATGCGGTCCACACGCCGCCGGCTGCAAACTGATTCAGCAACACGGCGATGTAATCCGTGAGGCCCGCGTTGCGCAACCCGTAGACCACCAGATACATACCCAGCGAGAACACCACGATCTGCCAAGGCGCGCCATGGAGCACTTTCCTGGTGCTGATGACATGACCACGAGCGGCCACAGCCAGCAAGATCGCTGCACCCACGGTCGCCACAGCACTGACGGGCACGCCCAGAGGCTCCAGAACAAAAAAGCCAATCAGAAGCAAGACCAGCACGACCCAGCCGGCCCGGAATGTGGCCCGGTCTTTGATCGCAGCCGAAGGTTGTTTGAGCTGGGCCACGTCGTAGGTGACAGGAATATCGCGTCGGAAAAACAGCAGCAGCACACCGAGGCTGGCCAGGACCGAGGCGATGTTGACCGGCACCATCACCGATGCGTAGTCGTTGAAGCCGATCTTGAAAAAATCGGCGGAGACGATATTCACCAGATTGGAGACGATCAGCGGCAAGCTCGCAGTGTCGGCAATAAACCCGGCGGCCATTACGAACGCCAGCGTTGCCGCCGGAGAAAAGCCCAGCGCCACCAGCATGGCCATCACTATGGGCGTGAGAATCAAGGCGGCTCCGTCATTGGCAAACAGGGCCGAAACGGCGGCACCCAGCAGCACGATGGAGGCAAACAGCTTGACTCCGCTGCCGCCACCCCAGCGGGCAAAGTGCAATGCAGCCCACTCGAAGAAACCAGCCTCATCCAGTAAAAGGCTGGTGATGATGATGGCGACAAAGGTCGCCGTGGCATTCCAGACGATGTGCCAGACAACCGGAATATCAGCTAAGTGCACGACCCCCAGCAGCAAAGCGACAGCGGCCCCGATTGAAGCGCTCCAGCCAATGCCAAGGCCGCGCGGTTGCCAGATGACCAACGTCAGTGTGAAGATGAAAATCAGGATGGCCGTCAACATGGTGAACTGTTCCTAGCAACGAGCGCTTCAGCACTGGCACAAAGCTGCGGCGTCTGGCGTGCAGGCAACTCCCTGGCAGCAGTTCTCGGTGAGATATGCGAGCAGACCATTCATGACGGGAAATGCAGCGCGATAGAGCACATTTCGGCCCTGCCTCTCTTGACTCACGAGTTCAGCATGGAACAGTTCCTTTAGGTGAAACGACAGTGCATTGGGGGCAATACCCAACTGCTCCGCCAATGCACTGGGAGTCAGGCCTTCAGGTCCTGCAACCACCAACGCACGAAAAACGCGCAGGCGTGCTTCATGGGCCAAAGCTGAGAGGGAACGGATAACTTGGGTTTCTTTCATTAATCAATAATACAAGAAATGTTGAATTATTGTGCGATTGAGATGCGGGATCGGGATTGCTGTCGGGCTAAGGGATGACCGCTTTACGGATGCACGTCAAATGGCTGCTTGTGGTCGATAGCGGCCTGCAGTAGGGCGTACACCCCTCTAGGGTTCGACCATTGAGTCCAGCCCCGGAACACTCCGGGGCATGAAAAAAGCTCTCGCAGCAATGCTGGCGCTGCTGGGCATTCACCAGCATCTGAGTGCCGAGCAGAAACAAGACATTGTGGTCGCGGCCGCACAAGCCACGCCGGGGGCGGTAACTGCCGGGGACTTCCGGCTCGCAGGCCTGCCCCTCAGTGACTGGCTGGTCCTGGCATCGATTGCCTTTGTGGCATTGCAGGCAGCCTACCTGGTCTGGAGATGGCGCCGTAACTATGTGCATGAGCAGGCGCGCGGAGCTGCGCGATAAGGCCAAGGCTGCCGTAGGGGGCACGCCATGAGCAAGATTCCAGCGCAGTTACGCGCCAGCATTGGTGCCTTGCTGGTGCTGACCGGTCTGGGCGGTGGCACCTACTACGTGGATCAGGCCGCGACGGCCGAGGTCCAAAAGAATCAGTACATCCAGGCAGTCGCCGCCGATCCCGATATGCCCGATGGCATGCGTATTGCCATGTCCGCGGTGTATACCAGGAGCCACTTGCCGCCTATGGTGCTTTATCTACCTTCGGTAACAAGGCCATTGAAACCTGCCTCCATATCCCCCAGTCATCGCCGAAAATAGGACATGGCCGAGGTGATCCAGGTATGGGGTCCATGAAGGCTCGGATACCAAGCCTGCATTGCCGCCATCGAGCAATCATTGATAGAGAAGTACAGACAAAAGCCATGCTGCGCAGCAAATTGGGAACACTGCTAGTGATCAGTGCGGCACTTTCTTGTGCGGCAGGATTTGCTCTGGATGCCCAGGGCAGCATCGCGAACCTTGAGCTTTGGATAGCTTCGGCAGTCCTGCTACTCTTAAGCGGTGCAGTTCTGATCGTCTTGGGTCAGAACGACTAGCAAGGAGCCGGGGAGCGCACCACACTTACCGGGCCTAGCCCGAAATACACGAGGCCATCCTCACGGCTGGTCACCAGTAGCCATCCCGGGTGGGCTTCGTCTCTCAGTCGCCTTCAGCGAGAGGCATTTCCGTCTCATCGACCGCAAGCATCACG
>Ga0209370_1000850_pt1 | contig 32586 bp, 21 predicted proteins | sample AgamicAtPrz_FD_187164 | JGI IMG/M metagenome (GOLD analysis project Ga0209370, IMG submission 187164) | Agave microbial communities from Guanajuato, Mexico - At.P.rz (SPAdes) (version 2) | ecosystem: Host-associated > Plants > Phyllosphere > Phylloplane/Leaf | place: Guanajuato, Mexico...
ATGGTTGCTGCCTGACGGGGTAGCAGATGTATTGCCGGAACAGGCACAAGTCATTGAAAAACTTCGCCGTGAAGCTTTAGATTTCCTCGCGGTACGAGGTTATCAATTGGTATATACACCATTTATTGAATACATCGAATCGTTGTCTTCATTATCAGAATCAAATCAAGACTTGGATTTAGTAACTTTTAAGGTCATTGATCAGCTCTCAGGCCGTTTACTCGGTGTTCGTGCTGATATGACGCCACAAGTTGCACGTATCGATGCACATGTAAGACCAGTTGAAGGCGTTGCACGTTATTGTTATTCAGGGACTGTATTACATACTAAACCACAAAATTTTAATGCCACACGTGCACCTCTACAATTAGGTGCAGAGTTATACGGGCATGACAGTATCGAAGCTGATGTCGAAATGGTCGATGTTATGCTGGGGTTGATTGAGAACATCTATACTTTACAAGGTGCGCATCTAGATTTGGGCCATGTAGGGTTGTTCCGCAGTTTAGTAAAGTATGCTGGCCTGTCAAAAAATGAAGAGCGTGAGCTTTCTGATCTTTATCAAAGAAAAGCGTTACCAGAGTTAGCTGAATTTACTCAAAACCTTAATATGGGTTCTGATTTTTATGCGCTTGGCCGCTATTCTAGTGATCTAGAAGCATTGCAGGCGAATTTAAGTGCAAACATCTTACAAGATGCTGAATTTAAGTCAGCGTTAGATGCACTTAAAACAACGCTTGCGCAAATTAAAGGTCGTTGGCCAAATCTCAATATCGGTATTGATGTTGTAGAGCTACGCAGTTATCACTATCACACTGGCTTAATGTATGCAGTCTATGCACCGAATCGTGCTGCGCCTTTAGCACAGGGTGGCCGTTACGATGGTATTGGTGAGCACTTTGGCCGCGCACGTCCTGCTACTGGCTTCAGTTGTGATTTATATGCTTTGGGTGCAAATCAGTTCGCCGAAATCGAAACTGTTGTTGCTCCAAAAGGTTCAGAACAGGATTTACTCTCAGCAATTTCGAATGCACGTGCTCAAGGTTTACGTGTCGTTCAATTGTTGGGTAATGATGATTTAAGTTCTATTCCATATGCGACCCATCAATTCGTGTCGCAAAATGGACAATGGAATATTGAAAAGATTTAATCGCCAACGGTAAGTTTTTTTACTGGTGGTTTCCAATTTTAACAGCATGATGTAATGAGGCTATTATGGGCAAAAATGTTGTGGTACTTGGTACCCAATGGGGCGACGAAGGTAAAGGTAAAATCGTCGACCTGCTCACAGACCAGGCGGCTGCGGTAGTACGTTATCAAGGCGGACATAACGCAGGTCATACTCTTGTCGTAGGTGGTAAAAAGACTGTTTTGCACCTCATTCCATCAGGTATTTTACGTGAAAACGTATTGTGCTTAATTGGTAATGGTGTAGTACTTTCACCAGCCGCGTTAATTGAAGAAATGGGAATTTTGGAAGCGGAAGGTGTTCCTGTTAAAGAACGTCTACGTATTTCTCCAAACTGTCCACTCATTTTGCCTAACCATATTGCACTTGATCAGGCACGTGAAAAGAAACGTGGTAACGCTAAAATCGGTACTACAGGTCGTGGTATTGGTCCTGCTTACGAAGATAAAGTAGCTCGCCGTGCAGTGCGTGTTGCTGACCTTGTTCGTGGTGGTGCAGCATTAGAAGAAAAACTTCAAGAAATGCTTGAGTTACATAACTTCCAATTAACTCAGTTCTACGGTGTAGAAGCAGTTAAATTTGAAGATGTATTAGCTCTTTGCAACCAGTGGCGTGAAGTTCTTGCTCCATTAGTGATTGATGTGACTAAAGTGTTGCATGACTATCGCAAAGAAGGTAAAGCGGTAATGTTTGAAGGTGCTCAAGGCTCACTTCTAGACATCGACCACGGTACTTACCCGTATGTTACAAGTTCAAATACAACTGCTGGTGGCGTAAGCTCAGGTTCTGGTATGGGACCTTTACATCTTGATTATGTATTAGGTATTACTAAAGCTTATACAACACGTGTAGGGGCTGGTCCATTCCCAACTGAATTGGTTTACGATGCAGCGGCTGATTCTGGTGACCCAATTGGTAAACATCTAGGTACAGTTGGTCATGAATTTGGTGCTTCTACTGGTCGTCAACGTCGTTGTGGTTGGTTTGATGCTGAAATTCTTCGCCGTTCTGTAGATGTAAACTCTCTTTCAGGTATTTGCTTAACTAAACTTGACGTTTTAGATGGTTTAGAAGAAGTGAAAATCTGTGTGGGTTATGAAAATACAGATTCAGGTTGTGTAGGTTCTTCAGATGCGGTTTCTTTTGAATGCTTGAAGCCAATCTACGAAACTATGCCGGGTTGGAGTGAGTCAACTGTTGGTTTAACTAGTATCGACCAATTACCAGCAAATGCTTTGGCTTATGTTAAGCGTATTGAACAATTAATCGAATGTCCGATTGATATCGTTTCAACTGGTCCAGACCGTGCAGAAACAATTGTTTTACGTCACCCATTCTCTGCTTAATTAGCAAAGATTAAAAAGGCCTCCTAACAGGGGGCTTTTTTATACCCGACTAAAGTGCAGTTTTCGTTTTATTAGATTCAGATTAAAACGTTATATATAGATAAGGAATGATGGGCTCAGGATGAAGCTACAACCAACTATTTCAAAAACAATTTTTTATTCTTTTTTATTTGCTATTGGCGGTTCACCCACGCTGGCCATGTTGGTTATTTATGGACAGGAATATCATGAAGATTTCTTTATGACCGCTTTTATGAGCTTGTCAGTTCTGTTTGCATGCGTGTTAATTCCTGTCGTCCTCATACAAAATAGTTATTTACTCTGGAAAAGGGAAAGTTCTAATCTTGAAAACAAAGTTAAGACCTTAAGTCATGTTTATCTGGGTTTAAATGTAATCTGTTTAATTTTCTGGATTTATTTAATGACTTTATCGACTTGATCGTTACATAAATACTATGATCATGAAGAAATGAGACATTCAAAGCATGAGTGGTATTTCTTATAATAAGTGCAAAAGAATAAACAGCTTTTTATCGATTTAGGTGATCCATGTTATGAATAAAAAACTCTTTTTAAGCTTGTGTGCAGCAAGTGTGATGACCATTTCTGGCTGTGCAACAGTAGCAGACATGGCTGGTGCAGATACTGCAACCTTAAATGCCCAATCTGCTCAAGGTTTTAATAAGATGGTGCAGGAAGCACGTGGTAAGGGTGCTCTCGATACAAGTTCTAGTACATATAACCGTATTAATGCTGTATTCAATCGTTTAAAACCATATGCGAACCAGATGAATCAGACTGGTCAGCCATTTAGCTGGCAGTTAGCGGTATTGAAATCAGATACAATTAACGCCTACGTTGCACCTGGTGGCAAGGTAGTGTTCTATACAGGTATTGTGAATAAACTGAACCTAACAGATGCTGAAATCGCAGCTGTTATGGGCCATGAAATGACTCATGCCCTGGAAGAGCATGCGAAAAGTAAAATTGGTGCTCAAGCTTTAACTGATTTAGCTCTAGGCATTGGTTTAAGCTATGCGGGTAATAATGTAGGCCAACTTGGTACTGCTGCTGCTCAGTTGGGTACACAAGTAGGTGTGGGCTTGCCATATTCTCGTAGCTTGGAAAGTCGTGCGGACCAAGGCGGTTTAATGCTGATGGCGCGTGCAGGCTATAATCCAAATGCAGCGATTACACTTTGGGAAAAAATGAATAAGCTTGAAGGTGGCGGTGGTTCATCATTCTTGTCTACTCACCCATCTAACTCTCAACGTATTGGCGATATGCGTAAAAACCTACCTGCGGCAATGGCAGTTTATAATAGCCGTAAATAAGATGTAAATTTTATATAGATAAAGAAAACGGATGCTTCAGCATCCGTTTTTTATTTAGGGTGCGGGGTTGGGTTGTTGGGTATGGATGGCTTCGATACCTTTTAGAACTTCACTAGGTAACTCAATTTCAAATGCCTGAATATTTTCTTTAAGTTGGGCTAAATTCGTGGCACCAATAATTGTACTGGTCACAAAGAACTGTTGTTTGATAAAAGCTAAAGCCATCTGAGTCAAACTTAGCCCATGCTTTTCTGCTAGCTGCGCATATTGTTCAGTTGCCCATTCGCTTTGAGGGTTACTGTAGCGGCTAAAACGCGGAAATAGTGTTACACGAGCATTAGCGGGGCGAGCCCCATTTCTAAACTTGCCAGTTAAGTAACCGAAAGCCAGAGGAGAGTAGGCGAGCAAGCCGACATCTTCATGTTTAGCAATCTCTGCCATACCTATTTCATAGGTGCGGTTGAGAAGACTATACGGGTTTTGAACACTTACGAATTTACTGACACCTAGCTTTTCGGCCAAATGTAAAAATTTCATAGTGCCCCAAGGGGTTTCATTTGATAAACCAATATAGCGAATGCGTCCGCGATTAATTTCTTCTTGTAGAGCGAGTAATGTTTCTTCTAGAGGTGTTGTGTCGTAATCATTTTGTGCTTGTTGGTTACCATAAGCGAGAGTACCAAAAAAGTTGGTATGACGTTCAGGCCAATGCAGTTGATAAAGATCGATATAGTCCGTTTGAAGGCGTTTAAGTGAACCATCTAGGGCTTTGGCAATGTGGTCGCTGTTAAAGCGTGTCTGGCCTTCTCGGATGTGAGTTCCTCCAAAGCCTGGGCCTGCAATTTTAGATGCAAGAAAGACTTTGTCACGTTGTCCGTGCTGAGCAAACCAATTGCCAATAATCGTTTCAGTTGCACCGTAGGTTTCCGGTTTGGGTGGAACAGAATACATCTCTGCCGTATCCCAAAAATATAAACCATGTGCCAAGGCGTAATTGAGTTGTTCAAAAGCTTCTTGTTGGGAGTTTTGCTCGCCAAATGTCATGGTGCCTAAACAAATTTCTGGAAGTTTAAGGCCTGTGCGACTAAGTGGGTTAAATTGCATACAGCGAAATCCTTGGAAATTTTGAGTTAGCCTAACGGAGAATATGTATTCAACTTAAATCATAAAATTAGAATAGTTTGTAAGTTTTGTGTATTAACTCATTGTTGCATATAAAAAAAGCAAACCGAAGTTTGCTTTTTATTAAAAATTTAAAGAATATTATTCTTCATCGTCGTAGTCATCATCAGAAACTGGGTTTTCTTCTAATGAAGCATCAAAAATAAGAATAGCTTTACCATCAGTTTGGATCATACCTTGATCTTCTAAGGTTTTGAGTACACGGCCAACCATCTCACGTGAGCATCCAACAATACGGCCAATTTCTTGACGAGTAATACGAATCTGACGACCATTTGGCAAAATCATTGCTTCTGGCTGAGAAGATAAATCGATTAAACAACGTGCAATACGACCAGACACATCAATGAAAGCAAGATCTGTCATTTTACGTGTCGTATTTTTTAGACGGCGAACTAATTGTGCAAAAACAGCATAACTTAAATCTGGATATTGTTTGCTAAGTTCGTGGAAGTTGTCATATGAAATTTCTGCAATTTCACAGACATCACGAGTACGAACTTCGGCTGTACGTTGAGGGTTCGGTTCGAAAAGCCCCATTTCCCCAAAGAAATCGCCCGGATTCAAATATGCGACAACAATTTCACGTTCATCATCTTCACGTAAAATAATTGAAACTGAGCCTTTTAAAATTAAATATAAAGATTTTGACTCTGTTCCGGCATCAACAATTGTGGTTCGTTTTGGATATCTGTTGATGTGAGCACGTTTTAACAATGCTTTAACGGATTCAGGTAGTTGCCCCGGAGATAAAGCATCTGTGCTGAGTTGTGAAAAATTTGAAGTCATGCTTAATATGTTCCGAATAGGGTAAACAATTCACACAAGCTCGAGATGAGCTATTACACAGAAGAGATGAAATTCCTTATCAACTCATTTTATGTTAGTGTACAAAACAAGGGCCTGTTGACATTTCACAGATGGTTGCGACATAAGACAATTCTTTTAGACGTACCAAATAAGAACTATGAAATTTAGCCATTCTAAATAAATAGATCTTAACAATGGAACGTACAAAATAACTTGGTCTTGCGCTATGCCTGCGCTGCTTTAATTGCAACTCAGATTATGGCTGAAATTTCACAAACTTTATTACAAAACTGGACAAAGGATTGCCATTGTCTGGGTTTTGCGTCTTATTTGGATTAATTTTTAGCTATAACGCAATCCATAGATGAAATGTCAACAGACCCTGCTTAAATTTATAATTTTTTTTGGGTAGTTGCAATGCAAACAAGTGTACATTGGCTAGAGAATGTTGCTTTTGAAGCGAAATCGGATAGTGGGCATAGTGTCATCATGGACGGCTCACCTGAGTATGGTGGTGAAAACCGTGGCCCACGTCCTATGGAGCTGCTATTAATGGGACTTGGTGGGTGTGCTTCGTTTGATATTGTGACCATTTTAAAAAAATCTCGTCAAGATGTGACGAATGTTGTATGTAACTTAAAAGCTGAGCGCGCTGACGCAATTCCGGCTGTCTTTACTAAAATCCACTTACACTTTGTGGTAACTGGTAAAGCTGTGAAAGAAAAGCAGGTCGCAAAAGCAGTTGAATTGTCTGCCGAGAAATATTGTTCAGCGAGTAAAATGCTTTCTGATGGTGGTGTGGAAATTACACATGACTTCGAAATTATTGAAGCAGAATAAGGCAGTTTTTTGATAGCTAGTAATTAAAAGAAGCTGACATGAAAGTTGGCTTTTTTATTGTCAAAAATAACTAAAAAATAATAAGGAGAATAAAAGTGAATATTCGTTTTGCGAAATCGGAAGATACTCAAACAATATGTGACTTACTCAAACAGATGGGATATCTACAACCTCTCACTCTTATCCAAGAAAAATTTGAATTATTAAATAATGACTCTAACTCAAAAATTTTAGTTGCTGAAGAGGAGGACAAAATTTGTGGTTTTTTATCTCTCTACTTTATTCCGCAAATAGCTTTGCAAGGTGACTTTGCCAAAATATGTTATCTATGCGTTGACGAGAAGATGCGTAGCAAAGGAGTGGGACATTTACTGGTGCAAGAAGCAGAAAGATTAGCAAGACAACGTGGTTGTGACAGAATGGAACTTCATTCTGGCATGCAAAGACCTTTGGCACATCAATTTTACCTAAGAGAAGGCTATATCGAGGCGCCAAAGTATTTTCGTAAAGCTTTAAATTAACGAGCTGTATTTAGAAAAAGCTGAGGATCTACCCGAGCATTATTAAGACTCATGCCCCAATGCAGATGAGGGCCTGTCACACGTCCAGTTTTGCCCACTAAGCCTAACGTTTCTCCTTGGCGGATGTGTTGGCCTTTCTCTACTTTAATTGCGCTTAAATGGCAGAACATGCTGATTAGACCTTGACCATGGTCAATCAAAACGGTTTGTCCATTAAAAAAATAAGATCCAGTTTGGATAACCACACCATCTGCAGGAGCAACTACTTTTTGTCCTACTGGCGCTGGAATATCTAACCCTGAGTGAGGCGCGCGTTCTTCACCATTAAAAAAGCGTTTTCTGCCAAAAGAGTTGGTAAATTTCCCTGAAGTCGGGCGTATAAATATTGGTAGGGTTTGCCATGAACTTTGTGTAAATGAGGTATATACATCATTTTGTTCTTTAGCTTCTTGAGCGTAACGGTCTAACTGACTTTGATTAGGGTTCACATAATCTTGATTAGTGACTTTAATTCGTTGTTCAGCGTAAGGATAAGACTTAACTTCTACTTGAATCGGAGCTTTATTCGTGTCGAGCTGAATACTGCCGATTGGAGTAGACAACGGAATGCCGAGTACAGCATAACGCTGCTGACCTTCTTGACTGATTAAAACCGGCTTTTGTTGAAAAGTGACCTGAGTAATATCAGCACTTAGAGGAACAACTGCAATTCCACCGGGTCTTCTGGAATCTTGTGGAAGCTGAGCGATTGCCAGTGCCGAAGTAAAAAGACAAGTTGTTGTTAATATAATGTGTTTAAAGTGCATTTTTCATTTCAAAACGAGTAGGAAACTAGCCAGATAAACTAAAGCTTAATTATTAAATTCTCAATGACGACTTTGTGAAAAGTGTAGTATGAATAAGCATGAATTTAAATAATCAAGCATTTTAATAAAATGTAGCTGAACTGTACTTGAAATATATACAAAACAATCCCATATTATAATGGAGTTTTACTCATTGTTGTTTAAATAACATTATGAAAAATATATAAAAATTTATTTGAAATCCGAAGAAGTGTTCCCATCTATTAGACAAGTACAAATTTGTTGTGAGGAATAACAAGAATGCGTTTTGAAAAATTTACAAACCGCTTGCAGCAAGCCCTCTCAGATGCTCAATCTTTAGCGATGGGTAAAGACCATACTGCTATCGCAGGTATTCATATTTTGTCTACCTTATTAGAAGAGCCATCAAATATTAGTTTGTTGCAACAAGCAGGTGCGCGCTTACCTGAACTTAAACAAAAGCTTGAGCAAGCTATAAAAGATGCGCCGACTATTGCCAATCCAACAGGTGATGTCAACTTAAACCCAGAAGCGGTTAAAGCGCTTAATTTGGCAGACAGATATGCGCAAAAAGCAGGTGATGAATTTTTATCAACTGATTGGGTTTTATTAGGCTTGGCAGAGACAGGCGAAACTAAAAATATTTTAAGTGCGGTAGGTGTAACTCCCGACAGCTTACGCAAAGTAATTGAACATATTCGAGGTAATGACAAAGTCATGAGTAATAATCACGAAGACCAACGTGACTCACTTAATAAATATACGATTGATTTAACTGAGCGGGCTTTATCTGGAAAACTTGATCCTGTTATTGGGCGTGATGATGAAATTCGCCGTACCATTCAGGTGTTATCCCGTCGTACCAAAAACAACCCTGTTCTTATTGGTGAGCCGGGTGTTGGTAAAACCGCTATTGTTGAAGGTTTGGCACAGCGTATTGTGAATGGCGAAGTGCCAGAGGGATTAAAAAATAAACGTGTTTTATCCCTCGACTTAGGTTCATTACTTGCTGGTGCTAAATATCGTGGTGAGTTTGAAGAACGTTTAAAAGCTGTTTTAAAAGACTTGGCAAAACACGAAGGCGAAATCATCCTGTTTATTGATGAGTTACATACACTCGTAGGTGCAGGTAAAGGTGATGGCGCGATGGATGCAGGGAATATGTTAAAACCTGCGTTGGCTCGTGGTGAATTGCGCTGTGTGGGTGCAACAACCTTAGATGAATATCGCCAATATATTGAAAAAGATGCGGCCTTAGAGCGTCGTTTCCAAAAAGTACTGGTTGATGAACCAAGTGTTGAAGATACGATTGCAATTTTGCGTGGTCTAAAAGAGAAATATGCCACTCACCATGGTGTGCAAATTTTAGACTCTGCGATTATTGCTGCGGCGAAAATGTCTCATCGTTATATTACAGATCGTCAATTACCGGACAAGGCAATTGATTTGATTGATGAGGCAGCTTCTCGTATTAAAATGGAGATAGACTCTAAACCTGAAGCGCTTGATAAGCTTGATCGTCGTTTAATCCAGTTAAAAATGCAATTGGAAGCTGTGAAAAAAGATGAAGATGTCGGCAGCAAAGCTGAAGTCACTCATCTTGAAAAACAGATTGCTGAAGTCGAGAAAGAATACAACGATCTTGAAGAAATCTGGAAGTCTGAAAAAACTTTGGTAGAAGGTACTAAACAGGCTCAGGTTGAACTTGATAAAGCCCGTATTGCTTTTGAGAAAGCTCAGCGTGAAGGTGATTTGGCTGAGGCAGCACGTTTACAGTATGGCGTAATTCCAGAGCTTCAAAAACAACTGGAGCAAGATGAAGTTGCAGAAGAGAACGAAGAGCCAAAACTCATTCGTACTAAAGTAACTGAAAATGAAATTGCTGAAGTTGTTAGTGCTGCAACAGGAATTCCGGTTGCTAAAATGATGCAAGGCGAGCGTGAAAAACTTCTTAATATGGAAGAGTTTTTACATGACCGTGTTGTTGGACAAGATGAAGCTGTCGTAGCTGTATCGAATGCGGTTCGTCGTTCACGTGCAGGCTTGTCTGACCCGAATCGTCCAAGTGGTTCATTCTTATTCTTGGGTCCAACTGGTGTTGGTAAAACAGAATTGACCAAAGCACTGGCTAACTTCTTGTTTGACAGTGATGATGCCATGATTCGTATCGACATGAGTGAATTCATGGAGAAACATTCGGTGAGCCGTTTGGTTGGTGCACCTCCGGGTTATGTGGGTTATGAAGAAGGTGGTGTTTTAACTGAAGCTGTTCGCCGTAAACCCTATAGTGTGGTGTTGTTTGATGAGGTTGAAAAAGCGCATCCAGATGTATTCAATATCTTGCTACAAGTGTTGGATGATGGACGCTTAACAGACTCACAAGGTCGAGTAGTTGACTTTAAAAATACGGTCATTGTGATGACCTCGAACTTAGGTTCACAAGATGTACGTGAACTAGGTGAGGGTGCAACAGACGATGAAGTGCGTACTATTGTAATGAATGCAGTAAGTCAGCATTTCCGTCCGGAATTTATTAACCGGATTGATGAGCTTGTGATTTTCCATTCACTCAAAAAAGCACAAATTCGTGGCATTGCCGATATTCAGTTGGATCGATTACGCTCACGTCTTGTTGATCGTGACATGAGTTTAACTGTAGATGACACTGCCTTTGATTTATTGATTGATGCTGGTTTCGACCCTGTCTATGGCGCGCGTCCATTAAAACGTGCGATTCAGCAACAGATTGAAAACACATTAGCTCAAAAAATCTTGTCGGGTGATTTTGTTGCAGGTGATACCATTTTAGTTAAAGGCGAAAATGGGCATTTAGTCTTCGATAAAATGAAACTCAGCTAAGCTTGTTCTGCTAAAACCGAAAAGAGAATATGGAAACATATTCTCTTTTTTTATTTTCTATAGAGTTGGCACTGACGTACAGACCTAAGATAAAAATCTATAAAGCAACGTGAATCTTCACAAAATACGTGTGAAATATTTCAGGTTTTAAAATGATCAATGTTAATGGTCGGGAAGTCTATTTATAAGATTGCGACATGTTTAAAAAATTGTTAATTTTGTTCGATATAACGAACAATAACAATTTAGGATCATGCCATGAACAATAAACAAGGATTTTCGCTGTGCGTTTTAGGCCTTATTACGCTGATACCAATGAATGTTTTGGCAGCGCAGCCTTTGAGTGAAGGAGCATTAGCGACACAAACTGGAGCGGTAAATGCAGCTTTACCTGTGATTATTGCAAAAGCTCAAGATGATGCAAAGAAACCTATGGTAGAACAACAACAAGCACGCCAGGCATTGGGCGATAACTACTTACAGCAAGTTCGATGGGATGCGCTTAGAACGAGCGTACTTTCTCCTTATCAAGAACAAAAACAGAATCATGTGCTAGATAGTAAAGAAAAGAAGAAACTGGAAATGATTGCGTTACCGGAAAGAGCAGACCGATTTACCAAATATGATTTTGAATCAAAAAATGTTCATGGTGAGGTTATTATTACCGTAAAGTAATAATAACCTCTAGTCTAATTAATATTGATCTAGGCCAGGATGCTGGATTTTCCATGCACGGTGGATTTTCTGATTACGTTTAAAATCAAGTCCAATCGTTTCAGAAGTGATTTCTTCAACCTGAAAAATAGCTTCAATCTCTTCATCCATCTCGAAACCACGATAGTTGTTTGAGAAATAGAGCGTTCCTTCACTGTTTAATCGGTTCATTGCACGTTTAATGAGTGAAACATGGTCACGTTGAACGTCGAAAGTACCATAGAATTTTTTCGAGTTTGAGAATGTCGGTGGATCGATAAAAATAAGATCGTATTGTTCATGACCTTCTTTTAACCATTCAAAACAGTCGCTCGCAAAGAACATGTGCTGTTCATCTGCATGATCTACAGTAAGACCGTTTAAAACGAAGTTTTCTTTTGACCAGCTTAAGTAGGTATTAGATAAGTCTACACTTGTCGTGCTTGCAGCACCGCCTAAAGCAGCATGTAAGCTTGCTGTAGACGTATAACTATATAAGTTCAAGAAGTGCTTACCACGAGCTTCTTGAGCAATACGTAAACGCATTTGACGGTGGTCAAGGAATAAACCTGTATCTAGGTAATCTGTTAGATTCACTAAAATTTTAGCTTTACCTTCTTGAACGATAAAACGTTTTGAAGCTGTACTTTGTTTCGTATATTGATTAGTACCTGTTTGGCGCGCACGTGTCTTAATAAAGATGGCATCGCGGTTTAAACCGGTAACAGCACGAATCGCAGCGAGTGCCAAATTAAAACGTTTTTTTGCTTTTTCAGGATCAATCGTTTTTGGTGGTGCATATTCCTGAACATGTAAGCGATCGCCATATAAATCTACAGCGACATTAAAGTCAGGTAAGTCCGCATCATACAAACGTAAGCAATAAACATTTTCTTTGGTTGCCCATTTTTTCAAGGCAGTCATATTTTTTTGCAGACGGTTAGCAAAATCTTGAGCTTCTTCCATTTCAATAGGTTGAGCTTGCCAAGTTGCTAAAAATGGCTGAGTTACTTTTTCTGGCTTAATTGAACCAAAACGAATGTAAATTGGTAACTTACCATTCATTAAACGTAAGGTTTCAGGTGCTTCAAATGCTAAAACATCGGCTTGTTCAATTTGAGCTGCAATAATAGCTGCATATTGATTTGGGAAATGTTTTTGTAGAAGTGCAGATAAACCTAAGTAAAGAGAGCGGTTAGAGGCTTTATCACCTAAACGTTCACCGTATGGAGGGTTTGTCACAATAAATGCAGTTTTGCCTTCAGCAGAAAAATCAGGCCAGTCAGCTAAAGTACGTTCTTCAATTTGAATTTGACCTAATACTTTTTCAAAGCCTGCCGCAATAATATTTTCACGAGTCGCTTTTACCGCTTCCCAATCTGCATCGTAGGCATAAAATTTAGGTAAAGGTAATTCTAGCGCCTTTTCATGACGTTCTGCTGCTTCAGCTTTAAGTGAAAGCCAAAGTTCGCGATCATGACCATGCCAACCATTAAAACCAAAACGGCGAACAAGTCCTGGTGCACGGTCAGTCAAAATCATTAATGCTTCAATAATAAATGTACCTGAACCACACATTGGGTCGAGCACGATCTCTGGCTTACGTTGCTGAAGCTGAGCTTTTTGCAAGATTGCCGCAGCAAGATTTTCTTTAATTGGCGCATCCGTCATATAACGACGGTAACCACGTTTATGTAATGAATCACCAGATAAATCTAGGCAGTAGGTATGTTCAGTTTTACCTGCTAAAACATAGAGCGTAATTTCTGGTTGTTTGGTGTCAATGCTTGGACGACGACCTACAGCTTCCATAAAGGAATCGACAACACCATCTTTTGCTCGAAGTGTTGCAAATTGAGTGTTAACCTTAATTTCACGCTCTGCATGTAAACGAATTGCAAAAGTACTTTGTGGTGCAAAAATAAGTGACCAGTCAAAGCTAATTGCACCTTCATAAAGCTCTTCAGCTACATCACGTGCATCGTGTGTATGTTCAAGTTCATAAGTATGAATTGGAAGTAAAACACGAGAAGCAAGACGCGACCACATACAGATGCGGTAAGCATGTTCAAGCGTTCCTTCAATGATTAAACGTCCTGCTTTACGTTCTGTCACTTTGGTGCCAAGCTGTTCTATTTCTTCTTGTAAAAGGGCTTCTAAACCATCAGCACAAGTAATCCAATAGTGGTTTAAACGTAAAGAGGTATTCATAAACTCGATTGACCAAAACATATAAATATTAACGATGCAAAGTTTAACTTATTTTGATGTATAAAGGTTTTTAAATTATTGCAACCTATCACAAACCAACCAATAAACTGATTTTTATAGATTAATACAGTAAAAGTGGTATGTATTTTGCTAACTCTATCCTATCAATGGTTATTTATTTAACAAGCAAAGCTATTTTTTAACCATTTTATTATTTTAAAGTGATGGGGTAATAATAAATGAAAGACATGATGGGGAATGGTTTTATTGCCAATGCAGATGCTTTCTCGGTAGCCACACAGATCTATGTACGCATGCGTAGAGTAACGGGGCGGGTAATAGATGCAATGTACATGGTTCAAAATAAAGATTATGCAAAATATGTCATTGCGCTTGCACTAGAAACTGAAGATGACGAATTAAAACGATGTGTTGAGCGATTGAAATCGTTGCTTGATACAATATCTGAGCCTTCTCAAAAAGAAAAAATTGCTGCTATAAAAGTCGAAGAAGAGTCAGAAATTACCGCCGAAGATATTTATCGGGCACAAGTTCCACACCATTACATTGGTGCATTAAGGTAATTGCCAATAAGGTTCTAAATTTTCTGGTCAATTTAGGGCCTTATTCTGTAAAGTTCTTCTGCGAAAAGAGCGGAATTCAGCTACACTATGCACGTTTTCGCGATTCGACCCATAGGAATCCATTATGCATATTGCAGCGTTGCATCAACCGAGCCAGGTTCAGCTCAATCAAGACGGAAATTTAAAACATTTTTTAACGATTGAGGGACTTTCAAAAGAAAACCTCACCAAGATTTTAGATACCGCACAAAGCTTTTTAGATGATAATAATAATTTAATTAACCGTCCGCTCTTAGAGGGATTAACGGTTATGAATCTCTTCTTTGAAAACTCCACTCGTACCCGTACTACTTTTGAAGCAGCAGCTAAACGTTTGTCTGCCAATGTATTGAACATTGATATTGCACGTTCAAGTACTTCAAAAGGTGAAACTCTGCGTGATACGCTCTGGAACCTTGAAGCAATGGCAGCGGATATTTTTGTTGTTCGCCATTCATCTTCGGGTGCTGCACATTTCATTGCTAAAGATGTATGTCCAAAAGTCGCAATTATTAATGCAGGGGATGGCCGTCATGCACATCCAACGCAAGCGATGCTCGATATGCTAACGATTCGCCGTGAAACTAAAAAACCATTTGAAGATTTAAGCGTTGCCATTATTGGTGACATTAAACACTCTCGTGTTGCACGTTCAGATGTGGCTGCACTGCAAACATTGGGTTGTAAAGATATTCGTGTGATTGCACCGAATACATTATTGCCAGTGGGCTTTTCTGAATATGGCGAGCATGTTCGCTTGTTTAACAAGATGGATGAAGGCATTACCGATTGTGATGTGATTATTGCTTTACGTATTCAAAACGAGCGTATTGACTCACCAGCGCTATCTTCACAGTCTGAATTTTACAGAATGTATGGACTAAACAAAGAGCGTCTTAGCTTGGCCAAGCCAGACTGTATCGTGATGCACCCGGGACCGATGAATCGTGGTGTAGAAATTGATTCAAGTGTTGCTGATGGAGACCAGTCGGTTATTTTGAAACAAGTAACTAATGGTATTGCAGTTCGTATGGCTGTATTGGCGTTATCAATGCAAGGCCAACTCCAAGAGCAAGGTTTAATTGAAGCGATTACGTTGTAAGGAATGGATCACATGAGTATTGTAAAAATTGAAAATGTACGTGTGTTAGACCCAATCCAGAAAACTGACAGCGTACAAACTGTATATCTTGAAAATGGCAAGTTGGTTGCTCCGGTAGAGCAAGTTGAACAAACCATTGATGGACAAGGTAAATGGTTAATGCCAACCATGGTTGATTTGTGTGCGCGTTTACGTGAACCGGGTCAACAACAGCATGGGACATTAAAGTCGGAAGGCAAGGCAGCACGTGGCAATGGTATTTTGCATGTCATTACTCCACCTGACTCAAAGCCGATTGTACAAGACAATGGTGCGCTTATTCATGGCTTGATTGAAAAGGCATGGCATGATGGTGGCATTCACATGCATATCATTGGTGCCCAAACCCAAGGCTTAAATGGTAAACAACCTGCAAATATGGCGGGCCTGAAAAAAGGTGGTTGTACTGCTGTTTCTAACGCGAATGCTGCTTTTGAAAATGATGATGTGGTTATTCGTACCTTGGAATATGCAGCGGGTCTCGGATTAACAGTCGTGTTTTATGCCGAAGAGCCTCAAATTGCTAAAGACGGATGTGCACACGAAGGCTTTATTGCTTCTCGCCAAGGTTTGCCAATGATTCCTGCAATTGCTGAAACTGTAGCAATTGCAAAGTATCTGCTTATGATTGAAGCAACTGGTGTAAAAGCGCACTTTGGTTTGTTGTCGTGTGGTGCATCAGTTGAATTAATTCGTGCAGCAAAAGCAAAGGGTTTACCTGTAACTGCCGATGTCGCAATGCATCAGTTGCATTTAACTGAACATTTAACGGATGGTTTCAATTCGCTTGCGCATGTTCGTCCACCATTGCGTTCTGAGCAAGATAAAGAACTTTTACGTCAAGGCTTAAAAGAAGGCGTGATTGATGCGATTTGTACGCATCATGAGCCTTTAAGCAGTTCTGCAAAAATGGCGCCGTTTGCTGAAACTCAACCGGGAATTACCGCTTTTGATACCTATGTATCTTTAGGTATTCAGCTTATTAATGAAGGTTTATTCGAACCTTTAGAGTGGGTTGAAAAAGTGACCAGCGTGCCTGCGCAGGTTGCTAATATGACTACGCGTTGGAAAGATGAAGCAGGATGGGTATTAGTAGATCCTGAATTAAGCTGGACGGTAAGCAAAGAAACTATTTTATCACAAGGGAAAAACACCCCATTATTGGGTCAAAACCTTACGGGTAAAGTACTTCAAACTTTTGCTAATTGATCAAACGCTTAGTTAAATTAAATTTAAAATATAAACAGGTAGATCAATGAGGTCTACCTGTTTTGTAAATAATAGATGGAAATTTGTATATAAATTATTTAAAAAACAACAAAAGATTGAGCACGGATTAGAATAAAAAACTATCAGCAAAGAGAAGTATTTGAATAATCAAAAGTTGCTGGTTACGACTTATAAGATTCGGGAGAATAATCAATGTCGATAAACCCTATAGAACTGCTTAAAGAAAAAGTATCATCAACATTATTAAATAACCAGGACGGATACCTAGGCGAAAAATCGAATGCTTTATCTAAGTTTTATCCCATTTTACTTTCATTATTAGCTGCTAAACCTGATCTTATTGGACAATTAAAAAACAGTTTGGCTCCCTCGTTATCAGACCTTTTTTCTCATAATGACCAAATCAAGAATACTGTACTGACTCATTTAAGTGGTACAGCACCAAATAATGAAATCGAAAGCACACTTAACAGTGCAATTAAACCTAGCCTTAATGCAATTTCGGATGTTGCCGGAAATGATCAACAGAGTATTGTGAATTATTTACGTCAGCACGCAGAAACCATTCGTTCGCATTTACCGGGATGGGCAGTAGGTCTATTAGCTCCTTTAGGACTTGGTGCAGGTTTATCTTCAGTTCCACATGCAACTTCAGCAGCCCCGCCATTAGCTGCAGCCAGCGAAAAAACAGGCAAATCTCGTGGGTTCCTCCCTATTATTGCCTTAATTATTTTGGGTCTTATCATTGCTTGGTTATGGCGTTCTTGCCAGCATAAAGAAGCTGTACCAGCACCTGAACCTACGGCTGCTAGTGGTGTTGAAGCAACTACTGCAGCCGCGCCTGCGAGTTTAACTTTAAGTACAGATGATAAAGGTGCTGTGAGCCAGTGTCAGGCAGGTATTGGTGATCAAGGATTCTTAGCAACATTACAAACCCAAGTTAAGCAAGTTTTCTCATCAACTCAAGATTGTAATGTGGATACTAGTCAAACTTATGCGGCTGGATTTACAGACAAAGATGCGCTGGCGGGCGTACTTGGTGCATTAAAAGGTGTGCCAAATGCATCTTTAGAATGGATAGGTGACAAAATTACTTTGAAAGCAGGTGATGCAGCAGCTTTAGCAGCATTAACCGCAAAAGTAAAAGCACTTGTTCCTCACACTGAAGTCGTTTCTACAGCACCAGAAACAACTGAACAGTCTGTAAGTAATAGCTTAACTGCTTCGCAAACTGCTTTGGGCTCAATTGACCCGAACAATGTCGATGTAAATGCGTTAGTGAAAGCGCTTAACTTGCAAATCATTAATTTTGCGAGTGGCTCTAGTGACATTCCGGCAGATAACAAAGCTATTCTTGATCAAGCTGCAACACTTTTAAATAAAGTAAGCGGTGTGAAATTAAATGTAGGCGGTCATACTGACTCGACTGGTAATGCTGCGGCAAATAAAGCTTTATCACAACGCCGTGCTCAAGCTGTGGTCGACTATTTAACATCTAAAGGTGTAGATGGGTCTAAATTAGTTGCACAAGGTCATGGCTCTGATCAACCAGTTGCAGAGAACACGACAGAAGAAGGGCGTTTTAAAAACCGTCGTATCGAGTTTTCAGTAGCTCAATAATGCTCTGATGAATTAAAAATTAGTTATTTTAATTTGAAAAAAGCTTCTCATTTTGAGAAGCTTTTTTGTTGAAACAAATAGTGTTGGATTGATATGAAAATCAGTTTGGTGGGAAGTGGGCGAGTTGCCTTTCATTTGGCAAAAGTACTTTTGGCTCAAGGTCATCACATCGTACAAGTCTATGCGCGTGATTTTGAGAAGACCCAGAAATTTGCAGAGAAAATCCAAGCAAAAGCCTGTCAGTCTCTTCGCGAATTTCAACCGACTGAGTTAATCATTCTGGCAGTTTCAGATAGCGCAATTGCAGAGCTTGCAAAACAGGTTCATGAGTTATTTCCTGAAACACTTTTGGTTCATACCTCTGGTAGCACAGATATTGAAGTCATCAGTCATGTGCATGAAAGAGCAGGGGTATTTTATCCATTACAGACATTTAGTTTTGAAAGAGAAGTTAATTGGTCGGCAACGCCTTTATTTGTTGAAGCAGTAACAGATGCGGATCAAGCAATACTTTCAGATTTGGCAAATAGCCTAAGTAGTCGAGTGTATCAATACACCTCAAAACAGCGTTTAACTTTGCATTTGGCAGCTGTGTTTGCCTGTAATTTTAGTAATTATTGTTTTGACATGGCAAAGCAGATTGTAGATAAAGAGCAGGTCGACTTTAGCCTGCTTTATCCTTTAATTGTGGAAACAGCAAAAAAAGCCACTGAAAATGATCCAAAGCAAATGCAAACAGGGCCTGCAATGCGAGGCGATCAAAACATCTTAGCAATGCATCAAGGCTTATTAGCTCAAGCAGAGCGGGATGATTTAAAACAGGTGTATCAACTTTTAAGTGATGGCATCGTAAAGCGCCATCACTCGGACTAAGGCTTGTTCAAAATTAAGGTTCGCCGTTATTGCCCCATTTTAAGAAACCCGCACATTGATTTAACAGTTCAAAATATTGATCGACATGTTTAAGCGTTGGATGATCAAAAGGAGTGGCCTTCCAGCGTTGTACAGACAGCCCAATTGGAATATCGGCTAAGCTAAATCGTGAACCTGCAACATAGGCTTGAGTTTTTGCAAGCTGTTGATCAAGAATCTGCATATGGTGATTCCAGTCATCAATACCTTGTTTTAATAAGTTTGGATCTTGATAATCTGGTGAATGTCTAAGTAAAGACATAATAGTATAAGTCCAGCTGTTATTCAGCTCGATTGCTTGCCAATCAATCCACTGATCTACAAAAAATCTTTCTTTCGCTTGAGTAGGGTAAAGCTGATGTTCTTTATCGTAAGCATTGGCCAAATAACGGATAATACTGTTGGACTGCCAAAGGACTAAATCGCCATCTATAACAACCGGAATTTGGCCATTTGGGTTTAATTGTAAATATTCAGGTGATTGTGCTGAACGAAAGCCTCGTCCCCAATCTTCTCTTTCATATTCAAGATTTAGTTCTTCACACAGCCATAAGACTTTGCGAACATTAATGGAGTTATCGCGCCCTAAAATTTTTAACATGTTGTTTTCTGACTTTTCGTGATTTTAAGTAAATTGAATGTAATACAAATTTTTTATTTTTTTAAGATTTAATAATAAAAAGGATAAGAGAACTAAATTTACCTATAAGGGCATAATTTTTTTAAGATTTATTATAAATTTTAGATAAAAATATACAGACAGTTTTGTATAGATAGTGTTAATATAATGTATTGAAAATGAAAATATAAATTTTAAATGTATCTTAATTTTACAATTGATGATCAAAACAAGATCATTGGGGAAGGCGTAATCCAAGTAGGTTGGTTTCTGGTAGATGATAAGTCTGCATTACTTTATGAGCCACCTTATCGAATGTGTTCAAGATCTGAAACCAAGCATGCTAAGTCAGCTAGTCGTTGTCCTGCGGTATTACAACTTGAAAGTCGCTACTTCGTGGTGAATTGTCCTTTTGATTTTCATTTAAGATTCGCCCGAGATGCAAACGGAAAACCGACTTTAGTTAATGTATTAGGCGATCAATCACCTGTTCGAGCCAATAAATTACGTGAGTTGCTAACGTTGGTAAATGAAAATGAATGGCGGACACCCCAAGTGCCAATTCTTCAACTTAAATTACCTTACTGTTTTGTAGCTGATGAAGTCGTGTATTTAACTCAACTCGATGCATTTGGACATTATCGTAAAAATCCCTTACCTGGAACTATTTTTGGTGGACGTTTCCCAATTCATCTTTGGCCTAGACCATTAATGTGGGCGTTTGAATGGCTCGACACATCAAAGGATTTAATATTAAAACGTGGTGATCCTTTATTTTACTGTCAGTTTGATGGTTTTGATCCATCACGATCAGTTAAGTTAATTCAAGCAGAAAAAACTCCTGAGCTTATGCATTACATTGAACAAATATCTGGTGTTGTCAATTATATGAATCAGACATTTAGCTTGTTTAATGAAGTAGAGAAAATAAGGCCAAATAGACTGCTTGAAAATAAAAGAAGTTATAAATGATGAAATATAAAATATTTTTTTTTGCTACATTAGTATTTTTCGTGATATTTAATTTTTTTAATAATAAATATCAAGAATATATAATTAATAAAAATGAAGAAAAAGGATTTTGTACAAGTGAGAATAAATATCTTACGGATGAGGAAAAGTTAAGAAACTTAAAAGCAGATTTTTTGGCTATACAAATGGAGCATTGGATTAGAGATAGTCGTGAAGGATTTAATGTGGATGATAATGCAATGTATATTTCTAAATTTAATTTTAACAATAAGGAGGAAATTATTAAAGTGATAAGTACTGCAAACATAGATAAATCATTTGAAGAGAATATGGGCGTTGTGGTAATGGCAACAATGCAAGATTATTACAATAATAAAAAGTGTAAAAAAGATAAAAGAAGATGCAAAGATTTAAGTGAAAATAAGAATGATTTAAAAAGTTTGTGGACGAAAGATAATCGGATGAATATTGATTATGTAAAAAAATTGCCAATGAACTATTCTGTAATAACTTCTAATGGAACAATTTTCCCACTTTCAAGTTTAAAAAAAATAAGTAATGGTAATTATAGTATAGAAGCATATTCATTTAATAAGCTTTGTTGTGATAATAAAGAAATTTCAAAAGAAATTAAAGTAACAGATTTAAAAATAGTAGGAAATGTGGAAAGAATGAAGGGAGGTGAAAAATTGTATAGCACAAAAGAACCTAATTTGAATTTAAATCAAATTAATGGTGAAGATATTGATGCTATTTATATTATGAAGTTATATGAAAATTTAGCACTTAATGAGCCAGAACAAACCCAAAGATATGGGATACGTATGAGTGTGGCTTCTCTAAGAAAAGATATATATCCATTTGTTAGGAGAATATTGGTAACTGCATGTGGCACTATTTCAGAAGAAGAGCAAGTATTTAACTCTAGTGAAACTCAAAGTGGCAAAGATATCTCATTAAGAAAAAGAAATAAACTATATTAATTTAAATTTTTTAATAGAATTTATTTGAATAAGTTTTTAATACAAAAGGGTATTTATGAAAAAAATATTAATAATCACACTTATTTTTTTAATAGCTATTGTTGTTGCATTTAAAAAAGTAAAAGATGAGTATTGCTTTAAATATAAAAAAATTAATTTAGAAAATATTGATAATTTTAGGTTGAAGTTTGGTTATGAGTTGGTAGAAAGTACAGCATGGCATATATATAAACCAACTACTGATAGTATATATGATAAAGGATATGTAGCTGTTTATATATCAAAATATGATATAAAAAATGAAAATATTTTAATGGATTTGATAAAAAAATCAGATCCTAATAAAAATTTTATTGATAATTTTGGGGTAATAGCTGGTTTTGATAAAGGTAATATTTTTTTCTATAATAATAAAATAATACTTCCAAAAAAAAGTATTAATGGACAAAGAGATGCCTATGAAAAAACAGGTAGAAGTATATTTAATATTTTAAAACCTTATATTGATAGTAATTACACTTATATTATTGTTAGTAGGTCTTCTGACGAAAGTGCGGATTTTATTCCATTTTCATCTTTTAAAATTAGAAGTAGTAAAGCTGTACCACTTAACGAAAAAAAAATGATTTTTAAAAATTATAGTGGTGCTGATAGTATATATAAAAATCAATTTAAATATTTGATGACATTTAATAAATATAGTATTCATGAGCCATTATTGTGTTGCGATAAAAAAAGCATTGATGCAAAATTAAAGTTAAATTTCGAGAAATTTAGAAAAGAAACTAATCAGAAAAATTATAATAAAATAAAATATTTTTTTGATTATGGTGTGGATCTTAATACTTTAGATGGGAGAGAAAACTTAGATTCATTATATTTTAATGAAAATTTTGCAAATTATAATCATTATTTTTTAAATAAAAATGAAATATCTATATCTGGAAAATATAGAGCTATTGTAGAAATGCAACATAGTTATTCATTAGGAATTTCAAATTTAGCAGGGCAAGTAGTAAATTCTTGTAATTTTTAAATAATACTCTTAGGGGAAATAATGAGTACACTTCCAACGATGCTACAAATTTTATCAATGTATCTTTACGGCACTAAGTCAAGACCGCAAGATTTTTTAGACGAAAAATATATTAGTCGAGATACCGATGAAAATGGTTTTGGTACTGTTTATCATATAGATGCAAGTGAATTTATGACGATAGGAGCTGGACGTTATATAGATGTTGGGAATTTTACTGCTGTTCGTAAATTTCTTACAGGAGAATATAATGAAAAGCTACAAAAGGGAATGTCTTATTCTTTTGAGCAACTTATTGAGAGTGTTGGTTCTTTTGAATTTGATAAAAATAATGTAAATCAAGTTCAAGAATATAGAGCTGAACTTGATTTAAAAATGAAATTAGGTGTTAGTAATTATGGTTTGGATAACGATTCTGATGATTATTTAGATAGAGCTTATGTGTTCGGTTCAATGGAATTTACAATTAATAGTGAGGCGAGATTTAATTATAATCAAGATGGTTCTCTAACGATTACTAATATCAAAGTTATTCCAATGAATGATAATTTTGATTATGAAGGGGGAGCATTGGCTGCTGATTTAACAAATTTCTTAACTAGGGATGTTATTGATCCTTATAGTATAGGAAAAAGAGTTGGATTGATTTTTGATAATTTAGAAAAATTACAAACTGTTAATTTGTCACGAGATGATCTAACTACTTTAATTAATCATAAGAATTATTTTGATGGAATAAGTAAAGAAATTTTGGGGAACCCAATTCCAAATATAAGTAAGCTTTATAATGGGTTTTTAGATATATTAAAAAGTAATTTGGTAAGTTATATTTATGAAAACAAATTAGTTGTTTATGGCTCGAATGCTGCTGATACTTTGGAGAGCTTACAATTATCATTAACTCATTATTATCAAAATTTACTGAAACTGTCACCTGAACTTTGGACTGGCTTGGCAATTGATAACCAATTACAACAATGGGTTAATAATCAAATTGATATTCTTAGTAATATAGGGAGAATATATATATTAGGAGATTCATCAGATACTCTAAATGGAACAAAATACTCAGATACTATATATGGTGGGGCAAGTAGTGATATTATTTTTGGAGGAAGCGCAAATGATATCTTATATGGTGGAAGTGATGATGATTCGTTAAATGGTGCTGAAGATAATGACTACCTGAATGGTGGAATGGGGAATGATATTTTAGATGGGGGAGAAGGTAGTGATAATTTAGTCGATGAAAAAGGCAATGATACTTATATTTTTAATGGAAATTTTGGACATGATACTATCTATGATTTAGATGGTAATGGCCAAATAACAATAGATGATATAGCTCTTTCAATCGGAGAAAAAATTAATAATAAACTATGGAAAAGTGCTGATGGAAAATACTCACTAGCTTTAGTCGAAGACTTTGATGGGGTAGCTACAACACAAAAAGTAGTAATTAGTAAAGAAAATGACAACAATAGTATTATTATAAAATATTTTAAAAATGGGGCATTAGGACTTACGTTCGATGTTCTAGAAAATACTACTAATCCGCCAACTGACACTTCGATTTATGCCTTTGGATCAGAAGGTAATAATATTATTTTTGGTGAACGTTATGTAGCAAGCTTCGCAGGAAATGACTTTATTCAATCGACTAATGATAGTGCTGTAATTATTGCTGGTGATGGTAATGATCTGATTTCTACAGGTGTTGGGAATGATGTTATTTACGCTGGAGTAGTTACTTCAGATCAAGATAGTAATATTGTATTTTCGGGTGGTGGTAGAGATCAGGTTTATGGAGGAGTTGGTAATGATATTATTATGACTTCAAACAGACTAAATGCTGTTAAAGATTCATTATTGAATCAAATGGGAGATGCAGATACAGGTCTCACAGACTTAGATAAAGAATATAATATTTTAAATTTTAATTTTGAAATTAATTTAGGTGATAATAATAGATTTTCACATTATACAAATAATAGTATAGGACAAATTACAGAGCAGATTCTACCCTCTTTTGATATTTATTATACAGGGAAAAATGGTAAGTATTATATTTATAATTTTTTAGAATCTTTAAATTACGGTCATGGCTATGCTGGTAGTGATATCGCTTATGGCGGTATAGGAAATGACATTATTTTGGGTTCATCTGATACAGACTTTTTATATGGTGAAGTGGGTGATGATGCTATCTATGGAATGGATGGTAAGGATTATTTATATGGGGGAGAAAATAAAGATATCTTATATGGTGGCGATGGTGCTGATCAAATTATTGGTGGGCAAGGGGATGATGAGCTTACTGGCGGGTTAGAGGGCGATGAACTCTACGGTGGTGATGGCGATGACATTATTCAAGCTGATTTAAATGATTCAATAGATACCTTAGCTCCGCCGGTTGAACCTAAGACTTATAGTCGTTTTGGTCATGATCTTGTTTATGGGGGGGCTGGAAAAGATCAAATTTGGGGGAATTTAGGAAGTGACGAAATTTATGGTGACGATGATGATGATCAAATCGCAGGAGATCATCCTAATCTAGCTGGGGATATACACGGCGATGACTATTTATATGGTGGGAATGGTAATGATCAAATTGTTGGTGATGGTGGAAAAGATACAATTCAAGGTGGAAATGGTAATGATTTAATATTCGGTGATAATAGTGAGTTAGATGGTAAATACCATGCTGAAGATAATATTGAGGGTAACGACGGAAATGACGAAATTTGGGGACAGGGAGGCAATGATACGATAAGTGGTGGTGATGGCGAAGATAGAATTTCAGGAGATGGCATTAATATAGATGTTCAATATCATGGAGATGATACTGTTAGTGGCGGTAATGGAAATGATTTGATTTGGGGAGAAGGAGGTTCAGACACTATATATGGCGGAGAGGGTGAAGATTATATAGAGGGTGATGAAACTAGTATAAATATTCAATATCATAAAGACGACTTGCTTTACGGTGGGGAAGGAAATGACACAATTTTTGGAGATGCTGGCAGAGATATAATATATGGCGGAAAAGATAACGATTATATTTATGGTGATAGTAATCAGATAGATATCCAATATCATAATAATGATACGTTATATGGTGATGCTGGGAATGATAATATTCGTGGTGATGGAGGTTCAGATATTATATATGGAGGAGACGGAGATGATTTCCTTGTAGGGGATGTGATTAATAACCGTGCATTTGATGGTGATGATCAGCTTTATGGCGGCAATGGAAAAGATAGTTTATCTGGTTTTGATGGTAATGATACTTTAGATGGTGGTGCTGGAGATGATATCATTTTTGGTGGTAAAGGTGATGATTATTTCATAAGTAATGAAGGAAATGATCAATTATCTGGGGGTGAAGGAAATGATATCTATCATATTCAAGTAAGAGATTCGGAAGTTAAAGTTTTAGATAGTTCTGGAGAGAATCACTATTATTTAAAAGGAAGTTTCAATCTTTCAAATATAAATATCTATTGGTATAACAATGCTGTTAGTATTATTAGCCCAACAACAAGTCAAGACCCTAATGCTGTTTTACCTCAATTTAAATTAACTTTCTTTGATGATCATGAAACTCAACCAACAGTTGATGGGGGAATTATCACAGATGAATATGGGAATAATGTTACGGGTGGTTATAATCAATATCTTCATTTTAGTAAGAGTATATACGATGAAAATTTAATTTTAAATAATACTATTCAAAATGATTATGTTATTCACCTCGATACTTATTTGAAAGAGCGTGCAGGGTTAAGTTATAAAATTTGGAATGGATCTTGGCATGGTATTCAAGGACTCTATTTAATTTTTACAAATAGTTATATTGACAATGATAACTTGATTTATCGCAACTCTGATTTAGGCGACCTTGTCGATATTCAACAAATTAGAAATAATGTTATTTCCAATGGGCAATATCAGGCAGATGAATATCACCTGCTCGGTGGAGATGATCAGTTAAGTGGCTCAGATATTGGTGATACGATTTATGGGGGAACAGGCAATGATACAATTAAAGGTCTTGAGGGTTCAGATCAGCTATTTGGGGATGAGGGAGATGACTGGTTAGATGGGAATTATGAAAATGACTTTATTCATGGTGGAGAAGGAAACGATCAACTCTTTGGTGGTGATGGAGAAGACCAATTAGAAGGTGGTAATGGTGATGACGTTATTGATAGTGGAGAAGGAAATGACCAATTAATAGGAGGTACAGGTAATGATCGGTTACGAGGGGGAGACGGTAATGATCAGTTACAAGGTGGTGAGGGTGATGACTACTTGGAAGCTAGCAATGGAAATGACTTTATTGAAGGAGGTACAGGTAATGATCAACTTATTGGAGGTTCGGGGGAAGATTCACTATATGGTAATGACGGTGATGATAAATTATACGGTGGAGATGGTAATGATATTTTAAATGGAGGAAAAGGTAATAATATTTTAGAAGGAGGAAATGGAGAAGATGAATATGTATTTGATATATTAGGATATAACAATGTAATTAATGATACAGATGCAAGTGTATTAAGGTTTTTATCTGCAAGTTCAGAAAATATAAAGTTAGAGATTGTTGGTAATAATTTAAATATATTTTATGGGGTTGATTCAAGCGTCACTATTACTGATTTTATTTTTAATTATAATATAAAAGAAATACAATTTAGCGATACTGTATGGTATTCAGAAGATTTAAGCAAAAAAATAAATTTTCTTCATAATGGTAGTGATGAAAATGACATTATAGTCGGTAATCTTTATTTTAATAATACTGTATATTCAAAAAATGGTGATGATAAAATCTATGGTGGAAATGGTATTGATTATATATATGGGGGCAATGGCAATGATATTGTTGTTGATCCAGGTAATATTGGATACCTTTATGGAGGTAACGGAGACGATAATTTAATAGGGAATAATAACAGTGAATTTTATGGCGGGGAGGGATATGACTCCTATCAAGTAAATGGAAAAAATGCTAAAATATTTGATTCAGATTTTAAAGGAAGTATTTATATTCATAATGCTTCTGATATCTATGAAAGCAATTTTGTACAAGAAAAAGCTAACATGGTTATTAGTCCTTTTATAAACTCTTTATCTGAATTTTCAAGTGATTATGATGGAGTTAAGTATTATAACTATAATAAATATAGCGAGAGGCTTTCAAGTATATATTATGATTCCTCAGTAGGTGAAATTCGACTATTAATTAGAGGTCAATCACAAAAAGAGCTTAAAGATATGGATTATAAATTTTCAATTGGTGGAGTTATTAACCCTAATAATATTGAAAATTTTAAAAATATGGATGTAGAAGTTTCTGGTTTTAAATTTAATTTAGAAATCAATCCCTATGCTTTTAATAAAACAAAGCTTTCTTTTGGTGATTTTCTTTCACAGGGTGTAGTTATTTCAGAATATACTGCTTCTAATGATATTATTTTAGGTTTAACTGATTATGTTGGTAGTCCTGAATCTGGTGATATTATTTATGCAGGTAGTGGTAATGATCAAATAAATACTGGTTTAGGATCTAGTCAAGTTTATGCAGGAGAAGGGGATGATATAATTATTACACCTGATGTCTTCGCAATTGATAAAATAAGTGGCGGAGCTGGTAATGATGTAATTTATACTTACGACCCTTTGTCTAATAATCAAATTAGTAATAGTCCCTATTTAAATATAAATTTAGCGCGTAATATCTATGATATTAAAGATGTTGTTTATGGTGGAGAGGGTGATGATTATATTTATTTAGGTAATCAAAAAACTGAAGCATATGGCGATAATGGTAATGATATTATTGTAAGTTATTCTCTTTCATCAAATATACAGTTTTTATATGGAGGAGATGGAAATGACACATTGAAGGCTGGAAATGGTGGAGCTTATTTAGATGGTGGAGCTGGGACAGATCATCTTGTGGGTGGCTCGGGTGATGATACTTTTATTGTTGATGAACAAGATACTTATGAAGAAAATGACCAAAATGGTGGTTATGATACTATTAGTATTACCCAGAATTTTGATTTAGCATTAAATAATTTTGAAGCTGTTACACTATTGGGTGATCAAAATATAAATGCCTATGGAGATGAGTTTGATAATAAATTAATTGGTAATAGTGGCAATAACTATATTGACGGTCGTGCAGGTAGTGACTATATGCAAGGGGGTATAGGTAATGACTATTATGTTGTTGATACAACCGAAACTATCGAAACTGATGAGAATGGTAATACTTACATTATAGAGGGTGACCAAGTTGTTGAAGATGTTGATGGTGGAATAGATACTCTTGAGCGTTGGGAAGATGCACGCTTTATTGGTCAAGATGAAAATGGAAGCCCTGTTTTAACAGATAGTTATAAAATATTAGAAAATAACATCGAAAATCTTATTTTAAGAGGTAATGCTAAAACAGGATTTGGTAATGATCTTGATAATATCATTGTCGGAAATGATCAAGATAATTATATTGATGGTTTAGCTGGAAATGATACTTATATTTTTAGCCGAGGCGGTGGTACAGATACCTACAGCTTTGAAGATAATATTGATGCTGTAAATATATTAAAAATTCAAGGTTATTCAGCTAGTGATGTATCTGCTCAAAAATATGGCGATAGCGTATATCTTAGTTTTAAAGGTACAAATGATCATATTTGGTTTTCAAATTATTATGCTGCAGATACCGAAGATACAAAATATAAAATGGACCAGATTATTTTTGACTCTGGAGACGTTTGGGGCACCAATGATATTGATGCATTGGTTAATAGAGCTTTAACAAACCATGCCCCAACTGTTAATGCAGCTATACTATTAATTACAAGTAATCAGGGAACTGAATTTAGCTATAAATTTGCTAATAATATTATTGTTGATCAGGATAGCTGGGATTCTTTAAGTTATAAAATTACCTTAACGACTAAAGATAGTAGTGGGCAATATCAATCTATTCCATCATGGTTAAGTTTTGATACAGCAACACAAACTTTATCTGGTACTCCGCCTGCTAGTGTGACTGGTAACTTATCGTTCTTTTATTGGGGAACAGATATGTATGGTTACAGTACAGCAACTTCATTTAATTTAAAAGTTAGTCTGCCGAACCAAGCCCCAACATTGTTAAATGCAATTGCAGATCAAAGCGTGACGGATGCTAAAGCATTTAGTTATACAATTCCAACAACAACATTTAAAGATCCAGATGGCGATACATTAACGTATTCGGCTACCTTAGAAGATGGCTCTCCATTACCATCGTGGCTTAGCTTCAACCCAACTACAAGAGTGTTGAGTGGTACTTCACCTGATAATACAGTACCGTTAAATATTAAAATCACAGTAAAAGATATTGCTAACCAATCGGTTTCTGATGTGTTTAAGTTAACATTTATGGTGCAGAACCAGACTATAAATGGAACAAGTAATGCTGATACCTTATATGGGGCATCTGGTAATGACACAATAACAGGACAAGCTGGTAATGATATTCTTTATGGACAATCTGGCAATGATACTCTAAATGGTGGGGCTGGTAACGACACAATGTATGGCGGAAAAGGTGATGATATCTATATTATAGATAGTGCAACCGACATTGTTAGTGAAAGCCTTAATGAAGGTACAGATACTGTTCAAAGTAGTATTACTTATACATTAGCAAATAATGTGGAAAATCTTACATTAACTGGCACAACTGTAATCAACGGAACGGGAAATACACTGAATAACACCATAAAAGGAAATAGTGCTATCAATACTCTAACAGGAGGCGCTGGTGATGACTATCTGGATGGTGGCGTAGGTGCAGATAAATTACTAGGTGGACTAGGCAATGATACCTATGTTGTTGATAATATAAATGATGTAATTACTGAAAATGTTAATGAAGGTACTGATACTATACGAAGTTCAGTGTCTCTAACATTAAGTAATAATGTGGAAAATTTAATCCTGACAGGAACAAGTGCTATTAACGCTACGGGTAATACACTTAATAATGTATTGACTGGTAATAGTGCAATTAACACTTTAACAGCAGGTGCAGGTGATGATTATCTGGATGGAGGAGTTGGTGCTGATAAATTACTGGGCGGTATAGGTAATGATACTTATGTAATTGATAATTCAAGTGATACTGTTACAGAAAATGCTAGTGAAGGTATGGATACGGTTCTGAGTTCTATTACTTACACATTAGGCAGTAATTTGGAGAATTTAACTTTAACTGGTTCAACAGCCATCAATGCAACAGGTAATACATTAAATAATACACTTACAGGTAATAGTGGAGTAAATGCTTTAAATGGTGGAGCTGGTAATGACATTTTGGATGGGCAAGGAGGAAATGATCAACTTACCGGCGGAACGGGGGCTGATACCGCACTATATCAATTATTAGTTCAATCTGATGCTCTTGGTGGAAATGGTACAGATGCCTGGTCTGATTTCACTATAGGTAATACCACATCAAATACAAATGCAGACAAAATTGATATTGGCGATTTATTGATTGGTTATTCAGGAACTTATAATTTTACTAGTTTAGAACCATTTATCAAAACGGTTGTGAGTGGTTCAAATACACAGTTGTATATTGATAGGGATGGTACAGGAACGACGTATAGTAGTTCATTGTTGTTAACATTGAATAATACAAACGTTAATTTAAATGATCTAATCAATAACCAGCAAATTATTATTTAAAAATTAGAGTGATAAGATCAAAAGTATTTTGGTCTTTATCTTAACTTTTTAAATAATTTCAAAACCTTAAGGGCATTAAATATTGGTATTTAATGCCCTCATTTTTTCACTATCTAGTAGTTAAATTTTACTTAATCTTCTTAAAGATAAAGTCATTAATTTTATGACCTGATTCAATACCACGGCGTTCGAACTTAGTCACTGGACGCCAATCTGGACGAGGGTAACTGTTGCCTTTACCTGCCAAGTTTTCAAGGTCTGGACGATTATCTAAAATATCAAGCATCCATTCAGCATACGGTTCCCAGTCTGTTGCTGCGTGGAATGTGCCACCAAGCTCAAGTTTCTGTTCAACCAATTGCATACGTTCATGAATAACAAAACGGCGTTTGAAATGACGTTTCTTTTGCCAAGGGTCTGGGAAGTAAAGTTGTACGCAGTTAATGCTGTTGTCTGGCATTTCACGTAAAACCTGAATCGCGTCTGCATCGAGTACACGTAAGTTTTTAAGTTCTGCCATACCTGCTTCATAAAGACATTGAGCAATACCAGGTACGTGGACTTCAATACCTACATAGTTGCGTTCAGGGTTCGCTTTTGCCATAAGCACTAACGAACGACCCATACCAAAACCGATTTCAACAGTTAATGGACGCTCTGGGTTTTCGAAGTGTTGACGTAAGTCGCCAACAGGATATTCCAAAATTAAATCGCGATGTTGTTCTAATGCCGTGCGTTGAGACGTATTAAGGGGTGCTGAACGACGCATAAACGTCACAATTTCACGGTGTTCAGGCAAATTGTCTAAGTCTGCAATTTGCGTTTCTAACTGATCGATCGACATAACCTTGGCAATATTGAAATTCAAATGCGGTATT
>Ga0209370_1000852_pt1 | contig 32549 bp, 32 predicted proteins | sample AgamicAtPrz_FD_187164 | JGI IMG/M metagenome (GOLD analysis project Ga0209370, IMG submission 187164) | Agave microbial communities from Guanajuato, Mexico - At.P.rz (SPAdes) (version 2) | ecosystem: Host-associated > Plants > Phyllosphere > Phylloplane/Leaf | place: Guanajuato, Mexico...
ATGGAACCCCTCGGCTATATCCCGCCCGCCGAAGCTGAGGCAAACTACTATCGGCACGTTGAAACAGCTGCCGCTGAACCCGCATCAACTTAAACCAACCAGCCTCCACGATTCCCGGGGCGATTCAGTCAAGTACCCAGGTCGTAGCCCCTAGCATTGGTGCTTCCGCCTCTTCGGGCGATACTATGTCAAGCTTCCCGCCCTCCTCACATATGGCCCCAAATGGACGCTTGTCAACCGGCAGACGTCTAAGCATTCTAGCCGTCGGCACGGAGTGGGACTCTCGCCATGGAGGATTGTCTACTTTCAACCGTGACCTATGCATTGAACTGGCAAGCGCGGGACATTCGGTTGTATGTGTGATTCCCAAGGCAAGTGAGCTGGAACGCATCGCTGCCGAGAGCGCAGGAGTACACCTAGCAAGTCCGAGGGAAGAGCCGGGCCTCGAAGGTACCGAGAAACTATTGTTGGCCACACCGCTGCCAGATGGATTCCACCCCGACCTGATCATTGGCCACGATCGAAAGACCGGGCCGCACGCGAATGTGCTTACGCAGCGTTTTGAGAGAACGAAATTTGTTCTGTTCATTCACACGCGTCCGGAGGACATCGAATGGCACAAAGACAAACTTGGGCCGGATGATGCTGCGACGACAGCGGAAACGCGCAAGCGCCAGCTACAACAACTCGCCTCCAGTGCGGCCATTGTCGTAGGTGTTGGGCCGGCACTCGCCACAAGCGCCCGGAGCCTCGTGTACCTTGCGACTCCGCAGCCTGTCGTGCATCAGATGAATCCGGGATTTCGAACCATCAAGCGTCCTTCAGGGCTGCCACCGGAAATTCACTGCCTTCTACTGGGGCGTGCGGAAGATTGCAAGCTCAAAGGCCTCGACATTGCAGCTATGGCGCTTGGGGAGGTCACTCGTCGCGACAAGCTCATGTCGGCGCCGCGCTTGGTCGTACGCGGAGCACCAATCGGTACCGGTAGAGAATTGAGAGAGGAACTCGTTGCGTTTGGCGGCGGCACACTGAACGTCGAGGTGCGCGACTACTCGCCGGATACGGAGCGTCTTCAACAAGATGTCTTGATGGCATCACTCGTCCTAATGCCTTCCCGTAGTGAAGGATTCGGACTGGTGGCACTTGAAGCAATTGCGGCGAAAACACCAGTGCTCGTGAGCGATCGAAGTGGTATCGCGGCATTGCTGAATGAGAGCCTTGGAAAAAATGCTCAAAGTATGATTGTCAAGACACGTGACGACTTGACTTGGTCAGCAAAGGAATGGGAGCGTCACATTGAGGCCGCGCTCGTTGACAGAGGCGCGGCGTTCGCGCGAGCACAAGGACTGCAGGAGGAACTCAAGGGAATTCTCGATTGGAAGGATGCGATTTACCAACTCGAGCTTGCCTGGGCACCATTGCTGGCGGAGTTTTAACGGGCCTGTCAGTAATTTCGTGTTCAAGGCATATGATGCTCCGAAGGAGACTATATGCCTCGCAAACCGAAAGCCAATCCGGTAGACCTGTCGGCGATTCCCACCGAGTTGCTTGAGCAATTCGGCAGCGGTCCTATGACGGCCGAAGCGATCAACGCTGCAACGCTGGCCCTCAAGAAGGCACTGATCGAGCGAGCGCTGGGCGGCGAGATGAGTCACCATCTCAGCTACCCGCCCAGCGCGGCCAAACCAATCACCGTGACCAACCAGCGCAATGACCGGGCGCCAAGACGGTCCTGAGCGAGGACGGCCAGATCCGTATCGAGGTGCCTCGCAACCGCGACGGCAGTTTCGAACCGTTGCTGATTCCCAAGCATGAGCGACGCTTCACGGGCTTCGACGACAAGATCGTCGCCATGTATGCCTGGGACATGACCGTACGCGAGATTCAGGGATTTTTGCAGGAGCAATACGGTGCTGAGGTTCCGCCCGATTTCATCAACTCGGTCAACGACGAGGTCATGGTCGAAGTAACTGCCAAGCAAGCGCGGCCGCTCGAACCGATGTATCCGGTGGCATTCTTTGACGCTCCAAATCGCCAAAGCCAATGAACCGAAGTGATTACAGTTGGCCGTTACCGACCCGCTGAGTCAATGAGGCACGTTGGTCGCTAGGCCGCTGTTTTAGAGATATGGAACGCACAGACGAACACTGAGAAAACTTCGCCCCTCTAGAGGTCAATCTAAACTATTTTCGGTTGTTGACGCAATCTGTCCAGCTAATATTGTCGGACGTACCATCGACTTTGTGAATTTGGAAGCCACGACTTCCCTGCTCTTGAATAAGCAACTGGATGCGGGTGACGCCAGGAGCAAGTTTATCGGGATATTCACTGTGACTTTCGAAAAGGACCATGCAAAAACGCATATCCTCATCAGATAGATAATCACCAATTCGATAACGACCAACCATCTCGCGCATGAATTTGATTAGATCAGACTTTTTCTCAAAAAAGTGCGATCCTATCCTTACACTTATCGCCCGGCCCATAGCTCCTCCCAAACGGCGCCCCTATCACTACCAAGTCTTCACTAAGGATTATCAGTCATTTTATTTTAATTGATTTTTCATCATGCGTAAACTTACGCCCCACGATATATTCTTCAGTATCAAGCTGCGGACATACATTCATAGTGGTCATTATGATCTGGTGAACTACATTCGACCCATTCGAATACTTCTCGATCATTTTTTGGAAATTAAAACTTCTTTCCACTTCCATCCCACCATCCTCAATGCCATCGAGAATCAAAAGTCTAGGATATCTGAAATACGCTTGCTGAAGCGATGACAACAGAAGAGCCAAATGAAACCCGTGACGCAAAAATACCATTGAGCTCGCAGAAAACTGCCTTTGACCGTCAATAGTTAGCGCGTTACCCGCAAAATCGATATCGATTACATTAGCATTCGCAAATTCGGCCTGACGAAACAAATCGTCCCGCAGAATCGATTTTAAATTGTCAGCAACCGAAAGATAGGCGATATTGCGACGATTCTCTTGCTCCCGTGCAACTGCTGCAATCCGACCTCGCGTGAACTCCAATCGACCCTCGATTTCCCCGAGCTTTGCATTCAGATTCTCGAGAAGATCCGTAAGCTTCTTCAATTCGAAGGCATTCTTAATTTCCTGCTCTTTACTACCGATCTGCCTGGCAATGGATTCCACCTCAATTTCGTGAGGTGATCTCCATTGAACTTGATTCCTCCTATATTCACTTTCTAGCGCCTTTAGATTGCTCTCCGCAGCAGGGATATCAATCTTTATAGATTCCAGTTCTTCCAACTGCTGCTTGCGGATTGCAACGGACTCCTTGAGCTGCAAAGCCAATTCGTTCCGCATACGCGCAAGCTGTGAACGCGCAGAGTCTTCATGGATCTTTGACTTACAAAGGACGCAGGTTGAACTATCATCCTTATCCGCTTCCAATTTGGTGAAGCAGCTTGGGCAAAATGAGAAGACCGCCGTTCCCAAGTATGACTCGGCAACTGACGATTCTTCTAGACTAAGCATGCGCTCGTTGAGTTCGCTGAGAAAAAGTTCAGAGTCGGAAATTTCAGACTCGAGCCCAATCTTGCGTTCAGCTAGGTTGGAAAGTTTTTCGTGCGCTTGCGTCAGCTTCGCTCTGAGCGCGCTATCTTCTTTTGCGGATGAACCTTTGGCACTACCATTTGCCCGCACTTGATCGAGCTTCTTTTGCAATTCAGAAACTTCGCTCGCCAACGTTGCGATTTGGTTGTCTATAAACTCCAACGAAATATTTGTACCGGACTGACCAAATGTATTGTAAATAGTTTTTATACTTGCTCGGATCGTCGCGGCCTCTTTGTCATCAGCCGATTCTTGTAGTTTCAGATCATACAATTCGGTTGAATCTACACCGAGAAGATAGTCACCAACGGCAGCACGTGTTATGCCGCGATCGAAGCGATCGATACGAAACAAGTCGGTCGGAGGAGTCTCCTGGTCCGAATAAATCAATCGCATCAACTGATGCATGGTTATATTCGAACCACCCTCTCCCCGAAGCTCCGGCATCTCCAGCAGCCTGAAAATCACTTGAGAGAAGCTTTCCTTGTGTTCGCTTCGCTTAAAGGGATATTGTTCCCACATAGACACACTAGCACCCAGTGCGGCCTCAATCCCACCCCAAAAAATCGAAAGAGGCTGCATCATCTGCATTGATACGTGTCGCCGCAAAGTCACAACAGCTTGGTTGGCAGTGATCTCTAGAAATACATCGTCACATAACTGAGCGACTTGGTTAAAGCCAATATTCTCTGATCCGAGCGCATAAGCTATGAATCTAACCGCGGTCGTTTTTCCCGAACTGTTTTCACCTGCAATAACATTCAATCCCTCATGAAACGGGATGTCGATAACTGATCGCCCATCCTTTTTCACAATGAGTCGATTTACCAAAATAGTGGGTTTATGCAGGATCATAACGATATTCTAAAAGACCTGAGCGGTGTTTGACGCCATTACTGCCGTTCGTGGGAAGCCGCAAAAAATCTGACAGCAGAAATCTTCCAACGTCCGTCTGTCGATCTTGGAATCGATTGACAGCATGCACTAAAGCGGACGGTAACTCCTGCGCGGTTGACTTGACGACTCCCCGCAGCAACGCTGATGCATCGACTAAATTCGCCGCGATCAAACCGCTAAGTGCTGCAATAAAAATTGGCCGCATCCTTTCGAAGGCGACCTTATCGCCCGATGTGTGGCGATAGGGGTTCTTCATTTCTTTTGCAGCAGATCTTATGCCACGGAACTCAGCAGGAAAGGTAAATCCCAACATCTTGTACGGATAGGCAAGAAAATAATCACCGATCCGAGCGGCATCAACCGTGAGCTCAACATTCATCTCGGTCGATGAGTTTACGAGCGCGAGTATTCTCACTGCACAATGGTATGGATCAAGCGCCGGATCGTATATCAGCATGCATCCCACCTGATATAACAGTTACCAGCCAAAAAATAAACCAGCCCCTGAACATCCATTTTATCGAGCATAAGTGGATTATCTTCCAGCAAGTGCATCGCAGGAGAAATGACCTTGTCAAGCATTGCTGCATCTACGATATCACGAGACGCACCTGCCTGAACCAGCGGCCATACCGATTGCTCAAAATTGACTACTATTTCAGCCATCAGAAAACTATAAATAGTCTGCGCCGACTTTGAACCCTGCTGCCGCATTATTGCTTTATATGCCGACTGCTTCCGCTTTAGTGCGACTTGAAGCATCTCCTCTCGCCCCGAAGCAAGCATCTTCTCTTCGAGACCCCGAACATCGGTACTTGTTTCGTTTGAAAGAAAATGTTCTAGCTTTTCGGTCCATGCAGAAAGAGTTTTATCCGCGGCCGTTTCAGCAAGATATAAAGCGACGAGCCGAGCCATAACTGTTGGCTCCCTCGAGGCATTGTAGGTCTTATAAATGCTCCCGCCCGCGATGTCGCCTTCGGCGGAGTTTCCGCGGACGGTAGTCTTCAAACTTGACATCGTCAGCTGTTACTTCTTTTTGATGTCACGTCCGGCAATGTCACCGCCGGCGGTGTTGCCCCTAATCGTCGTAGAGTTTTTTGACTTATCAACGATAAACTTCAACGTCCAACCGGCCAGCAAACCACCGAGAAAGGACAAAATTTCAGAAAGATGATCCATGCGATGGTCCCGTTTTTGCTTTAATTTGTTCGTACCGACTACCAATCTTTAGATAGCAGTCGCTTCCGCATCGTAGCAGCGACTTACGCCATGCGTCCATACTTTTAAAGTGACCTGATCCGGCTCGGACTTTGGCCCGCGTCATTGTACGCTTACCTAGGACTGGGTCAGGAAACGCTTCGCCTCCGTAGTTCCGTGAAGCATCGCCCACTCCAACCTTCGGACAATCGTTTCCGCACGCAAACCTGGCGCATTTCGCAAGCAAGAACGATTGTTGACAAGGAGCGCGGCGGATGACTCAACCGCGTCGATCAGCAGCCGTTCGCGAGTGAATGTGCATGGGCGAGTTGAATTCGCGGCCAAACCGGAGGGTCCGACGATACGGTACCAAAACAGTTGCTCCCTATTGAACGATGTCATTCAGCATCATTTGCACCTCGGACAAAGGCTGCGAATATCTTCTCTGCGCGTGCAAATGCTTCGCAAAACATTCCTGCCGCTTCTACTCAATCGCCCATCCCCCCACAAGCTGCAATCCCCGACGCCGTCACCTCCCGCCACAGAACATAAACCCTCGCCCCTTGCTTGACAGAGACAGCCAACGTATTCGGCCCTCCAGCACCGTCATTCTGGCATTCTCCCAGCAGCAACGCCTTCACCATCAAAACAACCGGCTTCAGCCTGACTAACAACTCAGCAGGGTGAGACGTTGCAGCGTCACTACTAAACATGTCCCTATAAAGTGCCTCGTTGTCGAAGATAACGGCAAAATCGCCCATCGGCTTGAACTCTCATCCCCCTCTTCGCCCGAGTCGTCAACAGCAGAACCGTCGTAGCAACAAGTTTCTCCTTCCCGTCATAGGCGACAGCACTCTGCACGTTACTCCCCGTTTGCACAGAAAACCCTTTTTTCACCTTCACCACCCCGGCAAGCTTAACCAGCCGGGCATTTACCCCGGTCGTATATTTCTTGTCCAGATCCGCCTGATCTTCCATCCGGACCGCACCAACCTCCGCCGTAACCTTCTCCCGATATGCCAGACAAGGAATCCGTCGGCGACCCGACAACCTTCGTCCTCGCTGCCGCAATGACGGCGACAAGCACTACCGCCCTCACCCCAACCATCAATTTGGAAATGCGTTTCATTTCTATAGACACCGCCAAATCCAGCGCCAACAAGTAAAAACGGCTGCCGCCCCTCCGAAGACGCCTCAATTCCAAAACGCGAATCAGCACCCCTTACTCATCCACCTTAAAAGCCGAAACAAGCTTGGTCAATTCCGCCGCCTGCTGCCTCAAACTCTCCGCTGCCGCCGCGCTTTCCTCGACCAAAGCCGCATTCTGCTGCGTCATCTGATCGAGCGACTGCACTGCATCCCCGATCTGATCGATCCCGGCACTCTGCTCCAGGCTAGCCTCTGCAATCTCGCTCATCATCGCGCTAACGCCCTGAACCTGCGCAACAACATCACTCATCACCTTCCCCGCCTCACTAACGAGCCGCGACCCGGCACCCACCGTCCCCGCGCTGTGCTCGATCAGCGATTTGATCTCCTTCGCCGCCTGCGCGCTACGCTGCGCCAGATTCCGCACCTCCGAAGCGACAACAGCAAACCCGCGCCCCTGCTCCCCCGCCCGCGCCGCCTCCACCGCGGCATTCAACGCCAGAATATTCGTCTGAAACGAGATACTGTCGATCATCACGATGATCTCGGAAATGCGCTGCGACGCGTCGCTTATCTGCTCCATCGTCGTCACGACCTCGCCCACCACCTGCCCGCCACGCGCCGCCGTATCCGCCGCGCCGTTGATCATCTTCGCGGCCGTCGTCGCCGTCTCTGTGTTGTTGCGCACCACGGCCGTGATCTCTTCCATCGACGAAGCCGTCCGCTCCAGGTTGCTCGACTGCCCTTCGGTGCGCTCGCTGAGATCCGCATTCCCCGAAGCAATCTGCGCCGACCCGGTCGCAATCGACGCCGAAGCCGCACGAATCCGATGAACCAGCGTCGACAGCGACGACACGAACCGGTTGAACGCATCCGACAACTGCCCGATCTCGTCCTCACTCTCCACCGCCATGCGGCGCGTCAAATCACCCTGGCCGCTGGCGATCTCCGACAACAGCGTCGCCGCACGCCTAATCGGCGCAGCAATCGCACGCCCCACCAGCCAGATCACGAGCAACGCAACCCCAAGCCCCACCACCGCCGCGACCAGCGCCGCGCTGCGAATCGCACGCGTCACCGGCCCGAGCAGTTCGGCCTGCGGCACCTGAACGACCACATACGCATTCAGCTCCGGAATGAACGACGTCGCGATGAAGCGCGCGCCGCCATCACCCTCGTAGCTCAGGTACGCATACGGCTTGCCCACAAGCAACGTCGCCGACGCATCACCCGGCAGGCCCGGCTCATCCTTCAGAAAATGCTTGCCGTCGATCAGCGACGTATCGCGATGCATCATGATCGCGCCGTCGGGGCGCACGAGGTACGCAAACCCGGTCTCGCCGATCCGGTAAGCCGAGATGCCCTTCGCGAGCGCATCGACGGACAGGCTCATGCTCGCCGCGCCAACCGGCACGCCGTCGAGTTCCACGCGGCTGTTGATGAACATCATGTAGCCGCCGACGGTCACCTCACGATCCATGTTCACGTCGTACGCCTTGCCGGACGACAGGAAGCTGGTCAGCCACTGATCCTTGTCGGTCACCTTCCGCTGCAGGCCGGCTTCGTTGTAGTAGTTGCCGCTCTTCACCGACACCCACTGCACGGAGGCGGCCTTCTGCTCGTCCTTCACGTTCTTCGCGAGCTGGATCCAGTTGCGCGTGCCGGCATCGGGTTCGCCGTCGGCTTCCCATTGCAGCAGGAACGCATCGCGCGCCAGAATGCGCGACGCGGCGATCGGGCCGGCCATCTGGCGCTGCACGTCGGCGCGAATGCCGTTCACGGCGGTCGGCAACTCTTCGCGCACGACGCGATCACGCACCGCGTTGCCGATCAGACGAACGCTGAGCCCGCTCGAAATCGCGACGAACACGAGCAGGCAACTCGTCATGCTGAGAATCAGCTTGTTCTGAATGGAAAGCTTGCGCCAGAAATGCATGGGGAACCCTCGATAACCGCTCGGTCTGAGCCAGATTGGGTTATCGGCAGGCGGGCGCAGAAACGCATCGCAGATTTCAGATAGCGATCATTCGAGATTCGTTATGTTGTCGACGGGCGGGCATATGCGGCCGCCTATATAGGCAGAAACAGCGCAACCTAAACGCCAATCAATACGCAACGAAAATCGTCACGCGCCGGTTCCGCGCTCTTGAACCAGCATCGTCCCCCGCGACGAGCGGCTGCGTATCGGCCCGCCCGATCGCCGCCAGCCGATGCGGCGCGATACCGCGCTCGGTCAGGTAGCGCACCACACTCCCCGCACGCGCCGACGAAAGCTCCCAGTTCGATTCGTATTTCGCATTCGCAATCGGCACGCTATCCGTGTGGCCTTCGACGAGAATATCGCCAGTTGCATGCGCACTCAGTGCCTGCGCGATCTGGTTCAGCACCGGCGACGAATCGGGCAGCAAGCGCGCATCGCCGACGTTGAACAGGATCTTCGCGTCGATACCGATCTCGACGCCGTGCGGCGCCTTCACCAGCGAAATGCGTCCATTCGACTTCAACGAATCGAGCAACGCGAGCCACGGCGGCGCAGGGTCGGACTTGGCGGCATCGACAGCGGCAGTGGCAGCACCACCAGCCTGCCGCGCAAGCGTTTGATACCGCGCATCGAGCGCGTTGTATTTCGCGAGCTGAAGCACATACAGCGCGAGAAACAGCACCATCAGCGTCGTGATGAGATCCGCGTACGAAATCAGCCAGCGTCCGGACTGCGCGCCTTCGAGTTCGTCATCGTCGCGATCGGCGGCGGATGCGCCGTCAGTTCGAGCAGTCATGCTGTCGGGAATCCGGGTTCGTCATACGGTACAGGTGCAGGCCCACGCATAAGCGAACGAACATCACGCCAGCGATTCCGCCGCCCGCCCACGCACATCGCCGGTCAACCGCGTTTCGATCGTATGCGGCGACTCCTTGCGCGAGATCGCAAGCAAGCCGTCGAGATACAGCTTGCGGAATCGCATCTCGCTGTCGATCTGCGCGCGCAGCTTGCCGTACAGCGGCAGGAACACGAGGTTTGCAAACGCGAGCCCGTACAGCGTCGCGACGAACGCGACCGCGATGCCCGGCCCGAGTTGCGCGGGTTCGAGAATATGGCTCGTCACCTGCACGAGCCCGAGCACCGAGCCGAGGATGCCGAAGGTCGGCGCATAGCCGCCGGCCTGCTGCCACACGCGCACGGCGGCGAGTCGGCTGCGCTCGTACGCATCGAGCTCGCGCTGCAACGCATCTTCGAGCACCGCGGTCGACACGCCGTTCGCCAGCAGTTCGAGCCCGCGCCGCGCGAACGGATGAATCCCGCTCACGTCCATCGACTCAAACGCGAGCAGCCCGTCGAGCTTCGCGCGGTCGCCCCATTCGAGCAGGTCGGACAGGTTCTTGCGATCCACTTCGCGTGCGCGCACGAACGCGAGCCGCAACTGCTTCACTGCGTCGAAGAAGCGCGCCCACGTGTTCTGGATCATCACCGCGCCGAGCGTGCCGCCGAGCACGATCACGAGCGCCTCGAACTGGAACAGCATCGAGAAATGCCCGCCTTCCAGCGCGAACCCGAACACGATCGCCGCGCCGCCCAGCACCACACCGACCAGGGTCAACAGATCCATACGCCCCCCCCGTATCACGCATCCGACGCTGAAGTCGACGCGACGGACATCGCACCCGCCGCAGGCGCCTTCGCCACGCGTACGGCCTCCAGCACGCGCTGTTCGATCTCCTCGATCTCGGCCGGGTCGAGCTTGAGTTCGCGGCGCATCACCCACGACACCTCGTTGCGCCGCGCCTCGGTCATCACGGAAAACAGCTTGTCGGCCACCGCGCGATCGTCGAGGTTCGCGATCAGTTTCGCGAGGTCGTAGGTATCGAACGCGCTGATCACGTCGAACAGCGTGCGCTGGTCGATCCACACGAGATCCTCGAGCGCGCGCACGTCGCCGCCGCGGCGCGCGTTGCGGCGCGAGAAGTACGCAACGCCCTTCTGTTCGACGTAGTTGAGCACCTTCGATTTGCGGAATGCGAACACTTCTTCCGCGATCTCGCCGTTCGACAGCTTGTTGAGCAGCAGCGTCTTGTCGACGCCGATCAGCGATTCGAGATCGGCCAGTTCGATGAGTTCGAGTTCGCTGTTGATCGACAGGTCGAGATCGTGATCGGCGACCTGCTGGGCGCGGTCGATCACGCGTGCGGCGTCGAACGTGACGACCTGGCGCGCATCCGACGAAGCCGCGTAGTCGGTTGCGCCGCCGGCGCCGTCGCCCTGCGCGGCTTCGATCGTGACGAGGTTGAGTTTCTCCATGCGCCGCAGCATCGCGAGCACGTGCGGCCGCGAATGGCCGGCAATCGCGCGGCATTTGCGGATCACTTCGGCGAGCGGCACGGACGTCTCGGCCGCGTGCGCCTGCATCGCCCGGCGTGCCCACGTGTCGCCCGATTCGCGCGCATCGGCGCCGGCCATCAGCGACAGCACGTGCGCATACGACAGCACGCCCGGCATGAAGTCCGCATGCGTATAGGTCGCAAGCTGGTCGTCCTTGCGCTTCACGCGCCGGATCATCGTTCGCACGATATGGCGCAGCAGCGCGGACACGCGCTCGATTTCTTCATCGAGGATGCCGGCCGGCACGACCGTGAGCTGACAGAACGACAGTGCCTTCGCGGTATGGGCTCGCGGTTCGGCGGCGAGCAGCGCCGATTCGCCGAAGAACTCGCCGCGGCCGAGCGTCGCGACGATCACGCGCTTGTCGTCGCAGCGCGTGGATAGCTCGACCTTGCCGTCGGTGATGAGGAAGATGACGGGCTCGCCCGCGAAGCCCTCCGAGTAAATAATTTCCCCGGGCGCGGCGGTACGCGTCCACGATTGCTGACGATTCACAAGTCGATCCCCCTGCTGCGCTGGTTGTTTCGGACTGCGCGTCGCACGTCTGAAGCATGCGATCGCGAGTCGTCCCCGTGACTTGTTTACGTCATCGGGCGCAACGCCCTTTAGGGCATTCGTGCTCGTTTTGAACCGAAATCAAGGTAAAACGTTTGCGAGTTGCGCGGGTACATCGATCGTTCGTTTCGTCGCTTGCGCATGGAGTGAAATGGAAAGCCCGGCGCGATCGCGCACGTCAGGTCAGAACTCCATGTCGAGTTCGTCGATGTCTTCGTGCTCGGCCTTCGCCGCGTCGATCCACTCGGCGACGAACGGATGCGCGAGCACGCGCATGCAGTACTCGGCGACGTCCGATTCGAGCTTCACGTCGTAGGTCAGGAAGCGCGTGACGACCGGCGCGTACATCGCATCGGCGATGCCGATCTCGGCACCGAACAGCCAGGGGCCGCCGTACTCCATCAGGCACTCGCGCCAGATCGTCACGATCCGCTCGATGTCGTGCTGCGCGCGCGACCAGATCCGGAAGCCGGGGAAGTGCCCGCGCAGGTTCATCGGCAGCGCGGATCGCAGTGCGCTGAAGCCGGAATGCATTTCGCCGCAGATCGACCGGCAATGCGCGCGTGCATGCCGGTCGTCGGGCAGCAGCCGCGCCTGCGGGCGGATTTCGTTCAGGTATTCGGCGATCGCGAGCGTGTCCCACACCGCGTTGCCGTCGTGCGTCAGGCACGGCACGAGGATCGACGGCGACAGCAGCAGCAGCTCCGCGCGCGACGCCGCATCGATCGGCACGCTGATCGTCTCGAACGGGAGCCCGCTCAGCTTGGCGAGCAACCAGCCGCGCATCGACCACGACGAATAATTGCGGCTGCTGATGGTCAGCGTCGTCCGTACGTTGGATTCCATGTCGCTCCCCTGCTGAATGTCGTTCGTGCCCCTGCACCGTAAACGGACGCGCCGCACGACCGCGCGCACCACGCCCGTGCAATCCGCTCGCCGAAGTGGCGCACCGCCGCACGGCATCGCGACAGGTGTCGCGCGCCCGACCAGCAAGGCAATGCATCGCCTTCGCCCGCTCATCACCTACCACGCGCGTTGCCGCGCTCCCGAACCGCTGCAACGCGCGTGCCAGCCGCGTGCTGGCATACGGCTTGCCTCGTTTCTTGCAATGCAGCATCACGAGCGACGGTCATGAATCTGCTTGCCTATCCGTTTTATCAATGGTCTGCGGAATGCCTGCGCCCGGCGCGTGCATGGGCAGCCGCGACGCGCGCGACGATGTCGCTGTGGCCGCCGGCGACGTCGACACCGACGGGCCGCATGGTCGACGCGCTGTGCGAACTGCTCGAGTGCTGCGCGTTCTCGCACCGGCGGCCGCCGTTCGGGATCGCGTCGGTCGTCGTCGACGGCGAAACGGTGCCGATCGTCGAGGAAGCGGCCGCGGCCACGCCGTTCGCGACGCTGCTGCATTTCCGCAAGGCGCGGCCGGTCGCGCGCCAGCCGCGCGTGCTGATCGTTGCGCCGATGTCCGGGCACTTCGCGACCCTGCTGCGCGGCACGGTGCGCACGATGCTGGCCGATCACGACGTGTACATCACCGACTGGCACAACCCGCGCGACATCCCGCTGGCGGCCGGGCGTTTCGGTTTCGACGAGTACGTCACGCACGTGATCGACTTCATCCGCCACATCGGCCCGGACGCACACGTGCTCGCGATCTGCCAGCCGACCGTCGCGTCGCTCGCGGCGGTCTCGCTGATGGCGGCCGGCGGCGATCCGGCACAACCCGCGAGCCTGACGCTGATGGCCGGCCCGATCGACTGCCGCGTGAATCCGACGAAGGTCAACGAACTCGCGACGAGCCAGCCGATCGACTGGTTCGCGCGCAACCTGATCAGCGTGGTGCCGACAGGTTTCGTCGGCGCGCAGCGGTGCGTGTATCCGGGCTTCGTGCAGGTCGGCGCGTTCATGTCGATGAACCCGGACCGGCATGCGTCGTCGTTCGCCGATCTGTACTACGAACGCGCGAAAGGCGACCCGGCGAAAGCCGACACGTTGCGGCATTTCTACGACGAATATTTCGCGACGGCCGACCTCACCGCGGAGTTCTATCTGGAAACGGTCGAGAAGGTGTTCCAGCAGTACGCGCTCGCACGCGGCGAGCTGACGGTCGACGGCACGCTCGTCGAACCGGCGGCGATTCATCGCACCGCGCTGTTGACGATCGAAGGCGAGAAAGACGATATCTGCGCAGTGGGCCAGACGGTGGCCGCGCAGGAACTGTGTTCGGGGTTACCGTCGTACCTGAAAACGCACCATGTACAGACGGGCGTGGGGCACTACGGCGTGTTCAACGGCAGCCGGTGGGAAACGCAGATCTATCCGATCGTGCGGGCGACGATTCACGACAACGAGCCGTACGATCGCACCGCGGATGCGGAAGGCGACACGAGCGGCGCCTATTACGTCACGCTGCGCGCGCTGCTCGATGCGCGCACGGCCCGGATCGATACGGCGATCGAAGCGCAATCGGATCACGCGCACTGAACGCGGTTGGCGCCACAGTGAATCGCCCCGCCGGAAAGGCGGGGCGATGTTTGCTTCAGCATCCGGACGACGCGCGAGCGGACCACTCGCGCGCCGGGCCGGCTCGTTACGAGCAAGCCTTGCCGTGCGACGCGTGGTAGCCCTTCGCCTTCGCGTCGGCTTCCGACATGTAGCTGCCGTGCTTGGTCTTGCCGTAGTACTTGTCGGTCGAGCAGTGATAGACCTTCGAGGTATCGTTCGCCCACACCTTGCCCGCGCCGCCGCCCGGCGCTGCGGCCGCGGTCGTCGCGGCGGCGCTCTTCGCGGGTGCGGTGCCCGATGCCGGCGCGGCGGAAGCCGCCGTTGCCGGCGCGGCGGCCGGTGCGCTCGCCGCGGCAGCGGCCGATGCGCCGTACCACGTCTTCACGCCCTTGTGGCCTGCACATGCGCCCTTCTTCGACGCGCCCGAGTAGAACGAGCCGTCCTTGCACAGCCCGGTCGTGCCGGCCGGCGCGCTGGCCGGAACCTGCGCGAACGCACCGATCGACACACCCATGCCGGCGACCAGCGCGGCGATCAACATCGTTTTTTTCATGGTCCTCTCCTGATTTGCCTGAATGATGAAAGCGTCCGGGACCTCCCCGGGAACAGCCACGGTTACCGCACCCAGCGGCACACGCGGTGGTGGTGAGGGTCGACGTGGCACACGCGGTGCGAATGCGCCTCGGCCAGTGCCGGCACGAGCACGGCGCAAGCCAGTGCGGTTGCCGTCAGGATCTTCGCGATGCGGTTCATGGTGAAACTCTCCCGGATAGGTCAGCCGGTGATCCGGCTGGTACCTCCTTAACGCCGGTCGTCGACCGGCCGTGCACCGCACCTGCATGCAATTGACGATCTTTGACATCGCATCGTCAATCGACGATCGAAGCTGACGAATGTCTTTCCTTTCTTTCCGGTTCTTCAGCTTCGGGGCCGTTTGGAATTCGAATCAATAGGCGGAAGCGGAAGGTAAGTCGCGGATGCCGGCGAGCAATAAAAAACCGCCCGAAGGCGGTTCGTCGAAAACGCACACCCAACCGGCACGCTACGCGCCGGCCTCGCCCCACGGCGTCGGCTCCGGCACCGCGCACGGCCCGTCGACGTCGATCGATTTGAAGTCGGCGGGCCCGACGATCTCCAGGTACTCCATGTCCGGCGAGTAGTCGAACAGGTAGTGAACGATCCCCGGCGCCTGATGCACGCAGTCTCCGGCCGCCACCAGCGTTTCCTGTTCGCCGTACATGAAGCGCGCCCAGCCCTTCAGCATGATCACGATATGGAATTCGGCTTCGTGACGGTGCCAGCCGGTGCCCGCCTCCGGTGCATGATTGGCCCTGACGAGTTGCGCGACGACCTTGCCGTTCGTCGCGGCGGCGATACCGAGATCGCGGTACAGGAAGAAGTCGCGCAGGCCCTCGCCTTGAAAGGCGGTGTCCTGCGGCTTCACGTGGGAAAAAGCGGTGGTGGTCGGCGTGCTCATCGCGGTGCTCCTTCATCGAAAGGATCACGCGAGACAAGCATTAAGCGTTCCAGTTTTGCGGCGGCGCGAAACCGTGCGCGTACTTACTTCAACCGCCCCGACAGAAACTGCCCGAGCCGCTCACTCTTCGGATTCACGAGAATCTGCTGCGGATCGCCCTCTTCCTCGATCTTTCCCTGATGCAGGAAGATCACATGATTCGACACGTTGCGCGCGAAGCCCATCTCGTGCGTGACGACGACCATCGTGCGGCCTTCCTCGGCGAGCTTCTGCATCACCTTCAGCACTTCGCCGACCAGTTCCGGATCGAGCGCCGACGTCGGCTCGTCGAACAGCATCACTTCCGGCTCCATCGCGAGGGCGCGCGCGATCGCGACGCGCTGTTGCTGGCCGCCCGACAGGTGCGACGGGTACATGCCCTCGACGCGCGGCGCGAGCCCGACCTTCTCCAGATACTTGCGCGCCCGCGCGATCGCCTCGTCCTTGCCAACGCCGAGCACGGCCATCGGCGCCTCGATCACGTTCTCGAGCACCGTCATGTGCGCCCACAGGTTGAAGTGCTGGAACACCATCGACAACTTCGTGCGCATGCGCTGCAACTGTTTCTGGTCGGGCACGCGCAGCGAGCCGTTGCGGTCGCGCGTGGTCTGGATCGGCTCGCTGCCGATCGTGATCTGCCCCGAGCACGGCTGTTCGAGGAAGTTGATGCAGCGCAGGAACGTGCTCTTGCCGGAGCCGCTCGAGCCGATGATGCTGATCACGTCGCCGGCCTTCGCCTTCATCGACACGCCCTTCAACACCTCGTTGTCGCCGAATTTCTTGTGCAGGTTGTCAACGGTAAGCTTGTACATGCTGGGTCCTTCGTTGCGGATCTTGCGAATGCGTTAATGGCTGCGCGGCGCGAGGTACGCGAGCCAGCGCGTCTCGAGCTTGCGGAACGCCCAGATGAGCGCGAACACGACGACGGCGTACAGCACGGCCGCGATGCCGTAGGCCTGGAACGACATGTACGTCGCCGAATTGACGTCGCGCGTGACCTTCAGGATGTCGGGCACGGTCGCGGTGAACGCGAGCGTCGTCGCGTGCAGCATCAGGATCACTTCGTTGCTGTAGCTCGGCAGCGAGCGGCGCAGCGCGGACGGCAGGATGATGCGCGTATAGAGCTTGAAGCGCGACATCCCGTACGCCATCCCGGCCTCGATCTCGCCGGCCGACGTGGCCTTGATCGCGCCCGCGAAGATCTCGGTCGCATACGCGCATTCGTTCAGCACGAACGCGAGCAGCGTGCAGTTCATCGCGTTGCGGAAGAACGTGTCGAGCAGCACGTGGTCGTGCACGACTTGCAGGCTGTAGATGCCGGTGTAGCACATCAGCAACTGCACGTAGAGCGGGGTGCCGCGGAACACGTACGTGTAGAGCCACACGGGGCCAGAGATCCAGCGGTTCGACGACGCACGCGCGATCGCGAGCGGCACGGCGAGCGCGAAACCGAGCGCGATCGACACGACCAGCAGCCACAGCGTGATCGCGAGACCGCTGAAGCGGTAGCCGTCGGAATAGAGATAGCTTTGCCAGTACTGGCTGACGAGTTCGATCACAGTGCGAGCCTCCGGACGCCGACGGAATAACGCTTCTCGAGGTGGTGCAGCACGACGTTCGACACCGTCGTGATCGCGAGGTAGATCGCGCCTGCCGCAAGCGTGAAAAAGAAGAAATCGAGCGTGCTCTTGCCCGCGTCCTGCGACGCCTTCACGACGTCGGCGAGCCCGATGATCGACACGAGCGCGGTGGCTTTCACGAGCACCTGCCAGTTGTTGCCGATGCCCGGCAGCGCAAAGCGCATCATCTGCGGGAACAGGATGCGGTAAAACACGCGCCAGCCGCTCATCCCGTACGCGAAGCCGGCTTCGAGCTGGCCGCGCGGCACCGCGAGGAACGCACCGCGGAACGTCTCGGTGAAGTACGCGCCGTAGATGAAGCCGAGCGTCACGACGCCGGCCACGAACGGGTCGATGTCGATCTGGTCCCAGCCGAGCAGGTCGGTCACGTTGTTCAGCAGGATCTGGATCCCGTAGAACAGCAGCAGCATCAGCACGAGGTCGGGCACCGCGCGGATCAGCGTCGTATAGAACGTGCCGACCGACTTGAGCACGCGGTTGGCCGACAGTTTCGCGGCCGCGCCCGCGAGGCCCAATATCAGCGATGCGGCGAGCGACAGCACCGCGAGCTTCACGGTCTCGACCGTGCCGGCCCACAGCAGCGGGCCAAATCCTTGGAAGATCATGTAAGGGATCCAGAACGATGTGGCTGGATTGTCAATAGCCATTAACCGCGCATCAAACGAGTTCTGCGCACGACCTGATGCCGTCCGCTCATCAAGCCGGACGCATCATGCGAAGCCAACTGGCACCCGGTAACCGACGCGGCGCGCACCGCAATCGATGCGCGCCGCAGGAGCGGCATCAGCCGCCGTAGACGTCGAACGCGAAATACTTCTTCTCGATCTTCTTGTACGTGCCGTCCTTGATGATGTCGGCGATCGCGCGGTCGATCTTCGCCTTCAGCTCGGCGTCGTCCTTGCGCAGGCCGATGCCCGCGCCGTTGCCGAGCGTCTTCGGATCGTCGATGTCGCCGCCGGCGAACTGGAAGTTCGCACCGCGCGGCGTCTTCAGGAAGCCGATGTCGGCCTGCACCGCGTCCTGCAGCGCGGCGTCGAGGCGGCCCGACATCAGATCCTGGTACACGCCGTCCTGGTTCTGATAAGGCACGACCTGCACGCCCTTCGGCGCCCAGTACGCCTTCGCGTAGGTTTCCTGAATGGTGCCCTGCTCGACGCCGACCGACTTGCCCTTCAGCGATTCGGCCGTCGGCTGCAGGTTTGCGCCCTTCTTCGCGACGAGGCGCGTCGGCGTGTTGAACAGCTTCGCCGAGAACGCGATCTGCTCGGCGCGCGCCGGCGTCATCGACATCGACGACAGCACGCCGTCGAACTTCTTCGCCTTCAGCGCCGGGATCATCCCGTCGAAGTCGTTCTCGATCCATACGCACTTCGCCTTCAGGCGGGCGCAAATCTCGTTGCCGAGATCGACGTCGAAGCCGACGACCTTGCCGCTCGCGTCCTTCGATTCGAACGGCGGATAGCTGGCGTCGACGCCGAAGCGGATCGTCGACCCATCCTTGGCATGGGCACCGACCGCGAGGCAGGCAAGGGCAATACTGAGCGCGAGTTTCTTCATGGCGTTCCTGTCAGAGGCGAACTGGGCGGGCCCCGTCGGGCAGCCCGCACCGGCGCTGCCGGCACGGCGCCCCCGCCGTGAACCCTTCCAACCTGGCGATCGCCCTTTCCGGCGACGCTCCAAGTTGTACATACAACTTTGCCTTTTCTGGGGGATCGTCGGCAATCCGTGTTTATCTCTAGTCGTCAGCAGATTGTTTCACATATGGAATTTTTCCTTGTTTTTCAGATAATTGCACATTACATCAAGCTAAACATAGGACTTCTCCTAGCGACTGCGCTAGACCTGGGATGGGTCTGCACTTGTCTATACCTATCAAGCCGTCGCCGGGTTGCCCGTCCGTCGTGCCGACCGTTCCCAGCCCGACCAGCCGGTTGGCATTTGCGGCGCGCGTTCGCCATGTACACGCGCACGCAGCGCAAGCGAATGCCTTTACGAGGAGACAGAAGTCGTCGGGACGAAACCGGGCGGTATCGCACTTTTACGGGTTCTTTTCGCGGGCGGCGCGAGTCTATACACCGCATCGTCACCGCACTTCCTAGAATGGGCGCCATGTCCGATACGAGATCTCCGCGGTGCGGAGCACGATGCGACGCGGGGATGAACGCATGAAATCGACCAGAATCGAATGCGCTGCTTCACGCGGTCTGCCGCCCGCCCGTTCCAGGCGTCGTTGCGCCGCGGACCCGCTCGTGCTGCTGTCGATCCGCGTCGAATCGGACGACCTCGCGCTCGTGCGGCGCCGGTTGCATCAGGCCGTCGGCGCCGCGCTCAACTACTACACGGCCGCGATCGACAGCCGCACCGGGCGCGCGTGCATCGAGCTCGAAGTCGCGCGGTCGCTGGCCTCGCCCGCGATCCTCTCGATCCTGCGCCTGCTGCCGGCGGCCGAATTCGGCACGATCCGCCTGTTGCGGCACTAACGGGCGTTCGCCGTCGCCACGCGTGACCCGCGTCACGCGCGCCCCCCTTTCATCGATTCGCACGCGCGTCTCCGCACGGCCGCGCGGCGGATCGCCGTTCCCGTCGCAACGGGCCTTTCCAGGAAACACACGCAATGAAAAAAGCAGTCGTCGGTACCCTGTCATTCGCCTTCTTCGGCGCCGCCGCGCATGCGCAAAGCAGCGTCACGCTCTACGGAATGCTGGATGCCGGTATCGCCTATACGAACAATCAGTCGGGCAAAAGCGCGTGGCAGCAAGGCAGCGGGCTGCTGTCGAATACGGTCTTCGGGCTGAGCGGCAACGAGGATCTCGGCGGCGGCCTGCATGCACTGTTCCGCCTCGAAAGCGGCTTCAATCTGAACAACGGCACGCAGTCGTATCGAAACACGATGTTCGGCCGCCGTGCGTACGTCGGCCTGCAGAGCGACCGGTACGGCACGCTGACACTCGGACGCCAGTACGACGCCGTGGTCGACTATCTCGGCCCGCTCGCGATGGCCAACAACGGCGACGGCAACAACCTCGCATCGCATCCGTTCGACAACGACAACCTCGACGATTCGTTCTACATCGACAACGCAGTGAAATACACGAGCCCGACGCTCGCTGGCTGGCAGTTCGGCGGCCTGTACGGGTTCGGCAACGCGGCCGGCGGCTTCGCGAACAATCGCGCAGTCAGCGCGGGCGTGTCGTATGCGAACGGGCCGGTCAGCGTCGGCGCCGCGTACCTGCAGCTCAACCGCGGCGGCCTGACGGCCGGCGGCGCACTGTCGACGAACGACGCGCCGAACTTCCCGGCCGTCCGGCAGCGCGTGATGGGCGCCGGGGGCAGCTATGCGTTCGACCGGCTGACGATCGGCGCGTTGTGGACGCATGCGATGTTCGACGAGACGGCCGCGTCGTCGCTGCCTGGCGCGCTGAACGCGCTGCGCTTCGACAACTACGAGGTCAACGCGCGCTATGCGCTGACGCCGGCGGTCTCGTTCGCGCTCGCCTATACGTTCACCGACGGCCGCTACGACGACGCAACCGGCAGCCACCGGCCGAAGTGGCACCAGGCGACGCTGATGGCCGACTACGCGCTGAGCAAGCGCACCGACGTGTACGCGGAAACCGTGTACCAGCACGCGTTCGGCGTGCCGTCGGGCGCGACGCTCGGGTTCGCGAACGTCACGGGGCTCGCGGCTTCGTCGACGCGCACGCAGGTGGTCGCAACGGTCGGCATCCGGCATCGGTTCTGACCGCGCGCGGGCCGTCGAAGGCCGGCCGCTCTGTGCAATCCCGCATGGACGCGCGCCGGCCGAACAGGGATCATTCGGGGAATCCGGGCCGGCGCGCCCGCGAAACCGGTACACTCGGCGCCGGGCGCGCGCCGGATCGGCATTCGGCGGCGGCCCGCCGCCGACTCTGAATCGTGATCCCATGACCACACCGATCTATCAGGAAATCAAGGACTTCATCCTCGCCCGCATTCATGCCGGCGAATGGGCGGAAGGCGACCAGGTGCCGTCGGAGAACGAGCTCGCGCGCGAATTCAACGTCGCGCGGATGACCGTCAACCGCGCGCTGCGCGAGCTGACGGCCGAACAGGTGCTCACGCGCACGCGCGGCTCCGGCACCTATGTCGCGTCGCCGAAATACGAATCGACGCTCGTCGCGATCCGCAGCATCTCCGACGAAGTCGCCGCGCGCGGCCACGGCTATCGCGCGCAGGTGCTGCTGGTCGGCGCGGCCGTCGCCGATGCGAAGCTCGCCGACGAACTGCAGCTCGACACCGGCAGCCCGATCTTTCATTCGCGGGTGCTGCACTTCGAGAACGACACGCCCGTGCAACTCGAGGAACGCTGGGTCAATCCGGCCTGCGCGCCCGAATACGCGCTGCAGGACTTCACGACGACGACGCCGAACCAGTACCTGACGCGCGTCGCGCCGCTGCAGCGCGTCGAATACCGGATCGAGGCCGCGATGCCCGACGCCGACACGCGCCGCCACCTGACGATGGACGATCGCGAGCCGTGCCTGCTGCTGCATCGGCGCACGTGGTCGCAAGGGCTGGTCGCATCGGTCGCCAATCTGTGGCACCCGGGCAGCCGCTACCGGTTCACCGGGCATTTCTGATGCCGATGCGCGGGCTTACCTCGCGCGCGGTTGCGCCCATCGTTCGATCGCGCCGACGGCCCGCTTCAAGCCTTCTTCTTGCGCAATGAGCGCACCGAGTTCCGTCGCGCGCGCCTTCGTCTCGTTCCGTTCGGCAAACGCGATGGCCCGCGCAAGCGCCGCAGCCTCCATGCGCCGGCCCGGCACCGGCGCATCCGCGACACCGAGCCGTTGCAGCCGGTTTGCCCAGAAGAACTGATCGCCCGCGAACGGCACGACCACCGACGGAATACCGGCCCGCGCGGCCGAATGCGTGGTGCCCGACCCGCCGTGATGAATCGCCATCGCGACGCGCGGGAACAGCCAGTCGTGCGGCGTGTCGCCGATCACGCGAATGTGCGCCGGCAGCAGCGACGCATCGATGCCGCTCCAGCCCGGATAGAACAGCGCGCGCCGGCCGGCCAGCGCATGCGTCAGCGCCGCGGCCAGCGCCGCCCGATCGAAGCCGGCCATGCTGCCGAAACCGACGTACACGGGCGGCTCGCCCGCATCGAGAAACGCCGACAGCTCGGGCGGCGGCGCCCAGGCACGCGCATCGATCCGCCACTGGCCGCATGCGTGCACGTTCGCCGGCCAGTCGGCCGGGCCGGACAGCAGCGCCGGCGACACGCCATACAGCATCGGATGATCGGTCCACACGCGCTTGCGCGGCGGCAATCCGCATACGCCGGCGCGCGCGGCATTCGTCGATTTCCTGAACGCCTGCCACAGCAGCGCATTCACGAACCGATGGCTCGCGCGATTCAGCCCGCGCGGCAACTTCCCCGGCGGCAGGAACGGCGACGCGAATTCGGCGGTCGGCGTGATCGGGATCATGCCCGTGCCGATCGCCGGTATGCGGCGATACTCGGCGACCGACAACCCGACGAACGACGCGAGCCCCGACACGAGGAGCGCGTCGCAGCCGGCCGACGCGTCCGCCACTTCGCGCATCCACGCGGCCGTGTTCGCATTCGCGATCGCCGCGAGCGCCTTCGATGTATCGGTGAAGCCGCCGCGCCCGCGCACCGCATCGGCCAACACGCCTTCCGGCGCAATCGCGCGACGGATCTCGCCGGACAACGGCGCCGACGGCACACCGAGCGCGGCGGCCGACCCGAGCGTCGCCGCGTCGGCGAGCAACCGCACGTCGTGGCCGGCATCGATCAGCGCGCGGCCGAGCGCCGCGAGCGGGCGCGTGTCGCCTTCGGTGCCGTAGGTGGCGATGACGAGTTTCATGCAGGGCTCCCCGTGCAAGGCGGAAAAGGATGGCTTCATAAAAATGCACGACGTATACTAATGCAATTCGTACACTTTTACTAAACCGACCCGCCCATGACGACTCCGACCGACGATCCGGGCCGCCGCGCGCGCAAGCGCATCCAGATGCTCGCGCATCTTGCCGCGACCGGCGCGCGCCTGTTCGATGCGCACGGCTACGATGCCGTCACGATGGAGCAGATCGCCGCGCAGGCTGATGTGGCGAAGCGCACGCTGTACAACCACTTTCCGACGAAGGAAGCCGTGCTCGCGCACTGGCTCGAAGGCGAACTCGCGCGCGATCTCGCGCATCTGCAGCACGACGTCGCGCGGCGCAAGACCTTTGCGTCGCGCATCGGCTGCGTGCTCGACGCGTCGGCTGCCTGGTGCGAACACCATCCGGTGTACCTGCTCGCGTACCTGCGGCACCGTTTCCTGAGCATCGGCGCAGCCGAACCGGAGCGTACGGGAGAGAACGGCAGCGATATCGCGCTGGTGTGGCAGCAACTGATCGCAGCCGGCCAGCAGGCCGGCGAACTGAATCGCACGCTGCGGGCCGATCAGCTCGCGACCTGGTTCCATCACCTGTATCTCGCGGCGATGCTGCGCTGGCTGACCGTGCCGGGGCTATCGCTGAAACGGGAGTTTCAGTCGGTCGCGAAGCTGTTCATCGAAGGCGCGCAAGCCAAAAGCTGACGCATGCAGGCCTTTGCATCATGCGTTCCGCGGCGCCCAACCACCGACTGACAAGCGCCCGAAAGGGCATCGCGTAGCCGGGCAACGCAGTGCAACCGGCAGTGGGACGCAGCCAACGCGTCGCACGTCGCGCACACATTGTTACAACGAACCCACACTTCGCATGCCAAATTTCCCGCGCAGCAGTATGCTGATGTCGTACGGCTGCGCACTGTGCATCGGGCAATCCCGTCGTTCGCACGCGATCGCGCCGCCGTCGCGACCGCAATCATGCGTTGCAAGGAGGGTTGTGATGGCTACCACGCATCAGCACTTCCACCCCGAACTACGGCACGCCACCGCGCCGACCTACTTCATCAGTTACCTGTTCCCCGCGTTGCTGTTCGTCTACGAACTGCTGCGCGTCGGCCAGTGGATCCGCGATCACGGAATGCAATTCGTCGCGTTCAAGCAGATGGGCTACGAGTATCTGCTGATGCTGCTGTTCGTCGGGCTGCAGATCGTCGTCGAGGCGATCTTCCTGCTCGGCGCGGCGATGCGCAAGGATCATCGCGATTTCGAGCACCGGTTGCCGAACGTGGTTCTCGGCATCGGTCTGTCGATCGCGCTGCTGGCGATCGATCTCGCGATCCAGCTTTCGTTCTGACGGCCGGCGGGCGTCCGCCCGCTGGCGATGGCGAGCGCGCTCAGGCGCGCGCGTCGCGCAGCAACGTCGCGACGGCGGCCAGCACGTCGTCCGTTCGCTCGCGGTGCGGCATGTGCCCGCAGCGAGCGAGCAACAGAAACGACGACGGCCCCGCGACGCGCGCGGCGATCCGCTTCGGATGGACGTCGGAGCCGTATTCGTCGTCCTCGCCGTGAATCGCGAGCGTCGCGCACTGCACGTGCGGCAGGTCATCGTCGAGATTCCAGTCGCGGAACGCCGGCGACAGCCACGTGTCGACCCACGCGTGCAGCACCCATTCGGCCTTGTCGCCGTGATAGCGCATGAGCCGGTCGAGCTGCCCCGGCTCGTCGAACTGCCGTCCCGCGTCGCGAATGCCGGCCAGCGTGCGATCCTCGACGAACGCCTGCGCGGCGACCGTCACGAGGGCGCGGCAACGCGCCGGATGCGCGGCCGCACAGCCGACCGCCATCCCGCCGCCGACGCTGTGCCCGAACGCGACGAACGCATCGACGCCGAGCTGTTCCAGTACCGTGACGAACGCATGATCGGCCTCGTCACGCACGAATGTCGTGCCGAGCTGGCCCGGATGACGATCCGAACGGCCGAAACCGAGGCGATCGTATGCGATCACGTCGCGTTGCGTGGCGCGTGCGAGCTGCGCGGGGAAGTCGCGCCACAGGTCGACGCAGCCGAGCGAATCGTGCAGCAGCACGATCGGTGCGGCCGGCTCAGGCGCGGCCGCGTTTTGCGCCAGCCCCGCACGCCAGCGTTTCGCGAAGAGACGCCCTTGCGGCGTCTCGACGGTCATCTCCTCGGTCACGATATCGGTCATGTGTCGGTCGTCTGCATGAAAGCGGCCGCCGGTCGGCGGCCGCATCGAATCGGAACATGGTGGCCTGCCGGCGCGCGCGGCGTCAAGCAAGCCCAAGCCCCTTTTGCCCGCGCGCTCATTCGGGCTGCGGCGGCAGGTACTCCATCTGCGCTTCGTCGTACAGCCGGTAGATCAGCGCCAGCATCGCGCGGATGTCCTCCGATTCGTCGAGCATCCGCATGCTCATGATGATCGGCGACACGAGGTTCGGATCGTCGAGCGGCTTGTAGCTGATGTCGTCGCGCTTGAGCCCGTACACGCTCTGCGGCACGACCGACACGCCCTCGCCCATCGCGACGAGGCCGAGCGCGATCTGCAGTTCGCGCGTCTCGTAGATCTTGCGCGGTTGCAGCGCGCGATCGTGGAAGGCCGCGAGCACCTGGTCCGCATAGCTCGGACGCGGCGCCTTCGGAAAGATAATCAGCGTGTCGTTGACGAGATCGTGCAGCGACAGCACGGGCTTCGCGCTGTCGAGCACGTGCCCGACGGGCAGCGCGACGATCATCCGCTCCTCGCGCAGCACGACGCGCCGCACGCTCGGATCCTCGTGGCGAATGCGCCCGAACCCGACATCGATGCGCCCTTCCTTCAGCGCCTTGATCTGGTCCATCGTCGACATCTCGTGCAGGCTCAACTCGACGGCCGGATATTCGCTGCGAAAGCGCCGGATGATCTTCGGCAGCATCCCGTACAGCGTCGAACCGACGAAACCGACCGACATGCTGCGCTCGATCTTGCCGACCCGCTTCGTCATCGATTCGAGTTCGGTCGTCTGCGCGAGCAACTGCACCGCGTGCGAATAGAAGAAGCGCCCGGCATCGGTCAGCTTCAGCGGCCGCGCGGTGCGCTCGAACAGCGGCACGCCGAGCGCTTCCTCGAGCTGCTGAATTTGCCGGCTCAGCGGCGGCTGCGCGATATGCAGCCGTTCCGCCGCCCGCGTGAAATTCCGCTCCTCGGCCACCGCGACGAAGTAGCGGAGATGTCTCAACTCCATGTTCGAATCCTCCCGGGACAGGCATTGGGCGCTCGTTCGGCACCGCGCGGACAGCGCCCGCACCGATTCCCCTCGCCGGCATCCGTACCGGCCTCCTCGATCGCCTGCCGCCCGATCCCGTCACGATACCTCAGCCGGCGCCGATCCCGGCTCAAGCAGCGTCGTGCTCGCGGCGACGTCCGGGCCGCGCAAAGCAAAACGGGAAGCCGCGAGGCTTCCCGTTCGTTCACCGACGCCGCGCCGCGGCATCGTGCCGACCGCATCACACCTCGGTCGCGTACAGCGCATCGCGCTGCTCGTGACTCAGCGAGTCGAGCGGCACGTCCGGCAACTGATAGCAGATCATCGTGCCGTACAGCTCGGCCAGGCAGTTGCTGCCGGCGTCGAGCGCGTAGCCGTCCTCGCCGTCCGGCGCCGGCGGGTACACTTCGCGCCACGCGTTGATCGCGGCTTCGATTCGCACGATGGAAACGGGTCCGGCCTTCCGCTCGGCGGGTGATGCGCTCATGGATTCCTCTGGGTTGCGCGCTCCGCGGGCCATGCCGGCCCGGATGGAACGATGAAAACGCCGGGCGTCTCGCCGGCCGCCGCGCGGCGCGCGCCGGATGCCGATCCGCGCTGCGCCTGTCGCGCCGGCCGGGCCGTGGCCCGGTAGGGTCGGGCAATATAACCGGCTTTGACCCCGCGCAGGCAAAAGCCGGGCAAAAAAAACGGGAAGCGCGCGGCTTCCCGTTTCGTCGTCCGTCGCGCGGCCGCCTGCCGCGCCGGCATCAGCCCGCGGTTTCGCGGTTCGCCACCGGCTGCCGCTGCGCGCCGCGGCTCGCGGTGATCCACGGCGCGATCTCCATGTCCTCGTAGCGCACGAACCGGCTCTTCTTCAGGAACCGGAAGCCGAGCCACACGACGACGAACAGCGGAATGCCGACATAGGTCGCGACCACGCCGGCCCAGTCGATCCGGTTCGCGAGGAACGCCTGGTAATCCTGGCCGAGGGCGATCACGAGGCACAGCACGAACGCGAACAGCGGGCCGAACGGGAACCACTTCGACTGGTACGGCAACTGGTCGAGCGCATAACCCTGCTTCACGTAGCCCTTGCGGAACCGGTAGTGGCTGACCGCGATGCCGAGCCACGCGATGAAGCCCGTCATCCCCGACGTGTTCAGCAGCCACAGGTACACGGTCTTGTCGCCGTACAGCGACGTGAAGAAGCACAGCGCGCCGACGGCGGTGGTCGCGTACAGCGCATTGCGCGGCACGCCGCCCGGCGACAGCTTCGCGAACACCTTCGGCGCGCGGCCTTCGGTGGCGAGGTTGTAGAGCATCCGCGTGGACGCGTACATGCCCGAGTTGCCGGCCGACAGCACGGCCGTCAGGATCACCGCGTTCATCACGCCGGCTGCGAACGCGAGGCCCGCGTGGCGGAACACGAGCGTGAACGGACTCACGCCGATGTCGGTCACGTCCGTCTTCAGCAGGTTCGGGTCGGTGTACGGAATCAGCACGCCGATCACGAAGATCGCGAACACGTAGAACAGCAGGATCCGCCAGAACACCTGACGCACCGCGCGCGGGATCGTCGTGCGCGGGTTTTCCGATTCGCCGGCCGCGACGCCGATCAGCTCGGTGCCCTGGAACGAGAAGCCCGCAATCATCGCGACGCCCATCAGCGCCGGCAGGCCGCCCGCGAACGGCGCGTCGCCGATCGTCAGGTTGCCCCAGCCATTGGAGGGCGCCCCCTTCAGAATGCCGAAGATCATCAGCAGGCCGACGCCGATGAACGCGACCACGGTGACGACCTTGATCAGCGCGAACCAGTATTCGGCTTCGCCGAAACCGCGCACGGTGAGCGCATTGAGCAGGAACATCACGGCGAGGAACGCCGCGCTCCACCACACGCCCGGCACGTCCGGAAACCAGTAGTGCATCACGAGCTGCGCGGCGACGAGCTCCACCGCGATCGTCACCGCCCAGTTGTACCAGTAGTTCCAGCCGAGCGCGAAACCGAAGCCTTCGTCCACGTATTTCGCGCCATAGGTCGCGAACGAGCCCGACACCGGCATGAACGCGGCCATCTCGCCGAGGCTCGTCATCAGGAAGTAGACCATCAGGCCGATCAGCATGTACGCGACCATCGCGCCGCCGGGGCCGGCCTGCGAGATCGATGCGCCGGACGCGACGAACAGGCCCGTGCCGATCGAGCCGCCGATGGCGATCATCGTCAGGTGGCGCGCCTTCAGCGCGCGATGAAGCTTGGGTGGGTTCGCGGGCGAACCGGGTCGGTCGGAATTCGGAATTGCGGACATAAACGAGACGAACGTTGAGCGGGCCGGCATCCGTAGCCGGCGCATGCGGAATCGGAGCGCGGTGCGCGTCCTGCGATGCATTCGATGCGGCCCCGATACGCGTTGCGCGGCGGGCGCCGGCGGCGAAGCGCGGATTCTACCTGATTCGATAGGGGGACAGCGCGGGTCGGCACGCCCGCCGCCACGCCGGAGATTTCGCGGAATCAACGGGTTGGCCGCGCCGGCTGTCGCCATTTTGCATACCGTCGCAAAAACCACGATCGTGGTCGGGTCATTCGATTTTTCATTTCTTGCGATTCGGCACTTAATACTGTCCCGATCCGCCAAATACCGCGGCAACAGGCAAATTCGACTGATGATTATTGAATTAATCAGACAAAAAGACCGACACTGTTAATTGATTCAAATCAAGCCGCCCGCGCGTCATGCGGTAATGATGCGTAACCGTTTCGAATCGCCGTCTCCACATGCATGTTTTGCATGTGCGCGCGAAATGCAGGAATTCGCGGGATAATGACGTCTAATTCGAAATAATCAGCGCGCGGAACCGCCCACGACGCGAGTAGCCGCCGCCCGCCCCCCTCGAGGATGAAGTCATTCCCGCTGCCCGCCACGCTGCGCCGCCATACCGCGTCGATCGTGGCACGCATTCTGTCGCCCCGCGGCGTACTCGTGGCGGGCATCGTCCTGCTGATGTTCAGTTGGGGACTTTCCACGTCGCTATTAATCGAAGCGCGACGCGACGCGTATGACCATGCGGTCGAAAATGCGCGCAACCTGATGCTGCTGATCGAACGCGATATCGCGCGCAATATCGAACTCTACGATTTGTCGCTGCAAAACGTCGTCGACGGCGTGGCCGATCCGGAACTGATGACATTGCCGCCGCGCCAGCGCCACCGGCTGCTGTTCGACCGCGCGGCGACCGGCGCCTATCTCGGCTCGATTTTCGTGATGGATACGCACGGCAATATCGCGATCGATTCGAGCGCGTCGCCCGCGCGGCAAGGCAATTTCGCCGACCGCGACTATTTCGCCGTCCATCGCGACCGGCTCGCGCCCGGCCTCTACATCAGCCGGCCGTACGCGTCGCGGCTGCGCGGCGGCGCGCTGACGATCGCGCTGAGCCGCCGGATCAACCGGCCCGACGGCACGTTCGGCGGGATCGTCGTCGGCACGCTCAGCATCGACTACTTCCGCGCGCTGCTCGACGGCCTCGCGGTCGGCCGGCACGGCAGCGCGGCGATCGTCGAGGACAACGGCACGCTCGTGTCGCGCCTGCCGTACGACACGCGGGTGGTCGGCCTCGACCTGCACGACTCGCCGCTGTTCATCGACGCGCAGCGCGGCCGCGCCGGCGAGCTGACCGGTGTCGGCGCCATCGACGGCGTGCGGCGCGTCTATGTTTACAAGCATCTCGCCGGACTGCCGCTGATCGTCGACGTCGCGCCCGCCGAGATCGACATCTACGCGTCGTGGCGCCACCGCGCGGTCTGGACCGTCGTGCTGATGAGCCTGTTCACGGCGTTCATCGCGTGGGGCTCGCTCGCGCTGTCGCGCGAGCTGAAGCGCCGGCAGGATGCCGAATCCAAACTGTACCGGCTCGCGCACACCGATTCGCTGACGGGCCTCGACAATCGCGGCACGTTCGACGCGGTGCTCGCGAAGGAGGCCCAACGCGCATCGCGCAGCGGGCGCCCGTTGTCCGTGCTGTTCGTCGACGTCGATCATTTCAAGGCGTTCAACGACTACTACGGCCACCCGGCGGGCGACGACGTGCTGCGCCAGGTCGCGCAATCGCTATCGCGCTGCCTGCGCCGCGACAGCGATCACGTCGCGCGCTACGGCGGCGAGGAATTCGTCGTCACGCTCCCCGACACCGACGCGCCGGGCGCGGCGACCGTCGCCGAAGGCATCCGGCGCACGATCGCGGGGCTCGAGATCGAACACGTGAAGAGCCCGTACGGGCGCGTCACGGCCAGCATCGGCACGGCCACCGCGGCCGACGGCCGGACGAACGCCGCGACGCTGCTGCGGCGCGCCGACGAAGCGCTGTACCGCGCGAAGTCCGGCGGCCGCAACCGCGTGCTGGAAGCGAACCCCAGCCCGGCCGACGCGTAGCGGGAAAGCCGGCGGCCCGACACGCTCGCCCGGCGGCCGCGCCGTGGACAGCCCGCGCGCGTTCGGCTAGCGTTACGTTTGCTGCGCATGCGGCGCGGCGCCGACCCGCGCGGGCCGCCGTGCGCGTTCCGGCCACCCCTTCTCCGTCATGACCGCCCCGCTCCCGACCCGACTGCCGCCGCTCATGCGCCACGCGCTTCGCCCGCTGCTCGACCCGTACCGCCGCTACCGGCACGCGAAGCTGATCCACGCGGCACGCGTCGCGCTCGCGATTCTCGTGTCGATCGCGCTGTCCACGGGGCTGAACGTGCCGCATGGCGAATGGTCGACGATTACCGTGCTGATCGTCGTCGGCGGGCTGCAGCACCACGGCAACATCCGCAAGAAGGCGGCCGAGCGCGCGCTCGGCACGTCGATCGGCGCCCTGGCGGGGCTCGGGCTGATCCTGCTCTACTCGTTCCTGCACGCGCCGTTCGCGATCTACCTGCTGATGGCCGTCGGGTGCGGCGTCTGCGCGTATCACGCGATCGGCAAGGCCGGCTACATCGCGCTGCTGTCGGCGATCACGATGGTGATCGTCGCCGGGCACGGCGACAACGAGATCGTCGACGGCCTGTGGCGCGCGGTGAACGTGCTGGTCGGCATCGTGATCGCGCTGGCGTTCTCGTTCGCGTTACCGCTCTACGCGACCTATTCGTGGCGCTACAAGCTCGCCGACGCGCTGCGCGCGTGCGCGGCCGTGCACGCGCGGCTCGCGGGCGACCGCCACGTGAGCGACGACGCGCACCTGAAGGAAATGGCCGCGCTGAGCGCGCTGCTCGTGCAGTTGCGCTCGCTGATGCCGTCGGTGTCGAAGGAATGCGATATCCCGGTCACGCAGCTCGAGGCGATTCAGCGCGGCCTGCGCCTGTGCATCGGTTATCTGGAGATCCTGTCGGGCGCGCTGCCGGCCCGCGACAATGTGGCGGCCCGCGAGTACATCCACGTCGAGATGAAGACCTTGAACCGGCGCATCCGCGACACGCTGGTCGGCGCGAGCCGCGCGCTCAAGTTCGGCACGCCGAGCCGGCTCGCCCCGCGCCGCCGACCGGTGGATCCGCTGCACGACGCGCCGCCGCCGCAGTTGTCCGGCTACGTGTCGATCACGGCCAAGCTGGCCGGCGAAGTGGATCAGTTGCGCGAGAAACTGCTCGATACCGCGCAGGCGTGGAATATCTGAGGCGCCGGTTTCGCGCGTCAGTCTTTCATATACCTTTCTGCTCGACGAAGCGGCCCGCGGGTGCCTGCGACCCGGGTTGACGGCCGATCCGGCCCCGGAAATGCAGCCGGCGTCCGGCGCGTCCGCGCGAGTTTCGGCGGCGATGCAACGCCGTCCGGCACGGCGTTCTCCAGCCGGTTAACCGCCCGTCAGGCCCGCTGCGACAGGCGCGACGACGGTTCCGCACCAAAATCAGCCCTTGCCCCAACTTCCCGGACAGCCGATACTCGCATATTCCGCGAAATACGATCCCACCGGCTTCAATCCACGGTAATTCCTATGAGCACGATTCTCGAAAGCCTCCCGACCGGCCA